>Ga0102924_1003303_pt1 | contig 17016 bp, 16 predicted proteins | sample PaiPotPPM11metaG_FD_80116 | JGI IMG/M metagenome (GOLD analysis project Ga0102924, IMG submission 80116) | Iron sulfur acid spring bacterial and archeal communities from Banff, Canada, to study Microbial Dark Matter (Phase II) - Paint Pots PPM... ...
CACCGATGACCGACCGCTACGCCGAGAAGGAGTGGACTCCATGGACTGGCGCCACATCGCCGCCTGTCGCGAGGTAGATCCAGAGCTGTTTTTCCCGATCGGAAACAGCGGCCCCGCGCTCCTGCAGATTGAAGAGGCCAAGCAGGTCTGCCGCCGGTGCACAGCGCTGGACGACTGCCTCCGCTGGGCCCTCGACAGTGGCCAGGACGCTGGCGTCTGGGGCGGGATGAGCGAAGACGAGCGGCGGGCACTCAAGCGCCGCACGCTGCGCCTCCGCGCCCGCGCCGGCGTGTAGCCGGCACAAGCGACACAGCCGACACATCTGAAGGTTTCTCAGCAGCCGGAGGGCGTGACCGCCCTCCGGGCGGTGGACGACAACCGTATGGCCGCATAACCGCATAACCTCTGCGGGCTCATAACGCACGGGCAGGTCGACGACCGCTATCGTGCCGCCCCCGGCTCGCGGCCGCAGGTTGATACGGCCGCCGAGCTCACCCTCGACCAGGGTCCTGACGATCTGCAGGCCAAGGCTCTTCGTGTTTTCCAGATCGAACCCTGGCGGCAGCCCGGCGCCGCTGTCGGTTACCGTCACGGTAAGCAGCTCGGGCGCCCGGTCCGCCACCACCTCGATGATCCCGGCGTCGGCGCCTGACGAACGCTGCCCCGGGTTGATTTGCACAGTACCGAACCCGTGCTGCAGCGCGTTCTGCAGCAGCTCGGTGAGCACCATCGCGAGCGGGGTCGCCACCGTCGCGGGCAGCATGCCGAACTGGCCGGTTATCTTCGGCGTCACCCGCAACTCGGGCGACGACACCTCGCCGGCCATCATCGCGACCCGGTCCGCGATGTCGTCGAAGTCCACGATCTCTTCCGGGGCGTGCGACAGCGTCTCGTGCACGATGGCGATCGAGCCGACCCGGCGGACCGCCTCCTGGAGCGCCTCCCGCGCCTCAGCCGACGGCAGCCGCCTGGCCTGCAGCCGGAGCAGCGCGGCGACGGTCTGCAGGTTGTTCTTGACCCGGTGGTGGATCTCCCTGATCGTCGCTTCCTTGGTCAGCAGCTCGCGCTCCCGGCGGCGCAGCTCGGTGACGTCGCGCACGAGGACGAGCGCGCCGGTCCGCTGCCCGCCGACCACCAGCGGGATCGAGCGCAGCTGCACCACCGTGCCGTTCACGTCGATCTCGGTCTCCCGCGGTGCCCGGCCCCTCGTCACCAGCATCAGCGACTCGTCGACCGGCGCTACGGAGGCCGCGAGCTGCCCCGTGGCGCTGCCGAGCTCGGCGCCCATCAGGTCCGCGGTGAGCCCCAGCCTGCGGTAGGCGGACTGCGCGTTGGGGCTGGCGAAAGTTACCCGGCCGGCCGCGTCGAGCCGCAGCATGCCGTCGCCGACCCGCGGCGAGCGCACCAGCGTGCTGTCGTGCCCCGGGTAGGGGAAGGTGCCCTCGGAGATCATCCGCGACAGGTCGTCGGCGCCCGCCAGGTAGGTCAGCTCGAGCCTGCTCGGCGTGCGCGCGCCGTTCAGGTTGGTCGACCGCTCGATCACGGCGATGACCCGGCCTTCCCTGGTGACCGGGATGGCCTCCGCCCGCACGGGGACGCCGGACGTCCAGTCGGGGTCGCTCTCCCGGTGGATGCGCCGCTCGATGCGCGCCGTGTCGAGCACGGGGCGCTCGCCCGGGGGGACCCGGGAGCCGACCACGTCGTCGGGGAACGAGGTAGGCCCCGTGGTCGGCCGCATCTGCGCCACCGCCACCCAGCCCGCGTGCGGCTCTCCCTCCGACTCGCGCGTCGGGACCCACAGGATGAGGTCGGCGAACGACAGGTCGGCGAGCAGCTGCCAGTCGGACACCAGGGAGTGCAGCCACTCCAGTTCTGGCCCGGAAAGGCTGGTCAGGTTTCTAGCTAGATCAGTGAGCGTCGGCACATTTCAATGATGACACGTGCCCAGTGGGTAAATTTTACCTGTCCGGTCAGGACCTGGCATTATGCGCGCAGGTGAAGTCGCCGCCGGACGGTAGCCGGCGGGGCGCCGCTGCGGAAGACGGAAGCCGGGGTGGCCGAACTGCGAGAACACTGTCATCATGGCCGGAATACCGCAAAAGCGGGGAGGTATCTCTCATGACCGCGTTTCCGATGCCGGCAGAAGACAGCGAAGGCGTCACCGGCTCGCTCGAGAACGTCGCCGAGCCGCCTGCCCTGCTCCGGCTGCCCAAGTACTACCAGGTTAAGAAGCAGCTGCTCGACTTCACCGCGGCCATGCCCCCCGGCAGCCCGGTACCGCCCGAGCGGGAGCTCGCCAAGCGCTACGGCACCTCACGGACCACCGTCAGGCAGGCGCTCGCCGAGCTGGTGATCGAGGGTCGGCTGCTGCGCATGCAGGGCAAGGGCACCTTCGTCGCCAAGCCCAAGGTTGCGCAGCCGCTGGAACTCGCCAGCTACACCGAGGGGATGCGGCAGCACGGCCTCCACCCGCTGACCAAGATCCTCGACATCGGCTACGTGACCGCGGACGAGGAACTCGCCACGCTACTCGACGTGCGCCCGGGCGGCCGGCTGCTGCGGATACACCGGCTGCGGCTCGCCGACGGCGAGCCGATGTCCATCGACACCTCGCACCTGCCGGCCCGCCGGTTCCCCGGCCTGCGGCGGCAGCTTGAGCGGCACGCGTCGCTGTACGAGACGCTGCGCACCGGCTACGGCATTCAGCTGGCCGAGGCGGAGGAAACGATCGAGACCGTCCTCGCCGACCCGCACGACGCCAACCTGCTTGGCGTGGACCCGGGCATCCCGCTGCTGCTGCTTTCCCGGCACGCGATCGACTCCACCGGCGAGCCCGTGGAATGGGCGCAGTCGTGGTACCGGGGCGACCGGTACAAGTTCATTACGAGGCTGCGCAGAACCCCCTCGATCTAGCACTACGCAAAGCGGTCGCGGGCGGTCGCTTGGCCTGCTTCGCAAAGGCGCGAGCGCACTGGGCCGGCCGACGTTGAACGCGCCGTTATCCCAAAGTGTCTGCAATCTACAACATACAAAGCATTGCGTAATCATCTAACTCGGCGCACCATAGTTCCAATCACGTGACCTCCATCACATCCACCCGTGCGAGGACGCCGAGAGGACCTGATGAATACGCCGAGTGCAACTCCCAACGCACCAAGAGATACCGCGATCACTCAGGCGAAGAACCCAGTGGCTGCCCACCCAATCACGTCAGCCGCAATCTTCGTCCTAGTGGCCGCCTCGATCTGCTGCACGCTAATAGTCCCGATCTACGCCCATATCACGCCCAAGGTCGGTGACTTCCCCTTCTTCTACTTCTATCTTCTCGCCTACATGCCGCTCGTGGCGATCGCGCTCTGGATCGCCAACCTGCTGCAGCGCAGGCTGGCGACGCCGGCGGACAGCAGCGACAGCGACGCGGAGGTAGCGCGATGAGCAACGTCAACACGGTCGTGTTCACGATCGTCCTCGTCCTCTTCGTCGTCGTCACCGTGGTCGGCTTCCTCTCGGCCCGCTGGCGCCGCCCGCCGGTCATGGCGCAACTGAACGAGTGGGGACTGGCGGGCCGCGGGTTCGGCACGTTCATCACGTGGTTCCTGCTCGGCGGTGACCTCTACACCGCCTATACGTTCATCGCTGTGCCGGCCCTGGTGTTCGGCTCGGGCTCGATCGGCTTCTTCGCGGTCTCGTACACGATCATGGCGTACCCGATCGCGTTCATCTTCCTGCCCCGGCTGTGGTCGGTTTGCCGGGTGCACGACTGGGTCACGCCCGGCGACTTCATCCGGGGCCGGTACGGCTCCCGCGGGCTGGCGCTGGCCATGGCCTTCACCGGCATCCTGGCGCTGATGCCGTATATCGCGCTGCAGCTCGTCGGCATCCAGTCGGTCCTCACCGTCATGGGGGTCAACGCCAGCTCGACTAACACCTACGTCAAGGACCTGCCGCTGTTCATCGCGTTCCTGGTGCTGGCGATCTTCACGTACGTCTCCGGGCTGCGGGCGCCGGCCGCGATCGCGTTCATCAAGGACACGCTCATCTACGTGTTCGTCCTCGTGGCCGTGTTCTACATCCCGACCAGGCTGGGCGGCTGGGGGCACATCTTCGGCGCGACCCAGACGCACTTCGCGGCGATCAACCCGGTGACGAAGGCGGCCAACGGCACGTTCATCCCCACCACCAAGTCCACCGGCAGCACCCAGTTCGACTTCGCCACGCTGGCGCTCGGCTCCGCCATGGCGCTGTTCGTGTACCCGCACATCATCACCGGCACGCTGGCCTCGAAGCGGCGCAGCACCATCAAGCGGAACATGTCGCTGCTTCCCATGTACTCGGTCCTGCTCGGCCTGATCGCGCTGTTCGGGTACATGGCGGTCGCCGACCCGGTCACCGCGGCGAACGTCAAGAAGGCGGGCAACACGCAGCTCGCGGTGCCGTACCTGTTCCAGCACATGTTCCCGAGCTGGTTCACCGGCATCGCCTTCGCCGGCATCATCATCGGCGCCCTGGTACCGGCCGCGATCATGGCGATCGCGGCCGCGAACCTGTTCACCCGCAACATCTTCAAGGAGTTCTTCAAACCGGACGCGAGCCCGGCCCTGGAGACGCGGATGTCGCAGTGGGCGTCGCTGGTGGTCAAGTTCGGCGCGCTGGTGTTCGCGGTCGAACTGCCGCACACGTTCTCCATCAACCTCCAGCTGCTCGGCGGCGTGTGGATACTGCAGATCTTCCCGATGCTGGTCGGCGGCCTGTACACGCGGTGGTTCCACCGCTGGGCGCTGCTCACCGGCTGGGCGGCCGGCATGATCTACGGCACGCTCGCCGCGTACAACGTCAAGAACGCCACCACCTCGCACTGGGCGGCGTCGTCGGACATCGTGTTCGGGCACAGCATCTACATCGGCATCACCGCGATCATCATCAACGTCGTGATCGCGGTCGTGCTGACGGTCATCCTCAAGGCCGCCCGGGTGCCTGAAGGCACCGACGAGACCCTGCCGCACCAGTACACCGCGGACCCGAAAGACGCGCCCGCGCCGGTGCCGGCCGGGGTCGGGGTGCAACTGGAGGGATAGGCGAAGGGCACGCACCCGTTCGGGATCCTGGGTTTTAAGACCTCTGATCCCGAACGGGTGCGGCTTACTCCGTCCACTCCACAAATTCTTAGCTCACCGGTAACGTCGGGTTGCGTGAGCTCTCCTTCAGGACACGCGGGCGCCCTGGCCGTCGCGGTCGCGCAGCGGTACGGCGTGACGACCATGTTCACCCTCTCCGGCGGGCACGTGTTCCCGCTCTACGACGGCGCGGTCAAGGCCGACCCGCCGCTGCGCCTCGTCGACGTCCGGCACGAGCAGACCGCCGTCTTCGCCGCGGAAGGGATCGCCCGCCTCACCCGGATCCCCGGCCTTGCCGTGGTCACGGCGGGCCCCGGCGTCACCAACAGCGTGAGCGCCGTGACATCGGCGTGGTTCAACGGCGCACCGCTCGTCGTGCTCGGCGGGCGGGCGCCCGACTACCTGTGGGGCCGGGGCGCGCTCCAGGAGCTGGACCACGTGCCGCTGCTCGCGTCCGTCACCAAGCGCGCGTGGACCGAGCACGCCGTGGCGGGTGTCGCGGCGTCGGTCGACGAGGCGTTCCAGCTGGCGACGACGCCGCACCGGGGCCCCGTGTTCGTCGACTTCCCGCTCGAGACCATCTACGGCGAGGCAACCGTAGAACTGCCGGGCAGCGCCCTGTTCGCGCCGGACCAGCCCGACGGCGAGGACGTGGCCAGGATCGCCGCGCTGCTCGCCGAGGCGCGCCGCCCCGTGCTCGTGCTCGGCTCGGACGTCTGGCTCGGCGGCGCGGAAGCGGCCGCCCTCGCGTGCGCGGAGGCGCTGCGGCTCCCGGTGATCGTCAACGGCCAGGCGCGCGGCGTGCTGCCTGGCGGCCACTCGCTGCTCGTCAGCCGGGCCCGCGCGCTGGCGTTCGCCGAGGCCGACGTCGTGGTCGTGGTCGGGGTACCGCTGGATTTCCGGCTGCGCTACGGCTCGTTCGGCCCTAAGGACGCGCCCGCCTCCGTGGTGCACGTGGCCGACTCGCCCGGCGGCATCGCCACGCACCGCCCGCTGGCGGCGTCCGCGGCGGGCGACCTGGCGTTGTTCTTCTCCGCGCTCACCGAGGCGTGCTGTGCCCGACCCGTCGGCGACATGGAGTGGCTGGCAACCTTGCGCGGCACGGCCAGGACCGCCGCGGCGGCCGACACTCCGCTGCTCGAGAGCCACGCCTCCCCTATCCACCCGATGCGCGTCTACGGAGAGCTGCTGCGCCAGCTCGACGACGACGCGGTCGTCGTCGGCGACGGCGGCGACTTCGTCTCCTTCGCCGGTCGCCTCATCGAGCCTGCGTTCCCCGGCCGCTGGCTGGACCCTGGCCCCTACGGCTGCCTGGGAACCGGGCTCGGCTACGCGATCGCGGCCCGCCTCGCGTACCCGTCGTCGCAGATCGTCCTCATGCTCGGCGACGGCGCCGCGGGCCTGTCGCTGATGGACGTGGACACCTTGGTGCGGCACAACCTCCCGGTCGTCCTGATCGTCGGCAACAACAGCGCCTGGGGCCTGGAAAAGGGCCCGATGCAAGCCGTGTACGGCTACGACGTGGCGGCCGACCTGAGGCCAGAGACTCGCTACGACGAAGTGGTAAGCGCTCTCGGAGGCGCCGGCGAACTAGTGACCAAGCCGGAGCAGATCGCCCCCGCCCTGCGACGCGCCTTCGACGCGTCCACCCCGTACCTGATCAATGTGATCACGGACGTCCAGGCCGAGTACCCGCGCACTACTACGGGCGTCTAGTCACGCGGGAAACGGGGTCGGGCCGATTAACGCGGCCGGGATGACCAGGTTGCCGAGGGCGTCCACGACCTGAGGGTCGTATTCTGACGCGGTGTCCAGGCGCAGGCGAGCAACCGCCTCGGCCGCCCGGGCGGGGTCGGGCGAGCTGCCGACCAGGTCGTCGTAGGCGTTGGCGGCGCGGATGATCCTGCTGGACAGCGGCGGGGCCTGGCCGCGGTCGGCGGGGCGGCACGGGTCCGACTGCCGCCGGACGATGTCGGCGACCGAGTCGAGCACGCGGGCCTGCTGTATGACCTCGGCGCCGTACTCCGCGATGCGCCGCTGTTCCTCGCGGGCAACGAGGACGGTGGCGCCGCCCGGCACCGGGTCGCGCAGCGACAGCTGGCCGATGTCGTGCATCAGCGCGGCGTACTCGAGCTCGAGCAGCGCCGCCTCGGGCATGCCCAGCTCCCGGCCGATCGCCACGGCCAGCCGGCTCACCCGGGCGGAGTGCCCGGTCTCCACGTACCCGCCGATCTCCGTGACCCGGGCGAGCGCTCGCACGGTCTGCAGGTAAGTCGCCCTGATGCCCGCGTACCGGCGCAGCGCCACCTGGGTGACGAGGAGCGGCGCGGCGAACACGGCGACCGCCGCGAGCCCCATGACCTCGGCGGCGAAGGCGATGAGCAGCGCGGAAGCCCCGGTGGCGGTGGCAATCGCGAACTGGACGCGCAGCTCGTCGCCGAGCGCGACGCCGAACCGGGTGCGCAGCGCGTTCGTTCTGATCAGCGCCGACACCACCGACTCGAGCAACCAGGCCACGACGATCAGCCCGAGCATGACCGGCAGCTCCGACCACCACCGGCCGCCGATCAGCCCGGCGTTGGCCAGCGGGCGGAACGTGGCGGCCACGCACGCCACCGCGAGCAGCCGCGCGGACATCGCGGTGAGCCTGGCTGGCCGGCCGACCGCCAGGTGCGGCAGCGCGCCCACGACCATGGCGAGCGCCGTCACGGCGATGACCTGAGACGCCCATGGCCGCACCGGGTCGCCGCCGATCCGCAGCACCAGCGCGTAGGCCATGGCGCCCGCGGTGGCGATCGGCGCCGCCTCCCGGTCGCCCGGCAGGTTCAGCCGGAGCAGCTCGCCGAAGGCGATCAGCGCGCCGAACGCGAGCGCCGCGTGCACGTCGTGGACGCCGCTCACCGCGGTCTGCGCGACCGACCAGATGATCAGCAGCCCCGCGAACGCGATCAGGGGCCACTGGCCGGCGTCCAGGGCGTATCTGGGCAGCCCGCGCGGCTCGTACCATCGGCTGGCCACGGCGTCAGAGGCTTTCGATGATCCGCAGCGGCTCCTCCGCAGGCACGGGCTCGGGCGCCGTCCAGCCGTCCCGTTCGAGTGCCGCGATGAACGCGTCCACGAAGGCCGGGTCGAACTGCTTGCCCGCCCACTTGCGCAGCTCGGCGATCGCCTCGGGAACCGGCCGCGCGCCCCGGTAGGAGCGGTCGGAGGTCATGGCGTCGAAGGCGTCCGCCACCCCGAGCACCCGGGCGAACTCGGGTATCTCGTCGCCGGCCAGTCCCATCGGATATCCCCTGCCGTCGATCCGCTCGTGGTGGTGCATGATCCCGGCGAGTGCCTCGTCGAGGAAGCCGATCTCCCGGACGATGTCGAGCCCGCGCATCGGGTGAAGCTGGACGGCGGCGTACTCGTCATCGGTGAGCGAGCCCCGCTTCTGAAGCACCGACGTCGGCACCCCGAGCTTGCCGACGTCGTGCAGCATGCCCGCGTAGCGGATCGCCCCCACTCGTTCCGGGCGCATGCCGATCTCCGAGGCGATCATCACCGCGCCGCGCGACACCCGCTCGCTGTGGCCCCTGGTGTAGAAGTCCTTGGTCTCCACGGCCTGGCAGAGCGCGCTGACCGTCGCTTCGTAGGCTCGCTGCTGCGCGGCGAACTGTGCCACCGCCCAGCGGGCGACGAACACCGGGATCAGCACGAGGACCGGGGTGAACGGCCCGAGAACCGACCAGAGGGCCGCGATCAGCACGCCGAACGCTCCGTACCCGAGGTCGGTCAGCCAGAGCTTGGAGTCGAGCCCGATACGGGCCGACGCGCCCGCCGGGTCCCTGGTCAGCCAGAATACGCCGTGCAGGAGCATGAAGTTGACCGCCACGTGCACGACCGCCGCCGCCACGAACGGTCCGATGAGGCCGGGGAAGGAGCTCTGCCCCGGCGTGCCCACGTGGCCGCCGAACGCGAGGAAGGCCCGCCCGGCCAGGTAGGCGCTGAGCGCGTACATAGCGGTGTTGAACAGCCGCTGGACGACGGAAGGACCGCGCCGGACGCCGAACAGCGTGCCGCAGCTGACCAGCACCGCGCCGACCGGGCCGCACAGCACCACGGCGGCGAGCGAGGCCATGGTGTTGGCCGACCAGGCGAGCCCGCGCGTGTTCAGCAGGGTGGCGGAGGACTCGCACGCCACCAAGAGCAGGCCGAGCACCCCGATCTGGCTCCAGTTGAGCCCGGCATACGGCCCCTTGGCGACCACGATTACGGCGGCGGCGATAACCGCGCCGATATAGAGCCACGCGAAGGGTGAGAGCCTGCCCACGCTCCCCCCTCGTAGCCACCCGCCGTTGACCCGAATCGCACCTATCGCCGTCGCTACCCCCAGGAGACCCCGGAAGTCCTCATTGGGACAGTCCTCCCTCGCGCGAAAATGCTAACGACCGCCTACGGCGTGCCGCCATGTCAGGATAACGTGGCCGCGCTGATTAGCGCAGACCTAAAACCTGATCACCGACGACCCGTAAGCGGCCGTTTACGTACCTGGTGCTTATTCGGTTACTTCTATCTCGGCCTGTACCTGCTTGATGCGGACAAGGACCTTGCCGCGCAGCTCGCTCGGCACCGGGTCGCAGCCGCAGTGCTTGCCGACGAGCCGTTTCACCGCTTCCTCAAGCCCGTACTCGCGAAGACAGGGACCGCACTCGTCGAGGTGCTGGCGAATGTGCTCGCAGTCCTCGTCGGATACCTCGCCATCGAGATACCAGTAGACGCTCTCGAGTACCTGGCTACATGGCGTTTCGTGGGGCTTTCCGCAGCTCATTGCCCACCCTCCTCGGCATTCGCCCGGACCAGGCCCTGCTCGGCGGCGTAGTCCTGGAGCAGCTCCCGAAGCTGGCGGCGGCCGCGGTGAAGCCGCGACATCACGGTACCGATCGGTGTACCCATAATGTCGGCGATTTCCTTATATGCGAAGCCTTCAACGTCGGCGAGGTAGACCGCGATCCTGAACTCTTCCGGCAGCGACTGCAGCGCCGTCTTGATATCGGAATCGGGCAGCCTTTCCAGCGCCTCGGCCTCGGCCGACTTGAGCCCGCCGGAGCTGTGCGACGCCGCGCGCGCGAGCTGCCAGTCCTCGACCTCATCGGCGCCCGACCGCTGCGGTTCACGCTGCCGCTTGCGGTAGGTGTTGATGAAAGTGTTGGTAAGGATCCTGAAGAGCCACGCCTTCAGGTTCGTCCCCTGCTGGAACTGGTGGAAGGACGCGTACGCCTTCGCGAACGTCTCCTGCACCAGGTCTTCAGCGTCCGCCGGGTTCCGCGTCATCCGGAGGGCGGCCGAGTACAGCTGGTCCAGGTAAGGCATGACATCTGATTCAAAGCGCTCGCCGCGCTCCGCTACTGTCTCTGGCACGGGTGTCTCTGGCACGGGACCCACCCCCTCTCGGTAACCGTAAGAGGATACCTTCCCCCGCCGGCGGACAGGGGGCCGGCGTGGCGGGGCGAGAGTTGTTGAGGCTGTGGCCATGTCGCGAATAACACCGACCCCCACCCCGGTATTTCCCGAAGTGTTCTCGTGTGCTTGGAACTGGCGGACCGGGGAAGGGTAGCTAGTGTGGGGCGCTGCGGATGAGGCGCCCGGCCAGGAGTAACCCCGTGCAGGCAACCGCTAGGGCCGAGCAGGACACCGGTCCTGCCGCCGGCTACCCCCGCTTTTATGCTGCCGTCGCACGCGCTCAGCTGACCGACTGGCTGCCGGGCGGTCGACGGTTCCTCGTCGACATATCCGGGCCTGGCGCGCACACCGCCGAGGTGGCCGCGGGCGCCGGGCACAGCGTGCTGCGGGTAGTCTTCCCCCGGGGGGACGCCCCCCCCAGACCCCCCCGGCACAAGGGCATCGAGCAGGAGATGCCCGCACCGCCGCTCGCGAACGGCTACGCGGCGCCCGGGCGGCTGTCCACCGTGACCGCCGACGGCGCGGGCCTGAAGTTCCTGCCCGACGGCTGCGCCGACGGCGTGATCGCCGAGGAGCGCACGCTCTCGCTGCGACTCGGCGCGGAAGACCTCGTCAACGAGATCGCGCGCGTGCTGCGGCCCGGCGGTCAGGTGCTCGCCAGCGTGGACTCGCTCACCTTCGGCATGGCGCTGCTCGCCGAGCAGCACCGGTGGCCGCACCTAGTCGACGTGCCGAACGCCGACGTGGTGCTCATACCCTGGCCGGACGGCAGCATCACCCGCTGCTACGGCGCCGAGCAGCTCCGCGAGCTGTTCACCGGCAGCGGCCTCGAGGTGAGCTGGATCAGGCCGCGCACCGTGCTATCGCAGCAGACGGTCACCTACCTGCTGGCCCGTGACCCTTCGAACTTCGGCGAGCTGGTGAGCGCGGAGCTGCACGCCCGTTCCGATGATTCGGTGGGCGCGCAACTGCTGATCTCTGCTTTCCGTGGGGAGGCTCCGCCCCTATTACCGGCGGCGGCGGTCACGTTTCGCCTGGCAGGGGACGCAGCGGGCGGTGGCGGGGCGGGCCTCGAGCCGCGGCTCGGGCACCGGGCCCGAGCAGTCGACGCAGCGGCCGTAGCTGCCGTTGTCGATCCTGGCGATCGCGGCGATGACCTCGGCCCGCTGGGCCACGAGAGTCTCCATCGACGCTTCGTTCCTATCCGCTTCGGTTAGATTCGCGCCAGCATCACCCGCCTCAGCGCCACCACCCCGGACAAGGTGGTGTTCACCCGTGAGTACCGAAACCGTCCTGTCTAGGTCGGCGCGCATTTCCTCTAGGCGCTTGCGGGCAATGCTGATCTCCATCGGCGGTCCTCAGGGTGAAGGGAGGTCAAGAGGGGGACGAACCAGGCGGCTCTGAGTCACCGAGGGGTTCGATCAGGGACGGTCCGTTGTTCCGCACGGAGTTGACGGCCGTCGAGACCGGGTACGACGCCAGGCCGCCGGAACCCGAGAGGGTCGCGGGCTGCATGACCGCGAGCATCAGCTCTTTGTTGTTGTTGGCGGGGTTGAGCCAGTCCGCCCAGTTCTCCGGCGCGATGGCCATCGGCGTCCGGTCGTGGATCCGGCCGATCTCGTCGGTGGCCTGCGTCGTGATGATGGAGCCCGTCCAGTACCAGGCGTCTTCGTGGTCCTCAGGTACCTCCGAGTTCCTCCAGAGCTCGTAAATGCCCGCGAAGGCGAGGATGCCGCCGTCCGTTCGGTAGATATAGAACGGCTTCTTGGCTTTTCCCTCGGTGATCCACTCGTAGTACCCGTCCGCGGGGATGAGGCAGCGCCGTTTTGCGAATGCGGCGCGGAACGCGGGCTTGACCGCGACGGTCTCCGACCGGGCGTTGATCATCCGGGCGCCCCCGGAGATGTCCTTCGCCCAGCTCGGCACCAGGCCCCAGCGGACCAGCCTGAGCTCTCTTTCTTCCTTGTGCTCAAGCACCGTGTAGATGCGCCTCGTCGGCGTGACGTTGTAATCCGGCTCTCGGTCGGCGCCCACGGCGTCACGCGTGGCGGCGAATTCCTCGAGGAGCTCAAGCCGCTTTCTGGCTGAGACAAACCGACCGCACATGTGCCCTTCCCCTTATGGCCCGGTACACGCCGGATTGAGAAGCTACTTAACCGCAAAACGATACCGGCAAACGCGCTGCCAGGTCGCGGCTGTTACTCCGCGTCAGCCGATACCCTCAAGGTTATGGACTCCGGACGCTGGAACGCCCCCGTGGCGCATGGACCGGTGCGCGCGACACTGCGGCTGCCCGGTTCGAAGTCGATAACGAACCGTGCACTCATACTGGCCGCCTTGAGCGACTCGCCCTCGGTGGTGCGCGGCGTGCTCAAGGCGAGGGACACGTCCCTGGCCATCGGGGCGCTGCGCGCGCTCGGCAGCACGATTGACTCCCGCGGCGCCGACGTCGGCGTTCAGCCGGGCCGCCCGGCCGCGGGCGCGGCCGTGAGCGTCGACGTGGGCAACGCGGGGACCGTCATGCGGTTCCTGCCCGCCGTCGCGGCCCTGACGCCGGCGGCGGTCTCGTTCGACGGTGACCCGAGGGCGCGGGAACGGCCGGTCGGCGCCCTGCTTTCTGCGCTGCGCGCGCTCGGCGGGTCGATCGACGACGGCGGGCGGGGCGCGCTGCCCTTCACCGTGCACGGCAAGGGAACCGTGCCTGGCGGGCCGGTGACGCTCGACGCCTCCGGGTCCTCGCAGCTGGTCTCCGGCCTGCTGCTCGCCGCGCCGCGCTTCGACGCGGGCGTGGAGGTCCGGCACTCGGGCCCCCCCGTCCCCTCGCTGCCACACATCGAGATGAGCATCCGGATGCTGCGCGGCGCGGGGGCCTCCGTCGAGGTCGGCGCGGGCCCGCGCCCTGACCGCTGGGTGGTCGAGCCTGGACGGCTGAACCTCGGTGACTTCACCGTGGAGCCGGACCTGTCGAATGCCGGTCCTTTCCTCGCGGCGGCGCTCGTCACCGGCGGCTCGGTGACGATCCGCGACTGGCCTGAGGTCTCGCTGCAGGCGGCCGACGCGATCCTTGACGTGATCACCCAGCTCGGCGGCTCGGTGTCGCACGGCGATTCCGGCCTCACCGTCACCGGAACCGGGGTGATCAACGGGATCTCGGCCGATTTGCGCGACATCCCCGAGCTGTGCCTTCCGTTCACCGCGGCCGCGACTTTCGCCTCGGGCCCGTCCACGTTCACCGGCGTCGGGCACACCCGCCTCCAGGAGACCGACCGGCTGGCCGCGATCGCCAAGGAGATCAACGCGCTCGGCGGCGACGTGACGGAGTCGCCTGACGGCCTGTCGATCCGGCCGCGGCCGCTGCGGGCGCCGGTGGGGCACGCGTTCGAGAGCTACGACGACCACCGGATGGCGATGGCGGGCGCGGTGCTCGGCCTCGGCGTGCCGGGCATCGAGGTGCTGAACATGGCCACGGTCGGCAAGACCTTCCCCGAGTTCACTTCCGTCTGGGAAGAGTTGGTCCGGGGGGATGACTCCTGAAGCAGCGGTCGGGCTACCTCGACGAGGACGACGTCCGGGTCCGCGCGGGCCGCGGCTCTAAGCCGCGGACCCGGCGGCGTCCGGCGCACGAGTCCGCGCCAGAGGCGTTCGTCGTGAGCGTCGACCGTGGCCGCTACGGCTGCGTGCTCGAGGATTCCGACGGCTCCGGCGCCGGCTCCGTCTCCGACCGTGGCTCCTCCGGTGAGGGGGGCTCCGGTGAGGGGGGCTCCGGTGACGGGCGGCTAGTCACCGCGATGAAGGCCCGCGAACTGGGCCGCGGCTCGGTCGTCGTCGGCGACCGCGTCGCCCTGGCCGGCGACGTGTCGGGCGCGGAGGGAACGCTGGCCAGGATCGTCAGGGTCGAGGAGCGGACCAGCGTGCTCCGCCGCTCCCCCGACGACACCGACCCGCTGGAACGGGTCGTCGTGGCCAACGCGGACCAGTTGGTCATCGTCAGCGCGCTCGCCGACCCGGAGCCCAAGACGCGCTTCATCGACCGGTGCCTGGTCGCGGCCTTCGATGCCGGCCTCGACCCGCTCCTGGTGCTGACCAAGTCCGACCTTGCGTCGCCGAGGAAGCTCCGCGCGTTCTACCGGCCGCTCGCCATCCCGATGCTGACCACGAGGCAGCCGCTGCCCGCGCAGACCCTCGCAAGGCTGCGCAAGTCGCTCGACGGCCGGATCAGCGTGCTGATCGGCCAGTCTGGCGTCGGCAAGTCATCCCTGGTCAACGCCATCGTGCCGGACGCGGGACGCGCGGTCGGCCGGGTCAACGCGGTGACGGGCAAGGGGCGGCACACCTCCTCGTCCGCGATCGCGCTGCGCCTGCCGGACGATTCCGGCTGGCTGATCGACACCCCGGGAGTGCGCGGCTTCGGCTTGGGCCACGTGACGGTGGACCGTGTCGTCGAGGCATTCGGCGACCTGGCGGAGGGAACGGCGGCCTGCCCGCCGGGCTGCGACCACCTGTCGCCCGGCTGCGCACTCGACGAATGGGCGGCGGCGCACGACGCGACGGCCCGCCTCGAATCCCTCCGCCGCCTGCTCAGCAGCCGCGAGTCCGCCGAATAGGACCGGACATTCCGGGCACGCGCCGGCGTTCGTCGCTGGCTGCTAAGAAGGTGTACCGACAGTTGGTTCCACAAATCCCGACGAACCGGGCGCGATCGCGACCACAACTCGGTACACCCCGGCGGGCAGCAGCCACCACCTCTCAAATTCGGGCACCCGTCGGCAACATGTACCGAGTTTGCGGGTTCAAAACGTCACGAGTCGGGCGGGGTTACCCCGCGAAGTCGGTACACCTTGCCTGAGCGGGGGCGGTCAGGTGTCGAGCGGGACGGTGCCGCCTGAGCGCCAGTAGGTGCCGTCCGGGGTGCGGGACAGCAGGTCCTCGTCGACCAGGTAGCGGCGCAGCGCCGCGTGGTCGTCGTAGAGGGCCTTGAGTATCTCGTTGACGGCGCGTTCCTGGTAGCGGCGACCCGGCTCGAAGGCCTGCGCGACCTGGTCGAGCAGCAGGAGCCGCGCGGCGCGCTTGGCTGGCAGGGCCGAGATCCGGCCGTCCCGCACGAAGGGGCGGAGCTTGCCGGGCAAGTCACCGTTGAGATCCATCAGGGGGATTATGCCCTCTGGCCGTGTCGGCAGTCACTCTCTCGCGTCCGCTGCGGGCGCCTGCTCGCCAGTCAGTCGCTCCCGCCCGGTAAGGGCGTCTGCTCGCCAGCGGGACGGCGCGAGCGGTACCGTTTCGCAAGTGGGAAGCTATGACGACGACCTGCGGTTCGCGCATGTTCTCGCTGATGCCGCCGATGACATCACGACGAAGCGGTTCCGCGCGCTTGACCTGCGGGTCGAGACAAAGCCTGACCTCACCCCCGTCTCCGACGCCGACCAAGCCACCGAGGATTCGCTCCGCAACATCCTGCGCCGGTCGCGGCCGCGGGACGCCGTGCTCGGCGAGGAATCTGGCCAGACGGGCAAGGGGCCGCGGCGCTGGGTGCTCGATCCGATCGACGCCACGAAGAACTACGTGCGCGGCGTCCCCGTCTGGGCCACGCTGATCGGGCTGATGGACGGCGACGACGTGGTGATGGGCGTGGTCACGGCCCCGGCGCTCGGCCGCCGCTGGTGGGCCGCGGCGGGCGGCGGCGCGTGGACGGGCCGGTCGCTTACCAAGGCGTCACGGTGCCAGGTATCCCAGGTCACCAAGCTGTCGGACGCGTCGTTCTCCTTTTCCGGCATCGGCGGCTGGGCGGAGACCGGCAGGCTCGACGGGTTCCTCTCGCTGAGTCAGTCGGTTTGGCGGACCAGGGGATACGGCGACTTCTGGTCGCACATGCTGGTCGCCGAGGGCGCGGTGGACATCTCGGCGGAACCAGACGTGTCCCTGTGGGACCTCGCGGCGCTCCAGGTGATCGTGGAGGAGGCGGGCGGCCGGTTCACCAGCCTCGACGGCGTCGCCACCCCCGAAGGAGGAAGCGTTGTCTGCACCAACGGTCACCTGCACGATGAAGTGCTCGAGCGTCTCGCCAACCCTGGCCAACCGTCATGACCGGCGGCGAGGCGTGTGCCACGATAGTTACCTGCGCGCTACGCTAATGGGGAGGTCACTTCGCCGTGACGGGGGTACTCTTCAGTAACTTACATTCGCTAGTAACGGCCGTGGACACAATCGATTTCGCGGGGCGCTACACCCCCGCGGGCAGGACGCCAGGCGGCGAGTTCCCGCTCCAACCGCCCGGCTGCGCCCGGCTGGTTTCCCCGGCCGCCCGGGCGCTGCGGCGCCTGGTCCGGCAAATTCCCCCGTCCTAACCGGGCCAGGCGTCCGCTTGGGCCACCCTGTGCGAGGCGCTTCGCGCGTCTTCCCAGGGGGGGTTCACTGTGGGGGGAGGACCCCACACACCCCCCGGCTGCGGCTCCGCCGCAAAACC
>Ga0102924_1003304_pt1 | contig 17014 bp, 8 predicted proteins | sample PaiPotPPM11metaG_FD_80116 | JGI IMG/M metagenome (GOLD analysis project Ga0102924, IMG submission 80116) | Iron sulfur acid spring bacterial and archeal communities from Banff, Canada, to study Microbial Dark Matter (Phase II) - Paint Pots PPM... ...
CCTGCTGCCTCTCCAGCACCGCCGCGGTCATGACGCTCGAGATGGCGAGCGCACTGGCCGCCAGCGCCACCAGCGTGATGATCAACATCAGCAGGCCCAGCTTCGACAGCAGCCGGCCCTCGCTCTGCGCCACCGGGCGCAGCGGCGCGGCCACCGATCCAGGTATCGCGGACGCGATGTCGGCCGCGATGGAGACGGCATAGGGCGAGCACTGCCAACGCTCCAAGTCGGCGGGTGACAGCCGGCGCGGATCCATCTGGGCAAAACTGTCCTCGGGCTTGGTCAGGGCGGCCACCAGTACCTGGCGCACGGCGCCAGGTTCATTGGCCAGCTGTTGCGCGCCGGCCAGGGGCGCGATCACCAGGTTGTCTTCCGGGCCTCCGCTGGTAACCAACCCCGCCACCCGCAGTACGAGCGTGCGTCCGGAGTTGCCCAGGGTCAGAGGGTCGCCCACCCGCAGGCCCAGCCGGGCCGCCAAGTGGCGGCCCACCAGGGCTTCATAGCGGTCGGCTTGGGCGTCGTCCGCGGGCCACGCTCCGGTGATCGACCACGCCGGCGCCAACTGCTTCATCCCGGTCCGGATCACGCGGCCGCTGCCGGGCAGGGTCATGGCGTGCGCGAAGTAGGTCCCTTCCAGCTCCACCCCGACGCGTCGGTCGCCCACGGTGGTGGTCGCGGGCACGAAAAGCAGCGGTGCAATGGCCGTGATGTTGTTGGTCCAGAAGGTGCGCTTGATGGCGGGCAGGTCCTGTTCCTGCAGAAACGCGCCTTGGTCAGCCGGACGCAGGTCCACGCCGTTGAGCGTGACGGGCAGCGTGTCGCCGGCCGGCTGCACCAGGATGTTGGCGCCCACCCGCCGGACCTCCCGCTTCAAGTCATCCCCGACGTTCAGCCGAATGGTCAGCAGGGCGGTCGCCACCGTCATGCCGGCGATGACCGCGGCGGCGGCCAGGGCTTTGCGTCCCCGTTGCCGGGCGAACGATTGGCGCAGGATGCGGAAGAACATGGCTGGCTAGGGGCTGCTCTTGAAACGGGGCGCCGCTTCGGTCAGGCGTTGCAGCGGAATCACCAGGTCGCCGCCGTCCCGCAGGGCCCCCAGCGGGATGGGATTGCATCCCCCCTCGGTTCCCAACGAGGCGATGTTGACCGGAGCATCGCAGTTGCGGCAGTAAACCTGCGCCCCGTTCTGGTAGTAGCCCTTGGCGCCGCAGATCATGCAGGCGTCGAGCGCGGTGGCGATGGTGCCGTCCGGGCGCCGCACCGCGAAAAAACGGACCGGTCCGTCCGGCGTGGCGGCGACGTAGCGATGCAGGTTGCCGTCCGCCACCTGCTCCAGTGGAATCCGCACGGCGCCGCCGCTGACCGCCACCGGTACCGCCGGCGAGAGCTCGCGAACCGAGCGCGCATAGACGTAGTCCGCGGCGATCAAGACCAGGAACAGGAAGGCGCTGCCGTAGGCAAGCGTGCTCCAGAAGCGCTCCCGACGGGCTTCCCATTGTGATTTCCGCCGCGCCACCGTCGACGTCGCCGCCGTGAGCGCCTGGCGACGTTGCCGCAGCAGCAGCAGCCCCGCCAAGCCCAGGATGACGACGAAGAAGAAAACGTCATTGCGCACGATCGGCCCCACCAGCGCCATTTCGCGTCGCGACGACGGGAACACGCCCGCTTCCGAAAGCTCGTGGACCCCGGTCAGCAGCAGTTGCCCGGCGATGACCACCAGGATGATGGTCGTGATACGGAAGAAGCGCTGCAGGTCGATGCGAATACTGCCCTTGACGAACGCCACGCCGAACAGCACGGCCAAGCCCAGCCCCAGCACCGAACCCAACCACGCCCAGACCTCGGCGCTGCTGCTGAGCGAGACGGCGGAGAGGATGAGCACGGTCTCCACGCCTTCACGCAGCACCATGAAGAATACAAAGAAGAAGAGCCCGACGGCCGAGGCCTCAAGCTGGCCCAAACGGTCTTCAATCTCGCGCTTGAGGCGCTTGGCGGCGCGCGCCATCCAGTACACCATCGACACCACGAACACCGACGCCACCAGCATCAGCCAGCCTTCGTAGCGGTCGTCACTGATGTGAAGCCGGGTGATGAAGAGCGCACCCAGCAGGCTGACCCCCACGGCAGACAACAGGGCGGTGTACACCACGCGGAACAAATCCGTCCGCCCGATCTTGCGGAGGTATGCCAGCGCAATGGCGATCATGAGCGCGGCTTCCACCCCTTCGCGGAGGGTAATGACGAGTTGCTGGAGCATACCGTCTAATCCGACCAAATTAATCGCCATTCCTTGCGAACCGCCGTCCAAGGAAATACGACCAAAAGGAGACCTATATTCTCCCGTGCCGCTACCTTCGCTGTCAATGGCAGGGTGGCCAAGATTGGTCGCGAAGCTTCCGTGGAAAAAAGTTCCCCTTGGCGCGGGGTGGTACTGGGGCTAGCTGGCGTGGCGCTTGAAGACCAAGAAGGAACGAATCAGCGGGTCCAGATCGCCGTCCAAGACCCGGTTGACGTCGCCGATCTCCAGCTTGGTCCGGACATCCTTCACCATTTGGTAGGGCTGCAGAACGTAGGAACGGATCTGGCTGCCGAAGTCGATGTCGAGTTTGGCGTCTTCAATCTTGCGGGACTCGGCCTGCTTCTTGGCCAGCTCGAACTCGTAGAGCCGAGAACGAAGGATCTTCATGGCCATGTCCTTGTTCTTGTGTTGCGATCGTTCGTTCTGGCACTGCACGACGATGTTGGTGGGCAGGTGAACGATGCGGACTGCCGAGTCGGTCATGTTGACGTGCTGGCCGCCCTTGCCACCGGCGCGAAAGGTGTCGATGCGGAGGTCGTCATCCTTGATGTTGATCTCGATCGTGTCGTCGATCTCGGGGCTGACAAAGACGCTGGCAAAGGACGTGTGGCGGCGCTTGGCCTGGTCGAACGGCGAGATGCGTACCAGGCGGTGCACGCCGGTTTCGCCCTGCACCAAGCCGTAGGCGTACTCCCCGCTGAGGGTCAGGGTGGCGGACTTGATGCCGGCTTCCTCCGCCTCCTGTCGGTCGTTGATGGCGACCTTGAAGCCGCGCCGCTCCGCCCAGCGGATGTACATGCGCATCAGCATCTCGGCCCAGTCCTGGCTTTCGGTGCCGCCGGCGCCGGGATGAATGGTGACAATGGCGTTCAACGAGTCGTTCTCGCCGCCCAGCAGGGTGCGGGTTTCGATGTCGCTGAGCAGGGCGTCGAGCTGATCGATCTCACGGCGGATGTCGGCGGCGACCTCCTCGCCTTCGCGGGCCAGCTCCAGAAAGGCGCTCAGGTCCTCGACCGCGGCCGCCACCTTGAGGTCATCGGAGAGTAGTTCCTCGATGCGTTTGCGTTCCCGATTCACGGCCTGGGACTGACGCGGGTTGGACCAGAAATCGGGATGCGAGGTCAGGAGGTTGAGTTCCTCCTGGCGCTTCCGGAGCCGGGGCAGGTCAAAGAAACCCCCGAATATCGCGGGCTTTGGTCGTCACGTCCTGGCATTCGCGATCGAGATCTTCCAACATAAGCTTCAAGTCAGTCTCGCCGGGCGCGGCGGATTCCGAAGGCCGGCCGCCGCCGGCAGACCTTCCAAAGGGCCGGGAGCAACCCCAAAATCAAGGCCAAACCCAACGAAATTATGGCACACGCCTCCGCGAGCCAGTCGCCGTGGCGGCTGTAAAAGGTCCGCGTGTCGCGTGGGGAAAACCCGGCCAGCAGGGCGCCGGGTGCGCCGGGCGCCAGTTGCGCCGTGACCGTTCCGTCGGGCGCGATGACGGCGGTGAGCCCGTCGTTGGTGTCGCGCAGCACCCACCGGTCGTTCTCAACCGCGCGCATGCGGGCCATGGCCAATGCCTGCCCTTGCGCGGAGAAGGGGCCGTACCAGCCGTCGTCGGAGATATTGACCAGCCACTCCGCGCCCATGGCAACCTCACGGCGCGCCAGCGAGGGAAAGATCGACTCGTAGCAGATCACCGGGCTGAACCGCCGGCCGCCGGTGCGGAAGACGCGGAGCGCGGTGCCGGGCAGGAAGTCGCCGACATCGCGGGTCATCTTGCCCACCGCTGCGATGCGTTGCAGCCAAGCCGGTAGCGGCACGTACTCCCCGAAGGGAACCAGGTGCATCTTGTCGTAACGACCCAGGGCGCGACCGTCGGGGCCGACCAGCAAGGCGGCGTTCAGCGGGCGCGGCTCCACGCCGGCGTCGCCCTGCACGGTCGGCGTCTCGCCGAGCAGAATGGAACTATGCGCCGCCACCGCCAGCGCCGCCACCGCGGCTTGGGTTGCGGGCTGCTGTTCAAAAGCCAGTGGCGCAGGCTGCTCCGGCCAGACGATCAGGTGTTCACCCTGCGGGTGCGCGGCCACGCTGCGCAGCGAGAGGCGCGTCATGTCACGCACCAGGGCGGCCAATGAATTGGCCGTCCACTCCACGTCCAGCGCGGTGTCAGGCTGAATCAGGACCGCGCTCCAAGTCGGGTCGGCCATCGTGGAGGTTGAGAGTGGCGGCAACATCCAGGGCAGTACCAGCAGGATGAGCACGCCTGCGGTTGGAATCCACCATTGAGGACGCGCCGTCCGGCGTTCCACCAACATCAGCACCAATAACGTCAACCCGGCGTTGCTGCAAGCGATGAAGAATCCGATGCCGAAGACGCCGACCCAGGGGGCGAGTCGAAGCACGACCGGATGTGCGAGCTGCGAGTACCCCAGCAGGTTCCAGGGAAAGCCGCCAAAGGGCGCCGCCGCACGAAGCACCTCCAACCCCACCCATAGCACCGGAAAGCAGAGGACGGCAAGGGTGCGTTCCCGGGCCAGTCGGGCCGCCAGCCAGCCGAAGAGCCCGAAACTCAGCGCCAGCAGTCCGAGAAACAACACGAAGATGAGTGCCGCCAGCGGTCGCGGCAGATCGCCGTAGCGATGCAGGGTGTAGTAGATCCAAGGACAACTGGCGGCCAGGAAGACGGTTCCGAAAAGACATCCGGTCCCAAAGGCGGCCCACCCTCCCGGTGAGCGCGCCAACGCCCAAAAAAATGGGACCAACGCGAGCCAAGCCAACCATCCCAAGTTAAACGTCGGCAGGCTCAGCACCAGCAGCAAGGCCCCGGTTGCGGCCAAAACGAGCGTCAGCCGCCGGGGCAGCCTGGGGGGCGGGGAAGGATGGGCGGCTGCGGGCAAGCCGCTATTGTAATCGGTGCGAGCCCCTGCAGCGGCCGCGCCTACGGTTCGGTCAGCCATTGCTTGCGCAGCAGGACGGCGGCGGGGCTGGCCTGCGGATCCTGCGTCAGGTAGCAGGCGTCCGCGTGCGGGGCGGTGGGGGTCATGGTGACGGCAAAGGGCTGCAGGTGGCGCGTGCCGGTCAGGACCACCGGCTGCTGCGGCGGAAGCTTGTGCAACTTGGCGGCCAGGTCGGCGCCGTCCACCCGCTTGCGATTCATGGTCAAGATCTCGTCATCCGTGCCCAGGCCGGCCCGGTCGGCAGGTCCGCCGGGTTCAATCAGATTGACTTGATCGCCCTGCACCTGCAGCCCGGAGTACGAGTGGTTGCCGGGGGTGGGCGCGCAGAGTAGCCTCAAGCCCACATTGTCGAACGCCGCCTGGAAAGGCAGCTCTTTCACGCCGAAGACGTAATCACGGAAAAAATCCGCGTAGGAACCGCCGCCGACCGCTTCCATGGCCTGCTGCACGTCGGCCTGGGTGTAGCCATGGCCGCGCAAATAGTAGCTGGTCGTTTCGCCCAGGTAGTTGTGGTTCCAGAGGTAGCGCAGGACGTCCTTGAGCGAGTGTTGCCCACGGGTGCGGGCCCGCAGGTCGAGATCAAGCACAACGCCGAGCAGGTTGCCCTTGTCGTAGTAGGAAATGGTCGTGGCGCGACTGTTCGTCTCCTGCCGCAGCGGGGTGCCGTCATGGAACCATGCGGTCAGTGACGAGTCGGCGGCGCTCATGGTGAGGTGACCGGGCTGCGCCTCGAAGTTGGCAATGGTGGCGGCCAGCCCATCCAGGTAGTCCTCGTCGCTGACCAATCCGGCGCGCGCCAACGTAATCTCGCCGTAGTACTGCGTCAAGCCTTCCGCCACCCAGAGGGAATAGGTGGGGTCGGGCCGCGTGTAATCCCAAGGGCCCAGTTCGGCGGGGCGAATCCGTTTGACGTTCCACTGGTGAAAGAACTCGTGCGCGGCCACCGATTCGGCGGCTTTCAAGCCGCGGTCCTCTCCCAGCGCCAGCGGCAGCATGATCTGGGTGCCGTAGAGATGCTCCATGCCATCGCCGTGGGCCGAGTGGGGATCGAAGTGAAAGAAGAAGGTGTAGGTCGCGAGGTCGTTCGGGCCGACGATGGTGTTTTCAGACGCCACCAGGCGCTGCAGGGCGGCCAGCAACGGGGCGTGGTTGTGACCTTCGGGAACGTAGCTGTGGATCATCACCCGGTAGGTCTTGCCGTCCTGTTGGAACGTGTCCAGGGTGAAGTCCGGCCCGGCTTCCGTGGGCGCGTCGATGAAGACGTCGTAGTTGGGGAACTGCAGATGGGTCTGGTTCAGGTCGCCCAACGCGTTGAGCACCCGCCAACCGGCCGGCGCCAGGATATCCAGTGTGACCGGGTCGGGCTTGTGGCCTGCAACGTACATGTAGACGGAACCGCCGTTGAGGTTGGCGTGCGTCCCGTCAAGCTGTGCGAAGGTGCCGTCCAGGGTGTTGTTGTAGGCGAGGTAATGGAAGTCGAGGCGGTGGCACGCGGCGGGGTCGACGTGCCAGGTCGCAGGCTGGGTGCGCAGGGCGCTGAGCGGGCCGGCCGGCTCCAGGCAGCGCACGCCGACATCCTGCACATTGACGCCAAAGTTGAAGATGCTGTAGCGGCCGGGATACCACCACGGCATCTGGAAATCGAGCGGAGCGCCGGTCAGCGCCCCGACGTTGATGTCCACGTCGACGAGATGGTTGGCGGGACGACGCAGGTCAAGCTGGTAGTGAATGTCGAGCCGCGGCGGTGGAACGGGAGATTGGGCCGCCAGTAATCCGGTCGCGGCCACGAGCAGCACCGCCCAGCAGGCAAAAGTGTGGCAGTTCCCACGCGGTTCATTGATCGACATGTGCGTACCTCGTTTGCGTCGCTGTGTCCGTTGCGGTCAGATGTGAGCTTGCAGCCGGTGCGCGGGCGGCAGGCTTACTGGGTCCCGGTACCGAAGTCGGCCGTCCCGACCCGTACCACGGTGTGATGGCCGGTCAGGGGCTTGGCCGGACGCTGTTCCGTCCAAATGCCGAAGACGCGTCCGCCGGACGCGGCCAATCCGGTGTAGTCGCCGAGGAACGCGCCTTGCGGATCAAAGGGCTTCTCATTCCATTGGTAATTGTGGAAGCTGCGTCCGCGATCCGTTGACCGCGCCAAGGTCACCGTGGCGTGGCCGTTGGTGGGATCGTCGCGGCGGTCGTAAAAGATCATGTAGGCCGCGCCATCGCGCGCATCGACCGCCAGCCATGGAAAGAACTGATCGCTGCCGTCGTGCAGGGTGTCGGTGTTCACCCGCACCGGGCGTCCCCAGGTCCGTCCGGCGTCGCGCGAGGTGGCGCAGAAGACGTCGACGTCGCCATTGCGGTAGTCGCTCCACGCGAGGTACAGCGGGCGCTGGGCGTGCCACGCCGGTCCGGCGGCGATCTGGGGAAAGCCGTTGGAGCGGGCTACTTGGTGAATGTTGAAGTAGGAGGGCGCCGTCTTCATCAAGGCGCGGGGGCGCGCGAACCGGCGTCCGCCGTCGCGGGATAGGGTGTAGTAAATGTGGCTGCCGTCGCTCCACACCACGTGCAGCACGCCATCCGGGCCGACCGTGCCGGAGAAGCCTTCCAGGCAGCCGTTGTCGTCGCGCGGCAGACCGGGGTGGTCACTTAACGTGAGGGGCTGCGACCAATGGGCGCCGCCATCGGTGGAGCGCGAGAAATACAGCAGCGACGCTTCCAGCGTGAAGTGCGTCCAGCCGATGTAGAGGTTGCCGTTGTAGCGTCCCCCGCTGGTGTCGGCCACGATGTAGGGCTTGTCCTCGAAGACGTTGCCCGGCAGGTTGCCGTCGGCCATGACCGGGATGGAGTGGTCCTCCCAGGTTCGGCCGCCGTCCAGCGAGCGACGGACGAAGATGCCGTTGCGGGTGGCGTTGTGCGCCCAGTACTCCGGCGTGCCCAGCTTGTCGAAGGCGATGAAGCAGAGAATCGCCCGACCGTGGGCGTCGTAGGTGATCGAGACGTCGCCCGAGCGCTTGTACTCCCGCAGGGCAGCGACCGCGGCGCCCCAGTGGCGGCCCGCGTCGTTCGAGACGGTTACCGTGGCATCGACCTGGTAGGCGGCGGCCACCTCCTCCGGGTGTTGCGGGTTGATGGCGATCGCGGGTTCGTTGAAGTAACCCGGGGCCGCGTTCAGGTCCACAATCGCCGCGTGCGGCGGGCGGGGCAGCGACTGCGCCGCCGCAAGGCTCAGCAGCACGCCACCCAGGACTACGAGCCGGGTCGTCATGAAGACAGATTGTAGACGAGAGGTGGAGGACCCCGCCTGCGACGGAGGGGCGGATAGGCGTGCCTGGCTAGTCGGCGGCCACCTGCGACGGCGTCAGCGCCTCCATGACGATGGCGCGTTGCTCGTTCTGGTGTCGTCGCAGCGAACCGGCGGCCGGGCTGGCGGAAGCGTCGCGCCCCACGTAGCGCAGGCGGCGCTCACCGAGGATCTCCTGCAACTGGGGTTGCACGAAGCGCCAGGCGCCCATGTTCTCCGGCTCCTCCTGGACCCACAGCCACTCGCTCGCCTTGGACGCCTGCTCCGCGATGCCGCGCAGCGCCTCCGCCGGGAAGGGGTAGAGCTGCTCGACCCGCACCAGGGCGGTGGCCGCATCCTTCATCTCCCGCCGTTGCTTCAGCAGGTCGTAGTAGATCTTGCCGGTGCAGAAGATCACGCGTTGCGGGTTCGCAATCGCCGCGTCCGACAGGACCGCTTGAAAGCTGCCCGCGGTGAACGCCTCAAAGGGGCTGGGGACCTCCGGGTGACGCAGCAGGCTCTTGGGCGTGAAGAGGATCAGCGGACGACGGGTCGCGGTGGCGGCGGCCAACCCCTGCCGTCGCAACAGGTGGAAGTACTGCGCCGCGGTGGTGCAGTTGGCGATCTGGAGGTTCTCTTCCGCGCACAGTTGCAGGAAGCGTTCCACACGGGCGCTGGAGTGCTCCGGGCCCTGGCCCTCATAGCCGTGCGGCAGCAGCAGGACCAGGCCGCTGCTGCGTCCCCACTTGGTCAGCGAGGCGGAGAGAAACTGGTCGATGACGACCTGTGCGCCGTTCACGAAGTCGCCGAACTGCGCCTCCCACAAGACCAGCGCCGAGGGGTGGGTCATGGAGTAGCCGAACTCGAAACCCAGCACCGCCTCCTCGGAGAGTAAGGTGTCGTACAAGTCGAACGGCGCGCCGGCCGCCGTGCCTGCCGCGGCAAGATGGGCAAGCGCCACGTACTTGGCCCCGTTGTTGTAGTCGTAGAGAGCGGCGTGACGTTGGCTGAAGGTGCCGCGGCCGGTGTCCTGGCCCACCAGGCGCACCGGCGTACCCTGGGTGGTGAGGCTGCCGAAGGCCAGCGCTTCGGCCAGTGACCAGTCAATGGCCTTGCGTTGTTCGACCGCCTGGGCGCGCCGTTCCAAGAACGCTTTCAGCTTGGGGTGGACGGTGAAGCCGGCCGGAACCGCAGCCAGACTCTGCCCGATCGCCGTCAGGCGTTCGGCGGTCACGCCCGACGCTAATGGCGTCGGCGTGTCGTGCAGCTCGGCATGGTCGCCCAGCCCGTTCTCGAAACCCGATTCGGCGCTCGCCGCCAGCCGCTCAAACTCCTGCTTGAAAAGAACGTCTCCCGCCCCGGCCGCCAGCGCCCCGGACGCCTCCAAGCGCCGCGCGTAGAGCGTACGGACCGAGGGGTGTTTCTCGATGGCGCGGTAGAGCACCGGCTGCGTCAGGCTGGGATCGTCGCCCTCGTTGTGGCCGTGGCGTCGATAACAGACCATGTCCACCACGACGTCCTTATGAAAGCTGCGCCGGAAGCGGTAGGCCAGGTCGATGGAGCGCAGCACGGCTTCGGGGTCGTCCCCGTTGACGTGGAAAATCGGCGCCTGCACGATCCGCGCCACGTCGGTGCAGTACAGGCTGGAACGCGCTTCGCTCGGCGAGGTGGTGAAGCCGATGCGGTTGTTGATGACGATATGAACCGTTCCGCCGGTGTAATAGCCGTCCAACTGCGACAGGTTCAGCGTCTCTGCCACCACGCCCTGGCCCGCAAAGGCGGCGTCGCCGTGCATCAGGACCGGCAGCACCAAGTCGCCGGACTCGTCATGCAGCAGCTCCTGGCGGGCCCGGGCGGCGCCTTCCAAGACCGGGTCCACGGCTTCCAGATGGCTGGGGTTGGGGGCCAACGAGACCTGCAGCACTTGTCCCGTGGGCGTGCGGTACTCCCCGTCGGCGCCGATGTGGTACTTGACGTCGCCCGAGCCTTCGACGCTCTCCGGGTCCGAGTCCTCAAACTTCGAAAAGATCTCCCCCATCGACTTGCCGATCGCATTGGCCAGCACGTTGAGGCGGCCGCGGTGGGCCATGCCCATCATGAAGTAGCGCACGCCGTCCGCCCCGGCGAGGTTCAAGAGGCGGTCGAGGGCGGGGATCAGCGATTCGCCGCCCTCCAGCGAGAACCGTTTGTGACCGACGTAGCGGGTGTGCAACAGGCGCTCGAAGGCCTCCGCTTGGGTCAGCTTCTCTAGGATGCGGGCCGGCAGGCCGGCTTCAAGCGGGGCCTGGTTGCGGGAGGGCTCCATCGCGGCTTGCAGCCACTGTCGCTCATCCAGGCGCTGGATGTGCATGTACTCGCACGACAGCGTGCCGCAGTAGGTGGCCTGCAGGTCCTTGAGGATGGCGCGTAACGGTCGTGGCGCCTCCTCGCCGGCGTGCTGGTCGCCGATCGACAGCGTCAAAAATTCGCGGTCGAGGTCGGCCGTGGTCAGACCGAAGTGGTCGGGCTCCAGTTCGGGATGATGGATCGGGTCAAAACTCATCGGGTCCACGTTGGCCATCAGATGGCCGCGGACGCGATAGGCATGCACCAACTGGTAGACCGCCGCCTGCTTCACGACCTGGTCCGGAGTGGCGCCGTTCTCGGCCGGCGGGCGGAGGGTGGGCGACACGGCGGAACGGGCGGCCGGGGCGGGCGGCATGCCCGCAAACGACGCGGTGATCTGCTCGTAGTAATCGTCGGTTCCGAGCAACAGTTGATGCACGCGGGCCAGGAACTGTCCCGACTCGGCGCCCTGCACCACGCGGTGGTCGTAGGTGCAGGACAGGGTGACCGTCTTGGCCACGCCCAGCGCCTGCAGCTTGTCTTCCGTCACGGCTTCAAAGCCCGGCGGATATGCCATCGCGCCCACCGCAACGATGGCCGCCTGGCCGGGCATGAGGCGCGGTACCGAAGCGCGCGTCCCCAGCGTTCCGGGGTTGGTCAGCGTGATGGTCGCACCCTGCAGATCGTCGGGATTGGACTTGCCGGTGCGGGCCGCCTGGATCAGTCGATCGCAGGCGCCGACAAACTCCGGAAACGTCATGTTCTCGGCCGCCTTGACCACCGGCACCAACAGCGTTCGCACCCCGCCCTTGGCCTCGACGTCAACCGCCAGACCGAGGTTGATGTGGGCGCGCTCGATACGGCTGGGAACCCCGTCATTGAGGACGAAGGCGCTGTTCAGCGCCGGAACCTCGCGGGCCGCCTGCACCAGCGCCCAGCCCAGCAAGTGGGTGATGGAGACCTTGATGCCGCGCTCCGCCAAGGCGCGGTTCAATCGCTTGCGCGTCTCCTCGAGCATGGCCACCGGGACCGCGCGTTGCGAGGTGGCGGTGGGCACCGTCAGGCTGCCTTCCATGTTGGCGGCAATGCGCGCGGCGGCGCCGCGGAGCGGTTGGACTTGGTCCCCCGCCTGCAGGCCTGCCGGCCCGCTCGGCCGGGCCAAAGCTGCCGTCTCGGGCTTTCCGGTTCCGTTGCCGCTCAGAGACAGGGTGTCGAAGGCCGTCCGCCAGTACTCCGGGACCGCGTCCCGGTTGGCGGTGTAAAGCCGATGCATCTCCTCGACATACCCTTCGTTGGGGCCGAGGGTGGCCATAAAGCTGCGCATTTTAGGGTCGGACATCAGCGACACAGGCTCTCGCAGTTTCCGCCGCCGGCGCGCCCCCGACGGGCGCGAGTGGCTTCAACGGGCCATCTTACGAATGCGTCTCTTCCGCTGTTCAGTATAGCAATCTGCGCAGCAGCCGACGTTGCGGCCCGGCACGGCGCGGGGGGTGGAAAGTGAAAAGTGGAAAGTGGAAAGGCATTTTACTTTCCACTCGTCACCCCACTCAGGCCTGCTTGCAAGCGTGTCCAGCGGGCGAGCAGGCCGCGGAGGTCGCGGGCGTAATCGTCATAAGCCTCGCGCTCGGAGGCCACCGGGGCGTTGTCGCCGCCTTCGAGCGTGGTCAACAGACCGCTCAGCTCGCCGTTGAGGAGCAACAGCGTGGGTGGCGGCGTCAGGGTGAACGGTCCATCCATCGTGCCGAGAATGCGCGCCAATTCGCCGCGAACCCCGGCTTGGGGGTCGGGCGTGGGAGCGGTGGCTTGAACGGCTCGTTTGATCTGTTCGAGCGTCGTCGCTTCGGTCGTCATCAGTTGGATGATGTTCTGCTCCAGCTTCAACTGCGCAGCCAGGGCCGCGAGCGGCACATGGAGACGTGGGTCGGGCGCGATGGTGAGCGGTTGCCGATAGGTGTGACCGGCGACGGTCAGGCTCACCTCGTAGCGTCCGGGTAGCGCGAGCGGCCCGCGCGGGTCCTGTGGCGTCTCCCCGTCCACGGCTGAAATGGGCGCCTCGTAATGCAGCGCCGGCGGCGGCGGGTAGCGCAAATCCCAGACAAAGCGGTTCAGCCCCGCGTGCGACGGCAGCCGGCGAAAGGGCGCCAACCAGTGCCGTGGCACGTGGGGCGCCTCGTCCATGGGCGGCGGCGTGTCCGTGTCGGCGAACTGCCGGACCAGGCGTCCCGCGGCGTCGCGGATGGTGAGCGTGACCGGACCGCTGGGGATGCCGTTCAGAAGGTAGTCGATCGTGGCTCCGGCGGCGGGGTTCTCGCCGTGGGCGATCTCGGGCGGCAGCGGCGTGTCGCCGTTGACGTCGCGCCGCACCCGCACGGCGGGGGCGGGACGGTACAGCAGCGTCTGCCCGGCTTGCTCCGGCCGCAGTTGGCGTAGCAGCGTGAGGTCGTCCAGCACCCAGAAGGCGCGCCCGAAGGTCGCGGCGATCAACGCGTCGCCATGCACCTGGAGATCGAAGACCGGCGAGGTCGGCATGTCGAGACGCAGGGCCTGCCAGTGGTCGCCGTCATCCCAGGAGACGTAGACGCCGTTCTCGGTGCCGGCATAAAGCAGTCCACGACGCTCGGGATCCTCGCGCACCGACCGGACAAAGCTGCCTTCGGGGATGCCGCTCGCGATCGTGGTCCAGGTGGCGCCGTAGTCCCGCGTACGCAGCAGCAACGGCTGTCGGTTGCCGAGTTGGTGGGCGTCGACCGCGAGGTAAGCGGTTCCCGCCGCCTGCGAGGCCTCGATCATGCTGATGGAGCTGTCGGCGGGCGCGGCCGCCGGCGTAACGCGGGACCAGCGCCGCCCACCATCGCGCGTGACCCAGACCAGTCCGTTGGTGGTCCCCGCCCATAGCACCGCCGCGTTCACCGGGGAGGCCGCCAGCGCGTTGACGGCCAGGGCCGGATAGCGCCGGACCGAAGGCGCGGCTGGCGCGGCTGGCGTGGCCGGCCTGGCCGGTTCCTTGTTTGCCTTCTTCTCCTTGTCCACCTCGGCCTTGCCCAGCTCGGGCGACGCGGGTTCCGCCACCGGCTTCTCCCCGGGCAGGAGCGACAGGTCAGGGCTGATCTTCTGCCAGGAACGTCCCGCGTCGCGCGTCCGCAACACGAACTGGGCGCCGTAATAGAGCACGTGCGGGTCTTGCGGCGAGAACACCATGGGGGCGGAGATCGCGACGCGCAGGTGGGCGTCGCGGTCGAGGTTGGGCGAGACGTCCACGACCTGGTGGGTACGGCGGTTGATGATCATCACCCCGTGGCTGGGGCTGCCGCAGTAGATCAGCTCGGGGTGCAGCGGGTCGGGGAGGATGTAGCCGAACTCGTAGCCCGCCACCGCGTCCCAGTCGAAGGGGGTGACGGCGCCGTAGTCGCCGCGGCTGCTGACCCCGATGGCGCCGCTGTCCTGTTGCGTGCCGTAGACCCAGAAGGGGAAGAGGTTGTCGACACCCAGGTGATAGATCTGCGCGGTCGGCTGGTTGTACCACGACGACCAGGTGTCGCCGCCGTCCATGCTGACCGTGGCGCCCTGGTCGCTGCCGAGGATCATGCGCCGCGAGTCCTGCGGGTCGATCCAGAGCACGTGGTTGTCGTCGCCCCCCGGCGCGCCCTTGAAGGCGTGAAACGTCTGCCCGCCGTCGGTCGAGCGGTAGAGCGAGGTCTGGGCCACGTAGACCACCGCGGCATGGTTGGGGTCCACGAAGACTTTGCCGAAGTAACCGCTGCCGGCGATGCGCGCGTCCGGGGTGCTGCGCGTCCAGGTGGCGCCACCGTCCTCCGAGCGGTACAGCCCGCCGCCGGCGGGCGCGTCGACGATGGCAAAGACGCGTCGCCCGCCCGGCGCCACCGCCACGCCGATCCGCGACAGCGGACCCGCGGGCAGACCGTGTCCGGTGACCGGAGTCCAGGTGGCGCCACCGTCGGTCGACTTGAAGATGCCGCCGCCGCCCTGCAACATGATCGGGAAGGTCGTGCCACGCGGAGCGTAATGCCGCCAGAGCGTGGCGAACACCACGCGGCTGTTGTCGGGGTCGAGCGCCAGGTCGATGGCGCCGACCGCCTCGGGTTCGGTGGCGGAGGCGAGCACTTTCTGCCACGTGCGTCCGCCGTTGGTGGTCAGGAAGACGCCGCGGTCGGGGCTGGGAGAAAACGTCGGTCCCAGCGCGGCGACCAGCACGTGGTCGGGGTCGTGCGGATCGACCACGAGGGCCCCGATATGGCGGGTTCCAGCGAGGCCCGCAGGGTCCCACGTCCGGCCGCTATCGGTCGATTTGTAAACCCCCGCGCCGCGGTTGGCCGAGAACCCGACGTTGGCGACATCGCCGGTGCCGACGTAAACAATCCGGGGATCGGAGGGCGCCACCGCGAGGGCGCCCACCGACGCGACTCCGGTCGAGTCGAACACCGGGCGCCAGACCTCGCCGCCGTCCGTGGTCTTCCATACTCCGCCCCCCGGCAGTCCCATGTAGTAGACGCGGGGATCACCGGGGACGCCGCCCACGGCCGCCACGCGGCCGCCGCGGAACGGTCCGATGCTGCGCCAATGCAACGTGCTGTAGAGCGCGGGGCTCACCTGCGCCGCCGCGGCGACCGCGACCACCAGCGACACGAGCAGCAGACGACCTGAACGCATAGGGTGTGCTTTCCTGGGACCGGCCCACTGTAACCGATCAGCACGCCCGCCGCGCGCGGTAAAAAGAAGCGCGCGGAAATCGCGCGGGACGCGTCGCGTGCTTGTTCTGCTGCGGCCCGCGTTCTATACTTCCTGAGCCTCACCCACCGCCCGCAGGGGCGGCGGACTGCGAGTGGCCAGGTAGCTCAGTTGGTAGAGCAGCGGACTGAAAATCCGCGTGTCGGCGGTTCAATTCCGTCCCTGGCCACCACTTTCAGCACCCAGCAACGGCAGGTCATGACGGCCGGCCGCCAAAGCATTCGCTCGGCTCGTTTGTCTTAGATCGCCAACTAGAGAGCCGGAACTCTGGCAGTCATTCAATGACAGACGCCTTTGTTGGGATTGACGTGGCGTTCGCGAAGAAGAAAAGGCTACCCATTTCCGTCTGTCAGTACAGGGGGTGCTGCTTGGAGCCGCTTCTATTGAAGAACGCTCGAGCGAAGCCGCCGAAGGGCAAGGGGAATGCTGCCATTCTTGACAAATCTGCCGTCGTCGGATTCGCGGAAGAAACGGTGGCGTACCTTGAGGCAGTCGAGTTGGAATGCTCAGTCACCATTAGGCGCATTGCGATCGACGCACCGCGCCGTCCGGCCCCGGAGGGCGACAGACGAAGAGCCTGTGAGGATGGTTTAGCAAAGCTCAACCTCAGTTTTATTGCGACCCCGAGCGCTGTGAAGTTGGACGAAACTCGCAAAAAGGCCAAGGTTCATTTGGATTCCGGAGGCGCCCAGTCACGGCTTCCAGGTGCAAACCAGCTTTGGATGATTGTTGGATTTGAACTCTTTGAGTGCCTCGGCAAAAAATGGGAGTGCCTTGAAGTCTTCCCACAGGCCATCGCTGGGGCTCTTGGTGCCAACAAAAATCACAAATCCCGGCGTGCCGGCTTGGTTGCACAGCTTGCGGCCGCAGCGGCCTATACACACTGGCCAGCTTCGGCGTGCCCTGCTGCTATATCCCGTATTGCGTATGGAAGTGACCATGATCGCCTCGACGCCTATTTGTCTGCTTGGGTCGCTTCGTTGGATGTCGTCGACAGAGAAACGATAGGAGGGGCCGAAACCGATGCTATTTGGGTGCCAGCGCGCATCTCCGACGTCGGGATGAAGTCTTGACGTGCGAGCAGTGGGCATCGCCAAGCTCTATCTCTCCAAGGTCCCCATGACCGCCGTCGACGTGCTGCACAGCCAGGTCGTGCCCTTCTACGGCCAGCATGACCTGCCTGTCGAGCACCTGCTCACCGACAACGGCCGCGAGTTTTGCGGCCGCGAACTGCACCATCCCTTCGAACTCTACCTGACCATCAACCAGATCGGCACCGAGGTTCGCAGCCCGCAAACCAACGGCTACTGCGAACGCTTCCACCGCACCGTCAAGGATGAGTTCTTCACGGTGGCCTCCCGTCAAACCCTGTACCTGAGCGTCGACCAACTGCAGGCCGACCTCGATCGGTACCTCAACTTCTACAAC
>Ga0102924_1003306_pt1 | contig 17011 bp, 13 predicted proteins | sample PaiPotPPM11metaG_FD_80116 | JGI IMG/M metagenome (GOLD analysis project Ga0102924, IMG submission 80116) | Iron sulfur acid spring bacterial and archeal communities from Banff, Canada, to study Microbial Dark Matter (Phase II) - Paint Pots PPM... ...
TCCACTGTTACGCCCGAACCCGGAAAGCCGGTCATATAATCGGGGCCAAGCCGACGTAGCTCAGTTGGTAGAGCAGCTGTTTTGTAAACAGCGGGTCGCGGGTTCGAATCCTGTCGTCGGCTCACCATTTTCGAATACGAAATCGGCCTCTGGGCCACCGTTCTTTATAGCGCCCCTATCAAGCTCTGTAGCCAATTTTGTAGCCAATCAGGGCATTGAGTCAGAAATTCGTCGTATTATTAGCCGGTGGCAGGACGCGGGCGGCCTAAGTCTTCGCTGATCCTTACTTGTGGGGAACGCAACACCCTACAGCACTGGGCCCGTCGACGAACCATCGGCGCCCTGGCCCTGCGCAGCCGTATGGTGCTAGCTTCCGCTGACGGTCACGCCAACAACATGGTCGCCGAGCAGTTTGGGGTCAGTCCCCAGACGGCCGGCAAATGGCGGGCTCGGTTCCTCCGACGCCGATTGGATGGACTGGAGGATGGGCCACGACCAGGCGCACCCCGGAAGGTCACAGACGATATCGCGGCTCGGGTGATCGCCATGACTCTTCAAGACGGCCCGCCGAACGCAACGCCATGGTCCACGCGGTCGATGGCGGACGCGACCGGGCTATCCCAGAGCACTGTTGCGCGGATCTGGCTGGCGCATGGCTTGCGCCTACGAGGCCGCAGAGGCAATAAGCCTGTCATCGAAATTGTGGGCCAGATCGTGCCGCTTCCCAGGAAGCGCGTACGACACGTCTCACGCCCTTCGGGATAACTACGCCCGCCAGCGAATTTGAGGTCGCGAGTCGGAGGAGTCTCGAACTCGCGAAGGACGCAACCTGGAAAGGCAAGCGGCTCCTGCCCTTGGTAGCTTGAGGCCGACCCAACGGACGGTCGGCGAACGCTTAACGGACGCTAAACGGACGGTTAGCGGACATCGCGAACCTGTCCGAATTGGCCAGCGACGCCCCGGAACGCGGGGGAGGCTCGCGGCTACTTCTTGAGAACTAGCCGGGTCACGTCTTGACCCAGGAACGCCCAGCTCTGGATCTCCTGCGCGTCGTCGTCCCGCAGCCGGGCCACGACGATATCGCACACGTCCTGGACCACCGCCACTTCCGGCGGCTTCTCCGGCTCCAGCATCCGGGCCATGCTCCAAACGATACGCGATCGAACCGGTGTTTGCCTGCGTGGCCCACACCGACGCGGGATGGACTCTGCGTGATGCAAGTTGATGCCCACGTGGGGAACCTGACCCCCCAGACTGGAGTGGTGAACACAATTACGCGACCAGCGACAGCGACGGCCGACCTCCTGTTGGATCGATTTCTGTTCCAGGTCAAAGAGCGAACCGGGTTTGGCGTTCCTGATCCGTACCCGCGGCCAAACGGCTCAGGCTTCGACTTCCGTGCCGGCACGACCTGGTACCAAGTGGTCCCCGAGATGGCGGGTGTGCTCCTGCGGCTGAAGAACGGGCAACCAGTGCGGCATTGGTGGTTCGACACAGATGGGCGTTGGGTCGAGTCGAGTGGAGACGATGTCGTCGACTTCGGCCTCGACCTGAGGCTCGAGAGCCACGCGATCGCGACGCGGCTCTTCGACTGGATCGCCCGCTCGATGTAACTAACCCGGAGTTACGACCCCCGGCTTCCCTCTGGGAAGGGCAGAGTGGTCCGGTCATCCTCCCCACCGGCGGTGGCTCTGCGGCTCAGCGGCTCGTGTACCGTTCGCCGGATGAACTGGACTCAGCCGGCAGCCGCTCCTCCTGGGCGTGATCCTGACGTCGTTTATCTATCGCCGGTTCATCCTGCCAGACATCAGTGAGCACTCGATGAAACTCTTGGCAGTATCCATACGGCAAGCCGCCAGTCAAGCACGAGAGGAACTTGTACGCGGTAACGTGACTGGCGCACTGGCGTGGTTTGACCAGATCCTGGCGGCCATGGAGCGACAGCAAGCCCCTCGGCTGAAGTAACGACCGTGGGACGTAACCCCCACCCGCGACTTAGCGCCGATGGTCTCCGCTGACGGAGCGGGCACGTACTCGAGCACGCTCGACCAATTCACCCCGGTCGACGACACCAGCAAGCCTCGAGCTGTCTCCGTCCCGCTTGCAGCGGGGAAGGTTAGGGACTGCTGGAAGGTGTGTCGGAATGCCGGAGACGAGGATTTCCCGCGCTGGTGACACTCAACACGGCGAGGCTTTTCGCATACGTCACAGCGTGGCCGCGTAGGTTCAGCGCCACGTGCCAGCTATTCGAGCTCATCCTTTCTTAATGCAACGCCAGCGCTCGGGTACGATCGGATGCGTCATGACACCGAGCGCCACTGCCGTTACCCGGCAGGCCTCGACCGCGGCGCTTCGTCAGTTGCTCGACCAGGACCAAATTCACCAAACCACCGGCACCTGGGCCGGTGGCGCACCCGAAGGCGACGCGCTCGGGCTGGCACTGGCCACTTTCACCCACGCGTGGAGCGTGGTCGTCCTTGCCGAGACGGCCAAGGAGTTGCACATCCCGGCCGCGGTCAACGCCCGTTCCGCCTGGGAGACCGCGCTAATGTCGGCCTGGCTACTGCAGCCGGTTGACGAGCTGGAGCGAACCCGGCGCTGGCTCGGCTACAAGCTCGGCTCAGCCAGGCACATGGGCAACCTCGCGAAAGAACTCTCGAAGGGTGTCTCCCGGCCAGCCGCTGCGGCTGCCAACGCGGCAGCAGGCACACCTGCAATGTTGCAAGAGCAGGCCCGCCTCGAGGGCGGAGTGCAAGAGACCTTGGACCTTAACCCTGGCATCGGTCCTCCGATCCCGGTGCCCAGCGTCGAGGCGAGAGCGGCCGCTTTGGACCGCGAAAAGCAGTACTTCCTCTATCGGGTTCTGTCACCGTACGCCCACGGCGAGGACTGGCTCCTCCGCCACCTGCGAACACAAGCAGAGGAGACATGCACTGTGGCCTACCGGTCGAAGGAAGCCGATTGGTACATACCGCTCATGGTCGCCGCCGAGGCCGTGTGGCTGGCTAATGAGGCAGCCGCGACTCGGGTGGGTGACGCGCAGGTTCAGCAGAAGGTGATGCGGCCGGCCTGGGATGCCTTCATCGCGCGAGCCACGGAACTCGGCAACAGTACGTTGTAAGCGGCCCTTCCATGCCCTCGCTGCTCGACCGAGCCCCGCGCAGCATTCAGCCCGATGAGCTAATCGCTTTTCTGGAGGAGAGACATCTCGAATCCGAGCGGCTCGACTACAAGCTCGCTCTCGATCGGAGCATTGCGGACACCCTTGTTGCCATGGCCAACTCGGACGGCGGACTCATCATCGTTGGCGTGCTTGAAGAGAACCAAGCCCCAGTCTCGTGGCCTGGTCTTGGCGGCAAGGACTGGGTCGACACGCTTGGCAACCACATCGCATTGGAATCGACCCCACCGGTGCGTTATGAACCCGCAGTCATTCAGCTCCCGAACAATGCTGGGAAGCCACTGCTCCTGATCCGCGTGCCACCGGCATTGCGTAAGCCGCATATGACCCACTCCAGCGGGATCCTCGTCCGCGTGGGCAGTCAGGACCGGCGACCGACGCTGGAGCAGATCGACGGATGGTTCCGCGCGCGGCAAAGTCCGGCCAGCTCTTCGAGAATTAGGGGTCAAATCCCGTACTTCTTCGTGCCAGGCACGAACACCGGCGACGAGGCGTTACACCTTTCGATTTTGGCCCAACCGGTGCTCGACGTGGTGCCACTGCCGATGTCGGAGGCAACGGACGCCAAGGTTGGGCAGCTTCTGGCGACGATCATCCCGGGGTTGTGGCGCCCGCTCCGCAAGAGCGTCGAGCACATCGAGTTTCAAACACCGGACGGGGGCAAGGCCTATGTCCATGCCAACGGCTTTGCGGTGGTCCGGGCGACGTGGCCCCTTAAGCGCGTGCCAATGGACCTTTTTCTCACGGTGCTGGGCAGGGCGCTATGTTTTCAGTTGCAGCTCTTTCGGCAGGTCTTCTCTTACGTCGATGACGTCTCGGTGCGATTGTCGGTCACGAACCTTCAGCACATCGACTTTGAATGGACCCCTTCTTCGACCCTAACGCTGGACAGGCTTGCGCCCTCTGGCTCGGGGGTAATGCTCGACTACACGTTGCCCGCGGCCGACGACATCGAGGGAATCGCTGCTGATTGGGCCATCAAGGTATCTCGAGAAGCGCAACTGATCGGGTACGAGCGGCAGATCATCGGGATCCTCGCATTGCTCAAGGACGTCAGCGGCCCGTTCAAGTGCGCTGACTAGAGGGACATTGTCGGTGTGGCAGCTGCCGTGAGCGAATCGCCATCGCCGTTAGTCTTGGACTGGAGGTGGAGCCGGGCCCATTGTCCGCGGGCGTGCGAGGGTTGGTGGCGCTGTCAGGCAACAAACTCCGACTCGACGTGACGTGACCAAAGATGCCGGCGTGGACGTCCGCAAACACACATGGGCCAGCCGCCGTACCTCTGCTAGCGGCTTGCGTGCGCGGTTGGTAACCTGCGAGCGACGATGAACGCAGAAATCGGGGCGCGCGACGCGGAGGTGACCTTCCGGTTTCCCCTCGAACCCCTGGAGGGAGGCGACCACAAGGCGATCGCGAGCGCCGTCCGCGGCTCGGATCACCGCTTCGTGCGTGTCGAGGACACGGTCCTCCGCAACCTCGGCGCGGGGGGCGCAGGGCCATACTTCAGCGCCGACTTCGTCGTGCCAGTCATCCAGGAGGCGGCTGGCGGCGTCCTGACCGTTGGCGCCCTCGCGGCGGTGCGGAAGGTCTTTACCGTCCTCCGGCGGAAGTACCCACAGCGCCTGCTCCACGTCAAGGTTCGCGGTCGCCCGGAGGTCATCTACCGCGTTTTGCGAGATACGAACACGGACGCCGCGCTCGACGCGATCCCCGCCGACTACAACGCTCTGCGCAACGACGCACGGGACCGCTGGTGGGACGGCCAGCGTTGGGTCGAGACGAATGGATCGCAGACGGCCCACGCCGAGAGCGAGGCGACGGGCTTCCTGCTGCCTGCGGCCCAGAGGCTGGCCGATGTCTTGCGCCATTGGCTGTTCGTCTCGTCGTGGCGCCGCCCGGATAGCTATAAGTCGGAGAGTGGGCGCCTGCGCTGGGTCGAGGGCGAGATGCTCTTGTGGCTTGTGGGGCTGGTGATGGCTTGGCTGGCTCAGCCACTGTTCGGCCCATGGAACGCCGTGGTCATCTTCTTCGCTGCCCTGCGGATTCTGAACATTGTTGGCTACTCCTTGTATAGCGTGCTGTGGCCCTCGCACAGGCCCGTCGGCGCGTTCGCCTCCATGCGCCGGGCGGTCGTCATGGGCCTAGTGAACGTCGTGACGGTGTGGGCCGCCTTCGGGCTGTTCTACCGCAACGCGATCGCCTGGTCGGACAAGACCTTCGCCCTGACGAGCTCGGCACATGCCTGGAGCGAGTCGGCGTTCATCAGCTGGACCAACCTGCTCACGCTCGGCAACGACTACCGGCCGCAGAACCCTTGGGCGGAGTCCCTAGTCGCGGCGGAGCTCGGCGTTGGCCTGGTGGTGATAGTCGTCACCCTCGCGGCGGTGGTCGGCAGCCTCAAGATGGAATCGTACCGACCCTAAGGCGGAGCCGGGACTTCAGCAGCGGTTGATGAAGTACTTTGGATGCCGGTTTGAAGATCCCTTCGACATAAGTTAGGTCGACTCTAAGACTGGACGGGAGCGGGTGCTCGAGGGTGCGTTAGAACGGGATGTCGTCCGGGTCGACGTTCGGTTGCTCGGCAATGGGAGCGGGAGGGGCCTGACCTGCGACGGCCTGAGCGACTTTATTGAGGATGGACTCTTTTTCCGGTTCCCAGAAGCCATCGTCAAAGGCCGTTGCATCGTTGAGCTCAACGATAATCGGCGCGTTGCACGAGGAAGCCCTGCCGAAAACAACGGCGCAGCGGTCCTTGAGCGAAACGAGCAGCCTCGCGTAACTCGGGCCCACGTAGTTTTCCAAAAACTCCATCCCGGTAGCGTCGTACACACGCATCCCGAAGATCGTGTTGCATTGATTCAGGATGCTTTTCGTCACGTTTGCCGTTCGTTGGGTCACCAGAAGACAGCCGTAACCGTACTTGCGGCCCTGCAGTAATGCCCGGGCTGTTGCATTAACAGCCTGGCGCTCAGCCTCACTGGTTGTCGAGTTCCATTCAGGGACGAGGGAATGCGCCTCCTCCAGCACGAGCCATATTGTTGCTTGGCCTGCTGGCGGCTGAGGGTTGGCGGATTGGACAAGCCTGAGCAGCTTTTCGGCGATATAGCGGGTGATTTCGACCATGGTCAAACGGACCAACAAATTGGCCCTTCCTTGGAACGGGTTACCTTGCAGGCGCGACACTTCGAACCGGTTCGGATTGAGTACCAGGAGCAATTCAGGACCGGAAATGAATCGTTCGAGCACTTCGCCCATGGCTTGGATAAAGTCGAGAAGGTTTCCAGCCTCGTTATCACGGACTGTTGCGTTTTCGAGGTTCCCCGCGATTCTTGCTTGGATTGAGGCTCCGATCTCCTCTTCCTTTTCTGGCGGAAAGAGGTCGCTGAGATGCTGGCTGTACTTGCCGGTGATATCAAGAGCCACGACCTTTATCCCTGAGGCTAAGGCCCGCTGGATGAGCTCCCAGGCGAGATGTGTCTTGCCGATTCCAAGAATGCCGATGATGGCCGTGTTGTACATAACGGCTTGATGGATGTCCACCGCAATGCCGTAGCTTGTACTTGGTACATGGCCGATGTTCTTAGGGTCAAATGCGGCTTCGCCCATTTCGAGAGGGAGATTTACCAAGGCGCCCGGGTCTGGAACCCAGGAAATCTGATCGAACGTCGTCGTTTCCTGATGCCAGACGCCTAGCTTCCTTGCCGTGACGCGAATGATGTCACGTGTGATCCCTGCCAGTTTCGCAGTCGCAATTTGACCGCCGGTAATCTGATAGAGGACAGGCTGGCCGCGTATTCGAACGGACAATAGGCGCCCCTCAGCGAGGCCAGCGTCCGGCACCTGCGCGGTGGTGTCAACAGTCAACTCCTGGATATCGGACCCTTGGCTGACGTGGCCAACAACTTGTTCGGGCGAAGTCTCCCGAAGTACGGTCACGCGATCGCCCACTGACACAATCATGTTTGCGGGCACCGCTATTCGTACGAGGCTTTCGTCAAAAATTCTCGTTGTGTCCACGACTGTCGCGAGTTCGGCCGACGTTCCCAATTTGACGCGCGTTCCCAACACTGGTCGAGTATCAGATGCCAAGCGAGCGACGACCGTCCCCGGGTCCTCCAGCACCTCGACCGCACCATGGCCAGCCACCTTCCGCGACGCAAGAAGCGATCGCGACCAAGCGACAACGGTGTCAAGCGGCCTGATGACGAAGATAACGATCCACCCAAGGTAAAGCACAGCAATCTTGCCGCTGTCGTGCGCAAAAGCAGCGAAACCAACGGCAAATAGGAGCGCGCTGAAGACAACTCTGGAGCTCCCGATTCGGGCAACCGTGGCAGTCGAATAGCTGGCAACCCACCGTAGTCTTCCCGTCTGGTCCTTGAGGCCGATCGCGGTTATTGCGAAACCTACAATTACGAATCCATACACGAGGAAGAAAATGCGGCCGGCGGCAAGCGCCGTGGCGCTGACTTCTGCTCCAGTGCCAGCCACGGAGCTAACGGCGATTAATAGGGCGACGCCATTCGCGATGGCATCCGCCGGGCGAGTGAAATAAGGCTCGATCAAAAAGTCGCCCAGAAGTAGCGCGGCAAAGGCGGCATAGAACCAAAGCCCAGATATGCCGAAGGGGGGTAACACAGTTCCGTTCAGGTACTTCGCCAGTACCAGAAGCAGCACCAAGTCTCCGAGCGCCACAGCTACTCGGATGGGCTGGCGCAATGGCGTCGTCTTCACGGCAATGCCCCCGACGTTCCGCAAAGGCTAGCGGAAGTCTTCTCTCGGATCGAATTCTACCGGGCGCGTGTTGAGGTTGGCACACTCCCTCGGAGTCAGAATGTTGGCTCGGATATGCGACGGCGGATGGCCCCATAACCCAACGATCTGGCACGGCCGCCGGAGTATGCTCGAGGGCCTTGTCCGCGGACGCTGGATGCGTAGGGCTCGGGCCGAGTTCAGGTCGCTTCGGAGTGCTCGGGCAGGCACCCATGCCGTACTGTCAAACTTCGGGCATGTGAGTACGGCGGTTGCGGCGGGCGGCTTGACTAATAGGTTCGGGGACAAGCCCCAAGGGGAGAGACGCAGCCGGCCGACTGGCCTCCGCCCGGCCGGATACCTCCGGGATCAGCGCGAACTGGCATCGTTTAGGTCGAGTCGCTGGAGGACGGATTCAAGACACCAACGGTCTAGTCTGGGGCAGCCCGAGAATTCGCCGGAGTGGCAACGTGCCGCTGGAACCTAATCGCTGATCCGCAACGAGACTACTAACTAGGAGTGCGACACGATGTTTCGGGAGATCCCAGCTGAAGTAATGACTGACAGCGACCCAACCCTGACCGAAGAGCAGCGGCGGATCGTCGAGTTCGGCGATGGGCCACTGTTGGTCGTCGCCGGACCGGGAAGCGGTAAGACTCGTGTCCTGGCGGAGCGTTTCGTCCGGCTGGTGCGCGACGAACGGGCGAAACCAGGGCAAATTCTGGTGCTCGCTTACAACGCCGAGGCTGCGGCAGAGATGGCCCGACGGGTCGCGTCTCGAGTGGGGCCGGGTGACTATCCGATCTGGACTTTCCACGCATTCGCCAGACGGACGATTGCCGAACTCGGATGGCTCGCCAACCTACCCACCTCGTTTCGGCTCATCTCGCATCGCGTCGAGCAGTGGCTGCGAATCAAGACGGCGGTAGACGACCTCAAGCCGAAACACTTCTATCCAGCGCAGCCGCGACGAGACCTCAGAATGCTCCAGGGCTTCATCAGCCGGGCCAAGCAAGAGGCGGTGCCGCCAGAGCGAATTCTTGATTGGGCTGCCGGCCAGCGAACCGGCCGAGCTGACGAGGCAGACCAACTGGCCGAGATCTACATGGAAGCCGGAGCGGTCTACAGGCGGCTAAATGAGCTCTACCACAAGGAGCTCTGCTTCGACTTCGACGACCTAATCCTCAAGTTGGCGCAGGCTTTGGACGCCTCGGCGGCCCTGAAGGGCGCACTGGTCGCACGCTATCGCTACCTCATGGTCGATGAATTTCAGGACACCAATTACACCCAGTCACTCTTGCTTGAGCGTCTGGTTTCGTACCCGCACAACCTCGTCGTCGTCGCCGATGACGACCAGTCCATCTACAAGTTTCGGGGCGCCTCCCTGGCAAACATCCGCCGCTTCAAGCGCGTCGTGCCTGGAGTTACCGAACTATTCCTGGGGCGCAACCACAGATCGACCCCTGAGATTGTCGGGGCTAGCTCAACCCTGATCGATCTCTATTCGCCACGCGAGGCTAAGCAACTGCGATCTGAGACAGCGTCCGGTGAGAGGGTGACCATCGCCGAGGCTCCGGATGGGATATCGGAGGCAGCCTGGGTCGCCGAACGGTGTGAGCAGCTGATTCGAGATCAAAGTGTGCGAGCTGACGAAGTGGCCGTGCTAGCCCGGACTAACGCCCAATTGCAAGCATTTGCGGCCGCGTTCGCCGAGCGCGAGCTCCCCCACGAGTTGTCGGGAGGCGGCGATCTCTTTTACCGACCCGAGATCAAGGACCTGATGGCCTTAGTGCGAGCCGCCGTCTCGCCGGCCGACGATCTTGCCCTGATCAGGCTGCTTCGGCTACCGCGATACGCAGTTTCGACTTTGGGCCGTATCGCGGTCACTGAGTGGTTGCGATCGAGTGGGCAGTCCCTCTTCCACACGTTCGAACAAGTCTCGGGCCTGAGCGACCCGGAACGCGATCGTCTGCGTCAGCTGAGCCAAGACATCACTGAGCTCGCTGACCTGGCGCTTCGGGGCATGGCGCGCGAGGTCGTCTTCCGAGCGATGGAATTGTCCCAGCATGTTGGAGTTATGGAAAGAGAGGACGGGTTCGAGCGGTACACGGGGGCGGCTAACGTACGCCGCTTTGCCGAACTCGTCGAGCTGTTTGACGCCGACCACCCGGGCGCTCAGGTCGGCCAGCTCCTCGATTTCCTAGAGCTCGCGATGGAGGCGGACACGGAACAGGCGTACATGCAACGAGATCTGTTAGAGCCGGCGATCAAGCTTTACACCGCGCACAGCAGCAAGGGGTTGGAGTTCGACCATGTCTTTGTCGTGAACGCCTCGGAGGGGCGCTTTCCAATTCGTGCTCAGGATAGGTTCCTCGAGATCCCGGCCGAGCTGGTCGAGGAGGAGTTGAACGCATCCTTACCAATTGACGAAGAACGCCGGCTCTTCTACGTAGCGATGACGCGAGCGCGGAAGACCCTAGTCTGCACTTACGCGCGCAAGTACAACCAGTGGGCTCGGACCCCTTCGGAGCCCTCGCAATTCCTTGTCGAGATGCGTGGCCGAGTGCCAGAGTTGCTCGCAGAGACAAAAGCGCCGCAAGTCCCACTGCCACCGGTCCGGACCGTCCGACCACGACTAACCCAATCGCCGCCCGCCCATCCGTTCTCGCTTTCGCAGCTGCTTACCTTCAGCGACTGCCCGCGCCAGTTCGCATACGCCCACGAGTTCCATCTGCCCCAGCGTGAAACCCGGGAGCTGGTGCTGGGCAACCTGACCCACAAGGTCTTGGAGGAAGCCTCCCATCGCCGGATGGCAGGGGAAGAGCTCGGCCGCGAGAAGTTTCTGGACCTGCTGGAGGTGGCATGGTCTGCGGCGACCTTTAACAAGCTGGCATGGGCGGACCTCAAGAACGACGCGAAACAAATCCTCGCTGGGTATACGGAGAGCAAGGGATGGCTCGAGGCAAACTTGAGCGCGGTCGAGACCGATTTCGACCTCGAGTTAGATGGCTTCCGATTCCGCGGAAGGATCGACCGGATCGATTTCCGCAGCGGCCGCCACAAGCTCGTGGATTACAAGTCCGGACGCGCCCGCACGCCCGAGGAGGCCCAAAAGGATCGGCGTTTGGGTCGCCAGTTTGGAATCTACAAGCTTGCTGCGACGCAAATCCTGGGCACTGCGCAGATTGACCTCGAGGCACATTACATCTCAGGACCCACGGTTGTCGAGGTGGACAAAGACGACGACCAGCTCGACCGTGACCGGCGTTGGGCCTGGGCAGTTGCTAAGAGCATTAACGAGGCTCGCGAAGCCCGAAGCTTCCCTGTTCAACCTGGCGACTTCACCTGTCCGTACTGTCCGTTTCAGGTCGTCTGCGACCAAGGCCAGAGCTTCCTCAGGGCTCGGCTGGACAAGGGCGAGCGCGTCAACCGCTGAATTAGGAATTCCTTGATGACGACTTAGCCACGCTCCATCGCCGACGCCGAGTCGGTGACGCCGAGTCGGTGACGCCGATCGCGGCGTAGCTCTTCATCGTGCTCCGCACGTCACGCCGACCCTTCCATGGTTTCCCTGGCTCAAGTTGGCCGGGAGCCTGGCAAGCATGTGACTCGATAGCACATTCAGCGCGGACGAATCCGGACGATCACCTCGATGGTTCTTCCTTTAATCGTCCTTTCTCCGGAAAGTTGCAACTCTTGCTGATGGGCGTCAACCATGTAACCGCTCGGGTCATACACGAAAGCAATCAACTTGTCGCAGGCCTTGTGAACGTAGTAGCTCTCGATATCGATTTTGAGCTCATCCGCAATGCGTTTGCCGTGGCTCTCATCGCGAACCTTCTTTGACTCCAGACAGATCCTCGAACCATCCGAGATGAAGTCGATGCGCTTCGCCCGTCCAGCATGTTTGGGCGTCCATTCTTCCTCCGAGAGGTCCGGAATGTGCGGCTTTAACGCTACATATAGAAGATCCTGGATATCGAATTCATTTTCGATGAGGTACGGAGGGCGTCCGTTTCTTCGTTCACGCATCCGGCGGGCGATCTCGGGGAAGGCATCCAACGTGCGCAACACGACAGCTAAGACATCGCGAGCGAGCGCCATTCCCGAGGTTGCCTCCCGCAAGACCTCGGCCTGCAAGTGATCCGCCAACAGCGCGTCAATCACATCGTCAACAGGATGGAGACGAAAGAGTCGTGGCAGAAGCTGGTCGGCCAACTGGCGCAATTCGGGATCCACGGCTAGGTCCATCGCGCTTAGCTCGGGACAACGCAGCGCCCAAAGGACAGCCAGGACATCCGCGTCCCGGAGGTCACCCGCCTTCAGTCCCAGAATGTAATGCCCTAGCTCCCGCCCAAGTTGAGGCTGCGTCGTAGGGGCGAGCGAGGCTAAGATGAGCGTGGAAAGCACGTAATCACGCGGACCGCCACGAGCCGTCGTTCGAAAGTCACTAATCAGAGTCGCCATTCTCGTCGGCAAGGTCGAATCAGCGGCAACGACCGCCGGGACTCGCGTGCCCAAGCCGACCGCCCAAAGAAGCTTTAGAGAGCGACGAAAATCAAGTTCTGGGCCTGGTCTTTGCCGCTCAAGTCGACCACATCCCTCGATGAAATAGCCAACCAATCGAGGGTCGGGCGTAAGCCATCCGCGCTCGAGCGCCACCCCAAGCATTGCAACGTTGGCCCGTGTAAATGTGTACCGCTCATAAAGCTCGGTGATTCGAGCTTGGAGCCTGTTCTGCTGGGCAGTCCGGCCATAACGCTCGAGGAAGTAAGCCGCGAGGAACCCGTCTAGCTCCGATTCTGCAACTCGTATTTCAAGCACCTTGTGTGCCTGGCCTGATCCCTTGAGCATGTCAGTGGTCAGAGTGGCCACCTCGATCCTCGTAGTCATCAGGTGAACCAGAGTTTTCGCCGTAGTTTCGTCCGGACCAGCTCCTCATTCCACGGAGCAACCTGGCGTAGCCGATTGTTCAAGCCAGCCATGAGCTCGGAGTAGAACACGGTTACCGGCTGATGTCCAGGGTTGAAGCTACGCCAAGACATAAACGAAAACTCATACGCCTGCTGAGCGAGGTAGTCGAGATCACGAAATGTTGAGCTTCGATCGAGCGTTAAGCGGACTGGCATTGGCGTTCCGCGCCCTCGATACTGCTGCGGCCCAACAAAATTGATCAGTCGCTCGCGAGGGCCAATCTCAATCATTACCCGACGCGGTGCAACCAGCGCGCCAAAATCCGCCTGGCCCTTCCAGGGGCGACCTTGGTTCGTTCGATCGAAAAGCTTGAAGTTATGGCTGTCATTTACGTGGAGCAGCGCAAACTCAACTTGAAAACGTGTGAGCTTGGCAATCGCGTTTTGGATGGCTCTAACTTCGCGTTGGCCGGTCGTCTTGTAGACGTGGAAGATCAGCCGCAGTTCACCACCGTCGTCGATACCCTCGATGTCAGCGACTTCTTCCACGGATTTCAATATGACCGCTTCCAGACGTCGCTCATAGTTCGCAATGTCCGTGTAGGGAGTACAGGCATTTAGCAGGTAGTCACCATCGCTCCGGAATACGGTGGTGAAGCCGATTACCTGCTCCTGCCTTCCAAGTCGAGACCCAGGCGGACGCTGGACGCTATGGCCGATTCCAAACACGAGCTCATGACGTCCTAACTGCCGAGCCTTGAGCACGAATGGGGACCCACCCAGCTTCGCATACGTCGCTAGGGCAACCGTGTTGAGCGTCCACTGGAGGCTTTCGTCCGGGGCACGAAGCGTTTCGATGCGCACATCTTGGACGGTTATCCCGAACGACAAAAGCAACGCCTTGCAAACGTAGTAAGGATTATCCGCGTTGGGTAGTGTCCTGAAGTCCTCACGGATCACGATGAAGCAAAGATCGAAGTCGTTCGACTCCTCAAGGAGTTTCACGGTGGCGTTGTAGTAGGCGTCCTTTGCTGATCCGCTGAGCCATGGGAAGTACTTCGGCGTAATTTGAAGCTGTTCGAGCCGATACTTTTTTGCGAACCCGCCGTAAGTCGATTCAAATCCCCGAACACCCGATTTGAACTGCTCGACAAACTGGCCAACTTGGCCCTTATAGCCATCTGGCGCGAGCACCATGATGTTGATGCTCTTGCCCGCAAGGCGAGCGCGACTGTACGGTCCGTGGAGTTTGAGCCCGCCGTCGGCGGTCGAGTGCGTCTTAGAACTCTCGGGATCGAAGCTATAAGTAGGACTAAGGAGCTCGCGGACCCGGAAGATCGCGGTCTCGGCATTCGGACTAAGTGCGGCTCCTAAGCTGAGCTCAAGCCCAGCAGCAACTTGGATGTTGCGCCCGTCGGAGCCGATCAGTCGCCGGCGGGCGAACTCCTCAATGAAATGGAGTTTCTTCTTTGGACTGATGAACTCCTTAAAGACACGCTCCAACGCACCGATCACGAAGCGATAGTGCTCGGGATGGACCTGAAGCAAATAGTCTTGAAGCGTTCGGCGACTGGCCTCAAGGACACAAAGCTCGGGATCGATGCGTTCGGAAACTTGTTCCCGCCTGTCCTCGAGGACAAGGTTTCTCTGCTCGACTTGCACCACGCGACCGACGACGAATCCCTGGAGAGGCGAATCGCCCACCCCAGGGCGGAGCTTGACATATCGACCACGAACATCGAATCCGGAGCTGACGAGTTCGCTCACGGGGATGTCCAACCGCGACGTGTAGACAATGTCGACGACTAGGCCGATAACAGGATGTTCGTTCCCGGAGCCAGTAAGGAACGAGTCAATCTCAATTTTCGGGAAGATGCCAACCCGCGGATCAGGCACGAATCCGGTTACCTGGATGCGACTCAGAAGATTTCCAACCGCCCAGTTCGCATAACCCCTTCGACCGATCTGAACGAAGCCCAAGCCCGAGAGGTGCCGATCGATTCCTTCGAGCATGATCCGGCAGAAGAGCGCGGGATTATCGGACCGGGCGACCGACGCCAGACGGAAGCCATTACGTGCAAACGCCGCACTCTCGTCATGGCGCCAAATGTAAACACGACTACCGTCATATCGGTCACGCCAGCAACTCCAACCCTCACGGGCCTCTTCCAGGTCTCGATACGCGGCATCATCGCCGTAGGGACCCACGAAGACCTCGACCTGTTCAGCACCCCAGACGACCGGAAACAAGTTAAGGACGAGTTGTCCCGTGGCCGCGGACCCGGGTCTGACGACGTCAGGTGCGGTGAGTGTCCTCATCCAAATTAAGGTCTTGTTCCGAGTTAGCTGCCTGCCAGGCGAAAGCGCATTTTACCACCAGATATAGGTGCCGCCGCGAACTTATCCACAACCGATTGCGTTTGTTGTGAACAACTGAACGTCCGTTCGCAGTCACGACCATTCCAGAGCGGGAGCATCACGCACAAAGTCAAAGGGAATGTAGCTCCGGGCTGCGACAGCTGTCTGTCGTAAATGGCTGCGTTGGCCAAGGGATGGCGACGAGGGGGCATGCCTACCTCTGCCGCCCGGCGGCCCCGCAACGCCCACGTTGGGAACGAAGCCCTCCTTAGCCGCCTCCGCCTGGTCCTGCCAAGCGGGACGAAACTGGGTTTGGCGTGGAGCCATCGCCAAGGGTTGTCGAGGCCATATTATCGAACCAATGTTCGATCGAGCCGCCGTGTTGAAGCGGATCCGGTCGAGGAGCTGTGCTTGCAGCGGGTGCGCGGGCCGGCTAACCGAGGCGGCCCTAAGCCGCGGCGGCTGGGGCTTCTGTCGAGACTGCCGCTGCGCATGGACGATCTCCTACATTGATGGCCGCGAGTACGCGACCACGATCCCGTCGCCGACCCACGCTACTCGATCGTAAGAGCGGGACCGAGCACTTGCTCGCGTCTGGTTTCCGGGTCCACGAGTACGACCTCGAAGAGATCCTCGAATCGGCAGCCGAAGTACTTAACTACCTGCTCCTGGAGCTTTGGGCCAGCGCGCCGTGCCCCACCTTCGATGGCGGGGACGTAGTTCTGGGAAATGCCGAGGTCATGGGCCAGCTGGCGCTGAGTGAGGCCCCGCTTCTCGCGCAGGGCCTTGAGGCCTGTAGCCCGGACTTCGATCCTCACTCCGCCATCGTAGACGCTCCTGTGTATTTGCCAACGCCGTCGCTCTGGAAGCGCTTCGGCGACCTTAGGGTCTTTTCGGCGAACGACCTCGCCTTTCTTGGACCGATGCCGAAAGGAGTCTGGTCGGCGAGGACCCGGACGCATCTCAACCGTAAGAGTCGACCGAAGATCGAAAAGATCTCGCACTCGTCCCACGGATCGGCCCGGCCGGAATGGACGGCCAGCCTGTCTATCATCTGGCCATGCTTCTCACCGACCGATACGACCGAGCCCTGGTCTATTCCAGGCATGTCCATGCCGAGCAAGTCCGGAAAGGTACGAAAATCCCCTACCTGGCCCACCTGATGTCTGTGTCAGCGCTCGTTCTCGAGGACGGCGGTGATGAGGACGAAGCGATTGCGGGGCTCCTCCATGATGCCGTGGAGGATCAGGGTGGGAGAGGGCGGCTGGCCGAGATCAGACGTGAGTTTGGTGCCCGGGTGGCCGACATTGTGGACCGCTGCACCGACACCGATGTGGACCCCAAGCCACCGTGGCGGCCGCGAAAGGAGTCCTATATCCGGCACCTTAGAGAAGCCTCTCGGTCGGTCATTCGCGTTTCGCTCGCCGACAAGTTACACAATGCCCGGGCGACCATCCTCGACTACCGATCTATCGGCGACCGCATGTTCGAGCGCTTCCACGCGGGCAAGGCAGACCAGCTCTGGTACTACACGGCGGTGCTTGGTGAATTCAAATCGCTCTCCACCAGCCCACTCGTCGGCGAGCTGGAGCGCGTGGTCACCGAGCTTCGGGACCTACTTTCCTAGTGTCATCTATCTGCTAATAACGACCGGGTCTGGACTTAACGGTTGGTAAGGAGATAACCGGAGCGCACTCAGAGACATCTCAGGAGGCCCGTCTTTCTCGAAAGAGCCAGTCCGCGTCGTACCGGACGCCATCGAGCAAGCGGCGCGATTTGTTGTTGGGCGAGGCGGTGAGGCGATCCA
>Ga0102924_1003307_pt1 | contig 17009 bp, 10 predicted proteins | sample PaiPotPPM11metaG_FD_80116 | JGI IMG/M metagenome (GOLD analysis project Ga0102924, IMG submission 80116) | Iron sulfur acid spring bacterial and archeal communities from Banff, Canada, to study Microbial Dark Matter (Phase II) - Paint Pots PPM... ...
ATCATGGCGCGCCCGCGCTCCTCGGCCAGGCCGAGGATCTTTGCGTCCTGCTCCGCCACGCCGTCGGCGGCGTCGCATACCACGACGACCACGTGGGCTGCTCGATGCTGCGGATCGATGCCAGGACGCTCAGCGACTCCACCTCGCTGCCCTCCTTGGCGACCTTAGCCTTGCGGCGGATTCCGGCCGTGTCGATGAAGACGTACGGCTTGCCCTGGCGCTCCACCAGCGCGTCGATGGCGTCGCGCGTCGTGCCCGGGCGGTCGTCCACGAGCACGCGATCCGTTCCGAGGACCCGGTTCAACAGGCTGCTCTTGCCGGCGTTGGGACGTCCTACGAGCGCGATGCGGGGCGGCGCCGCCTCGTCGTCGCCACGAGTCGGTTCGCCCTCGGGGAGCGCGCCGACGAGCTCCGCTTCGAGTTCGCCGATTCCGCGGCCATGCAGGGCGCTCACCGGGAAGACCTTGTTCACACCGAGGCGATAGAGCTCGAACGCCTCGGCGTCTGCGCGCGTCGAGTCCGCCTTGTTGGCCGCGTAGAACACCGGCTTGCCGCTCGAACGGAGCAGTTTGACCGCGGCCCGGTCGGCGTCGTTCGGACCGGTCGTCGCGTCGGTGACGAACACGATGGCGTCGGCCTCCGCGATCGCGGCGCGCACGTGCGCGGCGATCCCGGCCTTCATCGGATCCGCGTCCTCGGGGTCGAACCCCCCCGTATCGACGATCGTGTACGAGCGGCCGAAGGCGCTCGTGTCGGCGTACTTGCGGTCGCGCGTGACGCCGGGGCTGTCGTGGACGATCGCGAGCGGGGCGCGCGCCAGCCGGTTGAAGAGCGTGGACTTGCCCACGTTTGGCCTGCCGACGATCGCCACGAGCGGCATCCCGCTCGCACCGCCCGGCACGAGGCGGCGCGCGCGGGTACGGTGATGCTTGGTCACGCGCGCCCCCCGTAGCCGAGCTCGCGGAGCTTCGCCGGATCGTTCATCCAGTCCGGTGTGGCGCGCACCCAGAGCTTCAGGTTCACGTGTTTGCCCATCATTTGCTCCACCCGAGCGCGCGCCGCGATTCCGATGCGTTTGATCATCTGACCCCGAGCGCCGACGAGGATCTTCTTGTGCGCCTCGCGCGCGACGTGAATCACGAGCTCGATCTGAGGCACGGGCGTGCTCTCGTCGAAGCGCTCCACCGCGACGGCCACGCCGTGCGGAATCTCCTGCTTGGTGTGCGTGAGGATCTGCTCGCGCACGAACTCGGCCACGAAGGCGCGTACCGGCTGGTCCGACAGAGTGTCCCGTTCGAAGAGGAAAGCTTGCTCCGGTAGCCGTTCCCGGAGCTCCTTGAGCAGACGGTCGAGCCCATCCGCCTTGCGGCCGCTGCACGGAACGATCGCGGCTGCGGGAAAGGCTTCGCCGATGGCAGCGAGCGCGGGCAAAAGGCTCGTCTTGTCCTTCGCGCGATCGACCTTGTTGAGCACGACGAGCGCCGGAGCCTTCGGCAGCTCGCGCGCGAGCGCGAGGTCTGCCTCCCGGAGGCTGAGCGCGAGGACGAGCACGACCGCGTCCGCTTCCCGCGCGGCTTCGCGGGCGACGTCGTTCATCCACCGGCCGAGCCGTGTGCGTGGCTCGTGCAAGCCCGGCGTATCGACGAAGACGTACTGCGTGTCGGCCACCGTGAGGACGCCACGGACGACGTCGCGTGTAGTCTGCGCGTGGTGGCTGGTGATCGCGATGTCCTCGCCGAGGAGGGCATTGAGCAGAGTGCTCTTGCCGACGTTCGGTCGGCCCACGATCGCGATCGTTCCGGCACGCTCCTTTCCTTGGGTCATCCGTTCGGCTCAGCCGTTAGAGGTCGGTGTATTTCGGCCGAAACCGAGCGAGGCCGCGCCGGGGCGCGGAGCCGCACTCGCGTACGGCGACCCCCGGCGACCGGATCGCGAAGGGATCGGCCGAAAGACACCGGCCTTCTAGCATGCGCGGGTTGCGCCGCGTGGCGGCTTGGAAGTAGTGTCCGCGCTGTTCTTTGGCCCGGTATGTCTGCGGGCTCGGTCCCCTTAAGAACAGTGCCCATGCCCGACGCTCCCCCCAAGGACACCCCTGCCGAAATCGCCACCGCAGCGAAGGCCCCCGCGCCGGCGGCGGCGCCTGCCGATCGCTGGCCTGCGTGGGTACCGCTCGCGGTCGCCGCGGCGTTTCCTACCCTTCTGTTTCTGCTCGTGCCCCCGCTCACCAAGAGCGGCATGTGGGATCCCTACGAGCTGAACGTGGCCGATCTCTCGCGTCGTGTCGCGCTAAACCTCTACGGGGCCGGGAACCTGGCGCTCGAAGGCGCGGACAATTCGCTGCCCCACCTGAACGATTTGGGAAGGCCCCAGCTGCCGTTCTCCTCGATCGCTCTGGGCTTCAAGATCTTCGGGCTGCACGAGTGGGCAGGTCGCTTGCCGCTGGCCCTCTGGGGGATCGTCGGCGTCCTGGCGACGTACGCCTTCGTGGCGCGGCTCTTCGACCGTCGGACCGGGGCCTATGCGGCCATCGCGCTCAGTACGATGCCGCTGTACTTCGTCCAGGCGCGCTCGATGTTGGGCGACGTGTGCTCGATGGCGGGTCTGGCGATGTCCTTCGGCGGGCTCGCGGTTGCTGCGTTCGATCGCGACGAGCAAGGCCCCACCGCGCTGCGCAAGCGGGCGCCTTGGCTGGCCATGGCGGCGGTCGGTTTGTTGGTCGGACTCGAGAGTCGAGGAGCGCTGCTCGGGATCGGCGTGCCGGCGCTCGGCGTGGGTCTCGCCTGGGTCGCCGCGAGGGTCGCGTCGCCCCCCCGCACGGCGTCCGGCGGCTCCACGGCGGCAGGCGCGCCCGATCGTACGGGTGACGTCGTGGGCGCGACCTCGTTGGCCGCGGGCATCGTCTGCGCGGCGTTTGCCGCGCGCGTCATCGCCGCGGGCGACAGCAAGGATCTGAATCTGTGGATCGGCGCGCTGCTTCACACGCCCTCCAAGTACCCGACCTTCGACCTTTACGTGGCATCGATCGGCCATGCTCTGGCGCCGTGGAGCGCCTTCTTGCCGTTCGCGATGGGACGGTTGTTCCTCGCTCCTCCTGGACGCAGCGGACCTGTCGCCGAGCGCGAGAGCCTCGGCCGATCGGCGATCGTCGTCGGGGCCGCAGTCGCGCTGGTCGCGCACGGCTACATCTCGGCGCGAACGGACCTGATCGCGTTCTGCGGCCCGGCCCTCTGCGCGGTCGCATGCGCCGTCGCCATCCGCGATTTCGAAAGAGGCGCGCACGCGTCGATCGCCGTGGGGCTGGGCACACTGCTCTTCGCGGCCGTCCTTCATCACGATTTCCACGAGCTCCCGGAGAAGGCCTACCAGGCGTTCGGCGTGACCGGCGCTTCGTTTCCCGAGAGCTTCAAGGCGACGGCCTTGAACCTGTGGTGGGTCGTCCTCGGCGGCTTCGCGCTCTGCGCGTTCCTCACCTGGGTGGAGCGAGACACCGACCGCGAGCCGTTCGACCCGGCAAACTACAGCAAGCTCTTGGCGCTTCTGCGCGAGGCCTTCGATGGAATGCTCGCGCTCGTGTACCTCGCGACGATAGCCGGCGCCTCGCTCGCGGGTCTGTTCGTCTGGATCGGCGCGCGGACGCACGCGCACTGGATGCCGCAGATGTCGTCGTCGATCAAAGACGGCGTCCTCAACGCATGGTGGATCGTCGCCTTCGTCCCCCTGGGGGGCATCTTCGGGCTGCTCTTTGCGTGCGACGTCTGGCTCTGGGCCTTCGGCCGATCTCGACCGCTTTCCCGACTGTCGTTGACGCGCGGCTTCGATCCGTTCGAAAAGCTACTATCGCGGCTTCGTCCCGCGGAGGGCGAGGCGAGTCTCGATCGTACGGACTGGTGGGTCAGTCTGCTCGTTCTCGTCCCCCTCATGTTGCTGGCCATCCCGGCCGTGGCATTCGCGGCCTGGTACGCCGTCGGTTTCAGGCCCTACCTCGCGGCCTTGATCGCGGTCCCGTCGGGCATCGCCTTCTTCCTGGGCATGGGGTTCATCGGCGACCTGCTGCGACACCGCGCGCCGGCCATGGCTCTCGGGGGGGCGGTCGTCGGCTTCGTGCTGTGCTTTTTCTACTACCCCGCGCTGGCAAACCAGCTTTCGCCAAAAGAGGTGTTCGAGAGCTACCGGCACGTGTGTCCGGGCTCTCCTCTCGCGCTTCTAGGGGTAGGAGGACGAACGTCCGCGTATTACGCGGGAGGTCAGCCGCAGACGCTCAACGATCCCGCGAGCGCGTACAACTGGCTCACCGCCGGTGGCTCGGGGCAGAGGCGCTGCCTGGCCATGAAGGCGGAAGAGCTGCCGAAGCTCAACCAGCTCTGGCGCGAGCGTTCGCCCGAGCCCAGGACCAACCTCCCCGTCCTCGACGCAAGGTCGAGCCAGATCCTCCTCGCGGCATCTTCCCTCGGAACGGACGGCAAGAACGAGAACCCGCTCTCGTCGATCGTGCTCTCGTCGCCCCCGCACCCCCAGCGGAAAATCGACGCGAACATGGATGACAAGCTCGAGGTGATCGGCATCGACCTGCTCGACGAGCGCGGTCGGCTGGTCGACGCGATCAGCGCGGGGCGCACCTACCACTTGATGACGTACTACCGCGTCCTCGCGCCCGTCACGACAGAGTGGGAGGCTTTCATCCACATCGACGGCTATCACCGTCGGCACAACGGCGATCACAAGCCGATGAACGGCAAGTACCCGATGAGTCTCTGGCTGCCCGGGGACCTTCTGGTCGACGATCACGAGTTCAAGCTCGAGCCGAACTTCACGCCGGGCACGTACACGGTTTACTTTGGCTTGTTCGTGGGCGATACGCGGCTCAAGGTAAAGAGCGGCCCGAGCGACGGCGACAACCGAGTCAACGGGGGTCCGTTGCGAGTACAGTAAGAAACGCGTGGGCGCGCTCGCCGGCGTCCGCGAGGGAACTGGGAGGGCGACCATGGCGACGACGAGCAAGAACACGAAGGCGCCCACCGCAGGCGGCCTCGAGGATCCGGACCCGATGCCGAGGCGCGACGAGCGCCGGAGCTACGATCGCTTCGATGTGGAGTGGGCCGTCGACTGCATCGCGGACGACACATTCCTGTACGCATCGATTGCGAACATCAGCGCCATGGGGATCTTCGTGAAGACGACCGATCCCCTGCCCGTGGGCACGCGCCTGGTGCTGTCGTTCGAACCACCGGGCTATCAGCCCTTCAAGCTGCAGGGCCAGATCGCGTGGGTCAACAAGGTTCGCCCCGATGGCGACAACCCGAACCCAGGGATGGGCGTGCGCTTCGTCGACCTTCGACCCGAAGAGCGGGAGCGGCTCGTGGAAGTGATCCGAACGATCGCGTACGTTCGCGAGCCTTCGTAGGCGGCTACCAAGCCGGGCCGTCGTCTCGGTGCCGCGCGCCTCAGCGCCGTTCCGCGGGTCGTACTTCGATGCCGACGAGAGCGAGGGCGTCGACGACCGCGGCTTGAGCGCGCTCGCCGCCTGCGACCACGGCTCGCCGGATGCCCCTGGCGGTAGCGCCCTTCGCCACGCGGGCGGCCCACGCGGCGACCACCTCGTCGTCGTCCGAGGGGTGCCCCGCTGCGATCGCGGCCGCCGCTTCGCCGAGTGGCACGGAGCAAGCCGGGAACTCCCACGAGCGCATGTCCTCCTGGCGCACGCCTTCGACGAGCGCCGCGGCGAATCCCTCGGCCAGCGCCGCGCGCGCCGAGACCAGCCACGGAGGATTGCGCGCGGGCAGCGCGTCGCACAGGTGGTCCAGCGTCGCGGACGCGAGGGTCGGAGACCCGGCACGTTGCGCGATGAGCCGACCCAAAACCGCGCAAGCATCGTAGAGCTCGTCCTCGGGCCCGCCATCGAGGACGAGGTCCAGGATGAGGGTGCGCACGGCGCTCGACGCGTCGACGATCTCGCGGTCGGCGGAAAGCACTGCGCGCCCGCGGTCTTTTGCGCACCACGAGACGACGACGGCTTCGCGATTGATCGGCTCCATCGGATGCACCTCCGCGAGCGTAGGCCAGCTCACTTAAATTCGCTGGTAGCTGCTGGTGGCGACGCAGGCGCAGAGTTCGGTGCGGCCACCTTGGCCGCTGGAGGTGGCGCCGCCGAGGGCGGGCCTTGCTGCAACTGGTCGAGACGCTCGAGCTCGGCCCGCGCACGCTCCCTGCGCGAATCGACTCGCATCAGGGCGTTCAGTCGTGCCCGCGCCTCGCTGTAGCTGGCGAGGGCGCGATAGCAGAGAGCGCCCTCGAGCAAAGCGTCCCACGCGGAGGGGGTCCCCTGGGCCCGCTGCGCCAGTTGATCGAAGCGGCCGACCGCGGCGCGGCACCCCTTGCCCTCGCGGACCGAGCGCGCCGCCCACAGCTCGGCGTTCGCATCACCAGGCGCGAGGCCGTCGAAAGCGCGCGCGGCTTCGTCGAAACGACCGGCCCGATACTGCGCGAGCGCAGCGTCGAACGGCGATGCGCCGCCGCGAGGAAGGTACGACCCGGAGGCGTTGCCTGCACCCCCGGCGGCGGCCGCCCCTGCGGCCATGGGCGGCGGCGCAGCGGGAGCGGGAGGAGAGGGTGCGAGCGCGTTCTGAGCGAGCGTCTCCTCGTCCGCTTTCATGCGCGCGGGGGCCTTGGCGAACGCCCGAGACGCCCGTGTGTCGTCGGTCGGAGTGTCGGTCGCGAGCGGCAGCGGGGCGGGCCCCCCTTTCGCCTCCGCCGGCCGCGGCTGGTTCTGAGCCGATGCGACGAGCGTGGGTGCGACGACGGAATCCGCCGGTTGTCGGGCGACCGGCTCGAAGGGTGGGGCAGGGGAGCCCTGCTCGGTCACCGTCACCGGGGCGTGCGCCACTTCGCGCGCCTTCCCCCGCAAGAGGAGGACACTCGTGCCGATCATCACGAGGAACACGGCCGCCATGGCCGTTTGCGGGCGCATCGCCCAGCTGCCAGCGAACGACACCGCGCGCGCGACACGACTCCGTAGCGGCACTATGGTCGCGGCTTCGCGCGCAGCCTCGAGGATCCGCTCCTCGAGCCCCGCCGGAGGGTCCACGAGAGGCACCGTTGCCACGCGCCTCGTCGCACGCAGACCCCCGATGCGCGAGGCGCACCGCGCACAGCCAGCGACATGCCGCTTGGCGGCGGCGCTGGTGAGCTCGTCGAGCTCGCCGTAGAGCTCGTCGATCATCGCGGCTTCGAACTTCTCGCAGTCCATGGGTTGCGGGTCGTGGTTCTTTCAGCGCAGGGCGCGTGCATACTCCTCGAACTCGCTGAGCGCAGCCTGCAGACGCTCGAGCGCGTACCGCATGCGGCTCTTGATCGTATTCTCCGACACCCCGACGATCTCAGCGATTTCTTTGAACGGGAGATTCGAAACCTCTCGCATGAGAAACACCTCGCGCTGGTCGTCGGGCAGCGCGTCGATGGCCGCGAGAACCCGTTCGCGGATCTCGGTCGAGCTCGCGGCTCGCTCCACGTTGGCACGGCCGTCTGCCGTCTGATCGCCGAGGGTCGGGCCGTCACCCTCCCCCGCGCGCTTGGGCTCGTCCAACGATGGATGCTGGCGCAGCGCGCGCTTGCGCGCCTGGTCGATGCACAAGTTGCGCGCGATCGTATAGAGCCAGGTCACGAAGCGCGCTTCGTGCTTGAACTCGGCCGCGTTGTGGACCACGCGAAGGAAGGCGTCTTGCACGATCTCCTCCGCCAAGGGTGCGCTGCGGAGCTGGCGGAGCGCGAAGTTGTAGAGCGAGGCTTGGTGTCGCCGCACCAGCACTGCGAACGCCGAACGGTCCCCGCTTTGATAGCGGACCATCAACGCTTCGTCCGTGCCCTCCGTGCGTAAAGATGACACCCGATCTCCCGAGTCTTCTTTGCCTGACGGCCACTGAGACGGTGCTTCGCGCGGGGGCCATGGGTGGGAGCTCCGAAATCCTTGGGTGGATCCGACGCGCGAAGCTCCCGTTCGATCTTCGCTCATCCGCGAGGTGGATTTCCAGCTGCCACGGTGGTGTCCCGGTAGAAGGTCGCGCCCAAGCCCTAGCTAGCTCTGCGAGAACGCGGGGTGTTTTTATCTACCCCCCGCAGCGGGCGCAGTTGCCAACGTCGCGTCCACGAACATACACTCATCCCGCGGTCGGGGCTGCCCGCATCGTCTTTGTTTGCCGAATCCATGTGTGCACATACGGCGCCCGCCTTCGGGGCGCCCACGCTCGAAGAGAAGGGAAATCGACATGCGACGTCGAGTGACGATGGTCCTGAGCCTGGCTTGCCTCGCCGTTCCTCTCGCGGCGTACTCCGCGGCGGCGGTCGCCCAAACCAAACCGGCCAGTTCCACACCCGTCGCCCCCTCGACGGCGCCGGCAGCCTCCGCTGGCGTGGCATCGGCTGCGGCCCCGGCTGTCCCCAGCAGCTCCCCCACGCCGTCGGCCGTGGCCGCACCCGGAACCACCGCTCCCCCGGCGGTCAGCGTCGATATGACGGCCAAGCCGGCCGATCAGGGGATGAGCGGCGCAACGTATGCCGTCCGCCTCCGTGACCTCGAACAGCGCGTCGACGAGCTCAAGGATCAGATTCGACGGAGCCACACACGTCTGGCCCTCCTCAGCGACACCATCATCGGTGGCGGGTCGGCCGGATCGCGCTCGGAGGTCGAGTTCAAGAACGAGATGTCGAGCGCCTTCTTGCTGACGCGGGCGCTCTTCGTCATCGACGGGCAGGCACAGTACAACCGCCAGGACGACTCGGGCGCCCTCGCCGATCAGAAGGACATCCCGATCTACAGCGGCTCGATGCCGCCCGGCGACCACACCATCCAGGTGGCGCTCACGTTCCAGGGAAACGGGTACGGGGTCTTCTCGTATCTGCGAGGCTACAAGTTCGACGTGAAGTCCAGCCACGCATTCACCGCGATCGAGGGCAAGACGTTGACGATCACGGCGACGGCCTTCGAGAAGGGGGGAGTTACTACCCCGCTCGAGCAGCGCCCGACCATCGAGTGGCAGGAGAAGCTGCAGCCGCTCACCGTCGGCGCAGCTGCCGCGCCGGCACCGTCCCCTGCGGCGGCGCCCCCCGGCGCACAGGGAGGCGCGTCGGTTTCGGGTAGCGTCTCCGTAGGCGGGGGCAAGAAATGAGGCTTCGCCGGCTCGCAGCCGCTGCGTCCAGTGCGACGCTCCTTTTGGGGGGGCTGGCTTCGCCGGCGTGGGCTGGTTCGAGCGATGCGCTATCGAGCGCCGGCAACACTCTCGTCACGGTCGGTCGTGAGGTAGGTGGCGTCCAAGCGGCGGTGAATCGCGCAACGACCGAGCGGCAGACGCCGGAGCAGCGCCTCGCGAACGGCGAGCTTCTCTACCGCATGAAGGATTACGGGCGCGCCACCGTCGTCCTCAGCGAGATCCTCGAGGAGTTTCCCAACACGCCGAGCTACCCGGACGCGCTGTGGCTGCGCGGCGAGACGTATTACGCCGCGCACGACTACCTCGCGGCTCGTCGCGACTACCGAGCCCTGGTCGACCGCGGGACGGAGCCGCGCTTTCAGGCCTACTTCGGCAAGGCGCTCGCACGTCTGGTCGACGTCGCGTTGCGCCTCAACGATCCGCCCGAGACGCTCGCCCCGATCTTCGAGAAGCTCAACCAGGTGCCGCCTGCGCAGGTGGATGCGGCGCTCCTGTATGCGAAGGGGAAGGCCTACTTCCGGCAAGGCTCGTGGAACGACGCGATGCAGGCCCTGACGCAAGTTGGCCAGGGGAACGCGTACACGCATCAGGCGCGGTATTTTCAGGGTCTCATCGCGATGAAGATCGCCCGCGCCTCCGCGCCGGGCGATTCGCACAAGGCTTCGGACCGCGCGAACTACAAGCAAGCGATCGAGACCTTCCGGCGAGTGGCAGAGCTGCCGCCCGACACGCCCGACCACCGGCACGTGATCGATCTCGCCTGGATGGCCATCGGGCGCCTTTTTTACGAGCTGGAGCAGTACCAGCAGGCGAGCGAGGCGTACGCGAAGGTCGGCCGGGACAGCCCCGAGTTCGACACGATGCTCTACGAGCTTGCCTGGGTATACGTCCGCCTCGGAGACGTCCAGCGAGCGGAGCGTGCGCTGGAAGTGCTCATGGTGAGCGACCCCAACAGCCAGTACATCGGGGACGGCACGTTGCTTCGCGCGGACCTCCTGCTTCGAGCAGGGGCATTCGACCGGGCGCTGCAGCTCTATCAGAGCGTTCTCACCCAGTACGATCCGATGCGGGTCAAGGTCGAATCGTTCCTGGACTCGACCAAGGACGTGAGCGTCTACTACGAAAAGCTCGCGCAGCAGCAGCTGGATCTTCTGGATCAAAACGAGCAGCTCCCGCCGATTGCCGTCCGATGGGCGCGGGAAGCGGAGGACGGGCCCGCCGCTTTCGCCGTGATCGACGACGTCAACGAGTGCAAGACGCTGATCCGGCAGTCCAGTCAGCTCATCGACAAACTGACCGCGCTGACCGCCGCCGCCAACCGCGTGCGGGCCTTTCCCGAGCTCGAGGCCGGCGAGGAGGCCGCGCTCTCGCTCTTGAACCGCATCTCCCGCGCCCGGCTCACGCTCGCGCACGCGCTCGACGACGAGGAGCCCGGCGATCTGGGAGGGGAGGTGGGGCAGGTACGGCAGCAGCGCCGCGCGCTCATGGCCGCGATCGAGGGCCTGCCGGTGGCGCCGGAGGATTTCGCGAAGCGAGAGCAGCAAGGCCTGTCGCAGTGGAACACGCTCTCGCAGCAGCTGACGCAACGCACGTCCGAGGTGGACGCTCTGCAGGCGGCCATCAACGGGCTGCGCCGCATGTTGACCGAAGGCCCCCAGCAGGGCGTCGCGCGCGATCCCGCCAGCGTCCAGCGCTTCCAGGCGGAGCTCGACGCGAACGAGCATGATCTGAAGCGCTACCAGGACCAAATCGGCGAGCTTCGCCGGCAGATCGAGATGGGGCGCGTTCAGATCGGGCTCGGCGACGCGCGCTACCAGAACGACGCGGTGGCTCGCGATCAGTTCCGTGAGGTGCTCGAACGCGAGGTGCAACTCGCTTCGGGTGGTTCGGCCGGGGGCGGCGCGCAGCGGTTTGCCGGTCAGGCGTCGCCGCTCCTCTTCCAGGCGAGCCAGTACGAATCGCAGCTGCTCACGGCGCTCCAGCAGCTCGAGGCCCAGGTGGCCGATCGCTCGGGCCAGCTTCAACAGAAGGTCGAGGCCGAACGGGTCCACCTGGCCGGATACCAGCAGCAGCTCGACGCGCTCGACAACGAAGCGCGCGATCTCGTCGGTCATGTCGCGCAGCGGAACTTCGGGCTAGTGCGCGACAAGCTGCGGGGCATGATCCTGCGGGCCGATGTCGGCATCACCGAGCAGGCCTGGGAAGTCCGCGAAGAGGAGCTTGACCGTGTGCGCAGCCTGCAGTCCGAGCGCGCGCGTCAAGAGCAACTTCTCGATGAGGAGCTCAAGGAAGTCAGGGACGACGGCGTCGAACCCGGGCAGCCGAGCAACAAGTGACGGCTGAAAGCGACCGAGGATGACGATGGGGATGCGAGCTTCGAAACGGTTCATGTGGCCGCGCGCGGTGGCCGGTGTCGCAGCGACGATAGTGATCGCGTCGACGTTGACCGTCGCGGCTCAGCCGCGAGGCGCGAAACCAAGTGGTTCGCGAGCGAGCGCGGATGCGGGCACGGCTGCGGCTACGACAAGCGCGGCGGGTGCCGGCGGGACGAGCGGCGCCGGGGGCACGACAGCGTCGAGTAGCGATGCCGGCGCTCCTGCGACGGCGAGCGGCGACGCCGGGGCGGGCTCGTACTTCGTGACGGCCGATGGCTCCGCGCCGGCCACCTCGTCGGCCACACCCATGGCCGTCCCGACGTTTCGACCGCATGCCCCGCCGCTTCCGCCGCCGAGCCCGCAGCAAGCAGCGGCCTTCGAAGCGATGCGTCAGGAGTCCGACGCGTACGAGAAGGGCGCGCGCGACTACAAGGACACGATCACGGGGATCATCACCCTGCACTACGAGGAGAAGAAGCGAGCCATCCTCGGGGGGTTGGATCGCGAGATCGGGATCGAAAAGGACGAGCTCAAGAAGGCGCGCGAGACCGCGATCAAGCGGCTCGAGGATTTCGTCGCCAAGTACAGCGGGGTCAACGCTCAGCCCGAAGCGACTCCCGATGCGATGTATCGGCTTGCCGCCCTCTACGAGGAGCGGGGCCGCGCCGACGACGATCCGAACGCCGATCCCGCGGTCACGTTGAAGCCCGCCATCTCGCTCTACAAGAGGGTGATTCGCGAGTTCCCCAACTACAAGGAGCTCGCCGGCATCTACTACTTCCTGGGCCACGCGCTGAACGACGCGCGCCACTCCGAGGAAGCGCAGCAGGTGTGGCGATCGCTCGTCTGCCACAACCATTACAACTATCCCGTCGCCACGGACCCGAAGAACCCCGACGTCGATCAGATCACGCCGATGCCGCAGGATCACGATGAGGCGTATTGGAAGATCTGGAGGAGCAAGTTTTCGCGGCCGGAGCTTCTGAAGAAGGGGCCCGCCGACGAGACGGTCTTCAACGATCCGTATCCGCAGAATTGCACGACGATTGCTCAGCCGGACGTGCTCCCCGGGCAGGAGCCGAAATACGTCGCCGAGGTCTGGTGGCGTATCGGCGACTGGGAGTTCGATCAGCTCGATCTGCCCGGGGGAGTCGTCGAGTACGAGCCCTTCGCCGTATGGGACTACAATCGCGCGGCGAGCGCTTACACGCACTCGATGCAGTACAAGAAGCCGCCGCTGTACGGTGTCGCTCTGTACAAGTACGCGTGGACGCTGTTCAAACAGCAGCGATACGAGGCCGCCGTCCACGAATTCGTGCACTTGCTCAATTACACGGACGAGCAGCAGCAATTGACGGGCGACCCTGGCGCCGACTTCCGTCAGGAGGCGTACACGTACATCGCGGGTTCGCTCGACAACTACGACTTCGTCGGCCCCGGGCCGGAGGAGCCCTACGTCGCGCGCCCTGACATTCTGGACACTGCAAAGAGTCCGGCCGACGCCGAAGCGAAGCTTCGGATCGCGATTGACCGCGTTCAGGACGGCCGGCTCATCCCCCAGGACAAGCCGTGGACAATCGAGGTCTACAAGGCTCTCGCGCTCGAGTTCCGGGCCATCAACCACTACAAGAACGCGCTCGCCGTGTATCAGCTGACGCTCGACAAGTGGCCGATGGACCCGTCGGCGCCCGACACGCAGAGCGCGATTGCCGAGGTGTACGAGCTTCTCGCGCGCGCCACGAAGGTCGGTGACGAGCGGCGTGACTACGAGCGCAAGGTCCTCGAGTCCCGAACGGCGCTGGCAAAGTACATCGGCGATACGCCCTGGGTCGACGCGAACAAGGACAACCCCGCAGCCCTCCAGCGCGCCGAGGAGCTGGTGCGCACCGGCCTGAAGGGCGCGGCGATCACGCATACGCGCAATGGTCAGGCCGCGGTCGAGCAGGCGGTGCAGACCGGCGACCCGAAGGAGCAGATTCGTCTCCTCAACTATGGGTTGCAGGAGTACAAGCTCGCGGCGCTCGGCTGGCTCGGGTATCTGAAGCAGGACGAGAACGCTCCGGACGCGTACAAGAGCCGCTACTTTTACGCGGACTCCTTGCACAATCAGGTTCGCCTCGAGGTCGAGCTGCACAAGGCCGACCCCCGTCAGTACGCCGAGCCGACGTCGCAGGAGATCGGGACGGCCATTCAAGCGGCCGTCGACGTGCGCGACTCGGACGAGGACGATCAGTTCATCGACAACGCCGGTCTTTTCGTCGTCGACCTGGCGGACGTCGACCGCGATCTCGCGTTCCAGCGGTTCAAGGACTCGGGCGGTACGCAGGGCGTCGAGGAGCGCAAGGACGTCAAGCTCGAGGGGCCCGAGGGCGACAAGAAGGTCGTGGTCGAGGAGATTCCTGCGGTCATCCAGAAGTCGATGCAGGCGCGGGACGAGTACATTCAGCGCGTCCCACCGGAGCGTGACAAGCAGAATCACGCCGAGGACTACGCGTTTTACACCGCGGACCAGTATTACTACTACGGCCACTTCAAGGACGCGCAGGAGCGCTACCAGGCGATTTACGACCAGCACTGCGGGAAGGATCCGCTCGGGTACGAGGCCTGGAAACGTTTGCTCGTCATGAGCAACCTCCAGAAGGACGCGGCCCGCTCGCGTCAGCTGGCAGAGGCCGAGGCGAAGAATTCGTGCGCGGTCTCGGACGTCCAGAAGAACGAGTCGAAGGACTTTACGAAAGTCGTTCTGCAGAACGCGGCCTACGAGGACGCCAACAAGATCTTCAAGCAGGCGCAGGACGCGCCGCCCGGAGCGCAGAAAGACGCGCTCTGGCGCAAGGCCGGCAAGATGTACGAGGACGCCCTGCGGGCCGCCCCCGGCCACAAGGACGCGCCGGCTGCCGCGATCAACTCCGCGTTCTGTTACAAGCAGGTCGGGGAGTTCAACCGCGCGATCGAGCTCTATCAGCTCTTCATCAGCAACTACGGGAGCGAAGAGAACCTGCAGCGCCTGCAGCACGGCGACGGTAAGAAGGTGGCGCCGGATCTCGATCAGTACAAGGAGCGCATCAAGTACCTGGGCATGGCTTACGACGCCTTGTCGAGCACGTACTACGGCTTCTTCGCGTACCAGCGTGCGGCCGAGTCGTTCGGGAAGATCGCGACGAACCCGCGCTTCGACGACGAGCGGCGCGCGAACGCGGCGCAGGTCGCGATGGTCCTCTACTCGAACCTCGGTGACCGGGGGAACATGACCAAGATGTACGACATCCTGGTCGACCCGAAGAACCACCTGTCCGTGCCCAAGCGCGCCGAGACCGACTATCTCAAGTCGTCCTTCGACTACGCTCAGTGGAACCCGACCGGCGCCGACTCGGCGAGCAACGCCGCGGCGCGGTCGCAGGCGATCGCCGCGCTCACGCAGTTTCACACGCAAAACCACAACAAACCGGAGTCTGCGCGGTTCGAGCTGGAGTCCGCTTTCCGGATCGCCAAGATGATGCAAGCGGCCAACGACCCCGGGTACCGCAACTGGATGAAGACCACGATTGCGGACTGGGAGTATTTCAAGTCGCACCCGGTCACCGTCACGACGCCGGACGGCAAGTCGCAGCAGATCCAGGCGAGCGACGCGCCCTTTTCGGATTACGGCGGCGAAGCGGATTTCACGCTGGTGGACGAGCAGGTGCACGGCCGCTTCGACTACTCGACCGGTCATCATCACTACGCGGGTACCGTCGGCGACGTGCTGAAGAAGGTCGACGCGGATCTCGGGGAGGCCGAGAAGACCTGGCGGCCGCAGCTCGAGCAGGTCGCGCAGCGCTACGGTTCCTTCGAATGGGCCGCGGCGGCGACCGCGCGTATCGGCTCGCTCTACGACTCGATCCGGAGTGGATTGGATCTGGTGGTGCCCAAGTACTTCACGCCGCAACAGGAGGCGCTGCTGAACAAGCTGCAAAAGATCGCCGACCAGCTCAACGCCGCGGGCCAGAGCGGCAAGGCCGACCAGGTCCAGCAGCAGATCGACGACACGAATGATCAGGTTCGCAGCAAGTGGCGTGAGCAGAAGGACAAGTACCTCGAGGTGTGCAACCAAAAGATGGTCGGTCGGTACGTCACCGCTGCGCTGATCGCTCGGAAGTACAACGTCAAGGACACCGCCGTTCAGAGCGCGGTGGCGCGCCTCGCGTTCTTCTCCGACTACCTCGGAGACGACAAGATGAAGGCCTACGTACAGAACACGCCCGATCCGCTCAGCAGCGGGTCGAATCTCGTCTACGTGAACGGCGAATTCTTGCAGTGGCGCGCGGGCGTCGTCGCCACGCCGCCTCCGAATGGGGCTCCTGCGCCCTTGCCTGCGGCGCCCTGAGGGAGGTGAAGCAGAATGCGACGCTTTGGCTCGGGTATTCTCTGCGTGTCGGCGACTGCGTTGCTCGCAGCGTGCGGCGGCGCAACGCCCACTACGAAATCCCCGAAGGCCGACACCGGCGACGCGGGTGCTTACGTCCCGCCCCCGGTCGCGAACCCCGCGGGACAGCAAGTGGCCGTCTCGGCGGGCCCCGCGGCGGACGACGAACTTACGGGGGACGCGAAGTCGGCTTACGACAAGGGGTTTCAGGCCTGGATGGCGGGCGACCTCCAGGCGGCGAAGGCGGCGTTCTCCGACGCCGCGAGTCGCGCGCCGCACGCGGGCAGTCCGCGTTATTCCCTCGGGTGTGTGCTCGAGCGGCTCGGGGACAACTCCGGGGCGCTGGACGCCTACCGCGCGTCCTTCAGCGCGAACCCCAAGTACGAAGTGGCCATGGGCGGATACGCGCTCTTGCAGGCGGAAACAGGCCACGGCATCGACGCGGAGCAGTTTCTCAACGGCAAGCAGGCGCAAAACTCGGTGCGGCTGCTCACCTATCTTGCCGAGGTGAAGTCCATCGAGGGAGACAGTCCCGGATGCCAGCAGCTCGCGCAGCAGGCCCTCACGAAGCAGCCCGACTACCGAGACGCGATGGTGGTCATCGCGCGCGACTACTATCGCGGTCACCGCTGGGATCTGGCGAAGTACGCCTTGAAGGCCATCCTCGACGGCGCCGACGACGGCTCGATCCCGCCCCGTGACAAGGGAAATGCCGCTGCCCTCCTGCTCCGTGGGCTCATCGAACGCGAACAGGGCGAACGGCAGCAGGCGCTGAGCGATTTTCAGCAGGCGGTCGCAAAACGGCCCGATCTTTTCGAGTCATACGTCAACCTGGGCGAGATGAAGCTCGAGGCGGGCAACGCCACGGAGGCTCTCGCGCCGCTGGAGAAGGCGGTGCGTTTTGCTCCAACGGTCGCGGTGGCGCACCTCGACTTGGGTGACTGCTATCGCCTGCTAGGGCGTCCCGGCGACGCGAAGAGTCAGTTCGACAAGGCGTTGGCCAGCGATTCGACGCTCGCAGGTGTGCAC
>Ga0102924_1003308_pt1 | contig 17003 bp, 13 predicted proteins | sample PaiPotPPM11metaG_FD_80116 | JGI IMG/M metagenome (GOLD analysis project Ga0102924, IMG submission 80116) | Iron sulfur acid spring bacterial and archeal communities from Banff, Canada, to study Microbial Dark Matter (Phase II) - Paint Pots PPM... ...
AGCTCCGGGCCGTGCGGCTCGGCTTCTCTCCGCAAGTGCAGACGGTCACCGTGCCACCGGGCGACACCGTGAGCGCGGACTTCGCGCTCGCGCCGACCCAGGTGACGTTGGACCAAGTAGTAGTGACCGCGACCGGTGAAACCCAGGAAGAAAGGCAAACGGGAAGCACCGTCAGCCTGGTCGAGGCCGACTCGGTGAACAAGGCCGCAGTGAGCAGTTTCTCCGAGCTACTGACGGCGAAAGCCCCAGGCGTCCAGGTGAGCCAATCGTCCGGCACCGTTGGCGGCGGCTCGCGGATCCGCATTCGCGGAAACAATAGCGTCTCGCTCGCGAATGACCCGCTGCTGGTCGTCGACGGCGTCTACGTGGATAACAGCTCAACCAACGCTACCCAAAAGAGCCTTACCGGCGGCCAGGAGACTTCCCGCTTCGACGATCTCAATCCCGACGACATCGAGAATATCGAGGTCCTCAAGGGTCCGGCGGCCACGGCCCTCTATGGAACGGCCGGCGCAAACGGAGCGCTGCTCGTAACAACAAAACGCGGGACCGCCGGCCGGCCGCAATGGACGTTCCATGGCGACTACGGGCCGCAAACCAATGCTTACAACTTCCCGGCTAACCACGACGTGATGGGCACCTCCCCGGGAGGCGTCGTCGACCACTGTACGCTCATCTTCCAAGCTCTGGGTGCCTGCACGCAGATCCCAAGCTCGGCGCAATCGTTCAATCTGCTGGAGAACCCATCTACAACGCCGTTCATCACGGGATCACGCACGCTATTCGGCGGGAGCGTGACTGGCGGCAACGCCGCCACTCGCTACTTCGTGAGCGGCGACTACGATGCGGAGCACGGCATCTACGTCAACAACTTCTCCAACAAGAACAACGCCCGAGCCAACATTCAAGCGTCACCGTCCCCCACGGTCGATTTGTCAGTGAACGCCGGATTTTTCCAGGGGCGGGAGCAGCTTCCACAAAACGATAACAACGACTTCAGCCCGCTCGTGAACCTCGAGCTGGGATCCGCCAATCCCACTCCGCCGAATTTCGGGGCGCTGCTAATTCCGACGTCGGCGCTGAATCAAGTGATCACGAGCCAGTCCACGGACAGATTGACTGGATCGGTAAACGGCACCTGGCGTCCGATTTCCTGGTTGGCGCTGACCGGGATTGGCGGGCTGGACTTCGAGCAGATCACCGACCGCAATGTCGTTCCGCCGAACGTCATCACGATCTTTGGCCCAATAACGGCGAGCGGCACCGCGGAGACGGCCCCGTCATCCAACTACGTGTACACGACCCAAGCCAACGCGACCGCATCGTACGGTCTCGGGTCATCGATTCATGCAACGTCGTCAATCGGAACGCAGTACACCAATCACATATTCCGCCAGACGATCGGGACTGGCAACGGGCTCGCCTCTGGCACGAGCACACTTGGTGGAACGACTTATCAGTTTACGGCAACCGACGTAGACCAACAGGTCGTCACGGTCGGCTTTTACGGCCAGGAGCAGGTTCAGTGGCGCGACAAGGTTTATCTCACCGGCTCACTGCGCGAGGACAACAACAGCGGCTTTGGACAGAACCTCGGCTTTCAGGCATATCCGTCAGTGAGCGCGTCCTGGGTAGTCGGCGACGAGCCGTGGTTCCCGAAATCAAGCGTCGTTAGCTCTCTCCGACTGCGAGCCGCGTACGGATTCTCCGGCGAGCATCCAGGCTTCGAGCAGGCTCAGACGTTCTATAACTCGCTTGCGTACCATGTTCCGGGACTGGGAGAAGTTGGCGGTGTGACTGTTGGCGGCTTCGGCAATGGGAACCTCAAGCCGGAGCGCACTGGGGAGTTTGAAGCCGGATTCGACGCTGGCTTCGACAACGATCGATTCCAGCTCACCTTTACCGGCTACAGCAAGACCACGCGTGATGCCCTTGTTCTCGCAAACCTCCCGCCGTCCGTGGGCGGCATCACGACGGGCGGCAATTTCGGCACGTCTGCCCGTTTCGAGAACCTTGGACAAGTGGACAACCAGGGTGTCGAAGTCCAGCTCACATCGACGATCCTCGACACACGGAATTTCGGCGCGGATCTGACCGTCAACGGGTCCTTCAACCACAACAAGCTCGTGACACTCGGCCCCGGGATCGCGCCGATAATCTTCGGACTGAGCACTGCCAGCGGCGCATTCATTCAACGCCAGGAGCCCGGATTTCCGCTCGGCGGGTTCTGGCAGAACACCTACACCTTCTCTGACGCGAACCACGACGGAATAATCGAACCGGGCGAAGTCACCCTAGCTGCCAACCCCAGCTTCGTGGGCAACCCGTTTCCTCAGACGCAGTGGTCGCTCGGGCCGAGCATTACCGTGTTGCGGTATTTCCGTGTCGGCGCACTGTTCGACTTCCACGGTGTCGTATTCAACTACGACGGCACTGAGAACCTGCGGTGCTCGTCGCTCGGAGGCCTCGCCAACTGCTTCTCGGCATACAGCGCCAAGGCGCCGCTGGCCGTCCAAGCGCGTAACGTTGCCGACTTCCTTGGCTCGGATGCAGGATTCGTCCAAAACGCGTCATTCTGGAAGTGGCGCGAGTTGACGATCACAGCCACGGCGCCGAACAGCTGGGCGCACGGGCTGCACGTTCATAACCTGAGCGCCACGCTCGGCGGGCACAATCTGCACACTTGGACGCCCTATACGGGACTCGACCCCGAGGCCACGTTCTTCGGGCAGTCCAATTTCCTCACGACGAATTTCTTCACCCAGCCCCAGCTGATGTATTGGACGGGGCGGATCAACGTCACACTGTGAGCGCCCCCACCATGTCGAACCTCCGAACCAACCTAGTGATTGGGATCGGGCTCGCTCTGGCGGCGGCCGCATGCGATCCTAACAAAGTTATCAAGGTGCCTACGCCCGACTCGTTGTCCCCGGGCTCGCTCGGCAGCGCCGCGTCGCTGCCCGCGCTAGAGAATGGCGCGCTCGCCCAGTTTCAGATCATGTATAGCGGCGGCGCCGACCAAGTTAACAACGGTCATGAAGGCTTCATCAATATCACGGGACTGTTCACCGACGAGTTCATAGATCTGGAGACCTTCACGACGCGCCAGCAGATCGATGCTCGCAGCGCACTACCCTCGAACGGCACCCTCAAGGGACTGTTCATCGATCTGACGCAGGCGCGCGCAATCGCTGACAAGGCCGATGCCGGGTTCGCCGCGTTCGCCCCAGCAGACTCGGGGCGCTCTACCGTCCTCGCGCTAGACGCCTACGCATATACGTTCTTTGCCGAGTACTACTGCGAAGGTGTGCCCGTCAGCTCGATCAGTAACAGCGGTCAGATCACCTTCGGAGTTCCCCTCACCCGCGAGCAATTGCTGACAATCGCCGCGGCGAAGTTCGACTCGTCGATCACGATCGCGACTGCGACGGGTAATGCCACGACGTTGGCACTGGCGCAGGTGGGCCTGGCCCGCGCCCTAGTCGATAGTAATGACTATGCGTCCGCCGCAACGGTGGCAGCGGCGGTCCCGTCGGGATACGTCTATCTGATTGGCGCGTCGACGAACACACCGTTCGAGAACAACGGCGTTTGGAACTACACTCTCAACTTCGCCGGCTTTGGCGTTTCCGACAGCGAAGGCACCAACGGGCTGCCGTTCGTAAGTGATTCGGATCCACGGGTGCCGACTCTCAACACCCATGCGTTGGGCGTGGGCCGGCAGCCAGACACGCTGATCGCGCAGTTGCTTTACCCGACGCAGGCTAGCCCGACTCCGCTCGCCACGTACACCGAGGCGCAGCTCATCATTGCGGAGAACGATTTGCGGACTGGCAATGCAGCAGGGTGGCTTGCAATACTTAACGCTCTTCGGGCCGGATTCCCCGGTCCGGGTACGCTCGCTCCGCTAGTGGATCCAGGCACGGCTGCTGGTCGGGTGAACCTACACTTTCACGAGCGCGCGTTCTGGCTGTATCTCACCGGTCACCGGCTCGGTGACATGCGACGGCTGCTCCGGCAATACGGTCGCGCCGCCAGTACGGTCTATCCGATTGGGGTCAGCGTCAACGGTATCCCCTACGGCACAGACGTCGAGTTTCGGATTTCAGAGGACGAACAGAACAACCCCAATTTCCATGGGTGTCTCAATTTGAATCCGTAGCGTATTGGATATCCCTCCCACTAACCCCCTCCCCTATTTAGGGGAGGGGGATTTTTTGGCCCAACACAAACACCGAGGGAGATCAGGTGGCCCAGGAAACTCCATTGCGCTTCGTTTTCTACTTCGCCGCAGCTCCGGATAAAGTCTGGGAGGGCTTCGTCTCCCCCGAATCCAACCGCATCATCTTTACAGGGGCCGAACTCGAAGTCGAACTGAAGCCCGGCGGCTCGATGAACTGGGTCGGCACTGGGGCCGATGGCAAGCGCAGCATCTACGTTCGCGGCGAGGTGCTCCAGTCTGAGCCGCCAAGGTTGTTGCAATACACATTTGCGCTTGGCTCTTCCAGCAAGATCTCCCGGGTCACGATAGAACTCGTACCGGAGACCGAAGCCACCAGGGTCTCTGTTATGCATGACCAGTGGGCGGAGGACGATAGCGGCTACGCTTCCTGTGCGGATGGCTGGCCACGCATCCTCTCTCGCCTCAAAACACTGATCGAAACAGGCAAAACGTTTAAGCCGCACTGATGGGCCACTCATAGCTCCCCGCTTGCGGGGAGGGGGTCAGCGGGAGGGGCAGCGAACGCAAAGTGGGCGCTGTCGTGCGCGTCCCCGTCGCAAACTCTCCCCGGCGATATTGGCAGTGCCTCGGCTTTGTGACTATTTTCACAAGCTGGGCTGCAGCTAGTCTCTGGCGGCCAACTGGCACACTTTACCGACACACATGGCAACCGAGACAACACTTCGGCCTGGCGAGATCAAGGATATTCTGCTGCGCGAAATCGAGGCCGCGGACCTTCGCGAACTCGATGTTGAGGAGGTTGGCTCCATCCTCGAGGTTCGCGACGGCATCGCCCGCATCTATGGATTGAACAAGGCGATGGCGGGCGAGATGTTGGAACTCACATCGTCCGAGACCGGTGAGCACATAACGGCACTGGCCCTCAACCTCGAAGAAGACAACATCGGCGCGGTAATCCTTGGCAATTACCTCAAGCTCCGGGAAGGCGACGAGGTTCGCCGGACAGCTCGCGTGCTGGAGGTTCCAGTCGGGCCCGCTATGGTCGGCCGCGTGGTCGCTCCCCTCGGCCGCCCGCTGGACGGTCTCGGAGAGATCAAGGCCACGACGCACCGCAAGATCGAATCGCAGGCGCCGGGGATAATCGTCCGGCAACCCGTCAAGGAACCGCTGCAGACGGGACTCAAGGCCGTAGACTCGATGATTCCCATCGGCCGCGGCCAGCGCGAGCTCATCATCGGCGACCGCGCGATCGGCAAGACCGCGATTGCCATCGATACGATCATTAATCAGAAGGGCGCCGGTGTCATCTGCGTCTACGTGGCCATCGGGCAAAAAGCATCCACCGTGCGCGGTGTGGAAGCCAGGCTACGCGACTCGGGGGCGATGGATTACACAATCATTGTGAGCGCAACTGCCGCTGACCCGGCGCCCATGCTATACATCGCGCCGTACTCTGGGTGCGCGATGGCCGAGTATTTCATGTACAACGAGGGGAAGGCGACTCTCTGCGTGTACGACGACCTGTCCAAGCAGGCCGCCGCATATCGCGAGATCTCCCTCATCCTGCGTCGCCCGCCCGGCCGAGAGGCGTATCCGGGAGACGTGTTCTACCTGCACTCTCGGCTCCTCGAACGTGCCGCGAAGATGCGCGAGGATGATGCCATCGTCGACGGCAAGACGATTTTCAAGGCGGGTGGCTCACTGACGGCGCTACCGATAATCGAGACGCAGGCGGGTGACGTTTCCGCGTACATCCCCACCAACGTCATTTCGATTACCGACGGCCAAATCTTTTTGGAAGCCGACCTGTTCTACTCCGGGGTTCGTCCCGCGATCAATGTTGGCATCTCGGTCTCTCGCGTTGGCGGGTCGGCGCAGATCAAAGCCATGAAATCCGTCGCGGGCCGCCTGCGGCTCGACCTGGCGCAGTACCGCGAGCTGGAAGCCTTCTCGGCGTTCGCGTCAGACCTGGACGCCGCCACCCGTCGGCAGCTTGATCGCGGCGCGCGAACCGTCGAGATACTGAAGCAGCCGCAGTACTCGCCAATGCCCGTCGAAAAACAGATCGTCAGCATCTTCGCGGTGACGAACGGCTACTTGGATGGCATTCCCGTATCGGACGTTCGGGACTGGGAGAGGGGTTTTCACGAGTTCCTGGACGCAAACGCTCCAGACATCGGCGACAGGATACGCGCCGAGAAGGTGTTGTCCAAGGCCACCGAAGGAGACCTGCGAAAAGCCATTGAGCGCTTCTCGGCCGAGTTCTCGGCAGCCCGCAAGAAGACCGAGCAGCAGCCGCCCGCTGCCCAGCAACCCGCGCAACCCGCGCAACCCGCGCAACCCGCGCAACCCGCGCAACCCAAGCCGCACGAGGCCGCGAAGTAAACGGTGGCCAAAGGCAGGGAGATCAAAGGGCGCATCCGCTCCGTCGAGAACACGCGCAAGATCACGCGCACGATGGAGATGGTCGCCACGTCGAAGTTGAAACGAGCGCAGGACCGCGTGGTCGCCGCCCGACCGTACGCCATTGCCCTTCGCGAGGTGCTCGCGAGCCTGTACAATCCCGACTTGATCGAGCGATTCCCGTTGCTGCGGCAGCCGGCGAACGCACGTCGCGCAGGAGTGCTGCTGCTGACGTCCAATCGGGGACTCGCCGGCGCGTTTAACGCTAACCTCATTCGTGAGTCGCGCATCGTCATTGGGCGTCTCGAAGGAGACGGCACCGAGATCGAGCTCCATATCGTGGGTCGCAAGGGACTCGGCTACTACCGCTACCTTGGCCGTTCGGTGGCGTCGAGCCGGACGGATCTAGGCGATAGGCCTACGCCAGATGACGCGGCAAAGCTGGTTGGCCCGATGATGGATTCGTTCGCGGCCGGGACCTTGGACGCCGTGTACGTGGTATCGGCGCGCTATAACTCCGCGCTGTCTACGCCGCCCGTCGCCGAGCGCGTTCTGCCGGTGGAGATTCCTGGCTCGGGCGACAGCCAGCAGCCCAAGACGGACCATCGCTGGCGCAAGGATTACATTCTTGCGCCGTCGGCGGAGGCGATCTTGGGAGCGCTGATCCCGGCGTACGTGCGGAACACGGTATACCGCGCGCTCGTGGAGACGGCGGCAGCTGAGCAGAGCGCTCGTCGGACCGCAATGAAGAATGCGACCGATAACGCGAGCGACATCTTGACTGTGTTGCGACGCACGTACAATCGTGCGCGCCAGGCGCAAATCACGCAGGAAATCGCGGAGATCGTTGGCGGCGCAGCAGGTCTCCAGACATAACTTTGACAACACGAATGGCAAACCAAACGGTAGGGAAGGTCGTGCAGGTGATCGGGCCCGTGCTGGACGTGCAGTTCGAGCCGGAGCATCTGCCCGAGTTGCTCAACGCATTGCGGATCGACGCTCCAGCGACCAAGGAGACGGGCGGCACGGCCATCAAGGTGGTAGCCGAAGTGCAACAGCACATTGGCCGCGATCAGGTGCGCGCCGTAGCGATGTCGACCACGGATGGCGTGCAGCGTGGCATGGATGTGATTGACACCGGTGGTCCGATCACCGTGCCGGTGGGGGAGGCCGCTCTCGGACGAATTCTCAACGTGCTGGGTGAGCCCGTTGACAATGGGCCGGCCATCTCGCCGGATGCGCCTCGGTGGCCGATACACCGCGCACCCCCGGCGTTTACCAATCTCGAGCCCGACACGCAAGTCTTTGAGACCGGCATCAAGGTCATCGATCTCATCGCCCCCTTTGTGAAAGGCGGAAAGATCGGGCTATTTGGCGGCGCTGGCGTTGGCAAGACGGTCATCATCATGGAGTTGATCAACAATGTCGCGAAGGGCCATGGCGGCAGGTCGGTGTTTTGCGGCGTAGGTGAGCGTACGCGCGAAGGGAACGACCTCTACCTCGAGATGAAGGAATCCAAGGTGCTGGCCGCCACGGCGCTCATCTACGGACAGATGAATGAGCCGCCAGGAGCCCGTCTTCGTGTCGGTCTTTCTGGTCTCACCGTCGCCGAATACTTTCGCGACGTCGAGAACGCGGACGTCTTGGTATTCATCGACAACATTTTCCGGTTTACACAGGCTGGTTCCGAGGTGTCTGCACTATTGGGTCGCATGCCGAGCGCCGTTGGATACCAGCCAACGCTGGCGACGGAGATGGGGAACCTCCAGGAACGGATTACATCGACGAGGGCAGGGTCCATCACGTCGGTGCAGGCTATCTACGTCCCTGCCGACGATCTCACGGACCCGGCTCCGGCGACGGCGTTCACCCACCTCGATGCCACCGTGGTGCTCTCGCGCGCGATCACCGAGCTGGGGATCTATCCCGCGGTAGACCCGCTGGGTTCGTCGTCCCGGATCCTGGACGCGCAGTACATCGGCGACCGGCATTATCGGGTGGCGGTCGAGGTGCAGCGTATCTTGCAGCGATACAAGGAATTGGAGCAGATCATCGCGATACTGGGCATGGATGAGCTGTCCGAGGACGACAAGAAGATCGTCGGGCGCGCTCGGCGTATTCAGCGCTTCATGTCGCAACCATTCGCGGTTGCCGAGGAGTTTACGGGAACGCCCGGCAAGTACGTGAAGCTGGAAGAGACGATCTCGTCTTTCGAGCGGCTCGTGTCCGGAGAGTTTGACGCGTTGCCAGAGCAGGCCTTTTTTATGGCGGGTGGGATCGACGACGTCGCGAAGAATGCGGAAAAGCTTGCCCAAAGTTGATAGGAGCCGACCTCGGTCGGTCCAGCCGGAGCCGCAATGCGCGTCGCGGTGATCTCGCCGGATCGCGTGCTGTTCGACGGCGACGCATCGTCAGTGGTTGCGCCGGCATTTGACGGAGAGGTCGGCATCTTGCCGCATCACGCTCCCATGGTCACCCTGCTCGGCAAAGGTGTGCTTCGCTTGGATGGAGGTAGTCGGCAGTTCACTGTAGCCGGGGGCTTTCTGCAGGTCGCGGACGACACGGTGCGAATAATCACTGAATCGGCGACCGAATCGAGCGCGGGGCCCACGACGGGATGAATCGCGGCGCGCGTCGGGCTGCGCCGTGGCTCGTGGCCGTGATCGTCGCCATTCCGGCCGCATCTCGCAGCGCGTCCGCGCAGGCGTGGAACTACCCTGCGTTCCAGCAGTCGCACGTGGTGAGCCGCGAATTCAACTTCGGCATCGCTGATGGCGGCGATGTAGGAACCGATTTCCTGTTCCAGTGGCGCGAGGGACTCACACCGCTGGAGCAACTGTCTCTCGACGCGGGCTTCGCCGCGCCCAAGGCGCATCGCAGCGGCATCGGGTTTTTCGGCGGGCAATACGGCTACCAGCTCATGCCTTCGAACCCTCAATTACCGATCGAGATGCTGGGAGTAGGCGGCTTTAACGTTGCGTTCGGCGGAGGCGACGTCTTTTTTCGTATACCGGCTGGCGTCTCGGTCGGACACAAGTTCGGGCTTGGCCAGGAGGCCGCTTTCACTCCGTTTGCGCTGCCGCGCATTGGGCTGGATTTCTGCAACCAGTGCGGCACCGCTCGACGCGGTCGCGCGGAGCTGGGGGTCGGCACGGATCTGGGATTCAACCTCGACCTCACGGCGCGAATCGCTCTGCGCTTTGCCGCTGGATTTGGCGGTACGACCGTCATCTCGCGGGACAACACGTTTGGATTCACCGTTGCCTGGAGCCCGCCAGCCCTCGTCCGTCATTGATTCGTGCTTCCCACGGTAGCTGATACGATCGATTCCATCCGCGCACCATTCGTAGCGCGGGGCGAATTGACGGTCACATACTGCAGCTTTGTTCGCTTCGCCAAGATCGAGGGGATCTACGGCTGGGAAAAGCTCGACGCCGTGATCGAGACTGCCGCGCGCGCCGTGCAGAGCCTCCCCGAAAGCAAGGCCGGCGATGGCGCGCGTGGTTTTTCGCGCGCGGCGGTCTCGTACCCGCATGATGGCGATATCGTCTTCCTGCACGTTCCTGCGGCGGGCCAGGCCGCGGCCGATGATCAGAGCGTGACCGCGCTCGCGAGTCGAGTGCAGCGGCTGGTGGCAGATCACATTGTGGCCGAGCACGGGGAGGACATTGCCGCGCTGGTAGAGGTATACGCTGGCCGAGCGCACGTAGTCGCCGACCCCAAAGTGCGATATGAACGACTCGTCTATCGCGGAATTCGCGAAGCCGCGAACGCGGCCAAGAGCCTCGAGCAGCGCGAGCGCGCGCGCAAGGTAGGTGAGCTGCGCGAGAGCCTGCGTCAGCGGGCCATCTACATCGACTATCACCCAATAGTCGTGGCCGAGAGCGGGCAGGTGTTCGGTTACGAAGCGCTTGCGCGCGGAGTGGCGCGGTCGCTACGGAGCCCGGAGGTGATGTTTGAGGTCGCGGCCGACGCGGACTTGATCTGGCAGCTGAGCCGTCTTTGCCGCAGCAAAGCCATCGAAGGGCTGAAGACACAACTGGGGCCCGACGAGATGCTCTTCCTAAACGTGGACCCTCATGACTTCGACGATCCGGAGTTCACCGATATCGGAGCTCACGACCCGCGGCGCGTCGTCATTGAGATCACCGAGCGGACGGCGATCAAGGACTATCCGCGGATTCGCGAACGGCTGCGCAGGTTTCGCGAGCGTGGCTACCGTTTCGCCGTGGACGACGCGGGAAGTGGCTACGCTGGGCTTGGCTCCATCGCCAACCTGCAGCCGGATTTCATCAAGCTGGACATGTCGCTAATCCACGGGATCGACAGCAACGCCAGTAAACAGCGACTCGTTGAGACGATGGTTCGCTTCGCCAATCAGGAGGGCGCTCGGGTGATTGCGGAAGGCGTCGAGCGCGCGGAGGAATTTGCCGCTGTGAAGCGACTCGGCGTGCACCTCGTGCAGGGATTTTTCCTGCAACCTCGCGATGGCAGCGGCTCATCCGGCTACAAGAGTCTTTCGACCAAGGTTACGGACTTGTCGACTGCGCCGAGTCCGTGACGGACGACTTCTCGGGCGCGCTCACCCACGGCACGACGCACGTGAGGCGTCCCCACCCAGGTGAGGCATTGAGTTGCCAGTTCTGCGGCCGTCCGAACGCGATGGCCCGCGCGCGCGTCGAGTAGCAGCTCGGCGTCCCGGCTCGACTCAGATCGTGGACCGATCAGCACGGGGACTCCACACGCCGCCGGCTCGAGAACGGAGTGAAGGCCAGCTTTGTGAAACCCTCCGCCAACGTAGGCCACGTCGGCCAGCGCGTACAGGTCGGCCAGAACTCCGACGCGATCAACCAAGATCAGGTCGGGCGCCCTAGCGTGCTGAGGCGAAATGTTCGCGCTGTCGGTATCGGTGCCCGTCAGGCGTCCCAACCGCGCGTGCCGCGCACCGCACGAGTCGGCCCATTGCTCCAAGCCGCGAAGGCGCGACTCCGTGGGCTCGTGCGGGGCGACGATCAAGCGAAGCGGAACATCTCGCGCTCGCACCGCGTCCCACCCCTCGAGCAACACCCTCTCATCCGAGGGCCACGTCGAGCCCGCAACCAGCGTGCATTGCCTCGCCCACTCGGGAGAGCGAGCGGCGGCTATCAGCGCGCGACCAGATTCGAGCGCATTTTGCGCCCGTGCCCAGACCTGGTCGTATCGTGTATCGCCGGTGACGGTGATGGCCTGAGCCGGGACGCCGAGCGCGACGAGCCGGTCGCCGTCAGCGTTGGATATGGCGCCCACCGCGCGCATGGCGGCATGGGCGTCGCGCAGGAGCGCCGCGGCGGCTCGAGTGCGACGACTCGAGTGAGCGGCCATCGTCGCGCTTATCATGCCCAGGCGCACGCCGCGAGCCGCCGCGCGCTCCGCGAGAAGCGGCCAAACGTCGAGTTTGGCGAAGACCAACGCCGTCGGGGAGAGCGCCGCCAGCATCGCGTCCGCGGCCATTGCCGTGTCCAACGGCAAGTAGTCCGCGACGTCCACCACTCCCTGCTCTCTCAGCGTTTGCGCGAAGTGCTCCGCGCTGGGGGAAAAATGCGTGTAGGCGACTTGCAGTTCTGGCCGCGTGCTGCGCAGCCGCTCGAGAACCACCCGCGCCTGCAGTCCCTCCCCGACCGAAGGCGCGTGCATCCACAACAATGGTCGCCCAGGGTCGCGGTGCGAGCGGCTCCATTGCGCGAAGCGGTCAATCGCGCCGCGTCTAGCATGCAGCGCATGGGCCCATTTGGTGGTCTCGCGGTCGGGCACCAGCTCGCCAACACGAGTCGCGAGGCTGCCGGCGACTCCGTAGATCGCCCGGAGTACGCCGTGCACGTTCTGCCTTGCCGCCCGCTACTTTGCGGCGGCCAGCGCCGAGTCGAGCGCGTGCCGGTAGGTGTCGGTCGGCCGCACGCCGGCGAGCAACTCTTTGCCAATAATTATGCTTGGTGTCGATGCCACGCCCGCGCGCGCGGCACGGTCGAGGTCAGCCTGGATCAATGCGTCGGGCGCGTGCGAGGACACGCAGGCGTCCAGCGCGTGCACGTCAACCCCATTCGCGCCGGCGAGGGAGTCGAGCACCGGCATGACCGGATAGCGCGCCGCCCATCGTTCTTGCGTGTTGAACAAGACGTCGTGCATCACCCAGAACTTTCCTTGCGCGCCCGCGCACATGGCCACCACGGCGGCGGGCATGGCATTCGGATGCGCCACCAGCGGGAAATTGATGAACGCCATCCGTACCTTGCCGGTCTGCACGTACTCGTGCTCGAGCGCGGCGAACGATGCGTCGTGCCATTGCTTGCAGTACGGGCACTGGAAATCGCTCACCATGACCAACCATACCCGCGCGGTAGAGTCGCCCATGATGCGCGAGCGGTCGAATCGCGCCGACGACGAGTCGAGCACCCTGTGCGCCCCGCGCGGCGCGGGCGCCGCGAGTGCCGAAGCGACCATGCCAGCCGTCGTATGATCGTCATGGCCGCAACCGACGCCGAGCACGGTCACGAGCAAGCTCGTGCGCATAGCGGCGGAGAGCCGCGGGAGAGATCCTAGTGGGTCGAACGACGGCATTGCGCCCGTGTGGTTGGTATACGAACATCATAGACGCCGCGGCTTCCCCTCGGCAAGTCATGTCCCTTGCCCCCCTCACGCGCGTGTGCGCGTCCTACGTGTGGAAGCTCGCCGCGGCGCTCGTGGCGTGCGTGCTTGCCTGGCCCCACGCGGCTCGCGCGCAGTTGACTGTTGTAGCTCCCGACACCACCGGCCGTGACCCGTACGAGTCAACACTGACGTTCGGCACCGGCCTGATCGACGATCCGGTTGCTTGGGTGTCGCCGGCGTCGTCCGACTTTTGGCTCACGTACGGTGTGACGCGCATTCCGTCGGCTCCGGGACCGGTGTCGAGTAGCCCACTCCGCTACGGCAACGGAAACCTCTCGCTCGACACGCACTGGCTGAAGCGTTTTTCGGTGGGCGTATCGCTGTACAGCAACAACCCTGAATGGGGGGCGTTCGGCCAGTTCCTGCTTCTGCGCGACGGCGACATCTCATTCCTTCCCGGCATCGCTATCGGCGCGCGTAACGTTGGTCCGTTCGACCACGAAGACCGCTACCTCGTCGGACACGACGTAACCGTGGATAGCCTGGGGCACGAACACACTTTCACGCCGCCGTTCTACTCGAACTTTCACACTGCGCCGAGTCTGTACGTCGTTGCCACCAAGGAGATCTTGTTGCCGGACGCCCCGCTGACCTTCACGAGCCTGAGTTTCACGGTGGGCGGTGGGGACGGCCTGTTCAGCGACGATGGCGGCCAGGGTGCGGCCTACAATGATCACGGGACGGTCGTGCACGGCCTGTTCTTCGGCGCGCGCGCGGTATCGCGTCCTACGCCGAACACCGTGATCGCGTTCATGGTCGAGAACAACGGCTTCGACTATAACGCGGGAGTCGTTGCGACGTGGCGAGGGATCGGTCTCGGCGTCTACGGCAAGGAGCTCGAGGAGAGCTGGCGCCGCCCGACAAGCGGGTATCTGGTATACAACTACAAGAAGATCGCGATGAACCTCATCTACAACGGCAATTTCAAGCAGCTGACGCACGGCAGCGTCCTGCGAGCCCAGATCACGGGATTCACGCGCGAGCGGCGGCGGCTCAGGACCGAGATTCGCCGTCGAGACAAGAAGGTGCGCCTGCTCGAGCAACAGCTCGCGGCGTTGGAAGGGTCGGATCTCGCCGAAGTCGCGCGGCAGCGCGCGGCCATCGAGCAGCAGTTGGAGCAAGAGCGCGAAGCGATTCGCCGCGCTGAGGACCGGCTGAAGCAGCTCGAGGGGACACCGCCCCAGTGAGGCCGACGCTCGCCGTGCTGATTGGAATCGTGCTAATGACCGGACGTGCCGCAAAGGCGCAGGAGGAGTTTCCCCAGACACAGCGGTGGGGCTCCGGGCTGATCGACATCCCGGTTGCCTGGGTTTCCCCGCTTACGGGCGATTTCGGTCTTACGCTATCGAGGCAGTCGTTCGAAACGAGCCCGGCCATTCCTGAATTCACGCGGCAATGGAGCTCGCAAGGCACCCTCGACATGTCTTTTTTTCACGTGGCGGAGGTCGGCATATCGGCCTACTCCACGGATCCCGAGCAGGGGCTCTATGGGCAGCTGTTGTTGCTCGATCAAGACGACTTCCAGTCTGGTGTTTGGCGCGTGCTGCCCTCACTTGCCGTCGGCATTCGAAACGTCGGGCCTTACCACCACATCGATCGCTTCGGTATGGGGTATCTGTTAGGCCACAACCCGGGCACCGGGTCAGCTCCGGTGCTGGTCGTGGATTCGCTTCATCGGAGCTTCGAGACCGGCAACACGGTATATGGCGTAGCAACGAAGAGCGTGTCCTTGGGCTCGCTGCGGCCCGCCTGGTCGGATGTTGGGTTGAGCTTTACCCTGGGGTATGGCAACGGACTTTTTTCCAATCACGGCTCCATTCCTGTCAGCGAATACGCGGCCAACGCCACGGGCGGGTTGTTTTACGGTATCAAAGCCGACTTCCGTGCGTCGGCTAACACGCTTCTCTCTCTACTGATCGAGAACAACGCTTGGGACTACAATGCTGGAGTGTCGCTCGACTACCGCGGGTTACGTGCGGGCGTCGCAATCACCGAGTTGGGCGCGGGAAGTGCTCACCCAATACCCGGCAACTCGGCGACGGCGCTCTTCGACTACAAGAAGTTCACGTTCTCGCTTGGGTGGCAGAACAATATCCTTGCACTCGTGCGCGGCGATTTCCTGGCGAACCGCGCCGCGCGGCTGCGAAAGGAGCGCGACCAGCTGCTTGCTGAAATTGGGCGTCGCGAAGCCCGCATCGCGGAGCTGCAGGCGGAGATTCGCCGATATGAAGCCCAGAATTTGTTGGAGCTGGAGCAGCGTCGTTCGCAGGCCGAGCAGGAGCTGCGGGACGAATCGGAGCGACTCAAGCGCTTACAGGAACGAGTGAAGCGGATCGAAGGGGAGACACAGCAGCCGCCGCAGCAGCCGCCGCCGCAGCCACAAGAGCCGCCGCCGTCTGCTCAGCCGCCAGCCGCGCCGCCCGCGCCGACCACGCCGCCGTCCGCGGCGCCGCCGCCCCAGGATACGACGCCGAAGGCCACGACGCCCCAGGCGTTCGCGCCACAAGGCACCATGCCTCCATCATCAGGGAGTAGGTCATGATCGGGTACCGCCCCGTAAGATTCGCGGCGCTTGTGGGGCTCGCCCTCGTTGGCGTCGCCGGCGTCGCTGGCGTCCTCGCCGCGCAGATTACGCCGGTCGGAAAGCAGACAGCGCCTCCGCCCGACTCGGCTTCTCTGGAGCAATACAAAGCCAAACGTGCCCAGGCGCTGCACGACATAAGCGAGGACCAGCGGAAGCTGGACGACCTGCGGCGCCAGCGGGCCGAGCTCGAGTCTCGGCTAGCGCGCGCGTCGGCGGCAGCCGCTGAGGAACGCGCCAAGACGCTTCTGCTGAGCGATGAGACCAACGCACTGCGCGGCCTAGACTCGTTGCTTACGGTCGCGCAGAGCAACCTGACGGCTCAGCGCGACCGGTTCTTGGGATTGGGAGACGCCGTTCGCCGTCGGGCGGCCGGCGAGCTCGTGGTGCTGGTGCGGGCGGACTCCGCTGGGGGCATCCCGCATCTCGACAGCTTGCGCGTGGCGATCGACAGCGCCTCGGGCGACGTCCGCCGTTACAGCGCGCGCGCCAACGTGGCGCTTGGCGAAGGCGCCGTGGACGAGGTATACCGCTCGCACGTGCTGCCGGCGACGCACGACGTGATCATGATAGCGTCGGTTAACGGCGGCCCGACGGCGGCAACGCAATCCGCCACGGTGGCCGTCACCACGGGGAGCACGACGTACGTGGAGTTCACTCTTCGCGGTACGCAGTGGACCGAGAGCACGTGGACCAAGTCCAGCGCGGCCCAATAGGATCTGACGTGCGGTTGCGTGCGTGCGTGGCGGCACTGCTGGCGATCGCGCTTCCAGCGTGGAGCGTTGCGCAGGCGCAATCCGGCTCGACGTCGCAGGTGGTGGGACAACTGCGGGCCGCCGACGCCGAGATCCGCGCTGCGCTGTTCGAGCTCGTTGACGGGCGACCTGTGGACGCCTTGAACCGCCTGCGGCGCTTGGGCCGCGTGGCGCGCACGGAGGACATTCAGGTTCGCGGAGACGACGATCGCCGATTTCTCGTCGCGGAGTGCTATTACGAGCTTGGCATGGATGACAGTCTGCGCGCGATAGGCGATTCCCTGCTCGCCGCTGCCCCGCGCTTCGGCCCGGTTTTGCGGGCGCAGCTAATCGTGAGCGCCTATCGCGCAGGCGACAACGCACGTGCGCAGCGGCTGGCCAGCGCGCTCCGTCAAGA
>Ga0102924_1003309_pt1 | contig 17002 bp, 16 predicted proteins | sample PaiPotPPM11metaG_FD_80116 | JGI IMG/M metagenome (GOLD analysis project Ga0102924, IMG submission 80116) | Iron sulfur acid spring bacterial and archeal communities from Banff, Canada, to study Microbial Dark Matter (Phase II) - Paint Pots PPM... ...
CCCAGGAGCGACCCCGGCTGCCAGCGCATCGGGCGCCGTCGCCCGCCGTGGCGCAACCGGCACGATCGCCAACCTGACGGCCAACAGCCTCACGATCCATGACACCCGCTGCAACACCGACGTCAAGGTCACGTTTGACCAGAGCGTGATCGTGCGCAAGACCGTCGTCGGCCAGGCATCCGACCTGCAGGAGAGCGAGACGGTCACCGTGACCGGTTCGCGGCAGGCGGACGGCACCATCAAAGCCAACAGCATCAATATCGTTCCCGCCGGCTCCGGGGGATTTGGCGGACTCGGCGGCGGCGCTGCCAATGGCGGCTGAGGTCAGTCGAGGCTAGCCAGGGGGATGGACCGGCTGAGCTGGCTGCTGCTCGCGTTGGTCCTGCTGCTCGCCGGCGTTTATCTGCACGTGAGGCTGGCCGACGAATGGCTGTCCTACCTGGTGGCGGGGATAGGGGCCGGCATCGGCCTGGCCCTGCTCGGCAGCATCATCCACGACGCGTTCGCCGGTCAGCGCCATCAGCACTGACCGGCCTGGAAACGAGCCGGCGGTCGTGAAGGCGGGCGGGCGAGGTTGGGGGGACTTTCAATCTCGACTTATCGCCGCGACCATCAACGACCGCCGACATCTGGGTCCGCAGGCCGCTGCAGAGAGTCAACCCGAGTGGTTTACGTGGAGGGAGGATATCGCTGGGCGAGAGCGATGTCGGCCTTCAGTCAGTGGAGGGCCGCCCCCGGCATCTGCAGGGTGCGCAATGGGTTAGGCGGCGTCGCGGATGGGGTCGAGCCGATAGCCGGCTCCCCGCACCGTTACGATCTCAAATCCGAGCTTGCCGAAGCGACCGAGCTTCTCACGCAACCAGCGGATGTGGACGTCGACGGTCTTGCGGTCGCCCAGGTAGTTGTAGCCCCAGACCTGCTCCAGCAGGATCTCCCGGGTGAAGACCCGGCCCGGACGGCGGACCAGGTAGGCGAGCAGTTCCCATTCCTTGGGGGCCAGCTTCAGCTCGGCGTCGTCGACCATGGCGCGGCGTCCGGCCCGGTCGATCCGCAGCCGGCCAAGCCGGTCTTCCTCCACCTCGGGGCGCACGTCCCGCTGCTCGCTGCGGCGCAGCACGGCGGTCATCCGGGCGAAGAGCTCTCGCAAGGAGAAGGGCTTGGTGATGTAGTCGTCGGCGCCCAGTTGCAGCCCCACCACCTTGTCGACCTCGCTCTCCTTGGCGGTCAGCATGATGATGGGCACATTGCCTTCCTGACGGAGGATGCGGCAGACCTCGAGCCCGTTCAACTCGGGCAGCATCAGGTCGAGCAGGATCAGGTCGGGGCGGGAGCTGCGGGCGCGGGCGACGGCGTCGGCGCCATCCTGCGCCACGGTGACGACATATCCTTCTCTTTTAAGGTTAAAGGTCAGCGTGTCGCGGATGGTCGCGTCATCCTCGACCACGAGGATGCGCTTGGGCACTAGCTGAGCTCCACGATCCGGCCCGTATGCAGGAAGACCACGTCTTCCGCGATGTTGGTGACCCGATCCGCGATTCGCTCCAGGTCCTTGGCGAGGAAGAGCAGGATGGCGGCCCGCTGGACATTCGCCGGGTCGTCGACCATGTAACGAAGCAACTCCTCCCAGATCTTGTGGTACAGGACGTCGACGTCGTCATCGCGCTCGGCGATCGCGCGCGCCCGGTCCTGGTCCGCCTCGATCACGGCCCCCAGGATCTCATGCACCTGGGACTCCGTGAGCTCGGCCATCCGGGGCAGATCGACGTACGGCTTCAGCTGGGGCAGGTCGTTGAGCCGCAACGCCGCTCGGGCGATGCCGACCGCGTGGTCGCCCATCCGCTCCAGTTCGAGGACCATGTGCTGGAAGCTAACGATCAGGCGGAGGTCGCGCGCCACCGGCTGCTGGGTCGCCATGATCATGAAGGCCCGCTCGCGCAGCTGCCGGTGCAGTTCGTTGACGTCCTGGTCGCGCGCGATCACCATCTTCGCCAGCGCGTTGTCACGATCGACCAGCGCCCGCATCGAGTCGGCGATGGCCTGCTCGACCATGCTGCCCATGCGGACGACGCCCGACTTCAGCTCGGCAAGCTCCTGGTCGAAAAGGGTCCGGGTAGTGGCCACGAAGTTGTTCTACCCGAAGCGGCCGGTGATGTAATCCTCGGTCCGGCTGTCCTTCGGGCGATTGAAGATGTCGTCGGTCGGGCCGAACTCGATCACCTCGCCCGCTCGCTTCTGGTTCATCAGCATGAAGGCGGTGAAGTCGGAGGCACGGGCCGCCTGCTGCATGTTGTGCGTCACGATCACGATCGTATACCGCTCTTTCAGTTCTTGCATGAGTTCCTCGATGCGAAGCGTCGCGATCGGGTCGAGCGCCGAGGCCGGTTCGTCCATCAGGACCACTTCGGGCTTGACGGCGAGCGCGCGTGCCAGGCACAAGCGTTGCTGCTGGCCGCCGGACAGGTTGAGGGCGGAGCGTCGCAGCCGGTCTTTCACCTCGTTCCACAGGCCAGTGTCCTTCAGGCTCTCTTCCACCACCTCGTTGATCCGCTGTGTCGACCAACCGAGCATGTGGGGACCGTACGCGACGTTGTCGAAGATCGATTTCGGGAAGGGGTTGGCCCGCTGAAAGAGCATGCCCACCTGGCGGCGCAGGTTGATGACGTCCGTGTCCGGCGACAGCACGTTATGGCCGCCGATCAGCACCTCGCCGGTGGCGCGGGTACCCGGGACCAGGTCGTACATCCGGTTGAAGACGCGCAGGAAGGTCGTCTTGCCACAACCGGAGGGGCCGATCAGGGCGGTAATCTTGCGCGCCTGGACGGACAGGGAAGCGTCGTGCAGCGCCTGGAAGTCGCCGTAGAAGAAGTTGACCTTGCGGGCGTCGAGCTTGATCTCGATGTCGGAGTCGGGCGCGGGTGGCGGGGCCACTTCAGTCTGCATCGTCGTCCAAGCCGTCATTCTCCCACTGACTGCCACTAGCGCTGGATCCGCCGGACGTACACTCGCGCCAGGATGTTGGTGGCCGCAACCAGGATCACGAGCAGCAGCGCCGCCGCCCAGGCTTGGTCCTGCAGGTTGGGGTAGGGAACCAGGGCATTCCGAAAGATGGTCAGCGCCAGTGCGCCCATCGGCTGCAGGGGGTTCGTCTGCACGATATCGTTGCCGAACGCCGTAAAGAGGAGCGGGGCCGTCTCTCCGGCGGCGCGCGCCATCGCGAGCAGCGCGCCGGTGACGATGCCCCCGAGCGCGGCCGGCACCACGATTTCCAGCGTTACGCGCCAGCGGGGCGCGCCCAGGGCCAGCCCGGCTTCACGCAACGCGTTGGGCACCAGCAGGAGTGCGGTCTCCGTGGCCCGAAGAATCACCGGCAGCATCAGCACCGCCAGCGCGATCGATGCCGAGAGTGCCGAGAAGTGATGCGTCGTCAACACTACGACCGTGTAGCCGAAGATGCCGAAGGCGATCGAGGGCAGGCCGGTCAGGACGTCGCTGATGAACCGGACGGTGTCGCCCACCTGGTTGCGTCCGTACTCGGAGAGGAAGATGCCGATCAGGGCGCCGACGGGAACGGCCAGCAGCGATCCGATGCCGACGATCTCGAGCGTTCCAATGATGGCGTTGAGCACGCCACCACCCGGCACGCCCTGCGGATGGGGTGAATCGGTGAAGAAACCCGGGGTCAGGATTCCGGGCAAACCCTTGATGATGACGAAGAGGAAGAGCACGAGGACCGGGATGGCGGCCACCATCACGCAGAGCACGACGAGCGCGCCCACCACCCGGTCGACGAGGAGGCGGACGAGGGGAAGGCTCATGCCGCGGCCCGGCCCGATGACGAGAACCGCCAGATTAGCAGGCGGGCCAGGACGTTGACGACGATCGTGATCAGTACCAGCACCACCCCGAGGTAGAAGAGCGAACCGAGGTAGACGTTGCCGGTGGCTTCGGTGAATTCGTTGGCGATCACACTCGGCAGCGTGTATCCGGAGGCAAACAGCGATGCACTGATCTGCATTGTGTTGCCGATCACCATGGTGACGGCAATCGTTTCACCAAGGGCGCGCCCCAGCGACAGAAGGACGGCGCCGGTGATGCCCACCCTGGCATAGGGGAGGATGACCGACCAGATGGTCTCGGCGCTGGTGGCACCGAGCGCCAGGCTCGCCTCGCGGAGCTCCCGAGGGACCGCGCGGATGACGTCGCGGGACAGCGCGATCATGATCGGCAGCACCATGATGGCCAGCACCAGGCCGGCGGTCAGGAAGCCGTAGCCTGAGGGCGTTCCGCGGAACAACGGCAGGAACCCCAGCGTGTGCTGGAGGAATGGATCGACCTTGTCGCGCATCAAGGGCGTCAGGATGAAGAACGCCCAGAGTCCGATAACGACGCTGGGAATGCCTGCCAACAACTCGATCAGAAAGGACAGCGGGCCGCGGAGCAAGCTCAGGCGGGCATCCTCCGCGAGGAAAAGAGCGGCGCCCAGTCCGATCGGAAAGGCCATCAGCAGGGCGATCGAGGAGGTTACCAGTGTGCCGTAGATCGGCGTCAGCGCACCGAACTGGTTTCTCACCGGATCCCAGGTGCGGCTGGTAAAGAAGCCGAGCCCGAATCTTGTAATCGCGGGGAGCGCTGGCACCACCAGCGCGATGATGAAGATGACCGCGATCAGCATGATCAGCGCCGCCGCACCGTACGAGATCACGCGGAAGACGCGATCGCCAGAAACGAGCCGAACCATCCGCTCGGCGGCAGTTCCGCGATTCATTGCGACGTTAGGACGGGGCGGGCACGTTGAGGAGGGTGCTGCCTCCCGAGATGACGGTCTTCAGCGAGATGATGTCGTCTCGGACGATGTTGGCCGGCAGTTTCGAATAGTGGACATTGACGGCGTACTGCTGGCCATCGGTGAGCAGCCAGTCGAGGAAGTCGACCAGCGCCGTGCCCTTGGTCTTGTCGCCCTGATCCTTGTAGAGAATCAGCCAGCTGAAGCCACTTATCGGGGCGCTGGTCTTGCCTGGCGCGTCCACGATCGAGAATTGGGTCGGGGTGACGGCCAGGAATTGGCCGGCGGCCGCCGTGGCACCGTCGGGGCTTGGGAGGACGAAGTTGCCGTCATGGTTCTGGAGCGACGCCTGGGTCATGTTGGTCTGGATGACGTAGGCGAGCTCGACATAGCCGATCGCGCCTGGCGTCTGCTTGATGGTGGTGGCAACGGCCTCGTTGCCCTTGGCGCCCTGGCCGACGGGCCAGGAGACCGACTTGCCCTTGCCGACCTTACTCTTCCAATCGGCACTCACGGTCGACAGGTAATCGGTGAAGATGTAGGTCGTCCCGCTGCCGTCCGAGCGGTGCACGACGCTGATCGCCTGGTTGGGCAGCGTGACGCCGCTGTTGTCGGCGGCCAGGGCCGGATCGTTCCAGTTCTTGATGGTCCCGAGGAAGATGCCGGCGATCGTCTTTGGCGTGAGCTTGAGCTGGCCGTTCGAGACACCCGACAGGTTGTAGGCCAGCGATTCGGTGCCCAGGGTCGAAGCGATCTGGACGACCTTGTCGCTGCCGCCCGCGGAGGTCAGCTCCGACGCATTCATCGGCACATCGCTGGCACCGAAGTCGACCAATTTCTTGGTCAGCTGGGTGATGCCGGCACCAGAGCCAACGGCGACGTAGTTGACGGTGACCTGACTGAACAATTTGTTGTAGGCGAAGCGGGCCGCGTCGTAGAACGGGGCGGGGAACGTGGCCCCAGCGCCGGTCAGCGATGCCCCGGGAGGCGTTGGCGGTCCGGAACCCCCGGTGGTGGGGTTGTTAGCGGTCGAATTTCCGCCACAGGCCGCGAGCAGCATCGCGGCACCAACGAAAGCGGCAACGAAAACAGATTTCATGCTGGCGCTGTTTCCTCCTGGAACGATCGGCCGCACGCGGCCTTCTGGACTCGAGGAACAGGCTAGGGCCTGCGCTTTATGGAATGGGGCGCGGAGGGTTAAGGGGACGTTAACGGAGCCCGGGGGAGGCGCACCCGGATCACGGTGCCCGCTCCCGGGATGCTCTCAGCCAGGATCGTGCCGCCCTGCAATTCCACGAGGTGCCGAGCGATCGACAGCCCGAGGCCGCTCCCGGGCTGACCGCCTCTCGACCGGTCGACCTTGTAGAAGCGCTCGAATATGCGCGAGAGGTCCCGGGCCGGAATGCCGGGACCCGTGTCACGGACGGCGATCTCCACCCGGTCGTGGTCTGAGCCGGCCGTCACGACCACCTCTCCTGTGCGGGTGAACTTAAGGGCATTGTCGACGATGTTTTGCAGCGCCTGGTCCGTCTTCGCCCGGTCACCGAGCGCCATGAGACCATCGGCCGTGGTATCGGCACGCAAAATCAGCTCGCCAGCGGACGCTCTCGCCTGGTACCGATCGATGAGCGAGCTGACCAGGTCATCCACCGAGAACGGGGTTCGTTCCACGGAGATCTCCTCCGCGTCGAGTGCGGCGAGCTGATTCAGGTTGAAAAGAATGTCGGCAAGCCGCTGCGCCTCTTGGCTGATGCGGTCGATAAACATCCGCGTGTCTCCCTCGGCTGGAAGCTGTGCGGAGAGAGTCTGGGCCGCGAGGTCAAGGCCAGCCAGCGGCGTCCTCATCTCGTGGGAGAGATTCGCCACGAATTGCTGCCGAACCGTCTCCAGGTATCGGAGCCGGGTTATATCCCGCGCCAGGAGAATGATGTCACCGTCCTGGAGGGGCAGCGCGCGGACCTGCAATATTCGTCCCGAGACCGGGAGCTCCACCTCGGCCGCCTGTTCAAGCCGCGACTCATTCGCTCGGAGCGCGAGCGCATCGATGCGGTGATCTCGAACGACCTCCACCAGCGGACGGCCAACCGGGTGCTCGGGGGCGGCGAACATCGCCCGCGCCCCCGGATTGAGCCACCGGACCTGGGTCCCGTTCACGAGGATGACAGCCTCTTCAACGTGGTCGATGATCCCGGCAAGCACTGGGCTCGCCTGGCCGGGATCGATCGGCGTGACGGGAGCCGCCCCTGGCGAGTGCCCACCAAGGCCGTTCTTTGGTCGCCGCCGCCAGAGCCGCGCCATCCCGGCCGAATTTAGCAGACGATCGGACAGCGCCCAACAAGCGCAGGCCGCTCCGGCAGGGGGAGAGCCTCGGAGCGGCGATGGGAGAAGCGCTGGCGGTGTCCATAAGCTATGCCCCGAAGGTAAGGTTGGGCAGGCGGACGGTTAACGATCGGCGCGTCTGGCTTCTTCCTTTAAGGTTGTGGGGGGGGCGTCCACACTAGCGGAGGTGCGGCAATGAGGTTGAGCCTGGTACCACAGGAGCGGCGCTTCTACGCCCTGTTCAAAAGGCAGGGGGAACTCGTCAACGAGTCTCTCGAGCAATTGCGCAACGGTTTGCTGGAGGGTCAGACGCGGCACCCTCGCCTCCGCGAGCTGGAACACGAATGCGATGACGTGACCCACGAGATCTACAAGCTGATCAACCAGACCTTCGTCACGCCCTTCGAGCGCGAGGATATCTATTCCCTTGCTTCGTCGCTGGATGAGGTGGTCGACCTGGCGGAGGAGGTCTCGGACAAGATCGATCTCTACCGGGTCAAGGAAATCACGCCCTCAGCCAGACGTATGGGCGAAGTGCTGGCCAAGGCAGGAAAAGAGGTGGAAGCAGCGGTGGCCAACCTTGAGGGCTTCAGGAATCTGGCTCCCCGTCGGCTCGCGATCCACAGCCTCGAGAATGAGGGTGACCGCATCACCCGGGAGGCACTCGCCCAGCTCTTCACGGACGGCGCCAGCCCCACCGACCTCGTCAAGTGGAAGGACCTCTACGACCTGCTCGAAGCCACCATGGACCAGTGTGAGCACGTCGCCAACGTACTGGAGGCGACCTCGATCAAGAATGCCTGATCAGCTGTTGCTGCTGATCACGATCTGTATCGCCCTCGCCTTCGACTTCACGAACGGCTTTCACGATACGGCGAACGCGATCGCCACCTCGGTATCGACGCGGGCGATCTCACCGCGAATGGCCGTCCTTATGGCGGCGGTACTCAACCTGGCCGGCGCGATCATCACGGTCGTCTTTTTCCAGGCCAAGGTGTCGAACACCATCGCGAAGATCGTTGCCTTCAGAGTGGGCCTCGTGGTGATCATCGCGGCCCTCGTTGGCGCGATCACCTGGAACCTGATCACCTGGTACCTCGGTCTCCCGAGCAGCTCAACCCACGCGCTGGTCGGAGCGTTGAGCGGGGCCGCCATCGCCGCCGCGCACGGCGCGAGTGGAGTCCGGGCCGCAGAGTTCTGGAAGACCGTCCTCTCCCTACTCATCTCACCGCCGGCCGGCTTCATCCTGGCCGCGGTCGTCATGACCGTGTTGCTCGCAGTGCTGCACGGTGCCCGCCCGGCCCCCTTGAACCGCACGTTCCGCAGCCTTCAGATTGTTACGGGAGCGCTGGTTTCCTATTCCCATGGGGCCAACGATGCCCAGAAAACGATGGCGGTGATCACGCTGGCGCTAGTGGCCACCGGTCATCTTCAGAAGTTCCAGGTTCCGGTTTGGGTCGTGCTCCTGTCCGCGTCGGCGATCGCTTTTGGTACCTACGCCGGCGGGTGGCGGATTATTCGAACGCTCGGCTGGCGGATCTACAAGTTGGACCCCGCCACCGGCATGGTCGCGCAGCTGACTGGGGCGGCCGTGATCCAGTTCGCCACCCAATTCGGCCTTCCCGTCTCAACCACGCACGTGATCACGGGCTCCGTCATGGGGGCCGGTGCCTCACAACGGCTTTCGGCGTTGCGATGGGGCGTGGGAGCCAACATCGTAGTCGCCTGGGTGCTGACAATCCCGGCGGCGGGCCTCATGGCCTGGGTGGTTTACGCGATCCTTAGCACGGCCGGACTGTAGAGTTAGTGCCGCCGATCACGCAGCAGGTCGGTATTTCGCGCTCGTAATCCGGCCGTCCAGCTCCTCGAGCACCCAGGTCGACCCTTTCTCGAGATGCGCCCGGGCCCTGGGGACGATCCCCTGGGCGATCAAGTGTTCCAGCAATTCCTCGACCACGTCACCATGCGTGCAGAGCACGACGTTTTGTCCCTTGAACTCCGAAACCATGCGGAGGATGCTCTTACCGCCGGACCCTTCTTCCAGGTCCATTCGTGGCTCGATCGAAAGATTGCGCTGTTCGGCGAGCGCCTCGACGGTCTGTAGGCAGCGCACGTACTGGCTCGACAGGATGGCGTCGATCGGCTCCTTCTTGAGCCAGGCCGCCAACTCCCCGGCTTGGCGGCGGCCGGGCTTCGTCAGCGGCCGGAGCCGGTCATCGCCCCCCCATTCGGCGCGATCGCCCGCCTTTGCGTGGCGAACCACGTAGATTGCCATCAGGCCACGTCCGCCTGGAACGATCCGCGCTATCCGGTCGCTTCGAGGTCGAGCGCCCGCAGGAGAGCACGATCCCGGCGATAGCTGAGCAGATCAAGGGCGTCGTCGATCGTCACCCAGCGGACCTCGTCGATCTCGCTGCCGGCGCGGAACCGGCCGCTCACGACGTCCATCAGCCAGTAGCAGGCGACTTTGTCGCGACCCTTGTGGTCGGCATACGCGGTGCAGCCCAGCGGCGCCACCAGTTTGCAGCGAAGACCCGTCTCCTCCTCGACCTCGCGCAGCGCGGTTTCCTCTAGCGTCTCGCCGCGGTCGACCTTTCCTTTAGGAAAGGACCAGTCGTCGTAGCCCGGCCGGTGGACGACGGCGACGCGCAGTGCGCTGCGGGACCCATTTCGACGGACGACACCTCCCGCGGCCCTGACCAGCTTGGCCTCATCAACGTTCAGGATCTTTGCTGCCATGGACACCCCTTGCGGTATTAGTTGCTGTGACGATGGCTGGGTCGAGGCGGCTCGGCTCACATCATCCACCTTCTGAGCCGCTTGCGGTCAAGTTTTTTCCACACTTTAGGCCATTCGGCCCGATCATGCGCCGCAACTTCACGTTCGAGCGCGCACAATTCGCCGGCGACGAAGGCGCGTGATCCACTTCCGGCCCCTCGCAACCACTCTTGGGCGGTCGCGCTGTCCTGATGATCACCGAGGGTGTCCTGGAGTGCGGCAGCGGCCTCGGAAAAGCGTGGCACGGTCTTTCCTGCGATGGGCGCCGCGGCCTCGGCGGCATACCGCGCGCGCTTGGCGAGGATGCGAATGCGGTGAAGCGCGGCGTCGGCGGCCGGCTCGGGCAGCTGCTGGACGCCCTTGCGCAGCCGTGTCCAGTCTCGCCGAGCAAGCGCCGGCATTGCGGTCGCGGCCGGTTGGTCGGCTTGCGTGGTCAACGCCGGCGCGCGAGAGGCTTCGACCAGCCGCTCGATCAGGTCGATGTATCGATCCGTGCGCATATCCAGGACCAGCCGGGCCCGGGCTTCCTCGCTCTCCGCCTGCAGTTCATCGGCGAGCTCGCCCACGACTGGAGCATCCTCGGCGGCCAGCGCCGTGGTCCGGCCGCGCAGACGCTGGCTCATGACTTGCTTATCGCGAACGGTCCCCAGGCCGGCACCGAGCCAGCGCAGGTCGGCGCGCAGCGCGCTAGCCCACGCCGGATCGAGCAGCGAGCGGAAGGTCCGCAATTGCGAGCGCAGGCGGCGGGTCGCGACCCTGGCCCGGTGGACATCTTCGGGGTCGTCACCCAGCCGCACACCGGGATCGTGGCGGAGCAGACTGGCCACCGAGACGGCGATCACGTGCCGCACCAGGTCGGCGGCCCGGGCGGTCGGTGCCAGCAGGATCGGGTCGACCTCGGGCGCGGCTGTCGCCCGCGCCCCGAGCGCGCGCACCAGCTTGGACGCCTGGTCCTCGTCGGACGCCCCGGCGTGGCGCAAGCGTGCGAGGATCGGATCCAGCAGGCGATCCGCCGACGGATCGCGCAACTCGACCTCGACCTCGCGGAACCGGTTCTGGATCCGCAGGCCCTGGATGACGGAAACGTCGTCATCGACGACCTCGGCGAGAACGGCGCCGTCGCGGCTCTTCAATTGCACCCGCCGGCGCACGGTAGAAAGGCTCGCCACCGGCACGAGCGTGGAGCGGCGCACGTAGGCGATCACGAGCGCGACCGCCGCATCGGGCGGCCGGTTGCCATCGCCTGGAAACTCGAGCTCCCGCCGGTTCAGCGTCCGGCCTTCGGTCGTGGTCGGGAGCTTGAGGGTCCAGCCTTCACCCTGGCGGAGCCTCAGGTTGCAACCCCAGCGCGCCAGTCGCAAGTCCGGCGTGTCGTAGTAGACGGTCTCGAGGCGGCGCTCATCCACGGGCGACGTCTCGACCGCGGCCGCGACGTCTTCGAGATTGGGCAGATGGAAACTGGGCGTGACCGCGAGCTTGATCTCGCGCTCAAGCATCCGGCGTGTGTCCGTTGGGTCCGTTGGTTCCGTTGGTTCCGTTGGTTCCGTTGGTTGCCGCCGCGCGGGCGGCGGCCAGTTGCTCGAAGGCCTGCTGCGCGTTTATGCCTCTGACGGTCCGGACTTTCGACCAGGAACCGTTCGGCTGCAGGCCCCAGGCGAGCACGTCGTCCTCGAGCTCGACGTCGAGGATCTGCGCGAGCCGATCCTGCAGCGCGCGATCCAGGACGGGGACCATTGCCTCGACACGGCGATCGAGGTTACGCGGCATCAGGTCCGACGAACCCAGGTAGTATTCGGCGGCGTCGCCGTCTGGACCAATTCGAAAGATCCGCGAATGCTCGAGGAACCTGCCGACCAGCGAGCGCACGCGGATTCGGTCGGACAGGCCAGGCACACCGGGCCGCAGGGTGCAGAGACCGCGGACGATCAGGTCGATCTCGGTCCCGGCCTGGGACGCCGCGTACAGCGCCTCGACGATTTCGGGATCGACCAGGCTGTTGACCTTGAGGATGATGCGGCCACCGCCCGGCCGGGCGGCTTCGCGCCGGATCATCCGGATGATGTTCGAGCGCAGGCCCACCGGCGCCACCAGCAGCCGGCCGAATCGACGCTGGCGGCTGTAGCCGGTCAGGAAGTTGAACAGCTCGGAAACGTCAGAGCCAAGCTCGGGATCCGCCGAGAGCAGGCCGACGTCTTCATAGATCTGCGCGGTCTTGGGATTGTAGTTGCCGGTGCCGACGTGCACATAGCGCCGGATCCCATCCGTCTCCCGTCGCACGACGAGTGCGACCTTTGCGTGCGTCTTGAGGCCGACGACGCCGTAGACCACGTGGACGCCAACCTGCTCGAGCGCCTGGGCCCACGCGATGTTCGCTTGCTCGTCACCGCGCGCCTTCAGTTCCACCAGCGCCACCACCTGCTTTCCGCTCTCGGCCGCGCGGATCAGTGCCCGGACGATTGGACTGACTGGACCGGAGGTCCGATAGAGCGTCTGCTTGATGGCGAGGACGTCGGGATCTTGCGCCGCCTGATCGATGAAGGCTTCGGCCGAGGTGGTGAACGAGTCATAGGGGTGATGCACCAGGATGTCGCCGTCCTTCAGAGCCTCGAAGATATCGGCCTGCTCCACCCCAACGCCCTGGAGTCGCCGCTGGGTGACGGGTGTCCATGGCTCGTCCTTGAGATCCGGCCGGTCGAGCGCGTAGATGGCCCACAGGCTGCTCAGGTCGAGCAGGCCGTCGACGCGGTAGACGTCCGTCGGTTCGAGCTCGAGCTCGCGGGTAAGGAGGCCTAACACTTCATCGGACATCCCGGCATCCACTTCGAGTCGGACGACCCGGGCCTTGCGCTGCTGCCGGCGCAACTCGTTCTGGATGGCGGCCAGCAGGTCTGCCGCCTCCTCGTCGATCAGGTCGAGGTCGGCGTCGCGGGTCACCCGGAAGGGGTGCTGACTGACGATCTCCATCCCGGGAAACAGCTCGCCCACGTAGAGCGCGATCACCTGCTCGAGCGGAATGAAACGCTTACCGTCCGGCAAGGCGATGAAGCGAGGCAACAACGGCGGAACCTTGACGCGAGCGAATCGCATCTGGTGGCGGACCGGGTCGCGGACCATCACTGCGAGGTTGAGCGAGAGGTGGGAGATGTAGGGGAAGGGGTGCGCCGGATCTACCGCGAGCGGTGTGAGCACGGGGAAGATGCGGGTGCGAAACTCGGCGGCGAGGAAGTCGTGATCGGCCTCGTCGAGGTCGGCGACTGAGGCAATGGAGACCCCCTGCCAGTCGAGGGCAGGCGCCAACTGGCGCGTAAAGAGAGCGGTGCTCCGCTGAAGGAGACTTCCCGCTCGCTGGTGGATGGCACGCAACTGCTCGCCGGTGGTCATCCCATCGGGAGACGTCTGCGGCAGGGCGGCGTGGACCTGCTCTTTCAGCCCGGCGACCCGGACCTGGAAGAACTGGTCGACGTTCTCGCCCAGGATCGCGAGGAACCGCACCCGCTCGAGCAGGGAAAGCGACTCGTCCTCGGCCATGGCGAGCACCCGTTCGTCGAAGTCGAGCTGGGAAAGTTCCCGGTTCAGGTAGCGCGGCTGCGATTGGACCGGGGCCGTCGGAACCGGGGGGGCCTCTACGGTGGACGCCCCCTGGACGATCGGTACTGAAGCTGACGGCAACTGGTCCCAGAGTGATACCGGGGCAGGTTGGGCAGCCGTGGACAATTCGAACTTAGGCGTGCCATCCCCCATCGGTCAAGTATAGGGAGGCTAGATTAAGGGACGACTTGCAAATGCAGCCCCACTTACCGACGATCCCACACGGACGTTCGGGCCTCGAATCGACCCTTCACGGGGGTCCCCCGAGCACGAATGGCAATTTCTGGAGCGACGTGATGATGGGCAGTCGCATCTCGGCGGCTTTCGGGGCGTGGGCCTCGCCCCACGGGCCGCGTTCGAGCAAGATGCCGTAGATCCCGGCATCTCTCGCTGGAATCACATCGTTATCGAGCCGGTCTCCAACGTACGCAAGACTGCTCGGCCGGCAACGCCTACCAGCCGACCCCTTGCCTTCACATTCGCCAGGCAGGGTAAAGCGTCGGCGTAGAGGTCACTTGCTTGCAGGCGCTCAACCCATCCAGCACGTGTTCGCGCCTTCATCTCGGCCTGAAGGTCAAACCCGGGCCCTAGACGTGCGAACAAGTCGCGATGATCTCGTCCCTGCGTAATGACCTCGCGAAGTTTCGCAAGCAGCTGTTCCTCCTCGACACCAAGCCATTCGGCCCACTCGCGCCACAACCGCGTCTCGTCAAACAGCGTGTAGCCGACATCGAAAAAGACCGCGCGAATGACCACGGTCAGAGGTGGCAGATGGAGCGGGTGTGCAGATTCAGCGGGTGTGCAGATTCAGCGGGAGACGAGACTCGAACTCGCGACATCAACCTTGGGAAGGTTGCGCTCTACCAACTGAGCTACTCCCGCTCGGCAAGCCGGATTTTAGCATCGCTCTTCCGCAGTTCCTGGCACATCGGCCAGATGACCCCGATCAACTCCGCGATCCGAGTCGCCGTCACCTTGACCCGGGTCGCGTCGAAGACCTCGACCGGGTGCGTCTCGTAGAGGCGCACCCAGCCACGGTCCCAGGGCTCGAGGTCGATCCGCTCGCCGAGCCGCGCCTTGATCATGAGCAGCTGGCGGGCTAGGCCGGCCGCGATCCGGTCGTTGGTCGCCGGGGCCGCCTCGAGGTGAAGCCCCAGCTCGAGCCGGCCGGTGTTCGGGTGCCACCAGGCCTCGAAATGCAAGCTCGGGTCGTCATAGAACCACTGCGCCTGGCTGGAGCGGACCCGGTGGCTGACGTCCTTCAGTCGAGCGGGAAGGGCAGCTAAAACCGGCGCCGGTAATGCCCGAAAGAACCCCGCCGTGCGAATAAATCGCCGCTCATTCCGGCCACGCGCGCCGGGCCGGTCCGGTACGACTGGTCGGACCGGCACGCTCCTCCTTGCTAGCGAGCGGCCGCCGGACTGGCCGAGCCGGTCTCGCCGACGGCGGTCTTGACCATCGCAGTGTAGCGGTCGGCCAGGGCGCGCGCCTTCTCTGAGTCCTCCATGCTGACGATGATGTGGTAGCGGGGCATGTCCGGGTCGGGCAGCACCAGCACCCAACCACCGTCCACGAACACCTTGATCCCGTCGGCGAGGTCCACCGGCGCGTCGCGGTGCATCTCCACCATCGTGCGCATCACCCTCCCCTTGGCGTCCCAGGGCACCGTCTCCAGCCGGTGCTCGTAGGCGGCCCGCGGGACCTCCTTCCGAACGGCGGAGACCGCCCGCCCATCCTTGGCGAGCAGCTCCAGCAGCTTGATCAAGCTGAAGATGGCGTCGAACCCCAGCAGGTGGTCGGGGAAGACGTAACCGCCACTCGCGTCCGAGGCAAGGCGGGCCTGGTGCTGCTGCGCGGCGCGCAACAGGGCGGAAGGTTCTGTCTTGCCGGGCACGAAGTGCGATCCCGGCACCTGGCGCACGAGGGCAGCGATCGTCTGCGGCACCGTCGCCGGCGCGAGCAACACGCCCGGCTTCGCCTTCAAGGCCAGCAGGGCGATCACGCCCAGCGCCTCATGGTGGTCGAGCAGCTCGCCCTGCTCATCGATCAAAAAGAGCCGCTCCGACCCGTAGTCGATGTAGGCGCCCAGCTTGCAGCCGAGCGTGCGCGTGATCAGCGCCGATTGCCGGCGGGCCTCGTCGAAAGCCTCGTTTGTCTTCGACTGGTATGTCTCATCGAAGCCGGCATTCAGCGGGATCGCTTCGATGTTCAACTCCTTGAACAGGCGAGGCAACACCAACGAGGCGCTGCCGTGGTCGAAATCGACCAGCACTTTCAAGTGGCCCTGGCGGATCGCCTCGACGTCGATCAACCGGATTAGCCCGTCGATGTAAGAATCGATGGCGTCCTGCGGGTAGGTGATGTCGCCCATCTCGTAGAAGTGCACGCGGCGGATGTCCTCCCGGAAAAAGAGATTCTCCAGCTTGCGCTCCGCCCTCTTATCGAGCACCACGCCGCTCGCATCGAACATTCGGATGTCGGCCGAGCGGCTGTCCAGCGGTGACATCTGGATGTGGACGGCGCCCGCGATCCGATGATCGCGCGCGTAGTACTGGACCACCGGGATGGGCAGCTCGCTCAGGTCGATGATCGAGGCGCCGGACGAAATCATGCCGGCGACCATGGCCCGCTTGATCATTCGCGAGGGACGCTGGCCGTCGCGGGCGGCCGCCACCGCGGCGCCCTTGGGAAAGAGCGCGGCGAAGGATGCGCCCAACCGGGCGCAGTACTCGGGCGTGAGCTCGATGTTAACCAGCCCGACGAGCCCGTTGGATGAGAAGAGCCCTCGCTTGTAATGGCCGGCCCAGATGATGCTCTCGTGTACGGTCGACCCCGGTTCGATCTGCTTGTCCGGCCAGATCTTCACCCCGGCGTCGATCGTCGACCCCTCACCGACGATGACGTCATCCCCGATCACGGCGCCTTCTTCGAGCAGGCAGCCATTCTTGATGGTGGCGTGGCGGCAGACGATCGCCTGGCGGAGCCGGGAATTCTCGCCGATGTAGGAGTAGGTCCAGATGATCGAGTTGCTGACCTTGGTGTTCTCGTCGATCACGGAGAAATTGCCGACGCATGCCGGCCCGTTGATGAAGACCCCCGCCTTGAGCTTGCACTCGTTTCCGATGTACGCCGGGCCATCGATGCGGACGTCGTAGCCGATCTCGACGTCCTCGCCGATCCACACGTTGCCATGCCGGCGCTCCCCTGCGATCTCGACATCGACCCGTCCCTCGAGCGCGTCCCAATTCGCCTGATAGTAGGTCTGGATGTTGCCGATGTCGCACCAGTATCCGGGCATCAGGAAGCCGTAGAGCGGCATGGCGTTGGCCAGCATCTTGGGGAAGACGTCGCTGCTCCAGTCCACGACCGTCGCCGGCGGCATCATCTCGAGCACCTTGGGCTCGATGACATAGATCCCGGTGTTGACCTGATCCGAGAAGACCTCACCCCACGACGGCTTTTCGAGGAAGCGATTGATGGTGCCATCCGGATTGGTGATCACGACCCCGAATTCGAGGGGATTCGGCACCGAGC
>Ga0102924_1003310_pt1 | contig 17002 bp, 15 predicted proteins | sample PaiPotPPM11metaG_FD_80116 | JGI IMG/M metagenome (GOLD analysis project Ga0102924, IMG submission 80116) | Iron sulfur acid spring bacterial and archeal communities from Banff, Canada, to study Microbial Dark Matter (Phase II) - Paint Pots PPM... ...
CAGCATTGCTTGGGCGCTGGTGACCGACTGCTGCGCCTGTGACACCGCCGACGGCGCCGTCCCCGACGGCACGCGGATGCTCGACGAGCCCGCATAGCCAAGCGTCCCGCTCACCTGCGTCTGCGAAGACAGCGACCGGCGGGCCACCGCTACCAGCGAGGTCGCAGTCGCGTTATCGACGACACCGCCGCCGGACTTGGTCGAGCCACCAAAGGGATCGGTCACGATCAGGACGACGACAGCTGCGACGAGCACCAGCCCCGCTCCCGCGAGCACCCTTCGGCTTCGGTTCGTATGAATGCTGTGCGGCATGGTTTTCCTTCGGGGTCCGCTGCGGAGCTTGCGTCATCTCCCGAAGCGGTTCTACGCGATGGGTTGTTTCGTCCTTGTTTCGCTCTCCGCGGCGATGCGTCCCGGATCAACGGTCTATTGCCCCGCGGCGAAGCGGGCCACGGCGGCCTTGGTGAGGGCCCCGTGGGTGACGCCGACGCACGCGTCGGCGGCCTGCAGCACCGCCGGCTGATGCACGTTCACCCCCGCGCTCGCGAGCATCTGGTGGGTCAACTCGCCGCTGCTCGTTGGGTCGGGGAAGTTGGGGATGCCGTGCGTGCGTATACAGCCGGCAAAGGCGAGCAGGTCGCCGAGGCGCTGCGCGAGCTGGGCCCGGCTCGGCTGGCCGCCGTTCGGCTGCAGGCGCTGGCAGGCTGTTTGGGCCGCGAAGGCCTGGGCGTTGCTGACCGCTTTGAACGCCCTGATGGCGGCTTCCTTGGTGATCGCGCCGCTGCTGGTGGGGTCGGGAAAGCTCGGCACGCCGTGGGTGCGCATGCACTGCGCGTAGGCGAGCATCTTCTGCGAGGTGTTCGCGCTGCTTCCCGCGGAGGATGAGCCGCCGCCGCTCGCGGGCGAGCCGCCGGACGTGCTGGTCGAGAGGTGCGCGACACCCGGGCTCGACGAGCCGCCACCGCAGCCGGCGACAGCGAGGCCGGCAGCGAAGACCGCGCCTGCCGTTACTGCGGCGCGAGGCAATCGGCGTGGCCATCCGGGGCGTTCTCGGCCTTTCTGGCCGCTCCGGCGGCGGACCAGCCAGACGGTCACGGCGATCAGCAACGTCGACAGCGCGAGCAGCCAGCCACCCTCGATCCACTGGAACGTCCAGAAGCGGCCGGCCGGCTGATAGGTGGTCCACTGCGTGTAGCCGTGCTGGACGAGGTACTGCCACGAGCCGAGGGCCTTCGGGACCCCGCCCTTCCCGGCCAGCTGTGGTCCCCCCTGCTGGAGTACCTGGCTGAGCACCGACTGGCTGACCGGCTGGCCGCCCTTGGTCGTCCACCACTGGCTGATGATCAGTGCGGAACCGGGCACGTTCAGTTTGCTGGTGACCAGCGCCGTCAGGTAATGCGGGCGCAGGTATACACCGGCCGCGAGGGCGAGCCCGGCGTAGGCGGCCAGGGTGGCAACGATCGCGGGGACGACCCGGCGGATGAGCATGCCGGCCAGGCCGCCGATCGCGAAGGCGGCCAGCGTCCAGGCGGCGAACGCGACCCCGCGCAGATCGAACAGGCCACCGGCGAGCGGGGACGACTCGGTAGTAAGGGACATCGGGTTGCCCGCGAAGTACGGCTGGAAGTAAGGCTGGTAGTACCAGGAGAGCAGCACGCTGATGGCGGCGGCTGCGGCGGCCACGACGACCGCGAGCGCCACCAGCTTGGCGAGCGTCCAGCGCCACGGCCCGAAGCCCTGGGTCCAGACGTAGCGGAAGGTGCCGGTCTCCAGCTCACGGGCCAGCGCCGGCGCCCCGACGAACGCCCCGATCAGCGCGGGCACCGCCTGCAGGACGAAGCCGCTCGCCAGGAAGTGGCCCGTGCCGTTGAACCTGCTGATCAGCTCTTCGCAGGCGATTGAGCCTGCCGGGTGGCAGGCGGTCGCGGCGGTGTGGGCGTGGTGCAGCTGAACGCCGACAATCCACAGGCACAGCGCCAGCGCACCCAGCACCGCGGCCATGCCGGCCAGCGCGAAGCGCTGCTGGCGCCAGGTGACCCAGGCCATCCGTCGCCACGGCACTGGCCGCAGGCTCGCGTGCTCATGCGGACGGGTGGGCGCGGCCAGCGCCCTCAGCGCGGTCATTTCGTCACCGCCGAGGGTTCGGCGTCCCGGCAGCGGGCCGGGCCGGGCAGCGCCGCGGCGCCGGGCTCGCGCAGGTAGGCAAGGGCGAGCTCCTCCATGCCCACCGGGTGCGCCTGCCAGCCCGGTGGGACCGGATCTTGCGCGCTGGCCCGGACCAGCAGGTGGGCCTGTGCCGCGGCGCGGCGGATGTGCACCACCGGCTGGTGCGCATATCTACCGGCCTGGGCGGCCGGGCCGGTCAGTATCCGGTGGCTGGCGAGCAGGTCGTCGATCTCGCCGGCCACCTGCACGCGGCCGCGCGACATCAGGATGAGGTAGTCGGCCACCCGCTCGAGCTCGGTGAGCACGTGCGAGGACAGCAGCATCGACACGCCGTCGTCCGCGACCGCCGTCATCGCCGTGGCCATGAAGTCGTGCCGCGCGAGCGGGTCGAGCTTTGCCATCGGCTCATCGAGCACGAGCAGCTGCGGCCGCCTGGCCAGCGCCAGGGTCAGCGCGAGCTGCGCCTGCTGGCCGCCCGACATCTTGCCTGCCATCTGCTTCAGCGGGATGCCGAGCTCCGCAAGCCGGGCCTCAGCAGATGCCTGGTCGAAGCGCCGGTTGAGGTTGCGCGTCAGGTGCAGCATGTCCGCGGCCGACAGGTTCTTGTACAGCGGCGTGTCCTGGGCGACGAACGCGATGCCGTCTAGCGCGGCGGGCGACCCGGGCTGCTGACCGCCGAGCACGGTGAGGTCGCCTGCGGACGGCGCCGCCAGGCCGACCGCCAGATTCAGCAGCGTGCTCTTGCCGGCGCCGTTGGGGCCTACCAGCGCGACCACGTGACCGGCGGGGATCGCGAGCGAGCACTCGCGCAGTGCCCAGGTGCCGCCGTAGCGCTTGCCCAGGCCGCTCGCCTCGAGCACATTCATGCGACGTCCTCCGTTGCGCCGCTCACCGCGCCGCCGCGGGTGCGTGACCCGCCGCGGCGCTCATAGAAATCCCGCAGCGCGCTGGCGAACAGCGCCACGATCCCGTCCTCGTCCAGGCCGGCCCCGTCCGCGGCGGTCAGCCAGCGCAGCAGCGAACGGTGCAGCGCAGTCAGCTCGGGCAGCGCGACCTGATTGAGCGTGGCTTGGATGAACGTGCCCTGGCCCGGTCGCCCGGCGGTCAGGCCCTTCGTCTCCAGCTCGCGGTAGGCCTTCAGCACCGTGTTCGGGTTGATCGCCAGCGAGGCGACGACGTCCCGGACCTTGGGAAGCTGGTCGCCGGGCTCGAGGTAGCCCAGCCGCAGCGCGTGCTCGACCTGGTGCACAAGCTGCAGGTAGGTCGGCACGCCCGAAGCGGTGTCGAGCCGGAACTCGATCGGCCATGCCGATCCGTGTGCGGCCGCGAGGCCCTCACGCCCACTTGAGGTTGGCGCCGGGTCGTCAGCCGAAGCCCCCGCCGGGCCGAAGACTTTATCTATTGTCATACGACAAGATTACAGCACCTGGCGGGGGTCGCCGTCAAGCCTCCCGGCGGCTCACCGCAGCTTGCACGCCGCCGCCGCCCGCTCGAACGCCGGCGAGCGCGTGTCGATCGACTTTGGGATCGCGAGGAAGTACCCGCCGCCGCCGAGCATCGCGCTGTTGCCGGCCGAGCTCGACGGAGGAGAGGTGCTCGGATCGGGGAAGCCCGAGATCCCGTGCTTGCGCATACATGCGGACACGCCCAGCATCCGTGCCTGCGCCTGCGGGGACGAGGCTTCGGGGCCCGGGGGGCCCTTCGGCAGCAGGCGCTGGCAAGCGTGCGCGGCCGACTGGAACGCGGGCGACTGCAGGGTGCTCGCCGAGCCCATCCGGACTGCGTGGCCACTGACCTTCGGGTCGGGGAAGTTGGGCACCCCGTGCGACCGGATGCACCTGGCGAACGCGACCCCCGATTCGACGGCGCCCGCCGCGGACGCCGAGCTGCTCGCGCCGCCCGTCGGGCTTGGAGAGCTTCCCCCGCATCCTGTCACGAGCACCCCGCTCAGTAGTGCCGCGGCGGTAAGCAGCCGGACTCGCGGAGGGGGCAGCCTCTTGGTATGGACGCTGTACGCCATCAGTGGTTGTGCAGCGGGAACGCGCACGCGCCCGCCGCCCGCGTGAATGTCGGCGACTGCTGGTCGATTGTGCTGGGGAAGATAAGGATCACTCCTTCGATATTGCTGATCACGCCGGCGCCGGAGCCGAACGGGTTGGACGGGACCGAGGTCCGAGGATCGGGAAAGTCGTAGATGCCGTGCCCACGCATGCACCGCGCGATGCTCAGAAACCTCGCCAGCGTCTGTGGGGAGGGGTTCGTCGTCGAGCCGGGGCCAGGGGGGCCGCCACCCGGCATAAGCTTGCGGCACTTCGCCTGCGCCGCCTTGAACGCGGGCGATGAGGGATTCATTTCGGCACTCGCGTGGAAGGCGAAGCCTCCGCTGCCGTTGGGGTCTGGGAAGTTGGGCAGGCCGTTAGAGCGCATGCACTTGGCGAAGGCGATCAGCGCCTGCTGAGGGTTCGCCGCGCCTTCAGACGAAGAACCGCTGCTTTCAGAGCTCACCGATGTGGCGCTTTTTGCGGTGGAGATGTGGGCGACGGTGGGGCTCGACGACCCCCCGCATCCAGCGAGCGCCAGCGTGACGCTCAGGAGGACTGCGGCGGCGAGAGGGTGCGCTCGTGGCGGGGTGAGCCTGTTGGTGTGGATCCTGTGTGGCATCTGGTCTCCTTCGGGGGTTTGCGTCCTCATCCCGGACCGGTTCTACGCGGTGGGCTGTTTCAGCCGTGTTTCGCTGAGCAGGCAGCGGTCTTGCTTGCCGGAGCGAGCGAAACAGCCTTGAAACACCGCGGCGCTACGTTTGATCACGACAAGGAGCTGCAGATGCGTGTGCTTGTGATCGAGGACGACGAGGAGCTGGCCGCAACGGTCGCCGCCGGCCTGCGCCACGCGCAGATGGCTGTTGATGTCGCGCTCGACGGCCAAGCTGGTTTGACGCGAGCGCTGGTCAATGACTACGACGTGGTCGTGCTCGACCGCGACCTTCCCGGCCTGCACGGCGATGAGGTGTGCGCCAAGCTGGTCGCCGCCGGCGGGCGCAGCCGGGTGCTGATGCTTACCGGCGCGACGGCGAACGACGATCTCGTCGACGGGCTTGGGCTCGGCGCGGACGACTACCTGGGAAAGCCGTTTGACTTCCCCGTGTTGGTGGCGCGCATCGGCGCCCTGGCCCGCCGCGCGCAGCCGAGCATCCCGCCGCTGCTGGAGTACGGCGGCGTCGTGCTCGACGCGGCCAAGCGCTGCGCGCAGCGCTCTGGCCGTGATCTCGAGCTGACACCCAAGGAGTTCGGGGCGCTGGAGCTGCTGCTCGCCGCCCAGGGCAGGGTCGTCTCGGCCGAGGAGCTGCTCGAACGCGTGTGGGACGAGAACGCCGATCCGTTCACGGGCGCCGTGAGGATCACCATGAGCCGGCTGCGCGCCAAGCTCGGTGATCCCCCCGTGATCGAGACCGTCGCAAAGGCCGGCTATCGCATCGGAGGTATTTGATGGACATCGCGCACCGTCGGCTCGCACCACCCTCTTGGCTGCGATTGCCTCGCCGCACGGCCCGGCTGCGGCTCACCGCTCTCTACGGTGGCCTCTTCCTCCTGTCTGGCGTCGCGTTGGTCGCCATCACCTACGTCCTCTTCGAGCGGGCGACCGAATACAGAACGCCGCATCTGCCGACGATCCCTCACACTCCCGCCATCCAGCGTCTCGGGCTTGCGGTTGCGCCTGGACAGCCTCTGCCTCAGGGCCATTCGGTCCAGCTGCTCAAGCCTCAGGGCCAATCGGTCCAGCTTCTCAAGCATCCGCCTCCGCTGGCCCAGGCTGGGTACGACCTGGGACAGGCTCAGCAGGAGCTGATACAGGCTCGGCCTCGGCTGATAGTGGGTGTGCCGGCCCAGCTGGCACGGATACAGCGTCAGGTGACACAGGCCCAGCATCAGCTGGCACAGGGCCAGCGTCAGCTGGCAGACGCTGTACATCAGGTCGCACAGGTAGGGCCCGTCCAAGCCGCACAGCGCGCTGCCGACTCACACCAGCTGCTGGTCAACTCGGCGATCGCCCTGGCGATCGTGGCCGTACTCGCCCTCCTCACCGGCTGGCTCGTTGCCGGGCGGATGCTGCGACCTATCCGGACCATCACCGGCACGGCCCGGAGGATCTCCTCTACCAGCCTGCACGAGCGCCTGGCGCTCGACGGGCCGCAGGACGAGCTCAAGGAACTCGGGGATACCCTCGATGACCTGTTTGGGCGGCTGGACGCTGCCTTTGAAGCGCAACGCCAGTTCGTCGCCAACGCCTCGCACGAGTTGCGCACGCCGCTGACCCGCCAGCGAGCGCTGATCCAGGTCGCGCTCGCCGATCCGGACGCGAACTTCACCTCGTTGCACAGCGCGCACGAGCGCGTGCTCGCCTCAGAGCTTCAGCTGGAGCAGATGATCGATGGACTGCTGACGCTCACACGCGGCCAAGCGGGATTGGAGGGCCGCGAGCGCCTCGACCTCGCGTCCCTCACCTCCAACGCCCTGCTCGCGCGTGAGTCAGAGGCCGCAGGCTGCGACCTCGACGTTCGCGCAACGCTGGCCTGCGCGCCGGCCGTGGGCGATCCGCGGCTGGTGGAGCGCCTGATCGCCAACCTGATCGACAACGCCATCCGCCACAACATTCCCCGGGGACACGTCGAGATCACGACCGGCACCTGTCACGAGTGCGCGTTCCTGGCGGTCGCAAACAGCGGTCCGGCGATTCCCCCCAAGGAGGTGCTCCGCCTGCTGCAACCGTTCCAACGCCTTCATGGAACCCGCACCGACCACGCCAGTGGGAATGGGCTCGGCCTGGCGATCATCGACGCGATCGCAACAGCGCACGGAGCGACGCTCAGCGTGCACTCACAGGACGCAGGCGGACTCTGCGTGACCGTTCGCTTCCCAAATCCGAGCTAACGCTCGCGCGGAGCGAATGACCCGCCGTCTGGCATGATCGTTGCATGGCCAAAGAGAAAACCGAGACACTCCAGACCGGACCTGTAGAGAAGATCAAATGGCTCGACGACGTGGCCGACCACGACTACGATGCCGCCGAGGCCTACTTGTCACTCAAGTTCGACAAGGAAGCGGTGCACAAGAGGGTCAAACGGCTACGTCACGCGTCGCTGACAACGCGCCGCGCGAACGACATCTTGCGTGCCGCCGGACTGACCGCTGCGCCGTTGGACGATCCGGGTGTAATGAAAGACCTGATCAAGGTCATCGAGGGCAAGCATCTCAGCCCCGTGCTCGTGGTCAGCGCCGAGGTGAGCGCCGACATCGCTGACGGCTATCACCGTGTGTCGCTCGTGTATCGCATCGACCCCTACGGAGAAGTCCCTCTCAAGCTCGCCTGATCAGCATCTGCGGGCTTGCCCGCTTCCAGCGCGCCGGAACCAGCGCGGCGGGAGGTCGGGTCTCCACCTGCTCCGCGCAGGAGATATGCGCTGCCGACTGCGATCAGCGCGCCGGCGATCGGACCGACGACGTACACCCAATAGCTGCTGAAGTCTCCGCTCACCAGGGCCGGACCGAAGGAGCGCGCAGGGTTCATCGAGGTGCCGCTCACGGGCGCCGACCACAGACCCGCGAGCGCGATGTACCCGCCGACGCCGAGCGCGGCGATCGCGCCGACGTTCTGGGCAGCAGAGGCGGTCCCCAAGATCACGCTGACCAACGTCCCGGTGAGGGCAACCTCCATCAGCAGCGCCTGCCAGTTTGCGTAGCCGGGGCCTGGCAGCGTGGCTCCGAGATGCTCGACGTTGCCGAACACCGCGTAGAGAAACAGACAGGCCAGGGTTGCACCGATCAGCTGGATGACTACGTACCCCGGAATGCGCTTCCACGGGAAGTCTCCGCGCAGGGCAAACGCGATCGATACGACAGGGTTCAGGTGCGCGCCTGACACGGCACCCATGAAGAGAATGATCGCCATGACCATCAGCCCTGGCGCAACCACGGCTGCGGCCAGGCTGATCTGGCCCTTGCCGTGAAGGAGCCCGCCACCGGCGGCGACGAGCACCAGCATGAATGTGCCAAGCAGCTCGGAGAAGAGTCTTCGCCACTCCAAGCGCGGGTCGTCGAACTCAGCCCTGGAGCCGAACTCGAGCGCCAGCAAGTGTCGCGTCCGCGGACCGAGCTGTACGGGGGCGGCCTCCCACTGCATGTGCTCATCGGGCATCGCCGCAACCTAACACGGCTTTCGGGGCCGGTTGCCTTCCTGCGTGTGATCTGACCCGGGTGGTCGTGGACGAGAATACGATCTCATCGGGTTCGGCCAGTGTCCAGCATCCCGAATCCTTTGATATGGTGCACCCGCACAACAGGAGCAGCCACGCACAGTACGGTCCTGGGGGAGTCGGTGATCGCCGATCTGCACTGCCACTATCCGATGCACCTGCTGGCGGACGACCGCCATCCGCGTGGTCGTACCGAAGGTTGGCTCGATCGGGTTCGCAATGATCTGCAGGCCGATATCGAGAGCCTGCTCGCACCGTTCCTGAACGACGCGAGCTGGAAAGAGGGCTGGCGCGTGGATCTCGACAAGCTGCAGCAGGGCGGGGCACGTCTTGTCTGCTCGGTGCTCTATTGGCCGCCGGCGGAGTTTGACTTCGCAGTCAAATACGCCTCGCCTCCCCTGCCCGCGTATTACGGGGACGTCAAATATCAGCTGGAGTGCGTCGAGGAGGACCTACGCCGGCAGGACGCCGACGGAACGCGCCATGTCATCGCCCGCAAAGAGGCCGACCTGGACGACGAGCGGATGGTGTTCGTCCACTGCGTCGAGGGTGGCTTTCACCTCGGCCCCGACCTGGCTGCGATCGAGCAGGAGGTGTGCTGGCTGGCCGAACAGGGGGTCGCCTACATCACCGTCGCCCACCTCTTCTACCGCCAAGTGGCAAGCAACGCACCGGCGATCCCGATGCTCTCCGACGCCAATTACGAACGCCTCTTTCCCCAGGCCCCGGGCATCGGCTTGACCGAGCTCGGCAGGGCGGCGGTGAAGGCGATGCACAAGCACAAGGTGCTTATCGATGTCTCCCACATGCGCCAGGACGCGCTCGACGCCACGTTTACGCTGGTCGAGCAACTGGACGAGGAAGCCGGGACCGATCCCCTTGACTTTCCCGTGATCGCGACCCACGTGGGCATGCGCAACGCGGGGCCAGATCAGCAGGCCTACAACCTGAGCGACGAGACGGCCAAGCGCATCCAGGCACGTGGCGGGCTGATCGGCCTGATCACCGCCCAGCACCAGCTTGGTTCAACGCAAGATGCGGCCCAATCCCAGGCCGTGGTCAGCCGCCACCTCGCTGCGATCGGCCAACTCGGCAACGGTCATGACGCGACGGCGATCGGCAGCGACCTCGACGGCTATATCAAGCCCACCCTGGCAGGCATCTCCCAGGCGGGCGACCTGCGGGTGCTCGAACAGTGGATCCGCGAGGCTCAGCCGGCCGACGCTGAGAAGATCCTGTACGGCAACGCGCGCCGTGTCCTCGGACGGGTGTTCGCGGCGCGCGCGAGCGCTGACTGAGCCTGATGGAAGCGATCGCTCCCGCAGCCGACGGCTTCCACCACCCGGCGAGCGAGGAGGAGTTGGCGGCGCTGGTCAAGATGGCCTACAACGAAGGGCGCCAGCTGCGCGTGCGGGGCGCCGTGCACTCGCTCTCGCACGTGGTCTACAGTGACCCTATCGGCGAACTTCCCAATCGCGTCGGCTGGCAGGACGCGCCGCCGGGTGAAAACGTGAACGTGATGCTCGACCGCTACCGCGGCTGGCGCGTCAAGGACGAGGCCCGCAGGCTGGTCGAGGCCGATGCGGGAATTCATCTCGGCCATGATCCGACTGATCCGACGGGCACGGCCACACTCGAGACCAGCCTCCTGTGGCAGCTGTGGCAACAGCGTGGCTGGACCCTGTCAGACCTGGGCGGAATCACAAATCAGACCGTCAGCGGATTCACCGCCACAGGTTCCTCGGGAGGCTCGCTGCAGTTCTCGGTCAACGACAACCTGTGGGGCTTTCGTGTGATCGATGGGCGCGGAGAGGTGCACGAGCTCTCGCGCGATGACCCCGACGCGGACCTGTTGGACGCGATGTCCCCGAACATGGGGCTGCTCGGAGTGGTGTCGACGATCACGTTCAAGTGCGAGGACACATTCAACATCTGCGGCCAGGAGGCGGTCACGAGCGTCGAGGGGTGCGCGGTCGACCTGTTTGGTCCCGGCGACGACACGCGTCCATCGCTCGAGCAGTTCCTGCGCGACGCGGAGTATGCGCGCGTGGAGTGGTGGCCGCAGCGCGGCGTGGAACGCGTGCTCGTGTGGCAGGCCCAGCGGATTCGCCCGCAGCTGGGGTTTCGCCCCGAGACCTACAAGGAGTTCACGGCCCACCCGGACACCGCGGAGGCGTTCATCTCGATCCTGTACACGATTCTCGGCAACCTCCACGACCTTTCGCGGGCTCGCCCGCAGATCGAGCGAACCTTCTCGCGCGTGCAGGCGCTGCTCGAGCTTGTGCCCATGCTCGAGCGGCATGGGCGTCTCGGAGAGGCGATGGCGAAGTTCATCAGCCATGGCGCCAAGCACGGCGTCGACGCAGCGATCGAGGTCCTCAAACCATTCGCCGGTGCGATCGAGCACGAGGTCCCCGAGATCTTCCCGAAGCTGCTCGGCATCTTCATCCCGCTCGACTCTGACAAGCCAGGCGTCGAAGCGGGCGAGCCGCAGTCGTTCCGCGACTACATGTGGCACGGGCTGCCGATGGACAACCAGGCAGACTACGAAATGCTGCCGACCGAGTTCACGGAGATGTGGGTGCCATTGGCGCGCACGCAGGCGGTGATGCAGCTCTTGCGCTCTTACTTCGCCGAACCGAGCGACGACCACGAGTCCTACAAGCGCACCGGCTTGTACGCATGGGAGCTGTATGCGGCGATGCCAACGCGGCTGTGGATGAACGCTTCGCACTCTGACGGCGCCGACGAGTGGCGAGACGGCGCCTTTCGCATCGATCCGTACTGGTTTGCGGCCAACCCCGGCGATCCAGCACAGACGTACTGGCCGCAGTTCTGGGAACTGCTGCGCGATAACCAGATCCCGTTTCGCCTGCACTGGGGCAAGTATCAGCCTGTCAGCGAGCCCGGGAGCCGTGACTGGATCGACTACTTCAAGGACCGCTATCCCCGCTGGGAGGACTTCCTGGCGCTGCGCGAGGAGCGCGACCCGAACAACATCTTCCTGACCGACTACTGGCGCGACCGGTTCGGGTTGTGGGACGCGCCGCGTCCGTCGCGCATCCCCGCGAACGCGGGCACCTGAGCCAGGGGCCGCTCAGCGCCCATGTCTTCTGAGCCGGGCAAACTAGCGGAGCTCGATGCGGCAATGGGCAGCCAGACGAGCGGAGCTCGACCGCAGCTGTCAGAGCTGCTACAGGCCGGCGGACTTTCGCTTGCGTTGGTGGCATACGTGTATGCCATCGGTTGGCTTGTTACCTGCGTGCGCCTTGCCGCCGTGCGCCTGCCGATCGGCGCGTCGCTGTCGAGCATCGACCATGGCGCGATCTTGGCCACCGGGGCGCGGGCGGTTCTGGTGATGGTGGTCGTGTTCGCTGCAATGTGCGCCTTCGCCTACGCCGTGCACTTCGGTCGATGGGACCGGCACGCCCAGGAATGGCGCAAGATCGTAGAGACCAATCGGGCCAGCGCGCACGAGGAATACCTCGGGAACATGAGGGCCTCGCAGCTCGATTCCCCCAGACGGCGCAAACTCGCCAGACTGCAACGCTTCGGGAGAGGGGCTGTTGAGCGCAAGCCTTCCCGGCCGGCACCCGGGGGCCCCAAACCGCGTCCCCGCGAGAACGTGGTGAGGGTGATCGCGGGCTTCAACGTGGGCGTGCTCGCGGCTGCGCTCGGCCTCATCGGCGGGAGGTTCGCAAAGACGATCATCGACCAACTGCACCCTGGCTACTGGTGGGCACTGCTGGCTCCTTGGGCGGTGTGCACGATCGTGCTCGCGGCGCTGCTCGCACGCGTGAACCCGCTGCGCGGCGGGCGCGTCGTGCACGGGCTGCTATGGCTGGCGGTGGCCGCCGTGGCGATGGTGTCCTCGGCGCCGGTCGGCCTCTTGGTGCTCACGTGGATGGGGATCGGCTCGCTCGGGCGCCAGTTTGGAAAACGGCCGCTACCCACTTCCACCATCGCGTTCCTGCGCTCGCCGCTGCCGTGGGTGCTGTTGACGATCTATGCGCTGGTGGCGCTGTCCTACTCGGCGATGCCGCCGGTGAGCTTCTCCCAGACGATCGTGCAGACCGCCGCCGGAAGCCGCGTGGGCGGCTACATCGGTCGCACGGGCTCGGGCGTGTACCTGGCCTCCTGCACGCCGCTCGCAGACGCGACCTCGACGGACGACCGCGTGCAGTTCGTGCCGGCCGCGGCGATCGAGTCGACCGCGTCCACCGACACCGACTTCACGCTCGACACCGGCTACCGGCCGTCGCTGCCCACGCTCGTGCTGCGAGCGCTGGGGATCGACACGCAGACAATCGCCTGGATCAGGCCCGAACTGAGAGAAAGACAGGCGCCGTGCGCGGGCACGCCCCCGCCGCGTCCGAGCACGGGCTATGAAGCGCGGCAACTGGGGTCGGGGGTGTTCGCCGGTTTGCCGCCGCCCGGCGGGGTTGCCCGCGACGGCGAAGCGCCGATCGAGCAGACGACCGCCAAGCTCCCCGCGCTGGTCGCGCTGGCAAAGCGCTTTCAGCCGACCGTGCTGACGTCGATCGCCGACCCCTTCTGGCCGGTGTCGGTCGATGCCCTGCTGCAGGACATCGGCAGCGGAAGCAATGGCCGGCGAACCTGCGTGCGTCCCAGCGACAAGGCCAAGCAGTGCCCGGTCGAAGCCCAGACCACGCTTGCCGACCTGAGCCCGCTGCAGAGCAGCCCCGAAGACTTCCTGGAATTCCCCACCACGCCGGCGCTCACGCGCGAGCCCACGCAACAGCTGCAAGCGTTCCTGCGCGGCCAGCTCGGGCGCGAAAGCCCGCTCCCCTCACCGCGGGAGCTGCTGGCCGATCCGGGCATGCTCGATCCGTGGGCGACCGCGCAGGTGTACTTCTACTACGCGGGGCCGGCCGACCCGGCGCATTGGCCGGCGCCGAACGCGGCGATCGAAAAGGGCCTGGTGGCGTTGCAGTACTGGTTCTTCTATCCCTACAACTATTACCCCACGCTGGTGGCTGGCGATCTCATGGACGACACGCCGATCGCGGGCGACTTGGCCAACACCGACCTGCACCAGGGCGACTGGGAGCACGTGACGGTGCTGGTGGAACCGCGCAAACAAGAAGCCCGCTGGCTGTACATGGCTCGTCACAGCAGCGAGGGCAAATACTTTCGCTGGAACAGCCCGCTGCTGAGCTTTGACGAAGGCCACCCGATCGTGCAGGCCGCTTACGGCGGGCACCCGACCTATCCCGCGGGCTGCGGCGCCCGCCGCCGCTACATCGCGCCGCTCAACGGCATGGTGAGCGACTGGCTCGTGTGCGGGCCAGGCAGGTTCGCCTTCAGGGCGTCCACGACGCCGCTGGTGGATATCGCAAAGACGTCGTGGGTGTGTTGGAAGGGCCACTTCGGCGTGGTGACGCCGCACTCGATCCAGGCGGCCACCAGGGAGAGCTCGATCGCGCGCGCGATCGAGAAATACGTCCTCGTGTCAGGTCCCCGATCGCCGCTGTGGCAGGCCGAGAACGGGCACCTGGAAGCTGAAGACGAAGAACACGAACCGAGGCCCAGACCGGACTCAGGACCGTGCTTGGACAAAGGCGGTCCGGCAGCCGCCGAGAGCAAAGCGACGCCGTGAGGGACCTGTTGAGCGCACAGCCTTGTGGGAGCTATGACGGCGGACTCCGTCGTGAGCCTCTGCGAACATATGTTCGGTGCCTAGCCCCCGCGAGTCCAACGAATACCGTTCAGGCGCCTGCCTCGCGACGATATGATCCCCACCCTGACAGCCCTCATCGCGCTGCTGCTGTTCGTTCTGCCCGGATTCGTGCTCGTCCAGCTGCAGGAGGCTCAGCGCGCCCGACGACCCTCCAGCGGGGATCTGGAGACAACTCTTCGAGCCCTCTTCTACGCAGTCGTCATCCAGGCGCTCTTGGCGCTGACCGGCTGGACCGCCCGCGTCTACGATGACATCCGGCAGTCGGGAACCCAGACACAACATGCGGGAGCGATAGCGCTCTATGTACTCGTCTCCGCGGTGGCCATCCCGACCATCGCCGGATTGCTGCTCAGCGGGCTCATCAAATGGTCAGAACGAGACGGCGAGCTGAAGTGGTGGGCTCTCGCCCTCGGCGCCAGAGACGCACGCCACGGCTGGGACAGGGCATTCGAGCAGCAGCTGAGAACCGGTGCCGTCCTTGTAATCCATCCCAAAACTCCAGTCTCCGTCGATGGCGACTTCTCGCCAGAGCCCGGGCAAGCCCCAAATCCGCTGACGTCGTGGCGCACCTTGATCGGCGTGTTCGGCGAGCGGTCCTGGGCATCGCGAACACCAGCCCAAGAGGGACACGACCTCTGGCTCCAACGGGTCGACCCAGGAGACGCCACCGGCCGGCGGATCGGCGAATTCGATCCCCCCCGAGGCCTCTGGATCTCTCGTGAAGAGATAGCGCATCTGTACATCATTCATCCTGCCGAGGCAGCTTCCGAAGCCGAGGAAGAGCCCACAGTGCCAGCGGATTCAAGCCACGTGATGAGATAGACTGATCGTGATGCCTGGCAAAACATCCACAGGAAAACAACAAGCCGTCACCCAGCACGTGGAGATTAGAGAGGGCGGCTACCGGCCGTCACAAACCCCCTCGATTCCCACATCGATGAACAGACCACAGATCCGCCCGATCAGCCCCACTCCCAACGTACGCCCCACAGAGGGAACACCCAAAGCATCAAACTAGGGTCAGACAGACGCGCCACCACCGCGTGTGGCGCCTCGCAGCGGCGCAGCACTGCGAGGTCATTGACCTGGACGGACTGGCCCGGCCCGCTGAAACAGGAGCGTGTTGCGGTGCTCTGTGAAGACGTGGGGCGCGTAGCGACGTCCTTCGCGCCCCTCCTTTGAGGTCGCAGATCGCGATCTCAAAGCCGTGGCCTCGTCCTTCATCAGCTGGAACATGAAGTCGGACGGGAACTGGCAGAAGCCGCAGATCAAAGATAATGCGGAACTGCATTTGTCCAACGGTCTGTTGAATAAACGGCTGGCGACGGGTTAAGCCTCTCAGCGTCAGTCCCCCTCGGAGTCTCCGTCGTAGATGACCTTTGCGGCCTCCACGATGCCTGAGAGCTCGCTGGCCAGTTCTGGGAGGTCGGGGAGCGCTTGTCTGAGCTCTGCGGGCGGGGTGTTGGTCATCGTCATCTCGCCGGTGGTATAGCGCGCAACCGCGACCGGGGCATCGACGCCACGCAGGGCCCACTCGGTTAGCGTCTTGTTGCGGCCCGGGTCTTCAGTTCGGTCAGGAAGTCCGTGTAGTCGGCCGGCAAGCCAGTCTGGCGTGCGGGGCTCTTGCTCACTCTTCGAGCGTATCGCCGGACGCGAGGCTTCGACAGGCCTCCAGGAGGTGGCGAGTGCGCAGCAGCCCTATGGAGGACGCGGATCGCCCGACGAGGAACTGCGCCCCGGCGGCTGAGGCTACTCGCTGTGCTTGGAGATCAGCTTGAGTTGAGACTCGGGCGCAGAACCAAGCGCTGTTACGCTTTAGGCGTATGCGAACGCTGGTTCTGGACCCTCCTACAGCCGGACTCGGCGACGTGCTCGAGGGTCGGCGCCGATCGGGGCTGGATCGCCTGGATGAGATCTGGGAGGGTGTCTACCACATGGTTCCCGCCCCCTCCGGACCGCATGGCGATCTCGAAAGCCAGCTCCACGCGCTTCTCAGGCCGCTTGCCCAGCAGGCGGGTCTGAAGATGATCGGCCAGAGCAATCTCGGCGAGTCAGAACACGACTTCCGGGTACCGGACGGCGCTCTACACCACAGCGTTCCCAGGGGGGTGTGGAATCCGACCGCCGCGCTGGTGATCGAGATCGTCTCCCCCGGTGACGAGAGCTGGGAGAAGCTTCCCTTCTACGCCGCCCACGATGTCGACGAGGTGCTGATCGTCGACCCGGCGGAGCGCTCGGTCAGTTGGCCGGCGCTCGAGGGCGGCGAGTACCGTCCGGTCGAGCACAGTGGGCTCCTCGATCTGGGAGCGCAGGGACTGGCTGAGCAGCTGGACTGGCCGGCGATTCACCCCGCCTGACACTCCCACCAGCAGCAGCACGCCACAGGCGCTCGGTCAGCGCCGACCCTAGCGACTGGAAGCGCCCACCAGCGTGCGTAGCTCGGCGAAGCCTTCCTCGACGCCCCTGGCGAGCACGTCCAGGTCGGGCACGGAGTCGCAGTCGGCGTTGAGGCCGAGCACGATCCGTCCGTCATAGGAGAAGATCGCGATGGCGACCGCGTGCTGAGCGGCGAGCGGCACGACCGGGTGAACCTCGCGCAGCGGCGCGCCGAACGCGTACAGCGGCATCCGCGGTCCGGGCACGTTGGTGATCGTCAGGTTGAACAGGCGTGTGGCATACAGCGACCGCGCGATCACCGCGTGCAGCAGCGGCGGCGCGAGCGCGGCGAGGTCGAGCATGGTGGCCGCGCCCAGCGCCGCCCCGGATGCCTTCAGCCGGCTGGTGTGCTCGACGATCTTGCGCACGCGCGCGAACGAGTCGACCTCGGCGACGGGCAGTTCCACGAACAACGAGCTGACGCGGTTGCCCAGCGCGAACTCCTCGGA
>Ga0102924_1003313_pt1 | contig 16995 bp, 18 predicted proteins | sample PaiPotPPM11metaG_FD_80116 | JGI IMG/M metagenome (GOLD analysis project Ga0102924, IMG submission 80116) | Iron sulfur acid spring bacterial and archeal communities from Banff, Canada, to study Microbial Dark Matter (Phase II) - Paint Pots PPM... ...
CGCCGCGCGCGGCGCGATTTGCAACGACGATTTCCCGGCGCGACACGCCGTCTGCGACGGCGAGCGGACGTTGTGCAAGTGAAGGATTTACACGCTGGCAAACGTCGATGAGAAACTCGGGGATGACGAGCGCTGCGAGACGCATTTCCTCACGCGATGCTTGCGCTGTGCTCGGCATTTTCTTCTTCTTCTTCTTCTTCTCGAGATTCGATCGTGACCTCGCCGCAAGGCCAGGTCATCGTGACATCGGGTATGTGCGCATCAAACGCAGCGCTTCGACCCGGCGCTCCCATTCTGGACTTTGCGACGTCAAGGGCGATGCTGTAGCCAGACAAGCGGCCGCCACCGTCGCTGCCAGATTGCCACAGCGGAGATAGTTCGCGCATGCGCACGCGCAGCGATGCAAACGATGCAAGTGGCTGGCTTTCGCCGCGTGAGAGCGCGACGAGGGTGATGCCGTTGCGTTCTGCTTGGGAAACGAGGCGCGCGCAATGATGCGTCTGCAAGGCACGTGCGCTGATCCCATCGAGCACAACGACTGCACATGCGCCGCTCCGGACGATCGCATCGGCTGCTCGCCGTACTGCTTGCTCCGCTTTTGGCCGCACGACAATAAGCCGGTCTAAATCGATGCCGGCTGCCTCAGCCGCCGGCGCGAATAAAGTGTTTTCCGGATCAACATAAGCACCGATGTCACCGCGGCGAGTGCAAGCAGCGAGCAATGCAAATGCAAGCGTCGTCTTCCCAGACGAGGCGTCGCCGAAGATCTCGGTCAGGCGGCCATGCGGAATGCCTGTAGGTCCAAGCGCCAGATCCAAGCTTGGAATCCCGATTGTCCAGCCGGTAAGAGGAAGAACGTGCCCGTGGACTGCAGCACCGTGCCATCGGCGTTCGAGCATACTTTCGAGGGCGGCCACAGGCATCGGATTCTTCCCATAAATGTAGGTGGGATAGTTAGTATAATCGAACATATGTTCGATAGCAAGCGCTAAGAAATGGGACAGAATCACTTCGGTTAGGGCTTCGCAAAGCCGGAGGCCATGACCGACTTCTCCCAAACCGCAAGCGCCATAATTAACGACGTCCTCAAGCACGAGCCTATCGAGGCAACGTGGGCCGGCGTCCACGACTACGATGCTGAGTATCCCGACGTCACGCTCGATGGCTTCGCTCATCAACAAGCGCGGGCCAAGACGCACCTTGGCTCACTGCGTCGCTGGACGCCTAAGGAACTCTCGCAATCTGACGCAATCGACTGGCACATGCTCGTATCGAAATTCGAAGTACAGCTCCGCGAGTCTGAGCAGCTGCAAAGCCACAAGCATAGCCCGTCGCTTTACCCCAATGTTGCCATCGAAGGAATTTATTCTCTGCTCGCCAGAGACTACGCGCCGCTCCACGATCGGCTGCCTGCGCTCGCTAGCCGTTTGTCCAAGATCCCCGCGATTTTCGCAGCAGCTCGAACGAATCTAGAGCGAACACCCGAGATCTGGCGGGAAATTGCAATTGAAGAGACCGATGGCGGAGCCGAATTCTTACAGCACACGGTGGGTCACATTGTGCGCGAGCACGCAGAGCTGCAAGCAGCCCTCGATGGTGCGCTTGCCGCGTCCAAAGAATACAGTCGCTTTCTGCGTGAGGACTTTGCAAAGAAAGACGGTATGCCGTTCGCCATCGGGCGCGAACTCTTCGATTTCAAACTCAAGCGCGAGCATCTGCTCGACCTCGACGCCGACGCCTTGCTTGCATTCGGAGAGCGTGCCGTGCGCACGACGCAAGATCAGCTTGCCGAGGTCGCGCGACTCATCGACAAAGATAAACCATGGGGCAAGATTGTCGAGGAGTTACGAAGCGATCTGCCTGACGAACGGGCGCTGCTGACCGAATATCGTGCTGGGGTCGACCAGGCCAAACAGTTCATCCAAGACCATAAACTTGTGTCGATACCGCCGGGAGAGTCGCTGGAGGTCGTCGAGACGCCGACGTTCATGCGGCCCACGATTCCGTACGCAGCGTACATGCCCGCTGGCGGTTTCGAGCAGCACCAGGTCGGTTTGTATTACGTCACGCCGCTCAACGAGCACCTCAGTTCGGAAGATCGGCGCCAGCAAATGTTCGGACACAATCTCTACGGCATGCTGCTAACAAACGTGCACGAGGGTTATCCGGGCCACCACTTGCAGCTTGCCACGGCCAGCTCGATTGCATCGCCCGTTCGAAAGCTGCTGTGGAACACTGTTTTTTGCGAAGGCTGGGCGCTCTATTGCGAGCAGCTCGTCCTCGATGAAGGGCTGACTGCCGATCCGCGGCATCGCATTTTTCAGTTGAAAGACCAGCTCTGGCGGGCCTGCCGTGTCGTTATCGACGTGAAGCTACACACAGCACACATGACGTTTGACGAGGCAGTTGACATGCTGGTGAACGTCGCACACCTCGAACGTCCCAATGCCATTGGCGAAGTACGCCGCTACACCCAGTCGGCAACGCAGCCCATGTCGTATCTCATGGGCAAGCACCAAATTCTGAATCTGCGCCAGCGCGAGCAACAACGTTTGGGAGGTCGCTTCAATTTGCAGGCGTTCCACGACCGCCTCTTGTCGTATGGTACGATTCCCGTCGCTCTGATCGAACCCACCTTCGCCGCGTCATAACCAATCGCACGGTTAATCGTGAAGATGTCACCTTTCATCTTTATGTTTCAGGCTTTTTTCAGGCGCCGCGCATAACCTAAAGCGACGAGGTGTCGAAAGATGTTGAAACATGTCGCTTCGGTTGTCTTTGTTTCTGCGACGCTTGTAGCGCTCGTGACGCCTGCCTTCGCTTTTAGTGGCCCGCGTTTTCAGAGCGTCATACCGCTTGCAGTCATGCAGCCAGCCGGTTTCCGCGGTCAGCTTGTGGCCCGGAGACTCATCGCCGGAAAGGTATTGCACACGGCAGACGGTGGACAAGTCTTCGGTTTCGATCTCAACCACAGGGGTAACGACGGCGTTCTCGGATCTGCCAAGACCGTCACGGCGCAAGGACAGGTCATCGCATCGGTCGAGACCTTCGATCAAACGACAGCCAAGATCACAAAGGTGGTGGTCTCTACCAACACGACGGATGATTTTGTCGTCGAGGGCATCGTCGATAACGATGTCGGGCTGATCCTGCACGATCACGTCGTCAACAATCGCGACGTCCGCTCGTTTCGCAGCATGAACCCGGTTACGTCGAACGCGTTCACCGGATTTTGGATTCCGCCCAATCCAAATAACTTCCTGATCCAGCAGCTTGCTGAAAATGAGTCGATTCGAACAACGGCAGTGCTCGGATATGATCTCAGCGATACCCCGCTTCTGTTCGGTAGTGACGTTGCAGCCAACACGCATGGATCTGTCTTTCATCTGGATCCGAACCACTTTTCGAGCGGGGATGGGCCACAGCTCGCGCAAGACACGGTGCACAATTTGGCCATTTTGGCGACGTCTCCGGACGCGGGTGCTGTCGGCGGCGAAGAGCCGCTGATCGCGACCGTCAACTTGCAGTCGTAAGCGATCCGATTCACAAGCTCTTCCTCGTGGTTCAGGTCAATGGCAGCATCGGCCCAAGCGGGGACAGCGTCATTGACATATTCGACGAGTCAGGCAATCTGGTCGAGTCGATCATTGGTTTTAAAGCCTTCAGCGTTACGCCGGGGATCGCCATCAACCCGACAAAGCGCCTGGGATTCATCATGGGTCCGACACCCGACGCGCTGACCCAGTTCACATACTAGCTCGAGCAGGACTTCAACCGAGTACATCGCAACGGTCCCGCTGCGATGTATCTCATTCTTAAGCTCGTTCACGTTCTCGCGGTTATATTTTTTGTCGGAAACATTACGATCGGCATCTTTTGGAAAACAATTGCCGATCAGACAAAAGATCCGCGCGTTATCGCCCACACGATCGCCAGCATTATGACGGGAGACCGCATCTTTACCATACCGGCAATCTTCGTGTTGTTGATCGGTGGATTCGGCGCGGCACAAATTGGCGGCATGTCCATCTTGAGCACTGGCTGGATTCTCTGGGGGCTCATCCTCTTCATTATTGCGGGCATATGCTTTGGGCCCGTTTCACGGGCGCAACGAGAACTCCGCGACACTGCGAGCGCAGGCGAAGCGTCCGGCACGATGGACTGGACACGCTACGAGCAGGTCTCAGCGCAATGGAATGTGTTTGGAATGATTGCAACTATCGCGCCGCTCATCTCAGTCGCGCTCATGGTGCTCAAGCCGGTTCTGCCGGCATTCCACCGGTAACAAAAAAGGGCGGCATGGATCGTGCCGCCGCTTATGGACCTAGACGTCGAACGGATCTAAAGATCCGTTGCTACATTATTCTCGGATCATGGGCACCACGTTGCGCGTATCCAAAGCGCGTGACACCACAACGTTAAGATTCTCCAAATGCGCCCGCGTGAGTTCGTCAGTGACGCCGCGGCTCAGCGCGTATCGAACGTCGCCTTGCAGCTGCCCGAGTTTGTAACGTGAGAGCGATTGGGCGTCGTACGGTGTACCCGCTTCGGGCTTGAGCCACAAGCCGATCAGGTAACGAGCATACCACTGTTGCAGGTTGCGCCGGACTTGATTGGGCGCATATCCTTTCGAACGCAGGTCGCCGTAGACACTGGTTTGCGTCCAATCGAACAGATCGGCAAGGCTCATCGTCTGGCCGGGACTTGACTTCATCGCGAGATCGTCCAGGCGCTGAAGCATCAACGGCTGGAAAAGTTGCTCCAGAGCATGCGCTTGAACTCCTGAAGCGATCTCCGCTATCGGGATGTCATGACGCGGCGGCGGATTGTAGGCCCAGTTTCCTCCCCAGAGCGGCGCCTGCTCCGTGTAGGCGAGGCTATTGAGCAACGCCGGCCGGAAGCGCCACGCATTTTCCGAGAACAGGTACCTGTCCAAAATACCAAACGCTCGCTGCTCGTCTTTTCGCGCCACCGGCTGCAGCGGTAAACTGCTGCCTGGGTCGCCTTTGTGCGATCGCGAGAGATATTCCCCACCGATGAAGTGCATCGCGATTTCATCGCAGCGGAGAGAGTGCACCAAGAGCCACCCGTATGCGTTGCGCCCCTCCTCGTATTCGTGACCGGCACGCGGCCAGCGCTGATCCACGATACGCATAAGCCTTTGGGTCATATCCAGCTGCGTCGTGCACCAGCCAAGCGTGTCATTCGTGAGATTGAATTGCTCGACTCGCGGGTCAATCGCATGCGCATTAAACCACGAGACGTCTTCGTCGCTTGCGAACATGTAGTTTGGGTTGGTCCACGCCGCAGCCCAGCGGTGCAATGTCGGCAGCTCGTCCTCAGGCGTACGCGCGCCCGGGATCCGTGCATAACCCCATTTGATGGCATAATAGTCGTACGGACCGAGGGCAGTCTGCCAATAGTCTCCCTGACCATTCTTCTTCGGCCACAAATTAAGCGGGGCATAGTGCATGACGGACGATGCCACGCCCATGCGACTCGTAAAGCCCTTGTTTTGAAGGTCCTTCGCCGTATACGCGCCGGCCGCAATGAAGTTGTGCAAGAACCCCATATCGTGCCCGGATTCGTGAAGTACCGTGCTCCTGATCGCGTCGAGCGTATAGCGTTGTTCGCTCACGGAATCCGTACGGCCCATGAGGTTAAGCGCTACGCGCCCGTACACGGTCTCCGCAAGTTTGCCCATCGCGTAGCTTGCCGGTTGCAGAATGCCGCGCGCCGATCCGGTTCTTGTCGGCGTCACGAAGTAATCCCAGCTGTTGGGTGGGCCGTATCCCTCAACTGCGTCCATAAGAATGCCGGTATGGAACAACTGCCCGGTTCGCGGATCGTATATCCACTGCGCCTCCGCCCCAAAGCTTGGATACGCCTCGGTTACCCAGCGCACCACATTGTAGCGAATGTCATCGGGATCCCACGTCGGATCGTCTGGCTGATCTTTGACTTGGACCGCATCGCTGATGCCAATCTTCTCGAACGCCTTGTTCCACGTCAACAGCGCGTCGCGGATCGTACCGCGGTATTCATCGGGGATCGTGTTGCTGAGCCAAAAGACCAGCGGATGCTTCGACGGAGAAATCGGCTTGGTCGGATCGGACGGCTGCTGATTCCAGCGCACAATGTAATTCACGTTCTGATTGTAATGACGATCGTCACCGAACTTCAGATACGGTGACGCGACAAAACCGAGCCGGTCGTCATACATGCGCGGCATATAGTCGCCGTCGTTCGGGGGCAACGCGATGTTATAGACGATGCGAAACTGAATGCTGCGCGCGTCTGGAACAGTGTCGACAGTTTGATTCGCCGCTGCCGTATACGTCTGGTCAGCTTCGATAATGACGTTTTGCGGAAACGCTTTCGAGGGGCCGAAATACGTCCGATCTGAGTCGAGGCGATATGTCTGGTCAGGGTCGGTTGTGCCTAACGCCAGTTTAAGATTTGCCGTCATGTTGAGCACGTCGCCGAGGAACGGCGCCGCATCGAAAACGATTCTTCCAGTGAGCGGATCTTCGGCCACGATTGGCGCAAGCGCAACAACCGATGGGGAGAACGATTTCTCTACCGACCGTTCTCTCGAGCTTCCCGCCGGCGCTTTGAAGAATGTGTTGGGCCACGTGATGACAATTTTGTTATCCGTTCTTGTAAAACGGATGAGCCGCGTCTGCGCGACCATATCCTCGCCCCCAACCAGGGCCCAGCCCCCTAAGCCATTTGCGGGCGCCGCGCTCTGTATGAAATCGCTGCCAAGCTGCGCTTTGCTCAGCTCAACGTAAACCTTGCCGTTCTTGCGCCATAAGGTGAATAGCCCGGATTGAGATTGTGCACCAACGATGAATTTGGCGTACGCCGCCGGCCCATTGTCGGAGTCATCCGCGCGTACTGCCTGTGTGCAGAGTATGGCGAAGAATGCCACACAGAAAAGAAAATGCCCGATGCGTCGCATGTAAATAACTGGCCTCCACTAAGGAAACGTGTGAAACCCCTGCCGAGCCCACAATTCCAACTTTATCCGTCCATTCCCGCCGCGAGCGGGGGATTGCAAGTCACCTAGAATAGAGCGACAATGAGACTCTTCGTCCTTGGGACCGGCCTGTTGCGTCGCGGTGATAGTGTCTTACTCGTGCGCTGCCAATATGAAAACGAGCCGCATCCTCTGTGGGTTTTGCCGGGTGGCGGTCTCGAGGCGGGTGAAACACTTGCGGCGACCGTTCGCAGAGAATTTCTCGAGGAGACATCGCTCGAGATCGAAGTGGCAGACGTTGCGTACGTCAGCGAATCAGTTGATAGCGCTCGCGATCTCCACGTCATCAACTGCACGTTTTGGGCCCATGAAGCCGATCCAACAATCCAACCGAAGTCAGCCGATCCTAAAGTTGTTGAGGCGCGCTTCGTGCCGATCGCGCAAGCGCCTTCGATTTTGCAAGCGGACGTCATTCGTATTCCGGTCACCACCGCGCTACGCGACAAAACGCAACTGCACTACTACGCATTTAGTGAAAAGGACATCGCCGTGCCATTCTTTGGCCGCCACAAGGCAGGCGGCAACAGCAGTTGACCCTCAGTAAGCTGACGAGCGGAGCCAGCTATGCATCTCGTTTATTTCTTTTTGCTGCGCGCTGATAACGCTTGCAGCGAGTGCTCGCACCCGCGCAATCTTGCCGTATTTGAGTTCAACCCGAGCCATGTTAATTGCGCTCTGATGATGTGGGATCATCATGAGCATGAAGTCCCGATCTGCGTTGCCCGTCATTTTTATGTTCATCATCGACCGATCCATGCCCATCATAGCTTCCATCATCGCCTTGTCAGCGCCAGATAGTGTCTGACTTTGCATCATCTCATGCATCTGCTCGCAATCGGGAGTCTGTGCCGCAAGAGCTTGTCCCGTGGCCGTGACGGCGTGCGCCATCGAGCCGAGCAAAATACCCAGACCCAGAGAGAGGGCGAAGTTGATTGATCCTTTCACGAAGGTCGTACTCCTTTCAAAATTCACGCCCAACCCGGAGCCCGAGCCCGTCGCGGCAAAGTACACGACTGCATGGCTGATATAAGCAACGAGTTTGCGTTTTCGTGGTCGCGGCACAAGATGTTCTACCAGTGCGCGCGCAAACTCTACTGGCAGTATTATGGCTGCTGGGGCGGCTGGGATAACGAAGCGCCCAAAACAGCGCGTCTGGCTTACCGCCTCAAGCAGATTAAGAATCTGACGATGCTTGTGGGCGAGACGTTTCACAGCGAGCTCGCTGAAATTCTGCTCAGGCGCAGGCCCGCGCCGAGCGCAGTGCCGGTCGACCAGCTCAAAGCCGACATGGAGCGCCGCCTCATCAAAGGACTTCGGGAATCACGTAACGCGGATTGGGATCGCTACGGTGATGCCAAACACTACACAATACTCTTCGAGGATTATTACCAAAACGGCGTCAGCGAACAGATGGAAGCGGAAGCGGTCGCAGCCCTGCACCGTTGCGTCGAAGGTCTGGCAGTCGAACCTTTTGGGCGACGCGTCTTCGCGGTCGACAAGGGGCGGCTGCGCCACATCGACCCGCCTAACGTGGCTGAGAATCGTGTCACGTTCAACGGGCTCGTGCTCTATGCGTCACCCGATCTCGTCGTTGAAGACGAGCATGGCGGGCTTCATATCATTGACTGGAAAACGGGCAAGCCCTACAAACCGGATCTCGCTCAACTCGCAGTGTATGGAATTTTCGTCACTGAAAAGTTCGGTGTGCCGCTTGAGCGATTGACTGCCCACCTCATCTACGTGAGCGCGGGCGAACGTCAAAAGTACGATGTCCGCGAGGGCGTTGAAGAAGCAAAGCGGGGTATTGCAACCTACGTCGAGGACGTCAGAGACCGTTTAACAGATGTCGCTTGTAACATCGCGGGGGACATCGAGCGCTTCCCGATGACCGAAAAGCGCGTCTTGTGCCGCACCTGTAACTTCCGCGAGCTGTGCGGTCGCCTGGATGAGTCCGCGATTACGCCCACCGAGGACGAGTAGCTACTCCGGCGCCGTGGGACTGGGGTTGCCGGCCGTCCTTCGCTCCAAATAGCCGACGTGCAAAAGCTGGGGCACCGTAACGAATCGATAGCCCCGCGCACGCAAAGCCTCGACGATGAGTTTCGTCGCCTCAACAGTGTTTTCGCGATTGCCGCCTTTACCTCGATTACCGTCGTGAAGCACGATGATGTCGCCATCTTTCACGTAGCGCAGCACCCGATCGCGGATAACCGTCGGCGGCGGCCTTTCCCAGTCCCGCGGTAGCGGCACCGACCACATGATGACTTGGTACCCCATGCGACGTGCGGTGTTGATGACCGCATAGTCGCGCGCGCCGAACGGCGGACGGAAGAGCCGCGTGTGGATGCCGGTGATGCGATAGATTACGTCATCAGTTTGCTCGATCTCCCGCGCGATGTGCTGCGAACGTTCGAGGACCATGTGCGCATGGTCCCATGAGTGATTGCCAAGCGCGTTGCCGTACCTGACTTCTTTGCGCACCACGTCCGGATATTGCTCGACTGCTCTACCCACGACGAAAAACGTCGCGGGAACGTGGGCAGCGTGCAAGTAGTCGACGATCTGATCTGTATACGGCGGGTTGGGTCCGTCGTCAAATGTCAGCGCCACAACTTTCTGGTGGACGAAAACGCCGGTGATCGTATTTCCAAAGGTTTGGTTTTTGGGGTTCTCGAGGAAATACCACGCCGCCCCCAGCACGAGGACGAGACTTACAATGATCGTCGTCCACGTTCGCCAATTCCGCTTGGGCCCGCGGGAGACGACAAATCCTCGCATCAGTGGTGCGTCGCGAGTGGGTGCGGACGGATCAGTTTGCGGGCGCGCGGCATGCTTTCTTGAGTCGGCGTCGCCCTGAGCTCGTTGCGAATCTTGTTTTCAGCTTCCAGCACGCTTTGCGGACCAAACGATTCAATCTCTCGAACGATTTTGAGATACCGCGGTTCGCGAAGGGGCCTGCCGGCCGTAATAATGTGACTCAAGTTAAGGCCGTGCATTGATTTTGCGGGAAGCCGAAGTTGAAACTCCTCGGCTTTCGTCGTGGCCCAATACTGCGGATCCGAAAATCCAAAAGCGCGGCTGCCGCCCGCGTCGCCAAGGGTCTGCTGCACTTCGACGATGTACTGCTCCTTGGAATTGGGCCGCACAGGCTTGTCGTCGAGCTCCCAAATGCCGTCGACGCCCACCTGCTCGAACAAAAAGGTTGGACTGGGACCAGACAGCGGCACCTCAAACCATTTTGTCAGCGTCCCGTCTAAATTAGTCGCCGAATAAAACATCTTGCTCACGCCATTATCATTGGAGATACGATACGTCTCCTGTGAAATCGGCCCGGTTTGCTTGTACACTTGCATCGAAACCGTCCAAGTGCTGCGCGCTTTGATCACTCGATCGAGCTCTGGTTGTTGTTTGAGAAATGGTTTCATGAACAGTATGTATCCGGCAGCTGCCAGTGCAACAAAGGAGATGATAACCAGCCAGGATCGAGTTCTTTCCGTCAAGTCTATGCCGCCGCCGCCCCGAGATGGATAATGGAAATGAGCGCGCGGTAGACGTCCGGCATGTCGTCGCCGGAGTATGCGATGGTCCGCGGACCGGTTCGCCTAAAGCCGCGCAACCCGTCGAGCGCATCTGCTTGCGCCGTCTTGAGGGTGTCAATTTCGAGCACGATCGGTGGCGGCAGCACAAAGAGCCGCATGTCGCTGCTGCGCCGCACCGCATCGGCGCCGCCCGACCGAATGGCCTCCTGAACCGCTTGTGGAGAAAGGCAGTCCGCCGCGTAATAACTCAAGCTTCTCTTTGTCTCTACTCGCACCGCCCATGGAATGTTGCGCGCTGCCTCGGCCAATGTCGTGCTGTCTCCCGACACGAGCGCCCCGGGCACGCCGTAGTGACCGGCGAGCGCCGCGTTGATGGTGAGCTCGCCCACCACTTGCCCTGCAAGCCGGCATTCGAAGATGACGCGCGGGCTATATGTATGGCCCATGACCGCGTCGCGATCACCGATGGCGCCGTGGTATCCGATAAAAAATGCGAGAGCTTCTCGCTTGATTTGGATGCCCTGCAGCATGTACAGCGGCTTTCCCCGTCCGGTGACCACCCGAGCTTGGACATCTAAGCTGTCGATAACGAGGTTGCGCATCGCCGAGTGCGCGTCGTTGACGACAGCATCGCCGGCTCCGGCGCTGCGCGCACCGGCAAGTGCCGAGTTAACCTCTAAAGCAACGATGGTGCGCGCTCGGTTGTAAGCATCCGACGCACCCGGTTGCACCTCATCCCAGTGGACGAGGGAGGCGCAGCCTTCCATGTCGGCCGACACGAAAACCGACGGGCCCAAAGAGCTCTCCTTCATGTGACTTATTGCGTTCGTGTCGTTTGCGATGCCATCCTATTACCGGGGGTTGCGCGCATCCCGGGCGCGAAAAAGTCGCCATGCCGGAGAATAGCGTGCTGACTCGTCGCTGGGCGTCAGACATGCTCGTCGCCGATGGCGCAATGGGTACGTTGCTCATCGCACGCGGAGCGCAGGTTGCGTCGTGTGTCGAGGTGCTCAACGTGGATGCGCCCGATACGGTTGCGGTCATCCACCGCGACTACATCGCAGCGGGCGCCGAAATTATTGAGACAAATACGTTCGCCGCAAACCGGCTCAAACTCGCCGCGCACGAGCTGCGCGGCAGATTGGCTGAGATCAATCGAGCCGGTGTTGCGCTAGCACGAGCGGCTGCGGGCCAGAAGGCTTTCGTCGGCGGCTCGGTAGGACCACTGGGTGCACTGCTGTGGCCGTTTGGCATCGTCACGGCGGACGAGGCGCGCGACGTTTTCGCCGAGCACGTTGCGGCGGTCGCAGCGGGGGAACCCGACTTTTTGGTGCTCGAAACGTTTGGCAGCGCGGCCGAATTGCTGCTTGCCCTGACCGCAGCAAAACGTGTAGCGCCGCACCTACCCGTGTTGGCCTCGCTGTCGGTTGTCGAAGATGGCAAGACTGCGGCGGGGGATCCGCTCTTGACGGCCTTCGCGCGTCTTCTCGATGCCGGCGCGGATGCCGTCGGCGTTAATTGCGCGGTCGGCCCCCAAGCCGTGTACGATGCACTCTCGCCGATCGCCTCATCGATCGAAGCGCCACTGTCGGTCATGCCAAATGCAGGTTACCCGCATCGGCTTGAGGACCGCACGATCTACGAGTCATCTCCGGCCTACTTCGCGCAGTTTGCGCAACGCTTCGCAGAGATTGGCGCCACGATTATCGGCGGATGTTGCGGCACGACGCCAGATCACATCCGCGCGATCGCGAAAACGGTCTCGGGCCGCGCACGGCAGCGCCCTACGGTCGCTTCAGGCGTCAAGGATGAACGCGATGATGAACGCGTCACGGAACAACGCGCTGTTGCGCCGGGCGCCTCGACTGCGTTTGAGCGAAAGTTGGGGCGTCAGTTCGTCATGACCGTCGAAGTATCGCCGCCGCGGGGTGCCGATGCAAGCGATGCCGTGAACGCCGCTCGGTTTCTCGAGCTTGCGGGCGCTGATGCGGTCAACATTTCCGACAATCCGACGGCACGCTTGCGCATGTCGAGCGCGGCTCTTGCACATCTCATTATGCGCGAAACAAAGCTGGCAACGATCCTCCACCTGACATGCCGCGACCGCAATTTGCTCGCTCTGCAAAGCGAGCTGCTCGGCGCCGCGGCCTTGGGCATAACGGGGATATTGGCGCTCACCGGGGACCCGAGCAATGTCGGTGATTTTCCCAAGGCCACGTCGGTCTTCGACGTCACCTCACTTGGGCTGACGCAGATCATTCGCGATCTCAATACGGGCAAGGATCACGCAGGCAATGACATCGGCCGGCCGACGCACTTCCGCATCGGCGTCGCAGTCAATCCTACAACCAAGAGCTTAACGTCGGAACTCGAGAAGTTTGAACAGAAGTTGCGCGCCGGAGCCGACTTTGCCGTTACGCAGCCGATCTTCGATATCTCAGCTATCGGGCCGTTCCTCACGTGGATGGCCGAGCGGCGCTTCCCGGTACTCGTCGGCGTGCTTCTTCTGCGCAGCTATCGCAACGCAGAGTTTTTACACAATGAGGTTCCCGGCATGCACGTGCCGGAGAACGTTCGCGAACGTCTGCGTATATCAAATGACGAGGAGCGTGAAGGGATTGCGATCGCGAGCGACATCCTCGTCGAGCTAGCGCGCACGCCAGGAGTTGCCGGGGCTTATCTCATCCCTCAGGATCGTTATGGCGCAGCGGCTGAAGCGATGCGTAAAGCCTCGCGGGAATTTTCACTTGCTTGAATCGCGGCGCAGGTGCTCCATGAACAGATCCCGATCCGTGAGCGGTTTGGAGTCCTTGCGTACTTGAGGAAAGCGCTGGGCATCGGCGAGCTCCATCGCCTCATTCATGAGCGAGGATGTCTCCTCTAAGGGTGGCGGCGCTGAGCTTGTCTGTTCGACGGGCTCGGCAATAAGGAGGAGGACGCCGGCGTCAACAGTTTTCTCGACCTTGCCAACCATGCTGCCTGAGCGGTCATACACGCGTCCCCACGGGTCGACCTTGCCGAGCTTTTCATGTTGCATGCTGAAGACGGTTCCCTCGCCGTCAACTCTTCCTACTTGGTGCACGCCGGATTCATCGTCGTAAATTTCGCCCGCATTCGTAGCGCGCCCGACGATGGGGCCTCCCTCAGGTCCTAAGGTGATGTTCCCCGATGAGTCCACTCGCGCAACGGTAGACCCGTTCGATCCCTTAATGTCTCTCACGACCCGCCCTCCTGTGGCAGTTGTGCGCCATGCGCATCGAGCACCGCATTCACCAGCTCATCGGCGTGCTGGTTCTCCTTCCGGGGAACGTGCACAGCCTTCCAATCGGAAAACTCCCGCAAGAGCCTTCGCACCTCGCTATAGAGTTCGAGCATTTTCGCGTCTTTGACCTTATACAAACCATTGAGCTGCCTCACGATCAGCTCCGAATCCATATGAACTGTGACGTATTCGCAGCCAAGTTCTTTGGCACGCCGCAGCGTCATAGCAAGCGCACGGTATTCGGCGACGTTGTTTGTCGTTGTGCCGAGAAATTCACTGAGTTCTTCAACGACTTTTCCGTCACTCGCGATAATGACACCCGCGCCCGCTGCTGGTCCTGGATTTCCCCGTGCTCCCCCATCTGTGTAAATCGCGCAGTCTGATAGCCGCAAATGCGATCGTGCTCCTATAATCAACAGGGTGACGACCGGAAACGGCCGAAGCCCATGAGAGTGAAATTCCGTTTGCGCTTAGCGCTCCTCATTGCAATCATGGCGGCCTCAGTAATGGCTACGACCACGCATCAAAACGCGGTTGCCAAACCCGCGCCCTCACCTTCTCCGTCGCCGACGAATCCACCCACGCCCTACATGGCCCCCGAGCAGGTAACCAATGGGATTTGGGACGTCATCATGCAGACGACTGGTCAAGACCCGTCGTACTCGACGATGAAACTCAAAGATGTGGGCGACGCGGTGACGGGCGTGTGGATCGCAGACAAAAGGACGACGTATAACCTGAGCGGCAAACGAGATGGCAAACATCTTGTGCTCGACATAAGGAATCCAAGCAAACCCGATACCATTGTGGGCAAGATCGACGCCGAAATCGACGGCATCGCAGACATTGTCGGCTTGATCACTCTTGGAACCGTGGAGACGCCGTTCCAAGCAGCGCAGCATTCACGCGTGCCACCGCCGATCGAGGTCAGCCCGCTACCGAACACAACCCGGACACCGTATTAAGGCTGTTGCCCCACAAGGCATAGTGAGGAGAGGCTCAACTCAAATGTTTGAGCCTCCCCGTTGACGCGTTAATTACCGCTACGCTGTTACTTCGGTATGTCGCCGCAGGCGACGTACTTCTTCAGATTTGTTGCGGACTCATGAACGTTGATCGCCATCCCGCCCGTCGTAATCGTTTCGATGGGAACATCCACGATCGTATTCGATTTGCCCAGCACGACGTCTTTGAGCGGGTACTTCGGCGCGGGGTTGAGCTTGGCACAGGTGCCCATGTGGATGTGGGCCGGCTGTTTTCCGGTTGTGTTCTCGCCCTTCAAACCGATGACGACGCGGGTCCGCCCAGCATCGAGAGGTGTGAGCGTCGCCGTACCTGATTCGCCGGAACCGTTTTGGGCTTTGATCACAACGGTGACTGTTTCAACCATTGCCGTGGCCGTCGCCATAGCCATGGACGTATCAGTCGGTGCGGTCGAGGTATTTGATGATTCCGTCTTGCTGCTGCTGCAGGCTGTCATCAAAAGGATGACAGCGCCTAGCACCACGAGTTTCATTGTCATGGAATCCTCCTCGGTGATCTCGCGTTCATGCTTGGTTATTCCCAATCCCCTGTAGCGCCTAACAGTTCCCCCCGTCTAAAAAGCCCTCGATAGGCCAATGACGGCCCTCGCTCCAAACCCCGCCTACGTCTTCTGCCCGGGGGATAGAGCGTTCATGGCTACTGTCTGCCCGATGATCGGAATTATCGTCGTCCTTATCGCGCTTGCGAACCGGATCGGCGTTACCTGGCCCATCATGCTCGTCCTGGGCTGTATGCTCTCGTGTTGCTGGTCTTTACCCCCTCCCTTATTAGGAAAACTTCACCGCTCCCACAAGCGAGTTCCGCGCCGGCGCGTGGTGGATTTTTCAGCTCGCGTTCGGCCTCGTTATTGTGACGATGATCGCCGTGGCGGCCGTCGCGCACGCGCTTGTGCCGACCCACGTGATTGCAACAATCGCCCGACGGGCTTATCAAGCTTCGCGATCAGGGCAAGATCGACCACACCGTTATGCGTCGGATCCAACGGCTTTTGGACCTCGAAACCGAACATATCCAATTGCTTGGGACTGCAGGCCACACTGCTGCCGACGTTGATGAGCACTTAGCCTCAGACGACGACAAGGCGCAGCCTTCCCTCCGAAAGAAGTGGTGAACCGTGTTCGTCCGGCGCCTCAAGCTGCGTCCACCGCAGCTTTTACCCTTATGGATGAAGCGCGCGCGCTTAGAGCAGCGCCTCTCGCCCGACACTCGTGTTGTCTCGATCGTCGCAGGTCCGGGCTATGTAAAGACCGTGCTGGCAGCTCGGTTGTACTCGGCTTGGGAGGGGCCAAAATTCTGGTACAGCCTCGATGCAGCCGACGCCGACCTCGCGGTGCTCGTCTCACATATGGATGCCGGGCTACGCGCCCTGGGTATTCTACTCCCAGAGTTCGATGCATCCAACGCCGCCGCGCTCGGATCAGCAAAGGAAATCGCGAGTAGATTTGCCGAGGGCCTTGCGGAAGCCCCGAACCCCGTTCTTTTGGTGTTTGACGATGTGCACGTTCTCGAGAAAAGCCGGTCACTCGCAGCGCTTGACGAACTCGTCGAGCGCGCAGCTCTTGGCAATATCGCATTTGTGCTAAGCGGACGCTCAATGCCCGTTGCGCTGGGAACGATTGCGACAGCCGCACAACTCGAGAGTATAGGCGCGAGCGACCTTGCGTTCAACGATTCGGAAACTCTTGCATATTTGCGCCTCGCGGTCCAAGAAAAAATCAGCGACGCGCTCGTTCGGCTCGCGGCTCAAGCGGAGGGGTGGGCTGCAGGCCTTACGCTCATCGCGTCGAGCGCCCGCAAAGTCGTTTCGTCGGGTGTGAGCCGCTCCGGAGCCTTGGCGCCTGATGAAGCCTCGTTGCCACCGGCCAGCAGCGACGAGATGCGGCATTATTTGTTTGACTACTTGGCGAGCGAGGTGCTGACGGAGCTCAGCCCAGCCGAGCGCCAATTCTTGCTTGACACATCAATTTTGGAACAGCTCGAAGTCGAGCTGTGCGATGCGCTTGCAGTCACGACCGGGTCTCGCAAAATTCTCGCGTCGTTCACCGACCGCGGGTTGTTCGTGGCGCGGCGTTCTGACGACGCGTATACATACCATGCGCTCTTTCGCG
>Ga0102924_1003314_pt1 | contig 16992 bp, 15 predicted proteins | sample PaiPotPPM11metaG_FD_80116 | JGI IMG/M metagenome (GOLD analysis project Ga0102924, IMG submission 80116) | Iron sulfur acid spring bacterial and archeal communities from Banff, Canada, to study Microbial Dark Matter (Phase II) - Paint Pots PPM... ...
ATACGATTCGATACGGGCTGGGCCTTGGCATGGAAGTCCTCCATGCCTACCCATGTTATTCTAATGTGGCTCAGCAGGGCAAATCAAATACGTTAGTGTATTTAAGAAATATGGTACTAAGCCGTAAGCGATAATCTCATATGGGAGGACGAAACATGGCCGGCATGAACACCACGGACAGCTATCTTCGCGAGCAGTTGATCGACCGGCGCGAGCGGCTGGTCTCGGCGATTGCCGTATCGCCAAGCCCGGCCCATTTCACGCAACTTCTCGCGGAAGTGGATTTTGCTCTGGAGCGAATGGATGCGGGTTCCTACGGCATCTGCGAAGCGTGTCACGAAACGATCGAGAAAGGCCGGCTGATCGCCGATCCGCTGATGCGCTATTGCCTGGATCACTTGACCCGAGAGCAGCGGAACGCGCTCGAGCAGGACTTGGATCTTGCTTCCCGGATGCAGCGGGAAATGCTGCCCAAGCAGCGGGCAAACTTCGGGGGGTGGGAAAGCTTCTATCACTACAAGGCATTGGGTCCGGTGAGCGGGGATTACTGCGATCTGATGGTTTGCGATGGCGAGAGGCAGACCCTCTTTTTTGCGTTGGGTGATGCTTCGGGCAAAGGCGTTGCCGCGTCCATGCTCATGGCGCACTTGCACGCGATTTTCCGCACGCTCATTGCCAGCAGGTTGCCGGTTCACGAGCTGGTGGCGCGCGCCAGCCGGATTTTTGCCGAAAGCGCCTTGGCTCCCTATTTCGCCACGTTGGTGTGCGGAAAAGCACACCCTTCTGGCGAAGTTGAGATTTGCAACGCGGGACACTGTCCGCCATTGTTGTTGCAAAATGGCCAGGCGGTACAGTTGGAGGCGAACGGGATACCGCTGGGTTTGTTTGCAGACGGCCAGTATTCCTCGCAAACCGTCAAGTTGAACCCGGGTGACAGCTTATTCTTCTACACCGATGGATTATCTGAGGCCAGAAACGACTTGGATGAAGAGTATGGTGAATCGCGCCTGGGCAACACGGTGAGCCAGTTGAACGGCCTTGAGCCTCGATCCCTGGTGGGGGCGTGCTTGGAAGATTTGGATCGCTTTCTGGCCAGGACGCCTCTCGCGGACGACCTTACGGTGATGGTGATCCGGCGGGCGGCCCCATGAATGGTCCTATCGCCCGACGCGGGCGTGGGTTCCGCTCAGGCCGGGTGGTCCGGGTCGATCCAGCGCGCAGAACCTGCAGGCTCCGGGCTTCGGATGTCCAGGTTGACGACGATGGGTTCCTGGCCGCTTCGCACCACCACTGCTTCCACCGGTTCGTCGCTCCTGGCATTGATCTCTTGATGGGGGACAAAGGGCGGCACATAAATGAAGTCGCCCGGACCGGCTTCCCCGGCAAACTCCAAATGGTCACCCCAGCGGAAGCGGGCGCGTCCACGGACGATGTACAAGACGGTTTCCAGCTCGCCGTGGTGATGCGCCCCGGTCTTGGCATCCGGCTGCACGACGACGGTTCCCGCCCAGAGTTTGCTGGCCCCGGCGCGAGCATGGGTGATGGCTGCCTGGCGCGTCATGCCGGGGGTTTGCGGGGTATTGGGATCGAGTTCGCCGGAGTGAATGATGCGGATGCCGTGATCTTTCCAGTTCTGTCCCATCAGGAAATCCTCATCAAGACATGGGGGCGACCCTTGTGGGCGCCCGCGGACTCCCGCCCCAACAAATCCGCGGCTGCAATCATAGCACTGACTTCAGCGCGTCCAAGCTAATGCGCGCGCCGCAAATAACGATTACCACATTTTTGTCCTTGAATTCATCGGGCGTTTCGGAAGCGCGCTTCAAAAAACCGGCAATGGCCGATGCCGCTGCTCCTTCGAGCAACTGGTGTTCATTCTCAATGAAGAGCCGCATCGCCGCTGCGATTTCCGCTTCACTCACCAGCACCCAATGGTCTACCAGCGTCCGGCAAAGTTTAAACGTGATCGCTCCAGGCTCAACGCCGCCCGCGCTGCCGTCGGAAAGCGTGGGCTTTGCCTCCACTTCGACGATTTTGCCTGCCTCGATGGATCGAATCATGGCAGGATCGTTTTCCGGCGAGCAGCCGACCGTTCGGATTCCAGGCCGGACCATCTTGAGATAGCCTGCGGTCCCGCAGATCAACCCGCCTCCGCCCACTGATGCGAACAGAAAATCCACACGACCGGTTTGCTCCGCAACCTCCAAACCCAAAGTGCCTTGTCCGGCGATGACCTTCGGATCGTTGTAAGGCGAGATGTAGATCATCCCTTGTTCGGCGGCATATCGCCGGGCAAAGATCTCCGTCTGGCCAGAGTCCGTGCCGTGGAAGCGAACCTCTGCGCCCAGGCGCCGAATATTTTCCACCTTCACGAGTGAGGCCGTTTCTGGCACAACGACAATTCCTTGCCCGCCGCTAAGTGACAACCCGTAGGCCACCGCGATCCCGTGATTTCCAGTCGATGCGGTGATAACCCCGCGCTTCCGCTCATCTTGGGTCAACGTGAGAACCTTATGAATTGCGCCACGCGCCTTGAAGGAAGACGTGACCTGATGGTTTTCCAGCTTTAACAAGACGTTGGCGCCCGTTTTTTGGGAGAAGTAGTCGGAACGCACCAAAGGAGTGCGCACAATGTGGGATTGAATCAGCCAGTAGGCCTTTCGAACGGCCTGGGGTATGTCTTCAACCTGGATCGAAGCAACGGGAGCATCTTGAATCATACTGGTTCTGCGGGAGTATCGGGCGACCAGGAGGGCCGCCCCTACACCATATCAATGGCCTATTGCTTGGTATCAAGGGGATGCGCTGCCTTCTCGTAAAACTCTTTTTGTAATCTCAGAGTCTCCTGGTCTGTCTTGACAGCGCGGGTGGCATCGGCAATTTCCCGAATCCATGTCTTCATATCGAATTCGCCCAAAGCTTTGGTGGCGCGGGAAGCGTCGCCGGCATAGTGGTTGGGGAACTTGGCATACCACCAGATGCCGGTATAGAGGCCATCGGGAAAGTGCAGCCGGTTTTGGTCCGCGCCGGATTCCTGCTTGACACGGTCCATGTGCACTAAATCCGGGCGCGAAGCCATTACGTGAGCGGTTTCGGACTCGCCTGCATGGGCGTCAATCGTGTCATGCATGGGAGGCCTTCCGGGAACTCTGAGCCTCGGCAACGGAAAGATGTACACGGCATAGTCGTGGTAGTTGGCAAGCTGGCTCTGCGCAAAATAAGGCAAGAAGCTTTCGTTGCCGCCGTGGCCGTTGACGATGATGATCTTCTTGCAGCCGTTGCGCGCCATCTCATTTGTGGTTTCCTGGAGCAGGTCCATTTGCATGTGGGCGCTGTAGGCCACGGTTCCGGGCTGGTGACGGGCCTCGAAGATCTGGCTGAAGTAGTAGGGAGGGAATACCACGGCATACTCTTGCTCCGCCGCATGGATGGCTGCGTAGCGAACGTTAATCAGGTCTGTGCCGATAGGCAGATGGGGGCCATGCTTTTCCAGAATTCCCATCGGGAGCAGGCAAGTGTTCTGAGCCTGATGAATGGCTATGATGAAATCCGGCCCGGTTAATTCCTCCCACTTCACGGGAAGATGGCTCTGTGCGAAGCCTGCCGCCACTCCCAAGAAAGTGGAAGCAATGGCGAGCAGCGTCCTCCTGAAAAAGCAAAGAGAAAATCCTCGATTGGACATGGTTCTTTTCACAGCCTCCTGTCAGCGAATTCGATGGGCAGAAGCCACCCTTCCGGCCTTCTCGCCGGCCCGATAAAGAAGCGGGGTTCCACGCCCGGAAAAACGCAACTCTGTGTTATTCTATACATGAGGATATAAGTCTGCGACGGGAATTTGCTGTAGCGCCGCTCGGAGCTTGCCCTGACAGGGAGCGGCGAAATTCGCCGGTCACAGACCGGCGCTACAGAACCGAGCGTCGCCACTTTACGGATGTGCATATAAGTAAGCCAGCCTCCATAGGCCAGGCAAATAGGATTCGGGACCACGATCTGAACCAAACTCTGAGAGAAAAGGCGCCGAGACCCCCGGAAATCCATCCATGCTGAAAAGGGCCGGCGAACCGAAGGATCAAGTTCACAGCCTTCCTGCTTCTCTCAAGCCGGGCATCCTATCCTAAATCAAATCTGAGGTGCAATCATCGCAAAGCCCAGCCAGACTTTCCAGAAGCGTCAAAGAGAAAATAAACTGCGCGAAAAAGCGCAACAGAAACGCGAGCGCAGGCAACAACGCCAGATTGAAAAGAAAAGGGAATCTACCTTTTCCACACAACCTGCCAATCTTGAATCCGATTCTGAGCCCGACCGGGAGCAAGAATAACCACGGAGTCAACTTCCAGAGGAACGCCGGCGGGGGCATTCCTGGCCGGTGTTGCTCTCGCGCCATCCTATAGTGAAATTCCCGGCGCCGAAGTCACCATTTTGCGGCCCAACTTCCAAAGGTCCGAGATGAAAAGCAGCAGCAACAGGGGTCCCGTGACCAACACGTTGCGGTTGTAAGCCAGGGCTTGAGCCATCTGGCCGTGGAAAAATGCGGCAAGGGCGCGAGTTGAGCCACAGGCCGGACAATGGGCAATGTGGAAGAGGTGGCTCCATAGGCAAAGGTTCGGGCCGCGCGCCAAGGCTTCCGGAGGCACGATGCAGAGGAACGCAATCGCCATTGCGAGAACGGCCAGGCGCGGAATTTCTTTCGCAAACGGCTCCATCCATCAGACCTGCCGTGGAAAATTGCCCTGGGCGTCTGGAAGTTTGTTGAAGGCGATCAGGACGTGATCCACCAGAGTCCAGATGCCGCAGCCCCCCAGAGTGACCAGCTTCAAAATAGCCAAGCCCGTGTGGCCTAAATAGAACCGGTCAACCCCGAGAAATCCCAGAAAAACCGAAAGCAGCATGAGGGTGGACCACTCGACATTGCCAACTGGTGAAACCTGGGCTTTTCTCAGCGGCTGGCCCTGCGCGTCATTCACTTTACCTAGGATAATCAGGATCAAATCTACAATGGCCCAAATCCCCAGTCCTCCCAGCGTGAGGAGCTTGGCCACACCCAGTCCAACGTAGCCAAGATAAAAGCGATCCACGCCGAAAATGCCAAGAAAGAGTGAGAACAGAACCGCCACGCCGAGATCTTTTGTGCCGGTTGCCACTCCCTGCTGGGCCCCGCATTGTGAGCAAGCTTGAGCCCCTGGGGTAACGGCAGCGCCGCAGTTCCGGCAAAATTGACCGGCTGGAACCGTGGGATTTCCGCACGACGTACAAAATTGCGCATCCTGGGCAAGTAATTGCCCGCAATTCCGGCAATTCATGTTTCCTCCATGGGGTGGCAAAGGATCGGTCAAAACTGAGTCTCGACATGTATAGGGGAAGAATCACGGGAAGTCAAGGACTCTCGTGGGTTCGCCACATGGAGGCTTTACAGGTGCAAAAGTTGGAGGTCATTGGGGAAGAATGTGCTGACGATCCAAATCAGCGTAAGGACAACCATGACGACACAGGTGGCCCATGCAATGGCGTTGAACAGGCGAGTATTCCGGTAGTCACCCATCAGGTCTTCGCGATTCACCAGCCTCAGCATGAAGATCAGCACAAACGGCAGCAGAATGCCATTGATAACTTGTGAAATTAGAATGATGGGGACCTGTGCCGAGGCCTTAAGCACGATGACGGCCAACGCCCCGAACAGAATCAGGCCTGCATAAAGCGAATAAAATGCCGGCGCTTCGCCCACACGCTTTCCGATGCCGGATTCCAGGCCCAGCCCCTCGCAGACGTAGTAAGCGGTAGCCAGCGGCAGAATGCTGGCGGAAAAGAGGGAGGCATTGCACAATCCGAAGGCAAACAGCGCGCTTGCTGCTCGCCCCGCCAGAGGCCGAAGCGCGATCGCCGCGTCCCCCGCATCCTGAATATTGCGATGGCCGGTGACATAAATCGTGGCGGCGCAAGCGACGATAATGAAGAAGGCCACAACGTCCGTTATGACGCAGCCGATAATGACGTCCCACCGCGACTGCACGTAATTCTGCGCTTTGATCCCTTTCTCCACCACCGCTGACTGGAGATAGAACTGCATCCAGGGCGCGATGGTTGTTCCCACCAGACCGAGAATCATGAAGAGATAGCCGGAGCTAAAATGGAAAGATGGGACGAAAGTCCGCTGAACGGCCCGAGACCAGTTGGGATGAGCCAAAAAGCAGGAAAGGGGATAAGCGACGTAAAAGAGGCAGGCAATCAGAAAAATCTTTTCAACCTGACGGTAGGTGCCGCGCACGACCAGGGCCCACACGATGACGGCTCCCAATGGCACAGCGATGTAGCGGGTGACGCCCAGCACGCCCATGCCAGACGCGAGACCGGCAAATTCCGAAATAGTGTTACCCAAGTCCGCTGCCAGCAGAAACAGCATCAGGATAAATGTCGTCCGGAATCCATACTCCTCCCGGATAAGGTCCGCCAGACCCTTGCCGGTGACCACTCCCATCCGGGCTACCATTTCTTGAACGACGATGAGCGCAACGGTAATCGGGATCAGGGTCCAGAGCAGGGAATAGCCGTAGGTGGCGCCGGCCTGCGAATAAGTGAGGATGCCGCCGGCATCGTTGTCCACATTAGCCGTGATGATGCCGGGACCAACCACGGCGAGAAAGATCAGCAGATGATACTTCAGGTTTTTAAGACGCTTGCGGTCGAGCACGATAATCTCTTTCGCTCCGGGAAAATTCTAAAGTCATGGGGGTACGCCGCACGGTTAAGGTTGTTAGTTTCCACCTGGCATGTTACGGCAGGGTTACAAGTCCGTGCATCCGGAGCAGTAACGTGGTGGACCGCTTATGACGCTTATCCATTGCCAGAGAGCTGAAGGGTTGGTTCTCACCGGAAGCCGACTGATCCGTTTACCTTCGTTTTACCACCAGCTCCAGCACGTCGTCGGCGGTCACGACTCCTAATAGATGCCCGGCCTCATCCACCACCGGCAGGGCTACCAGGTTGTATTTATGAAACAAGTCAATCACTTCTTTGTCGCCTGCGTGGGACTGCACGGAAATCAGAGGTTCAAGGACTAACTCTTTCAGCGGCGTTGTTGAGTCGGCGAGCAGGATGCGAGCCAGAGGAACCGCCCCGGCCAGTGTCCTGTCCTCTTCCACCAGAAAAAGCTCATGGACCGTTTCGGGCGGACCCTCAAAAGCCTTCAGGGCTTGAATGGCCTGGTCCAGCGTCGCGGATTCAGGGACCTGTACAAATTCCGTAGTCATCAGGGCGCCAGCCGTTTTCTCTTCGAATCCCAGCAGTTCGCGCACTCCCTTGGCCTCGTCCTTCTCCATTCCGGCCAGCACTTCGGCCGAAGTCTCCGGCGGCATTTCCTGAAGCACGTCCGCGGCTTCGTCCGGGGCCATTTCCTCCACGATATCGGCCGCCTTCTCGGCCGGAATGCTTTCCAGAAGCACGGCCTGCATGTGCGTGGGAATCTCAGAAATGGCCTGGGCCGCGGTTTCGTCATCGAGAGATTCAATCACTGCCTTCTGCTCATCTCGGCTCAGATCTTCCAAAATGTCAGCGATGTCGGCCGGGTGAAGCTCCGCCAGCCGGTCAAAAGAAATTCGCAGTTTGACGCGCCGGGCCGGGTCCGGCTCAATCAGGTTGACGAATTGCCAGGGAATGGTTTTTGAAGGAAACAGGCTGGTGAAGGCGCGAATCCGGTGTTTGGCCATCATGCCTTGCAAGAGCCTTCGCAGGGCAGCAGCCAAGCCCACGTTGGCCGCAACCACCCGCAGCTCGGTGTGGCCATTGGTGGGCTGAATGTCAAAATCTACGTCATTCACCCGCACCACTTTGCGGTGGTTGACGTCGATGATTTGCTGGTCCAGCACGTCTTTCTTAATAGACATCAGCGACTCGTCAAGGGAGTAACAGCGAATGCCATCGCTTGGCACAGTGGTTTGCGCCGCCCGGATGGATAGGGACTGCATTTGCTCGTAGGAGATGCAGAGCTTTTCTTTCTTCAGGGTTCGGACGTGGTAGGCAGCGACGCGCAGGGCATTGTGGGCTGGGTCTACGACCAGGTCAATCAGCTTGCCCACGAATTCGCCGCGGACGTCATAGACGGGAAGGTTTTCAAGTTCGGTGAAGTAGATCATGTTGAGCCTCTGAAGACATGCCTCTTAGGGTGGACGGCTCTCGTCCGAAGCCCAGCCATCCAACGGCCGGCCTCGGGGTATTAATCCGGCTTCCTGGGATTGTCCATTCATAGTTAATTCAGACGACCGCTTCGCGCGAGTGCGCTCCAAATCCAGCGCAAGCCGCCGCTTGCACCGGGCTACTCGGTTCTTCCCAACCCCCGAGATGAAGCCTCCGGCTCTCCACGTCAAGCCTTTATTCGAGTGGTAGCCTTGCCTAGCGAGGTGCCAGCCTGATGATCCGTCGTCCATTGGCTCTTTCGAGCCAACAACCATCATGTGTCATATGACTTCGCCGCCGGGGGTTTGTCAAGAAAAAAGCCGCATCCCGCCCAATTATTCGCTGCCCGTTAAAGATACAGGTCACGCCTCCAGGCGGTGCTTGCGGGGCCGCTTGTTGTAGTCCAGAATCTTCTTGCGCACGCGGATTGATTTGGGCGTGACTTCCACATACTCATCCTCGGCGATGAATTCAATGGCCTGTTCGAGGCTGAGGGGTCGAACGGGGATCAGCCGGATCGCCTCGTCCGCTACGGATGCTCGCATATTGGTTTGTTTCTTCTCTTTAACGGCGTTCACGTCCATATCGTCCCAGCGCGAGTTTTCGCCGACCACGATGCCTTCGTATACATCCACTCCAGGTCCGACGAGCAGCTCTCCGCGTTCCTGCAGGTTGTAAAGCGCGTAGCCCGTCGTCTTGCCGGGGCGGTCTGCGATCAGCGAGCCGGTGAGCCGCGAAGGAATATCACCTTGCCAGTCCGCATAGCCGTCAAACAGCGTGTTCATCACGGCTGTGCCCCGGGTATCCTTCAGGATTTCGCTGCGCAGGCCGATCAACCCGCGCGAGGGAATGGAGAATTCCAGGCGCACCCGCCCACCCGGCCGACCTTGTCCTACCATTTTTGTATTAATGCCCTTGCGCGTGCCCATCTTTTGCATGATGGCGCCCACGAATTCAGCAGGGCAGTCGATGATCAACTGCTCCATCGGTTCCTGAATCTTGCCATCGACTTCATGGGTGACGATCTCCGGCTTGCCGACCGCCAGTTCATAGCCTTCGCGCCGCATGGTTTCAATCAGGATGCCCAACTGCAGCTCGCCACGGCCGAGCACCTTAAACGAATCGGTGCTGTCCATCTCCTCAACCTGCAATGCGACGTTGGTGAGCAGTTCCTTTTCCAGCCGTTCGCGCAAATGGCGCGAGGTGACGTAAGAGCCTTCGCGTCCTGAAAATGGCGAAGTGTTCACGGTAAAGACCATGGAGAGAGTGGGCTCATCCACCGGCACATGCACGAGCGCGCGCGGAGTCTCCGCGCTGGTCACGGTTTCGCCAATGGTGATGCCTTCCACCCCGGCAATGGCCACAATTTCGCCTGCCCCGGCGTGCTCAATATCGACGCGGTTCAATCCTTCAAAGCCGTAAAGCTTGGTAATACGGGTTTTTTGCGTGGCGCCGCCGAGCTTGACGATGGCCACTTCATCACCACGATGAAGCGTGCCGGAAAAGATGCGTCCAATGGCGAGCCGTCCGTGATAGTCGCTGTAATCCAGGTTGGCCACCAGAAGCTGTAAGACGTCCGCCGGGTCACCGGCGGGCAGGGGGATGTGCTTCACGATCGCTTCGAAAAGCGGTTCGAGTGTTTCCGAGGGATCCTCAAGGCCGGTTTTGGCAATGCCCCGCCTGGCATTGGAGTAGATGATGGGAAATTCGAGCTGCTCCTCGGTGGCGTCCAGCTCGATAAAAAGATCATAGATTTCGTTCAATACTTCCTGCGGGCGGGCATCCGCGCGGTCGATTTTGTTGACCACGATGATAGGAGGCAGCTTTGCCTCCAGGGCCTTTCGCAGGACGTAACGAGTTTGAGGCAGCGGACCCTCACTGGCGTCCACCAGCAATAACACGCCATCCACCAGTTTCAGCGCGCGCTCCACCTCGCCTCCGAAATCCGAGTGGCCGGGCGTGTCAACGATATTGATCTTCACGTTCTTGTAAAAGATGGCGGTGTTTTTGGCAAGGATGGTAATGCCGCGTTCGCGTTCCAGTTCGTTGGAGTCCATCACGCGGTCCACCACTTCCTGGTTGGCTTTGAAGGTCCCGCTCTGCCAGAGCATGGCGTCCACCAGAGTGGTCTTGCCGTGATCGACGTGCGCGATGATGGCGATGTTGCGAATGGATTCGGTCATAACCTCTCAGTTCTGTTATCGAATTCTGGATGGCCTGGGTGGTGCGACTTCCGGGATCATCCGCAGGCTTTCTGGACAGTGAAGCGCTGCGCTTGAAAGGCACGGGGAGGACCACAGCACTTCAATCGCCCGCTGGTAGCCTGCAATCACAGTTTGGCCAGAATGCTGTGGCGGGTCCCACTTCCTATGTTAAGGCATAACGCCGGAAACGGAAACCCCAGAGCGCCGTAACCCGCGCAGGAGCGGCAGCATCTAACTAGAGGGAGGATTCATGAGTGAATGAGTCATTTCGCGCTGAAATAGCCCCCTGTGCGGTGGCGGGCTCATCGACGATGGGGTATACTTTTATGCCTGCACTGGAAGTAGGCTTGGGAATGACGGCGCCGCTACTGTTGCAGGCTAATCGTATGTCCCTTTCGCCCCAAAAGTTATCAGAGAAGCCGGAGTCGCTGCTCGTCACCGAGGCCAAGAGCGGGAATTACGAGGCTTTTGAAGAGTTGGTGAGCCGGTATGAAAAGAAGATTTACCGCCTGGCCCTTCGCCTCACCGGCAACAATGAGGATGCGGAAGATGTCCTGCAAGAAACCTTCCTGAAGGCCTACGAGCATTTGCCCGATTTCCGGCAGGATTCGCTGTTTTACACTTGGTTGGTGCGCATTGCCGTGAACGAGGGCCTGATGCGTTTGCGCAAGCTCCGTTCCGACAAGTCTGAACCTCTGGAGGACAAGGTTTCCGATGACGGACAAGTCACGCCGCGCGAGTTTCGCGACTGGAAGCCGAATCCCGAAGAGACCATGCAACAGAAGGAAATGGAAGATCTGCTGCTGAAGGCGGCGCAGGCTCTGCCACCCAGCTTGCGCGCGGTGTTTTTGTTGCGGGACATGGAAGAACTCTCCACTGAAGAAACGGCCAACCTTTTGGGCCTCACCACGGGAGCCGTGAAGGCGCGGCTCTTCCGCGCGCGGATGCAACTGCGTGAGGAACTGAGCCAAGCTTTGAAGCAGGAGTAAAACGTGAATTGCCGGGAAGCTTTTAAGGAAATCTCGAAGTATCTGGATGGCGACCTGAAGGCCGAACTCAAGCAGATTCTCGACGCTCACCTCGGCAAGTGTCCTCACTGCAAGATCGTGTTTGACACGACGCAAAAGACCATCGCCCTTTATTGCGATGGCAAGCTCTTCACGCTGCCCGCGGATGTCCGTGACCGTCTCCACCAGGCTCTGAAAAGGAAATGCGCCGAACGGTCATCGATGTAACCCGAATGATTTGCGAACTTCGCTTCAAGGACCGTCGGAGCGCGGTTTTAGCACTGCCGCTCGAACGAACCGCGACATTCCCTTTGCTTCACGACCAAGTTCCTCGTTGGGATAGGCCCACTGGGTCGTGGAGCAATAGAAAGTTTTGAGGTCCTGCTTTCCGCCGGGTTGAAACCGTGCTTGGACGATCTTGACGGCAAGACCACAAATAAACCAGCGTTAAGCAGACCGTTTCCCAATTCAGACTTCTCGATCGGCTGTTGATGTCCGAAGACAATCCTGCCTTTCTCCTCTTTTGGGTTCGCCTTGCCTTGACAGGTTTCTCGTAAGCTTCTAAACTGGATGATTTCGAGGTTATGTTTGAGGAAATAAGCCTATACATGGAAAAGAAAAAGTCGGAGCTTTACCGGAAAATGTTATTGGAAAAGCAGGAAGAGTTGGCGCGTCTGGTCTCCAAGTCTGATCTTGACGGCCGCCAGGCGGATGAGGAAGGTACCCAGGACATCGCGGACAAGGCTGCAAACTCCTATACCAAGGAATTTCTTTTCCACCAGAGCAACGATCATCGCCAGACTCTGGCAATGGTCATCGAAGCGCTCGGCCGCATCAAGGTAGGCACTTACGGCTACTGCGTGGAGTGCCAGCAGGAAGTTCAAACGAAGCGGCTAGAGGCTGTTCCGTGGGCCCGGCATTGCCTGGAGTGCCAGGCTAAACAGGATCAGGGGCTCCTTTAGGCCGGGAGAGCCCTGGTAAGTGGAGGCAGGCTTTCTCAACCCCTTCGCGCGGCTCATTTCGCGTCTTACCCTTCCTTCCAAAGGTTCCAGGAAGCTTTCTAAGCGTCCTATTTCCTGCTTTTTGTCTTCACTGCAAAAGGGAATTGGAATTTAGCGCCTGGACGGGGGTTTGTGCTGAATGCTGGGCCCAGCTTGAGCCCTGGCGGGGCTTGACGTGCTCCGGCTGCGGTCTGCCTGCCACTCCGTTGTTTACTCAAAGACCTTCCGGCTTGTGTGACTTGTGCCAGCAAGGTGCCTATTCCTTTGACTTCGCCCGCTGCCTCACGGCTTATTCCGGGCCGGCGCGCACCCTGATTCATCAACTTAAGTTTCGCCGTCGGGAGCGGCTTGCCCTTGCGCTGGGCAGCGCCTTAGCTACGCCCGCCGGGAATGGACCTTTCCGCCAATTGATTGGATTCGCCCGCAAGTCTGGGACAGGCGCAGGTCCGAATCAAGCCGGCCAAGTGACTCTTCTTCTGGTTCCAGTTCCGCTGCATCCGGCACGCGAAAGAGAACGGGGTTTCAATCAAGCGGAGCAAATTGCTCGAAGGTTCGCTTCAAAAGCCGGACGATTGGACCCTACGGTTCGAATCGAATTGAATGCGCGGGGTCTGCGGCGTATCAGAGCGACCCCGCCGCAAACCGGTCTGGACTTTCGAGCCCGGCAGGAGAACGTCCGCAACAGTTTTCAAGCCGATGGCAAGGACCGTTTCAGGAACAGGATCGTGCTGCTCATCGATGACGTGATGACCACCGGCGCCACAGCTTCGGCCTGCGCGCGGGAGTTGAAAAAAGCGGGAGCACAGAAGGTGATGGTGCTGACGGTGGCGCGGGCCGCCCGCGGCATGACTGAGATGCCAAAGGCGCCGCGGCCCGCAGTTGACGATGAAGGCGCTTGATGAAGATAATGGGAATTTAGAGTGGTGGCAAGAGACAAGTGACGGGCGGCGAAAGAAAAGAATGGGAAGGTGGGTTTCGTTTTCCCCGTCTCCTCTCTCTTGTCTTTCATTTCTGCCTTCGATCCTCTGTCAGGAAATAAGCGGACCATGCCGGGACCCGACCAACGCGTTTTGCAAACACCGGTGCTGGTGTTGAACGCTTCCTATGAACCGATCAACGTCACACCGGCCCGCCGCGCGGTGGTGCTTGTCTTCAAAGGTGTTGCCACCACAGAGGAAGAAAATGGCGCGTTCATCCACTCCGCCCGGACCAAGGTCCGGGTTCCATCTGTCATCCGCTTGCGCGAGTTCCACCGCATTCCTCACCAGACCCGCGCCCTCTCCCGCAAGAATATCCTGTTGCGCGATCGTTACACGTGCCAGTTTTGTGGGCGTGTCCTGGCCGCTGGCGAATTGACCTTAGACCACGTTATCCCCCGCTCGCGCGGCGGACGGACCGACTGGGACAATTTGGTGGCATCTTGCCACCCTTGCAACAACCGGAAGGGCGACCGCCTGCCTGAAGAAGCCGGGCTTCGGCTGCTGCGGCCTCCTCGTCCCTTTACCATTCATACCAGCCGGCAGCTTATGCGATTGATGGGTAAATCCGACGAACGCTGGCGGAAATATCTGTTTTATTGATATTCGACCCAGGCAGAAATTCCGGTAGCGGGTCAGTTTGCTGTGGCGGCAAAAATCTACCCCTACCGGAATTCCTGGTGGTGGCGCGGTTTGCCTGCTGTAGCGGCGCTCTCTGAGCGCCGGACCTAGATCCTCAACGGTTTCCGGGGCTCAGAGAGCGCCGCTACAGCAAATTGCGCCACTGCCGAATTCCTCAAGCCTTTGCGCGCTTGTTCTGTGGTAATCTATTGGGGTCGTCCGTCGCGGAGAGGTGGCCGAGTGGCTTAAGGCGGCGGTTTGCTAAACCGTTGTACGGCTGAATGGCTGTACCCAGGGTTCGAATCCCTGCCTCTCCGCCAAATGTGTGTGAAACCCCGGCTTTCCAGCACGTACCCTGATTTTCGAGCCATTCAAAGGGAAATCTTTGGCAGCAAGCGGGTGAAGAGCACCGGCGCCGAACTGGTCTCTGCCGCCGCGCCCTTCCGGTCCTCGACGGTCATTCGTTATAGCGCCGCTCGGAGCTTGCCTTGGCAGGGAGCGGCGAAATGCGCAGGTCACAGACCGGCGCCACAGTTGTGGAGCGCCGTCGGCTTACTTTCTTGTGTGTAGTTTGGTTTCAGTCCCAAAGCCGTTCACTCGGGCTCCGTTCGAAAACAGCTCCAGATCGCCGGTCAGGAGCCTCCTGCAAATCTTACGGAGTCCCTCCAAAGCTAACGTTAATGGGCCGCGTGCTGGGAAGCTAGTTGGGAAGCAATGTCGAACTGGCGGCTGGCATCTTCGGCTCGGCCTGCGGCCTGGAAAGCGCGGGCCAGATGCTGGTGCGCGGCGGCGGATGCAGGCGCAATGTCCACGGCGCGCTGAAGCAGAGGGATCGCATCCTGGGGACGGTTCTGATACAGCAGCAATTGGCCGGTAGCTTCGAGCGCCGGTTCATAGTTTGGATTGATGGTGGCGGCTTGCTTGAACATGCTCAGGGCGTCCGCAATCCGGCGTTGCTTGACATCGATAGCGCCCAGATTGTAAGCGGCAGCGAAATTCCGGGGATCCAACTCCAAGGTCTGAGCGAGGCTGGCGGCTGCTCCGTCCAGGTCGCCCGTTTGGATTTGGCAAAGGCCCAGGTAGTAATCTCCCATGCTGAATCCGGCGTCTAACTTGAGAGTAGCGCGGAATTTCTCCATCGCCAGCGAATAGTTGCGGAGCTTGTATTCATCAAGGCCTTCCATATAGGTAATGGGAATGGAATGGGGTTCCACTTTCCCGGCGCGTTCGAGCTTTTCAAGCGACTGTTGCAAGCGGCCATGCTGGCCGTCGGACATGGCGGCGGAGAACAGCTCATAAACTCCAATGCGGTCTTTTGGATCCGGCAGTTGCTTGCCGCTTGCATCCGAATAAGTGCCCGCGGAAATGGCCACGTAGCCGAGTGACCGCAAGCGTTCGAGCAGGGCGGGGTCCGTCAAGTCTTTCTTCGCGGCGGCGTTTCCGGCGGTGGGCGTGTATAAGCGCAAGAAGTCGAAAAGGCGGTCGTGCAATTCCCGCCCCGTGGACTGGCGCTCCGTATAGAGATTGCGAAGCTCGGGCGGGTCCGTCCGAGTGTTGTAGAGTTCGGGGCGCGGCGCGTCAATATAATGCAAGCCGTGAAGCTCGAAGCTTCTCAACTGGCTCCAATGGAAATGGAGTAACGGCAAATAACTTTCCCCATAGAGATTGGAATGCGATCCGCCGCTACGTCCCAGCACAAGGCTCAGCAGGCTGCGGCCCTGCACCGTAGGTGGGCTTTGAATGCGCAGCGCCTGAAGAAGCGTGGGCATCACGTCCACTAGCGAGACGCCGGAGTTTATGACGGCGGGCTTGGTTCCGGGAATCTTGATGAGCAAAGGAACCTGCAGGGTGGAGTTGTAAACGAAGAACCCATGCGTCTTTTCGCCGTGCTCGCCGAGGCCCTCGCCATGATCGCCGCACAGAACGACGATGGAGTTCGAAAGCCATCCCGCTTTTTCAAGTTCATCCAGAAGGCGGCCCACCTGCGCATCATCGAAGGCGATGGCGCCGTCATAAGGCCGCCCCAGGTAGCGGCTGGCATAGGGTTCGGGCGGCTGGTAAGGGGCATGACAATCGTAAAGGTGGACCCACAACAGAAAGGGTTGATGGGGCAAGGATTTTTCCCGGTCGAGCAGCCAGTTGAGCGCGAGGTCCGTCACCTGGTCACCGCGCCGCCTCACTTCATCCATGTCTGCCGCGTCCGGGGCGTTGTAATTGAAATGATCGTAGTAGGTATCAAATCCCTGGTTCAGCCCAAAGCGGCTATCCAGCACCGCCGCGGAAACGAAGGCTGCGGTCACATAACCGCGCGCATGAAGAACCGTGGCCAGAGTTGGAACGTTTGGCGAAAGCCGGTTGCCGCTGAAGTCGTGCATTCCGGTGGCGATGGGATAGCTACCCGTAAACAGGCACGTGTGCGCCGGCAGGGTGATGGGCACGGGCGTAAATGCCTGCGTAAAGCGAGCGCCGGACTGGGCCAGGCGGTCCATGTTTGGAGTGCGGATTTGCTTGTCGCCATAGCAGGCCAGGTGGTCGGCGCGAAGCGTGTCCACGGTGATGATGACGACATTGAGTTGGGATGGGGCGGGCGGTGAGGCTTGGGCGCGGGTTGGCGCGAGAGCGGTTGCGACAGAGGCGAGTGTCCTGCTGCCGCCGGCAACCCAAGAGAGCAAGGCGAGAGCGAGCGCAACCCGGACCGAAGTGATTCGAGCAGTTCTACGGTTCGAAGGCGGCGCAACTTTTCCCAAATCGGCTGGGCCGAATGTCCCAGGATTCAGCGCAGCGCTACTCATATTTCTCATAACTCACAGCTTCGTCCGCATAGCCCATGCTGGCCAGCAGTTGCCGGACTTCCTGTACCATCTGCGGCGCGCCGCACACATAGACGTGAAGGCCGCGCTTGTCCGCCAGATATTTTTCTACGTGGGCTTGGACGTGGCCGCGATGGCCCGTCCATCCGGGCTCGGCCCGGCTTAACGTGGGAATGAAGTGGAAGTCTGGATTCTCTCGTTCCAGA
>Ga0102924_1003315_pt1 | contig 16991 bp, 15 predicted proteins | sample PaiPotPPM11metaG_FD_80116 | JGI IMG/M metagenome (GOLD analysis project Ga0102924, IMG submission 80116) | Iron sulfur acid spring bacterial and archeal communities from Banff, Canada, to study Microbial Dark Matter (Phase II) - Paint Pots PPM... ...
AGCTCACCGTCTCGGTTACCGTGGCCGATTTGCCCGAGGTGAGCGCGCCGAAGGTAGAGGTGCTTCGCGAGATCGAGCTGGCGTCGCTCACGCCCGCCATACGGGTAGAGCGCGGCATCCGGAGCGACCAGGGCGCGGTGATCACGCGAGTAAGCGACCGGGTCTCGGAGGAGCTTGGGATTCAGACCGGCGACGTCATCGTGCAGATCAACCACAGCCCGGTTACGAGTGCAGACCAGGCGGCGCGGGCGCTAAATTACTATGGCGGGCGGGGGCCAATCCGCATGTATTTCGAGCGCCACGGCCAAGTCTTTACAACGGACTTCAGCATCCAGTGAGCGCACCGGACCAGTATTTCTCCCCGCTGGCCGAGCGGTACGCATCGCACGAGATGTTGACGCTCTGGTCGCCGCAGCGGAGACACGCGCTGTGGCGCCGCATCTGGCTGGCACTGGCAGAATGCGAGAAAGAGCTGGGCGCCGACATTCCCGACGAGGCGATAGCGGCCATGCGGGACCACTTGGACGACATAGACTTCGCGCGCGTTGCCGAGCACGAGCGGCGGCTGCGGCACGATGTCATGGCGCACGTGCACGCTTTTGCGGACGCAGCGCCCGCAGCGCGACGCGTGATCCACCTCGGCGCGACTAGCGCTGACATAACCGACAACGCCGACCTGCTCCTCATGCGCGCGGGCTTTGGGATTCTACGCCAGAAGCTCATCAACGTTCTTCGCACACTCGCCGCGTTCGCGCGCGCGTGGCGGGCCGAGCCGACACTGGGATACACTCACCTTCAGCCTGCCCAGCTCACGACCGTCGGCAAGCGAGCCACACTATGGATGCAAGACCTGGTGCTCGACCTCGACGTGCTCGACCGCTTCGTGGACACCCTGCCGTTCCGCGGGATAAAAGGCACGACCGGCACCCAGGGAAGCTACCTCGCACTGTTCCACGGCGACCACGCGAAGGTGCAGGCGCTGGATAAGACGGTGACTCGGCGGTTGGGATTTTCGCGTTCATTGCCCGTGACCGGGCAAACCTACACACGTAAGCTCGATGCGTCCGCGCTGGACATCATCGGCGGCATCTCGGCTAGTGCCGCGAAGTTCAGCGGCGACGTGCGCTTGTTGCAATCGTATGGCGAAATTGACGAGCCGGTCGAGGTCGGACAGGTCGGATCGTCGGCCATGGCGTACAAGCGGAATCCCGTGCGGTCGGAACGTATTGCCGGGCTTGCGCGCTTCGTCCAATCGCTCGTCCCGAACGCCAATCAGACGCATAGCGTGCAATACTTCGAGCGGACGCTGGACGATAGCGCGAATCGTCGTATGGTGATTCCGGAGGCGTTTCTGGCGACGGACGCGATTCTACTGCTCATGGTCAACATTGCCGGCGGCCTTCAGGTGCATCCCAAACGCATTCGCCGGCGCGTGCTCGCCGAGCTGCCGTTCATGGCGACCGAGGAGATTCTCGTCCGCGTCGTGCGCAACGGCGGCGATCGTCAGGCCGCCCACGAGGCGATCCGACGGCACAGTCGCGCGGCGACTGAGGCCATGCACGACGGTGGCGAGAGCAACGACTTGCTGGTCCGGCTGGCCGAGGACTCCGCATTCCCGCTCGACGCGGTCGACCTCGGCTCGGTCGCGGATCCGTCGCGATACGTCGGGCGCGCGCCGGAACAGGTAGACGAATTTCTGGTTGAGGTGGCGGAGCCGCTGCTAGGCGGGACGCCCGATCATGGCGAAGGGGCCGAGAACGCCGCAGAGGTGCACGTTTGAGCCGTCACGGGGGGAGCGCGCTGTCAGCGAGCGAGCGACACGCAGTGGGAGAGGATTCGACTGCGCAAGGCGCAGCGGCACGTCCCGGTGGTGCGCTTCCTTTGCCGCCGCTCCGGCGCGGAAAGGTGCGCGACGTCTACGAAGTCGATGCGAATCGGCTGTTGCTGATCGCGACGGATCGCATAAGCGCCTTCGACGTCGTCATGCACGAGACAGTTCCCCACAAGGGCGCAGTGCTGACTCAAATGACAGCCTGGTGGTTGCGACAATTCGGCGCCGCCGTGGCGCATCACATGCTCGCTGCTGACGTCGAGACGATAACCGAGCTTGTGCCGGCTCTGGCGGAGCATCGCGCAATGCTGGTTGGCCGGGCGATGCTCGTGCGTCGGACGCGCGTGTTCCCAGTCGAGTGCGTAGTCCGCGGTTACTTGTCCGGCTCCGCGTGGGCTGAGTACAGCCAAACCGGCTTTGTAGGGGGGCAACGACTGCCTGCCGGCCTGCGGGAGAGCGACCGGCTCGAGTCGCCCATCTTCACCCCCGCGACGAAGGCGGAGTCGGGCCATGACGAGAATATCACTTTGGTGCGGTTGGCCGAGATCGTCGGCGATCGTACGGCCACGGAGCTCGAGCGCGTGAGCCGATCGCTGTACGACCGCGGGCGCGCGATCGCGGAAGGTCGCGGGATCATAGTAGCCGACACGAAGTTCGAGTTTGGCGAAGTGGACGGGCACACGCTTCTCATCGACGAGGTACTGACCCCTGACAGCTCGCGCTTTTGGCCCGCGGACCGATATGCGCCGGGCCGCGCGCAGGTGAGTTACGACAAGCAGCCGGTGCGCGATTATCTCGCCGACGAGCGGCGAGCCGGCCGGTGGACGGGCGATCCACCGCCGCCAACGCTCCCGCCGGACGTGGTGCGCGCCACCTCGGAGCGCTACCTCGACGCCTATCGGCGGCTCACTGGGGCGCCGTTGGACGTGTCTGACGACGCGGGCCTGCCGTGAGCTTCGCGCGCGAAGGCTATGCGTTCATGGGGTTGGCGGCCATGGCGACCGCGGCCGCGTTCGCCGCGGCGTTCGCTAGGCGGTCGTACGGTTTGTGGCTGGTCGCGTTCGCGCTCGCGATCATCACGCTGTGGATTGCGTACTTCTTCCGTGATCCCGAACGTACTGGCGACCGTGGCGACCGCTTGGCCATTGCCCCCGCCGATGGGCGCGTCGTCATGATCACGGAGGCCGACGAGCCGGCGTTCCTGCACTCGCGGGCGCTACGCATCTCGATCTTCATGAACGTTTTTGACGTGCACGTGAACCGATACCCAGTGGGCGGTACCATACGGTACATCCATTACAACCCGGGCAAATTCTTGAGCGCAGCCGGCGACAAGTCGAGTCTGGAAAATGAGCAGTGCTCTGTCGGCATCGACACCGGGCCGGGGCGCCCACGCCTTCTGGTGCGCCAGATCGCCGGGCTCATTGCGCGCCGCATTGTCACCTACGGCCGGGAGGGCGACGTCGTGGAACAGGGGCGACGAATGGGCATCATCCGATTCGGGTCTCGTGTGGACGTATTCTTGCCAACCACGGCCACCGTTCGCGTGACGGTAGGGACTCGCACTACCGGCGGCACGACCGTGCTGGCGGAGCTTCCCTCGTGATGCGGTCACGCATTCGGCGATCAGACATGCGCCGGGCCGCGCCGGCGCTGCCGAACGGATTCACACTCGGCAATCTGTTCTTTGGCCTCTTCGCGATCGTAGATGCTTCGCGCGGTGAGGTTTCACGCGCGGTGCTCTGGATAGTGCTGGGTGGGATCTGCGACGGCTTTGATGGGAGAGTCGCCCGCGCGACCGGAACGGGCAGCCGCTTCGGCGAGGAGCTCGACTCGCTCGTCGACGTAGTCTCATTTGGGCTCGCGCCGACATTGATCATCTACTTCTCGGTCCTCGCGAAAGACGGCGGCGCATGGTGGCTGCTGTGTTTTCTCTTTTGCGCCTGCGCGGCGATCCGACTCGCACGATTCAACGTGACGCAGGCTGGGCGCGTGAAGACGTATTTCCAAGGGCTCCCCAGTCCCGCGGCCGGGGTGACACTCGCCACGTACTTCTGGTTCAGCCAAACCCCGCTGTACGATCAGCGAGTGCTGGGAATGCCGTGGAACGACACGGTCAAGTTCGTCATGGGCGGCCTTGCCATACTGATGATCAGCAACGTGCCCTACCCCGCAATGCCAAAGATCGGGTTTCGGTCGTGGCGCGGCGTCATCGGTCTCGCGGCCACGATCGGCAGCGTACTCGGTATATTTCTCTATGGACGAGAGTTTTTTTTCCCGGCCGGAATGGCGTACGTGCTATACGGGCTGACGAAGACCCTCGTGCTTGGGCTCGTGGATCGCATTCCGACGGGCGAGCCGCTCGAGGGCGACCACGAGGACGACGACGCGGCGAAGGGTGAGTGGCGAGGTGGCGTCGTGGCAGTGGGACGTCGGCGCCGACGTCGTCCGCGGGGGCCAGGACCGGGCTCCAGCGCCATTCACGCGATCGAGGACCCGCCATCATGACTCGCTACCGCGTCGGGGTCCACATTCTCCCGCGGCGTGGGGTTCTCGACCCGCAGGGGGCGGCGGTGGCGCACGCGCTACAGACACTTGGTTTTGACCGCGTTCGTGATGTTCGCGTCGGCAAGCACATCGTGGTCGATGCCGACGCCGATACCGCCGACAGCGCGCGTGACGCCGTTCGCGCGATGTGCGAGCGACTGCTGGCTAATCCGGTGATCGAAGACTTCGAGATCGCGTCTGTCGCGTCCCCCCCCCCGCCGGCCGCGCAGGGAGGGAGACCTTAGCATGCGATTCGGCATTGTCACGTTTCCCGGCTCAAACTGCGACACCGATGCGTACCACGCGGTGGTGGACCGATTAGGCGAGGATGCGGTCATGCTCTGGCACAAGGACCACGACCTTCAGGACTCTGACGTGATCGTGCTGCCTGGCGGATTCGCCTACGGTGACTATCTCCGGGCCGGCGCAATTGCGCGGTTCAGTCCCATAATGCGCGAAGTTCTTGCGCACGCCGAGAAGGGCGGCCCGGTGCTGGCAATCTGCAACGGCTTCCAGATCGCGTGCGAGGCTGGCCTGCTACCGGGCGCTCTCGTCCGCAATATCGGGCTGGCGTTCGTGTGCGAGCCTGTGCGTCTCCGCGTCGAGTCGACAGACACGGCATTCACGAACGCGTATCGTCGGCACGAGATCCTCCGCATTCCGATCGCGCACGGCGAGGGGTGCTATGTGGCCGAGCAGAGCGTACTAGACGAGCTTGAGAGCTCGAATCGTGTCATCTTTCGATACGTCAACGCGGCGGGCGCTGTCGCTCCCGACGGCAATCCCAACGGCTCGGCGCGAAATATCGCCGGCATCATTAACTCTGCCGGCAATGTGCTTGGCCTCATGCCACATCCAGAACGTGCTGCCGATCCCGCGCTGGGATCGGCCGACGGTCTAGCCCTTTTCGAATCACTCTTGGCCAGAGTGGCCGCGTAACGCGGCCCGCGCCGAATGCCTGAGGACACATCGCTAATGCGCTTGCCAATGCTAACCATGCTTCCAGCCATCGCCGCTGTCTTTATGGCGGCGTCCGCCGCCCGTGCCCAATCGGCCGGCCAGAGCGGAGCGCCGGGTTCCACCACGCTGCCGTCGGTCATCAACCGCGCGCCGCATCCGGTTCCCACTCCTATCAGAGCCGCTAGCGCCGAGGACAGCGTCCATCCTTCGGGCATCGTGTTCGCCGGACCGCGGCGGCCCGTGTCCCCACCCGCGTACGTCAAGATTGTGCCGAGCACCTCTCACCCTCGCACCGGCTCGGCATCAGCCGGCGCGCCGCCGAATAATCCGGCAACGCGATAGGACGTGACTGCCGCCGTCGCCGCCTCGGTCGTTCCCCGCCCCGGTGATCCCACGGTCACCCCGGCCCTGGTAGCCGAGCATGGCCTGACGGCGGATGAGTATGAGCGGGTGGTGGCAATGTTGGGACGGCCACCCACATTCACGGAGCTCGGCATCGTGGGCGCGTTGTGGAGCGAGCACTGCTCGTATAAGCACTCGCGGCCTTTGCTCAAGACGCTGCCGACTCAGGCACCACACGTGCTTCAAGGACCAGGCGAGAACGCCGGGGTCATTAGTATTGGCGATGGCCTCGCCGTCGCGTTCAAGATCGAATCGCACAACCATCCTTCCGCGGTCGAACCGTACCAGGGTGCCGCGACCGGCGTAGGGGGCATCTTACGCGACGTATTCACCATGGGCGCGCGGCCCGTGGCGATTCTCGACTCGCTGCGCTTTGGGTCGCTCGACACTCCACGCGTACGATATCTGTTCTCCGGCGTCGTGCGCGGGATCGGCGACTATGGTAACTGCGTCGGGATTCCCACTGTCGCGGGCGAAGTCGTGTTCGATCCCGCCTATGAGGGGAACCCTCTCGTCAACGCGATGTGTGTGGGCGTTGTCCGCGAAGATTCCCTCATCCGCGCTCGCGCCGAAGGCGTAGGCAACCCCATCATCGCGGTCGGCGCCCGCACCGGGCGCGATGGAATCAACGGGGCGGCCTTCGCCTCTGAGGATTTATCCGACGCGACCGACGCCAAGCGGCCGCGCGTGCAAGTGGGCGACCCTTTCACCGAGAAGCTGCTGCTGGAAGCGAGCCTTGCCCTGATCCACAGTGGGCATATCGTGGCCATCCAGGACATGGGTGCGGCCGGGCTCACGTCGTCGTCGGCGGAGATGGCCGCGCGCGGCGATGTCGGAGTCACGATCGACGTCACAAAGGTGCCCGTGCGTGAATCGGGGATGACCCCTTACGAGATCCTGCTGAGCGAGTCGCAGGAGCGCATGCTCGTGGTCGCGCGACGGGGGCACGAACAGGCGGTACGGGAGATCCTGGCGCAGTGGGATTTGACCGCGGCCGTGATCGGCGAGGTCATCTCCGAGCCCGTGTATCGCGTGACGGAGGGCGACACCGTGGTAGCCGAGTTTCCGGGCTCGCGCCTGGTGACCAACTGTCCCGCGTACACGCCGCCGGCGCGGGAGAGCGACGATGTGCGCCGGCTGCGGGAGACCGATGTGCACGCAATTCCCGAGCGGCCAGAGGAACGCGAGCCCGGGTGGACCATCGAGCGTCTGCTATCGTCGCCCACGATCGCGAGCAAGGCGTGGGTGCACCGGCAATACGACACGACGGTCCGGACCAGCACTCTTGTGGGCCCGGGCGCGGCCGACGCGGCAGTCGTGCGGCTCCGCGGGACGACCAAGGCTATCGCGCTCAAGACCGACGGCAACGGACGGTACACGTACCTGGACCCTCGGGCTGGCGGGCGCATCGCGGTCGCCGAGGCAGCTCGCAACGTCGCTTGCACCGGTGCGCGGCCCCTGGCCATCACCAATTGTCTCAACTTCGGGAATCCCACGCGACCAGAGGTTTATTACCAGCTTCGCGAGGCCGTCGCTGGAATCGGTGAGGCATGTCGTGCGCTCGGCACGCCCGTTACGGGCGGCAACGTGTCGCTGTATAACGAGAGTCCGGCCGGAGCGATCTATCCGACGCCGATAGTCGGCATGGTTGGTCTGCTCGATTCGATAGAGCACGTGACCCGGTCCGCATTTCGCGACGACGACGCACGCGGCATTGTCCTCCTCGGGGAGCCGACCGAGGAGCTCGGCGGAAGCGAGTACCTGGCACGCGTGCATGGTGCAGTCGCCGGTGCGCCCCCGGCGTGCGACCTCGAGACCGCACGAAGGCTCGTGGACACGCTCGTGGCCTTGGCGCGTGGTGGGCTCGTGCAGTCCGCGCACGACGTGAGCGATGGCGGGCTGGCCGTGGCAATCGCGGAATGTTGTATTGCCGACCGTGAGCATATGGTCGGAGCCGACGTAGATCTCTCGGCGTGGGAGCACATGGCACGCAGGGCGCTGTTGTTCGGTGAGGGGCAGAACCGAGTCGTGCTGTCCGCCGACGAGCCCGAGGCAGTCGTGCGAGTGGCGCGCGAGCATGGCGTGCCGGCGCGTCACATCGGCGCCGCGCGGCCGGGCAGCGCCGAGCTGCGCTTCGTGGTGGGCGCCACTCAAATCCGTCTGCCTCTAGCTCGACTGGCCGCGGCGTGGCACGATGCAATTCCAACCGCCATGCGGCGAGAGGCATAGCGACCGTGTGTGGCATCATTGGCGTCCGCGGACATTCCCACGCGGCGGAGATCGCGCACCTGGGGCTGTACTCGCTGCAGCACCGTGGTCAGGAGTCGGCCGGAATCATCGCGGTTGATGACGAAGGGCGAGCGCGTAGCTTGCGGGCGTTGGGCTTGGTGTCCGATGGGATTGAGTTGGAACGCCTTTCCGGGCTGACCGGCTCCCTGGCTATCGGCCACACCCGCTACAGCACCGCCGGAGCGACGACAATCGAGAACGCGCAGCCCGCGCTCGTCCGGTTCCGTGGCGGCCACATCGCGCTCGGGCACAATGGCAACATTGTCAACGCGTCCGAGCTCCGCCGCGAGCTGGAAGATCGCGGCTCGATCTTCAGCTCGACGATGGATAGCGAGGTGCTGGTGCATCGTCTCGCCATCTCGACAGCCGAGGATCCTGCCGACAAGCTGGCGGATGCGTTGCGAGGCGTAGAGGGCGCGTATTGTCTCGTGGTCGTCATCGGAACCACGCTTCTCGTCGCGCGCGACCCCAGAGGGTGGCGGCCTCTCGTGATGGGCCACATGCCCAGCGCGAATGGCAACGGCGCGCGCGGAAACGCAGGAGCCGTGGTATTTGCGTCCGAGACCTGCGCCCTCGACATAATAGGCGCCGCCTACGAGCGTGAGGTCGCGCCGGGCGAGGTGATCGCGGTGGACGACGCCGGCATCCGGTCATCGTTTCCGTTGCCTCCGGCGGAGCTCCGGCGCTGCGTCTTCGAGCACGTGTATTTCTCCCGCCCCGACAGCGTGGTGTTCGGCGGGTCGGTCGAATCCTCGCGGCGCGCGCTCGGACGGGCGCTGGCCCGTGAATGCCCGGCGCCCGGCGCCGACCTCGTTTTTAGCGTCCCCGATTCATCCAACTCCGCCGCGCTGGGATACGCCGACGAGGCCGGGCTGCCATTCGAATTCGCTCTCATTCGCAACCATTATGTAGGGCGCACGTTCATTCAGCCCACTCAGGCAGGCCGCGACGCGAAGGTGAAGGTGAAGTACAACGCGGTTCGCGAGCTGCTCGAAGGGAAAAGCGTCGTGATGGTCGATGACTCCATCGTGCGAGGCACGACGACGCGCGGACTCGTGGCGATGGTGCGCCACGCCGGGGCGCGGGAGGTGCACATGCGCGTGAGCTCTGCGCCGATCACCGGTCCTTGTTACTACGGAATCGACACGCCAAGACGCGAAGAGCTCATCGCGGCAAATCTGTCGATCGACGAGATTGCCAGCGACCTTGGAGTTGACACGCTCGGCTACCTCTCACTCGAAGGCATGCTGGCTTCGGTGCCTGGCGGGCCGAATGGGTTCTGCCACGCGTGCTTTTCCGGCGACTATCCGACCCCGCCACCAGCCGACCCTGACAAGCTGAGATTCGGGTGCGGGTGTTGACGGGCGGCTCGCGAGCCACCCCTACGTGCGAGCCGCCGATCTAACACCGATGCCAGACGCCCAGCTCGTCTACTTCTTCGCCGATGGCCGCGCCGACGGGACGCGCGACATGGCCGACGTGCTGGGGGGAAAGGGCGCCAATCTAGCGGAGATGACCAACCTGGGCGTGCCGGTGCCGCCAGGGTTCACCATCGCGTGCGAGGCATCTGGTGAATATCTGCGCACTGGCAAGGCGCCGGACGCACTGCGCGAAGAGGTGTCCGCAGCGATGCGGCGGCTCGAGCAGGTCACGGGTAAGGGCTTCGGCGATGCGAATGATCCGTTGCTGGTGTCGGTGCGCTCTGGCGCGCCGGTATCGATGCCGGGAATGATGGAGACCGTTCTCAACCTCGGTCTCAACGACCGGAGCGTGCAGGGGCTCGGCCGGGCAAGTGGGAACGCGCGCTTCGCCTACGACTCGTACCGGCGGTTCGCCCAGATGTACGGCGACGTCGTGCTTGGCGTTCCCCGCTCGAAGTTCGAGTCGCTTCTGGGCGCGAAGCGCCTGACGACGGGCGCAGCCATCGACGCCGACTTGGGAGAGCCCGCGCTGCGCAACCTCGTGGAAGAGTACAAGGCGCTCGTCCGGCACGTCACGGGGTCGGATTTCCCGATGGATCCGACCTGCCAGCTGTGGGGCGCCATCGAGGCCGTCTGGCGATCGTGGAACCTTCGAAAGGCTGTGGACTTCCGCCGACTGAACGGAATATCCGACGCGCTCGGCACGGGGGTAACGATCGTCGCCATGGTCTTCGGCAATCTCGGGGACGACTCGGGCACGGGAGTCGCGTTCACGCGGGACCCGTCGACTGGAGAGCGCCGGTTTTACGGCGAGTTCCTCGTCAACGCGCAAGGCGAGGACGTAGTCGCGGGCGTTCGCACGCCCTTGCGCATCGAGGAGATGGAGGACCGGCTCCCGAAAGCATACGCCGAGCTTCTCGAGACACAGAACCGCCTCGAGCGCCACTACCGGGACATGCAAGACCTCGAGTTCACCGTGGAGCGCGGCCGCCTGTTCCTGTTGCAGACACGAACGGGAAAGCGCACCGCGGCAGCCGCCGTACGCATTGCTCGCGACATGGTGGCCGAACGTTTGATCGATGCGCGCGAAGCGGTGCGTCGAGTGCCCGCGAGCCAGATCGGACAGCTCTTGCACCCCGTGATCGACGGCGCCGTCCACTTCACTCCGCTGTGTCGAGGGTTGCCCGCCAGCCCGGGGGCAGCGAGTGGCGTCGCCGTGTTGGACCCCGATCGCGCGGAGCAGCGCGCGGCCGCGGGCGAGGATGTCGTGCTCGTGCGAGAGGATACGACGCCGGACGACTTTCATGGCATAGTTGCGGCTCGCGCGGTGGTGACATCTCGCGGCGGCATGACTAGCCACGCGGCCGTGGTGGCGCGCGGGATGGGAAAGTGCGCCGTTGTGGGATGCCGGGACCTCACGGTTGACCTTCAGCACCGGCGCCTGCGAGTGAACGACTCGTCGGTTCCCGAAGGCGAGTGGCTTACTGTAGACGGGGCGGCGGGGGCTGTGTATCGCGGCGAGCTGCCGACCGTGCCGAGCGAAGTGATGCGCGTGATCGCCGGCACTACCGCGCCGGTTGACGCGCCGCTGTTTCAGGCGTACGCGCAGGTGCTGGAATGGGCCGACGAGGTACGCACGCTGACGGTCCGCGCCAATGCGGACACCCCTCGTGACGCACGTTTGGCCCGTGGGTTCGGGGCTGAGGGCATTGGACTGTGTCGCACCGAGCACATGTTCTTCGAGGGCGACCGCATCGCGGCGATGCGGGAGATGATCGTCGCGCGCGACGAGGGCGGGCGGCGGCGAGCACTCGCCAAGCTGCTGCCAATGCAGCGTGCCGACTTCGAAGGGTTATTCGCGGGGATGGATGGCTATCCGGTCACCATTCGCCTGCTCGATCCGCCGCTGCACGAGTTCCTGCCGCACGGCGGCGAAGAGTCGAAGCTTCTCGCGCGAACGCTCGGTCTCTCGCGTGACGAGTTGAGCCGCGTCGTGGACGCGTTGCGGGAGGTGAATCCGATGCTCGGTCACCGCGGCTGCCGGCTGGGCATCACGTATCCCGAGATCACGGAGATGCAAGGGCGGGCGATCTTCGAAGCCGCGGTCCGCGCCGCTCGGCGCGGAGTGGATGTCCATCCCGAGATCATGGTCCCGTTCGTCGCGACCGCGCGCGAGTTCGACGACCAGCGCGCGTTGCTCGACCGAGCCGCGGAGCAAGTGATGGGCGCGATGGGCGAAACGATACCGTACATCGTGGGCACGATGATAGAGCTGCCCCGTGCGGCGCTCACGGCGGACGAGATCGCGGTCGGCGCGGAGTTCTTCTCGTTCGGCACGAACGACCTGACGCAGACTACGCTCGGGCTGAGTCGCGACGACGCCGGTCGGTTTCTCCCTTCATACATCGAACGTGGGATATTGCCGGACGATCCTTTCCAGGTGCTGGATCAGGCCGGGGTTGGCAAATTGATTCAGATGGCCGTCAAGGGCGGGCGCTCCGTCCGTCCCACGCTCAAAGTGGGTCTGTGCGGCGAGCACGGCGGCGAGCCCAAGTCGGTCGCATTCTGCCACGCCATAGGATTGGACTACGTGTCGTGCTCCCCGTACCGCGTGCCCATAGCGCGTCTGGCTGCCGCGCAGGCCGCGCTAGACTCGATCGGAGCGAGCGCCTAGGGCGTACGCGGCCGGACGAACCGATACAGCATCTCGTTCCCCCGTACCATTCCGAATTCTTCGCGCGCGATTCGCTCCTGGGTGATCGGGTCGCTCACGAGCGCACGTGCCAGGGTGGTCAGCGAGTCGACGTCGTGCTGCAGACGATCGACCTGAATCACGAGCTCGTCTCGCCGATTGTGCTGGCGATACAGATCCAGCGTGCTGTACTCGCCACCCTGAAGCGCGAACAGGGCGACCGCGACGCCGACCGCGATTTTCAGGTACCGGGCTACGACTCGGTTCATAGTCCGTAGATTGCGCCGCCGGGATATTCCGCCGCGTCGCCCAGCTCTTCGTCAATCCGCAGCAGCTGGTTGTACTTGGCGACACGGTCGGTCCGGCTCGCGGACCCTGTCTTGATCTGGCCGGCGTTGGTACCGACGGACAGATCCGCGATGAAGGTGTCCTCCGTCTCGCCTGACCTGTGGGAGATCACGGAGAGATACCCCGCGGACCGCGCCATCTCGATCGCTTCGAGCGTCTCGGTGAGCGTGCCGATCTGATTGACCTTGATCAAGACGGCGTTTGCGACACCTTGGTCGATCCCGCGCGCTAGCCGCTCCGTATTCGTCACGAAGATGTCGTCGCCGACGAGCTGCACACGGTCCCCGAGCGCTCGCGTCAGAGCGGCCCAACCGCTCCAGTCGTCTTCCGCCATGCCGTCTTCGATTGACACGATGGGATATGTGTCGATCCATCGTGTGTACAGCTCGATCAAGCCTGCGGCATCTCGCGGGACACCGCCACTCTTCTTGAATGTGTACGCACCGCCCGAGTACAGCTCACTCGCGGCCACGTCTATCGCAAGCGCGACGTCGCGCCCGGGCGCATATCCCGCGGCCTCGATCGCCTCGATCACCACGCGAATTGCTTCCTCGTCGTTGGGCAAGTCGGGGGCAAATCCGCCCTCGTCTCCAACATTCGTCGAAAGTTTGCGCTTGGAAAGAACCTTCTTGAGCGTGTGAAACACCTCCGCGCCCATGCGTATCGCTTCAGAAAACGTGTCGGCGCCAATGGGCACGACCATGAACTCCTGGACGTCCACCGTGTTCGCGGCGTGGGCACCGCCATTCAGGATGTTCATCATGGGCACCGGCATGGTACGCGCAAGCGGCCCGCCAAGATAGCGGTACAGCGGCAGCCCTACGTCCGACGACGCGGCGCGCGCGACGGCCATGGACACCGCGAGCATGGCGTTTGCGCCGAGCTTGGATTTGGTCGGCGTCCCGTCAAGATCGATCAACACGCGGTCGAGCTCCGTCTGGTCGGTTGCCTCCAAGCCGGCGATTGCTGGCGCTATGGTCTCGATGACGTTGTCAACGGCCCGCCTGACGCCCTTGCCGCCGTAACGCGACGCGTCCCCATCGCGAAGCTCCAACGCCTCGTGCTCACCGGTCGAGGCCCCACTAGGTACGGCGGCGCGGCCGAAGGCGCCCGAATCGAGAGTCACGTCCGCTTCGACAGTCGGGTTCCCGCGGCTGTCGAGGATCTCTCGAGCCGTGACGTCAGTGATTGTGGCCATCAGGCGTTGATGAGTGGCGGTGAAGATTGTCTGGAGTCCGCGGCGACCCCGTATTCGCGAGCCAGCGCGTCGCTCATGCGGTCGCGCACTCGTTGCATGAGCACGTCCCGGTCATCGTAAACCAGCCCCTCGGTAGGCACCGGCTCCAGAAAATGAATATCGACCGTGCCGCCGCGCACCCGCCAGCTGCCTTTGGGCATTATCGGCATTGTTCCATGCACCAAGGTCGGGACGATCGGCGCCGCGGCCGCAATGGCTAGGACGAACGGGCCCTTCTTGAATGGGCGAAGGGGGTAACTGCGCCCCCGCGTGCCTTCGGGAAACACGATCACCGGACGTCCCGCGCGCACCTGGCGCGCAGCCTCATCGTAGCTGACAAACGCGGACTTTCGGTTGTGTCGCTCGATCGCAATGGTCCCCAATGCGCGCGCGGCTGGCCCGAACAGTGGAATGCGGAGAACCTCGGCTTTGGCAACGAACGAATATCGCGGCAGAGTCGCGGCCAGCGCGAACACGTCGAACCAACTCACGTGGTTGCTGACGAACACCACGGGAGTTTGTCCGTCACCCATGCGGTCAGCGCCGTGCACCCGCACTCGCACGCCGGCGGCGCGCAACACGCCGCGCCCCCATGCGCGCGGCGCCCACCAGAGAACGCTGCCCGGCTTGTCTGCGACCCCCAGCGCCGTCGCCACGAGCACGAGTGTCGCAAGCGGAGGCGTCAGCACGACCATCGCTAGCAGAACGAGCGCCGAACGCATCACGACGAAAAGTGGTCGTAGCCACCAGGCGGGTCAACGCGCTTGCCATCACAATACGTCTCGACCCCGGCGCCCGCGCGAGTACTCGCGGGCTCGGTGACGTGTCCAATGTCCGTCAGTGGAATGCCGAAGGCTGCGGCGAAGTCCGACACATCGATTCCTCCAGGCGCGATTACGGCCAGCTCGTACTCCTCGCCGCTCTGGGCTGCGTCAATCGCGGTGACGCCCGACACTCGAGGCACCAGCCCCAGATCGATCGCGATGCGGACGCCGCTCGCGGCGGCGATGTGGCCCACGTCGGCCACGAGCCCGTCAGACACATCGATCGCGGCCCGCGCGCCACGCTCGGCAAGCCACTGCGCCTCTCGAATACGCGGAGCCGGCCGCGCGAACCGCGCGCGATCGGCCGGTTGAGGATCAGTACCATCGAGCCAGGCGCGGAGCGCGCGCGCCGGCCCGCCAATGACGCCCGTCACATACACGTGGTCGCCCACCCGCGCTCCGGTACGAGTGATCGGGTGCGGGACCGAGCCTAGCACCGTCACGTTGAGCGCGAGCATGCCCGGGCCCGTAACCGCGGTGAGGTCGCCGCCAAGCACTGTCGCTCCAGCAGCACGCGCCGCCTGCCCTGCACCATCGGCGACTCCCTCCAGCGCCTCGCGCCAGTTGGTGGGCACGGTGATGGCGAGCAGCACGCCGAGAGGCGATGCAGCTGCAGCCGCCAGATCACTCAGCGCTGCCGCGGTCGCGCGATACCCGATCTCGGAAGGCGTGAGCCACTCGCGACGAAAGTCCACCCCTTCGACGCTGGTGTCCGTGCTCGCGACCATGCGGTGGCCAGGAGGCACATCGAGCGCTGAGGTGTCGTTTCCGATCCCCCGAGCGGAATCGCCCCACCGCGCGAGCAATCGTCGAATGGCATCGAACTCCGCCCCGCGGCCAAGCGCGACGTGCACGCTGCCTCACTCGCCAACGTTGGGCAGTTGGGCCAACACGGGGTATGCCATCGGCGCCTGCTCGATACGCCAGGCTTGCGGGAGAGCGCGCAACACGTCGTCCAGCGTCAGGCCGCGGACACCAGGCCCGGCAAGCTCCGCGGCTCGTCCGTGCACCCAGGCCCCAGTTGCTGCCGCAGCCGTGGGATCAGACGTCTGAGCAAGCAGTGTCGCCGTCATGCCGGATAGAATGTCGCCGCTCCCCCCGACAGCGAGAATTGGCGTGCCCGCTGCGCTTACGAGGCGGTAGCCATCGGGCGAGGTGACTATGGTCGGCACGCCTTTTAGAAGGACAGCCGCGCCGAGTGTTCGCGCCAGCTCGCTGCCAACCTCGAAGCGTTGCGCGAGCACTTCGTCGGTGGACATTCCGGCCAGGCGACCGAATTCGGCCGGGTGCGGCGTCACGAGAGCAGGACGAGCCGCCAGCAGGGTGCCAAGCTCCGCGGCACGCCCGGCAAACAAGTTGAGCGCATCGGCGTCGAGTACAGTCGGGCGGCGCGTCTTTCGAAGCACGCGCTCGGCTACGGCACGCGACGCCGGGCCGGTACCCAGTCCAGGCCCTAGCAGCACTCCGTCGGCCCACTCGTCGATCTGTTCCTTGACATCCTGATCGGTTTCTGGCCACGACGCTGCGAGCGCGCCATACTCGGCGGTCTGCACGACCGGCACGTTACCGGAGGCGACGAAGAGCCTCACGAGCCCCACGCCGCTTGCCAGCGCGGCGCGCGCGGCGAGAATCGCAGCGCCCGCCATGCCCGGTGCGCCACCGATAATCGCGATCCGACGACGCAATCCCTTGTGCCACTCGGCGCGAATGGCCGGCACGTGAGCGCGCACGAAAGCGGCGTCGATCAGCGCCGGCGCACTGCCGTCGCCGGCCCCATGAATGCCCAGTCCGATGTCCAGAACGGCGATCTCGCCGGCTGCGCCCCTCGCGATGAGGAGCCCGCGTTTCATGCTTCCGAACGTGAGAGTCAGGTGTGCCCGCACCGCCAACGGGTCTACGGCGCCGCTCATCGAATCCACGCCCGTGGGGATATCGAGGGCCACGATCATGGCTCCTCGTGCGCGGTGAGCCACGATGTGGCGCGCGGCGTCAGCCACCTGGCCGCGCAGTCCGCCGCTCGATCCCGTGCCTAGCAGTCCGTCAACTACTACTCCAGCGGAGCCATCTCCGCCGTCGTGGGCGGCGTCCGTCACCACGTCTCGCACCTGAGATCGAGCGGCGTCACGCTCGGCTGCGGCGTCGCCACCGGCTTTGGGATTGCCCGCGGTCACCACGCGAACCGACACGCCCGACGCCGCGAGCGCGCCGGCTACGACCCACGCATCGCCTCCATTGTTGCCCGGGCCGGCGTAAATCACCGCCCCGCGCCGGAGAGCCCTGGGGTATCGAGCGGCAATGATCGCGGCGGCCGCCGCACCGGCGCACCGCATGAGCGCCCGCGATGGCACGCCGCCCGCGATTGCGGCCCGATCGCGCGCCGCGCTTTCTTCGGGGCTGAGCACTTGGATCATTGAGACCTCCTCACCCCCCTGCCCCCCTC
>Ga0102924_1003316_pt1 | contig 16987 bp, 17 predicted proteins | sample PaiPotPPM11metaG_FD_80116 | JGI IMG/M metagenome (GOLD analysis project Ga0102924, IMG submission 80116) | Iron sulfur acid spring bacterial and archeal communities from Banff, Canada, to study Microbial Dark Matter (Phase II) - Paint Pots PPM... ...
CGTGCTGCAGCACGCCCGCCAGCTCGAGGCCGACGAGAACGGCCCCGGCGTGCAGCTCTACGACCGCTCGCCGATATGCACGCTAGCCCTGGCCAGGTACCTGGACCGGCCCGCCACTCCGAGACTGGCCGAGGAGATCAAGAGATTGATCGAGCAACAAATCTTTCAGCGGCCGGTCTTCTTCGTGCGGCCGATCGGGTTCATCACGCCGACCTCCGCGCGGCGGATCAGCTACGCCGAATCCCTGGCCTTCGAGCGAGTGCACGAGTCGGCTTACCGAGAGCACGGCTTCGAGCTGATCGACGTGCCGCTGGCGCCGGTCCGCGAGCGGGCGGCCCTCGTCGCCCGAGAGCTGGAGCTCAGATCCTGAGCCAGGTCTGGCCGTCGATGAGCTCGCGGACCGCGTCCAGGTGGCCCGCGTGGCAGGCCGTCTCCGTGATCACGTGCATGAGCAGTTCGCGCAGGTTGTGCAGCCGCCAGTGGCCGAACTGCTCGGCGGGCCAGAAGGCGGGCGGGGCGTCAAGCGGCAGCTCCGCGATGACCGCGCTGGCCCGCTCGGTCTCCCGCCGGTAAGCCTCCAGCACCACCGACGCCGGCTCGTCGGGACCGACTATCCAGCCAGCAGGTCCCGACTCGACCGCCTCCCCCGCGGCGACCACCCGGAACCAGAGTCGCTCAACGTCGATGGTCAGGTGGCGGATAAGTTCCAGGCAGTTCCAGCCGGTCGGCAGCACCGGGCGGCGCAGGTTTTCGTCAGATAGCCCGGCCAGGATTCCGAGCACGTGCTCACGCTGATTGTTCAGGGCGGCCAGCAGGATTTTCTTTTCGCTTTCCATGCCAGCACGACGAACTCGGCCAGCCGTTATGGACGGGCCGGGAGAGGATTCACGCGCGGTTTAGTGTCACGGGGGTGCACCGGCTCGCCGCATTCCTGGCACACCAGGTGGGGCGCGAGCTGGTGATCGCCGTGGTGCTCGATGACCAAGGGCGGCCCGGTGCCGTCGTCCAGGTGCCGGTCGCCCCAGTCCATCAGCGTGACGATGACCGGGTAGAGGTCACGGCCCGCCTCGGTCAGCCGGTACTCGAACCGGGCCGGGTGCTCGGCGTACTGGGAACGCTCCAGGATCCCCGCCGCGACCAGCGTGCGCAGCCGGGCGGCCAGCGTGTCCCGCGGGGCCCCGGTGCGCCGGATCATCTCGTCGAACCGGCGGTTGCCGAGGAACACCTCGCGCACCGCGAGCAGCGCCCACTTCTCGCCCACGACGGCCAGCGTGCGGGCGATGGAGCACGCGCGCGGCTGAGGCGTGATCGACGTCATAGCCCCAGCTTACCTCAGTGAGTTCAGTTTCTGGACTCACTGCGATCCGTCAGCTAGTGTGAGTCCAGAATTCAGACTCACCCAGCCAGAAGGATGTGCCGTGGACTCAGCCCGCGCGACGGACGCCCCGCCCGCCGCCCCGAGCGCCAGAACCGCGCCGTCGCGCCGTCAGGTCACCGCCATCGTCGGCGTCCTGTCCCTGGCCGTGTTTATGTCGAGCCTCGACCTGTTCATCGTCAACCTGGCGTTTCCTTACATCGGCCGCGAGTACCCCGGAACCAGCCTGAGCTCCCTGTCCTGGGTGCTGAACGGCTACACCATCGTGTTCGCCGCGATCCTGGTCCCGGCCGGCCGCTGGGCCGACCGGGTCGGGCGGCGCAAGCTGTTCGTGGCCGGGCTGATCGTCTTCAGCGTGGGCTCGCTGCTGTGCGGCCTGGCCCCCGGCGTGCCCGCGCTCATCGTGGCCCGGCTGATCCAGGCCAGCGGCGCGGGCCTGATGGTGCCCGCCTCGCTGTCCCTGCTGCTGGCCGCCGTCCCGGCCGCCGACCGCCCGCGGGCCATCGGCACCTGGTCGGCCCTGGGCGCCCTGGGCGCCGCGCTTGGCCCGGTCATCGGCGGCAGCCTGGTCCAGGTCAGCTGGCGCTGGGTGTTCTGGATCAACCTGCCCGTCGGCCTGGTCGCCGTGCTGCTGGCCGCCCGCGTGGTCCCCGAGAGCCGCGACGAGAACGTGCGCGGCCGTCCCGACCTGATCGGCGCTGGCCTGCTGGCCGCGGCCGTCGGCCTGGTCGCCCTGGCCCTGGTCAAGGCGCCCGACTGGGGCTGGGGCTCGGCCGGCTTCATCGGCCTGCTGGCCGCGTCCGTGGCCTGCGGGGCGGCCATGGTGTTCCGCTCGCACCGCCACCACTCCCCCGTCATCGAGCTGGGGCTGCTGCGCTCGCGGTCGTTCAGCGGCACCTTCGCCGCCTCGATCCTCTACTACGCCGCGTTCGGGGCGTTCGTGCTCAACTCGGTCGAGTTCCTGACCGGCGAGTGGCACTACTCGGCCGTCCGGGCCGGCCTGGCCATCGGCCCCGGCCCGCTCATGGTGCTGCCGTTCGCCCGGTTCGTGGCCCCCAAGCTGGCCGCCGTAATCGGCGGACCCGGCCGGGTGGCGGTCATCGGCTGCCTGGTCAACGCGGGGTCGCAGTGGCTGTGGCTGAGCCAGATCCAGGCCCACCCGGCCTACCTGGCCCACCTCCTGCCGGCCCAGCTCATCGGCGGCGCCGGGGTCGGCCTGACCATCCCCTCACTGCTCGGCGCGGGCAGCGCCTCGCTGCCGCCCGCCCGGTTCGGCACCGGCAGCGGCGTGCTCAACATGGCCCGCCAGGTGGGCACGGTCCTCGGCGTGGCCGGGCTGGTGGCTATCCTGGCTCACCTGTCGCCCGCCGACCCCATCGTGACCTACCGGCACGGCGTCGAGCTGGTCATCGCGTTCTTCGCCGCCGCCGGCGTGGTCGCCGCGGCCCTGCTGATCCGCCGCCCCGCCAATGGAGCCGCCTGATGTCCGCAGAACCCGCGCCGCGAAGCTGGGGCGACCCCCGGTCAAGGACCGTCACCTGGTACGACCCCGGCATCACCGCGGCCGGCGCGGAAGGCCTGTCCGGCCTGGAGTTCATGCGCGCCATGATCGCCGGTGACGTGCCGCCGCCGCCCATCGCCAGCGTGCTCAGCATGTGGCTGCGGAAGGTCGACCACGGCCTGGCCGTCTTCGAGTGCCAGCCCGACGAGTCGGTCTACAACCCCATCGGGGTCGTGCACGGCGGCCTGGTGTGCACGCTGGCCGACTCGGCGGCCGGCTGCGCCGTGCACACCACCCTGGCCCCCGGCGTCGCCTACACCTCGGTGGACATCACCGTGAACTACTTGCGGCCGGTCACCCGCGACGGCGGCGTGCTGACCGTGACCGGCAAGGTGGTCCGGTCCGGCCGCCGCATGGCGCTGGCCGCCGTGGAGGTCCACGACGCCAGGAACCGCCTGGTCACCACGGCCACCAGCAACTGCCTGATCATGACGCCCAGCCCCTAGAACTCTGCTCTTAAAGGTCCCTGAGCAGGCCGAGCCGCCGGGCCAGCTTGGCCGTGCCCTGGGGGTGCCAGGAGCGGGCGAACACCTCGCTGATGTCGTAGGGCACATCCACCCCGCCCTGCCACTGCACCGCGACCACCTTGTGCATGTCGGCCAGCTTGTGCGGTTGACCGGTCCAGTCCGCCACCCACAGGCCGTACTCCAGGTCGCCGCAGGCCCGGCGGATGTCGGCCACCAGCGACCGCTCCACGTAGATCACCGCCGGGCGCTTGTGCCGGCGGCGGGCCCGGATGAACCCCGGCGCGTCGGCCACGCTGGCCGCGCCCGACTCGACATCGAGCACCCCGGCCTTTTCCGGGTCGCCGGGCGGGATGACGGAGATGCGGACGTGCGCGGCCTTGGGGAACTTCCGCCACGCCTCTTCGGGCCAGGCATAGGCGCCGTCGACATAGCCGGCCACCATGCGGGCATCGGCGGGGATATTCTGCCAGTCCACCGAGTCGTACATTCTTCGGGGCATGGCTCGCCAGCGTATCCCGCTTGCCCAGCCATTTCCGGACATCGGCCAGGTTACCCGCCAGCCCGACCGGGACCGGGCACTTATTAGGCTGGGTCCCTAGACCAACCGAGGAGGATCTCTATGAGCAGTGAGCCTTCGGCCACCGCGGCGGGCACGATCGACGTCGGCGGTGACCTCACCGTCAACCGGCTTGGGTTCGGCGCCATGCGCATCACCGGCGAGGGCATCTGGGGCGACCCGCCCGACCGGGAGCAGGCCAAGGCCACGCTGCGCCGCGCGGTTGAGCTGGGCATCAACTTCATCGACACCGCGGACTCCTACGGCCCGGAGGTCAGCGAGACCCTGATCGCCGAGGCGCTGCACCCCTACCCCGACGACCTGGTCATCGCGACCAAGGGCGGCCTGACCCGCCCGGCCGCGGGCCGCTGGGACGCCGACGGGCGCCCGGCCCACCTGCGCGAGGTGTGCGAGGGCAGCCTGCGCCGCCTGCGGCTGGACCAGATCCCGCTGTACCAGCTGCACCGGGTCGACCCGCGGGTGCCGCTGGCCGACTCCATCGGGACGCTGATCGAGCTCAAGGCGGAGGGCAAGATCCGCCACATCGGGGTGTCCAACTTCTCCGAGGAGCAGCTGCGCGAGGCCCAGGCGCTGACCCCGGTGGTCTCGGTGCAGAACCGCTACAACGTGAACGACCGGTCCTCGGAGTCGATGCTGGACCTGTGCCAGCAGGAGCAGATCGCGTTCATCCCGTGGGCGCCGATCCAGCAGACCGACGGCAAGGCGGCGGTGCGGGCGGCGGCCGAGCGGCTGGGCGTGGACCCCCGCCAGGTGGTGCTGGCCTGGATGCTGCAGCACTCGTCGGCGATGCTGCCGATCCCGGGCACCGGCTCGCCCAAGCACCTCGAGGACAACGTGGCCGCGGCCTCGCTCGAGCTCACGGGCGAGGAGCAGGCGGCCATCGCCACGGGCGGCTGATCCGGCCCCGCTAGAAAAGCGGGTCAGGCCACCAGCGGCGGCCTGACCCGCTTCCTATTCGGCACCGCCTGGTGAGTGACCATTGTTATTCGAGTGGTTTATGCCATTCGTCGTGACAACGAACTCGCGCGGCACCTCGAACTCCGCCGTCCGCGGCGGCGCGGGCGACGGCCTGGCCGCCGCGGCCAGCGCCGGCGTCCGGCGGCCGGTCGCGACGACGTTGGCGACCGCCTCGGACAGCCGCGCCTTGAGGATCGGCGCCACCGGCCGTTCCACCGCCCGGTGGATCAGCCAGGCCAGCCCCAGCATCCCGGCGTACACCAGCGCCACCAGCGCGATGGCGGGGACCTTGTCGCGCAGGTAGGCGATGGTGGTGAAGCCGATGTCCTGGTGGATCAGGTACAGCGGGTAGGTCAGCGCGCCCGCCACCGGCAGCCAGCGCCAGCGGATGCCGTCCAGCCGGTGGGTGGCCACCAGCCCCATGATCACGAAGAACGCGGTCAGCACGGCGGCCAGCGGCCACGGCGCGAAGCTGCGCGGCTGGCTGACGCAGATCAGCCAGGAGTAGGTGACGATCCCCCACAGCAGCAGGTTGCTGCCGAACTTGTGGATCAGGAAGAACGCGATGCCGGCCACGAAGTAGGCCGAGTACGGCGGGTTGACCAGGCTGGAGAGCACGGCGTCGTGGGCGCCGGCCACGGCGATCGAGGCCACCGACCACAGCACGCAGAACGTGACCATGCGCCGGTAGGTGACCCCGCCGATGGCCACGATCCCGAACAGCAGGTAGAAGGTCAGCTCGACGAACAGGGTCCAGAACGCCGGGACCAGGTTCTGCACCCCGTAGGCCGACTGGACCATGGTCAGGTTGGTCAGCACGACGCTGGCGTGGATCCCGGAACTGAGCCGCGGGAAGGCGGCCAGCACCAGCGCCGTGAGGCCGATGGCGGTCCAGTAGGCGGGCACCAGCCGCACCACCCGCGAGACGAAGAAATCAGCCGGCTTGCGGCCCCAGCCGCTCATGCAGATAACAAATCCGCTGATCATGAAGAACAGCTCGACGCCGGTCCACCCGTACATCGCGATGCTGTGCATGGCATGCGGGAACACGCTTGACGCCGGTCTACCCCAGGCGCCGGCCTCGGCCCGGCCTTGATTTCCGATCTGGGCGTCGGAAACTCCGACATAATGGTAGAATACCACCATCGTGGCAGCTAGGAGCCGCAGCCCATCCAGGACCACGACTCGCGGGGCGTTCTTATTCCGCGAGGTAGCGACACGTCGCTCAGCGCACATAGACACCGAAGTACCGTATCCGCCGAATTTCAGTCTTCCCTGAGTGAAGAAGAAATATCCGAGCGATGCGGCTGCCCAGAGGCCCGCTTCCATGATCACTTAGATGCGCCCTGTGATCACGGTCACTTGTCAGTCATTATCACTGACGAGTGACCGTGATCATGGCGTCAGGCCTTCCGGCGCCCCCAGAAGGGAGGTTGCGGCCAGGCCAGAACTGGGTCAGCCGTGACGTCTGAGGCCGGGCGGGCGGGAAGGACCAGCGGGACTATCCGTCGGCTGTGGTCGCGGGACCAGCGGACTGGTCAGGCCACCGGGATGACGGTTCCGCCGGTCATCGCGACCAGCTCGTCGAAGCTGGTGGCGAACATCGTGTGCTTGTCGCCGCCCCCGGCCCACAGCACGCCGAACTGGGCCAGGTCCGCGTCGATCACCGTCGGCACGGGCCTGGGGTGGCCGACCGGGGCGACCCCGCCGACCTGCTGCCCGGTGTGCTCGAGCACGAACTCCGGGCTGGCCCGCCGGATCTTGCCCGTGCCCAGCCGCTGGGCCAGGCCGGCCGTGTCGACCCGGTGCGCCCCGCTAGCCAGGACCAGGAGCGGCACGGTCTGCTCATCGGGGCCGGCCTGGGCGAACACCAGGCTGTTGGCGATGGCGCCCACCTCGCAGCCCAGCGCGGCCGCGGCCGCGGCGGCGGTGGGGACCGACTCGGTGAAGGTCCGCAGTTCAGGCTCGACACCCGCGGCCCGCAGGGCGGCCTCGACGGCGGCAACCGGTGAGGAGATCACCACGCGACCCTAGCGGCGCCCAGCGTGTGACCCAACCGCTTTTGCCCCGCCGGACCAGCCCGCCCGCCTTGAACCAGGCCAGCCCCGCCTTGTTAATTCATATAAAGTCAGTAGTAATACTTGACTTTCAGCCCGGACTAGCGGAGGTTGGCAAGCACAGGGACAGCTCCCAGACCTCTGAAAGGTGCCCTCGCATGACCCAGGTCCAGGACCACCCGGCCCTCAGCTTCCCCGGCGCCGCCGGGCGCACCGACTTCCGGCACATCGACGTGACCCAGGTCGGCGGCAACATCGGCGCCATCGTCGGCGGCATCCGGATCGGCGGCGACGTTGACCCGGCCGCGATGGCCGAGCTGCGGGCCGCCCTGCTGCGGCACAAGGTGGTGTTCCTGCGCGACCAGCAGCACGCCACCGACGCCGACCAGCGGGCCTTCGGCGAGCTGTTCGGCCCGCTGACCAAGCCCCACCCGACCGTCGCGGGCGACGGCCAGGCCGTGCTGCCGATCGACTCCGAGCAGGGCAAGGCCAACAGCTGGCACACCGACGTGACCTTCGTGGACCGCGTGCCCGCCATCAGCATCCTGCGCGCCATCACGCTGCCGCCCTACGGCGGGACCACCGTCTGGGCCAACACCGCGCAGGCCTACCGCCGCCTGCACCCCGGCCTCCAGGCCCTGGTCGCCCAGCTCCGCGCGGTGCACAGCAACCTCTACGACTACGCCCGCGAGCGGCCCCAGGTCGGCGGCATCGACGTCAAGGAGGAGACCTACCGCAAGGAGTTCGCGCACCTGGAGTTCGAGACCGAGCACCCGGTGGTCCGCATCCACCCCGAGACCGGCGAGCCCACCCTGCTGCTCGGCCACTTCGTCCGGTCCTTTGTCGGCCTGTCCAGCGCTGACTCCCAGGACCTGTTCACCCTGCTCCAGCGGCACGTGACCAAGCTGGAGAACACGGTGCGCTGGACCTGGCGCGACGGCGACATCGCCATCTGGGACAACCGGGCCACCCAGCACTACGCCGTGGCCGACTACGACGACCAGCCCCGGCTGCTGCACCGCATCACCGTGGCCGGCGACGTCCCCATCGGCATCAGCGGCGACACCAGCGTGGTGCGCAAGGGCGACGCCAGCCACTACTCGCAGCTAGCCGCCTAGATCTCGGCGCTGCTCCGGGCCAGCATCCTCCTTCGCGCCAGGCCGGGCAGGTCCTCCTGCTCCAGCACCGCGAGGCTGGCCGGGAGCAGCGCCGCTGGCTCACCGGGCCCCAGGCACCACTCGGCCGGCAGTCCCGGCCGCAGCTCGCGGGCCTGCTCGGTGAGCGCCTCCCAGGCCAGCAGCCCGCCGGGGGCCACCGCGCGGGCCGCGCGTCCGAACGCTGACCGGTCCCAGTAGCCGGTGCACAAGACCAGCGAATAACAAGCTGGCGCAGGCCGCCAGGTGGTCACATCGGCCTGTATGAGGGTGAGCATCGAACCCAGCCCGCGGCGGCCGGCCTCGTCGGCCAGCTGGCCGAGCCCCACGTCGGACACATCCACCACCGTCACCCGGTAGCCCCGCTCCGCCGCGAGCAGCGCACTGCCCGACGGCCCGCCGGCCAGCTCCAGCACGGGCCGCCCGCCTGGGCACAGCCGACTCAGCGCCTCGACCGCCAGCGGATGGGGGGTGAACCCCGGCTCGCGCGCCGCATACCGGTCATTCCAGCGCAGCCGGTCCGCGTGGTCGGCCAGGTCAGACATACGCTCAGCCTATGGAGCTGCAGGCCGACTGCGCCCGGTGCGCTGGGCTGTGCTGCATTATCCCGGCGTTCCACGTCTCGGCCGACTTCGCCATCAGCAAGCCCGCCGGCCAGCCTTGTCTGCATCTGGCTGACGACTCCCGCTGTCGCATCCACCGGTCGCTGCGCGAGCGGGGCTTCCGTGGCTGCGCCGTGTACGACTGCTTCGGGGCCGGCCAGCAGGTCTGCCAGGTCACCTTCGCCGGCCAGCCCGCCGCTCCGCGGGACATGCAGGCCGTTTTCCCCGTCATGCGCCAGCTCCACGAGCTGCTCTGGCACCTGACCGCCGCGCTGGCCCTGCCCGCCAGCCGCGTGACCGCTGAGCTCAGCCGAGTCCGCCAGGAGATCGCCGAGCTGACCCAGCTCGGCGCCCCGGCCCTGCTGCAGCTGGACCTCGGCCAGTGCTGGTCGCAAGCTGCCGCCCTGCTCCGCCAGGCCAGCGAACTGGCTAGGGCCGGCCTGCAGGGCCCCGATCACGCCGGCGCCGACCTGGCCGGGGCCCGGCTGCGCGGCGCCGACCTGACCGGCGCCAGCCTGCGCGGGGCCACCCTCATCGGTGCTGACCTGTCCGCCGCGAAGCTGCGGCTGGCCGACCTGACCGGGGCCGACCTCCGCGACGCCGACCTGTCCGGCGCCGACCTGGCGCAGAGCCTGTTCCTGACCCAGTCCCAGCTCGACGCGGCCCGCGGCGACGCCGCCACCCGCCTGCCAGGTCTTCTTCGACGACCGCCCGCGTGGTTAGGCTGAGTCACCCGAAGACTTCGAGCGGGCCCTGTATATGGCACTCTGACCCAGTGCCCCTGCTCGCTCTGGCCGGAATCAGCCGCCAGTACGGTGACCGGCTCGCGCTGGCCCCGGCCGACCTCACGCTGGACGCCGGGCAGTGCACGGCCGTGCTGGGCGCCAACGGCTCGGGCAAGTCCACGCTGCTGCGCATCGCCGCGGGCCGGGACGCCCCGACCAGCGGCCAGGCCGCCTACCGCGGCCACCCGCTGACCGAGGACCAGCTCCTGGTCCGCACCGAGATCGCCGTGGTCGGCGACATGGTCAGCGCGTACCCCGACCTCACCGTCCGCGAGCACCTGGAGCTGGTCTCCGTGGCCCACGGCGCCGGCCGCGGCGCGACCGGGCTCGTCGACCGGGCCCTGGCCGAGTGCGGCCTGGACGGGCACGACGGCGCGCTGCCCGGCTCGCTGTCCAGCGGCCAGCTCCAGAAGCTCCACCTGGCCGCGGTGCTGGTGCGCCCCCGGCGGGTGCTCGTGCTCGACGAGCCCGAGCAGCGGCTCGACCCGGTGGCCCGCCGCTGGCTGGCCGACCTGGTGGGCCGCGAGACGGCGGCCGGGGTGGCCGTGCTGATGGCCACCCACCACACCGAGCTGGCCGCCGCGGTGGCCAGCCACGTGATCGTGCTCAGCGAGGGCGAGATCATCGCCCGCGGCACCCCCGCCGAGGCGCTGGCGGCGATCCAGTGACCGTCGACACCACTCAGCCCACGATCGCGCTGCTGCGCGAACTGCGCCAGGGCCGGGCCCGGCGCCGGGCGGCCGACACCGCGTACTGGATCTACCTGGTCGCCATCGTCACGGTGGCCTGGGGCAGCCCGCTGATCCTGGACGCCGTCCGCTCGCTGCGCCGGCCGCCTGCGCCCGCCGCGGCCACGCCGCACGTGCTGGCCGCCCTGCCCGCCGGGCTGACCGCGCTGGCCCTGCTGCTCCTGCTGGTGCTGCTGCGCGACGCGCTGTGGCGGGGACCGGTCACGCTGCCCCAGGTCACGGTGGACTGGCTGCTCAGCACGCCGGTGGACCGCGGCCGGCTGCTGCGGCCCCGGTTCCGGATGTCCGCGGTCACCGGCGTCATCGCCGGCGCGGCGGTCGGGATCGTGCCCGCCGCCGCCCTGATAGCGGTCGGTCTGGGCGGCCACGGCGTGCTGCGCCTGATCGGCGTGTCCATGGCGTCGACCGGCCTGCTGTTCGCGCTGGCCACCGGCGTCGCCGGGCTCGTCGAGCGTTACCCGGCCGCGCGGCGCGGCCTGCGCCGGGCCACCCCCGTGGTGCTCGGCGTGGCCGCCGCCCTGGCCGGCCTGGCCGCCTGGGCCGCGTTCGGCCACCTGCCCGCCGCGGCGGACACCGTAGTGCTGTGGTCGGGCCCGTGGGGCTGGGCCGCCCAGGGCCTGACCGCGCTGGCCGGCGGGACCGCCCCGCTCTGGCCGATCGCGGCCGCCCTGCTCGGCGTGTTCGCCCTGGCCGCGCTGGCCGCCGGGCACCGGGCCGCGGCCGGCGTGCCGGGCCCGGCCCTGCGGGCTCGCGCGGCCACCATCGGCGCCATGTCGGCGGCCCTGCTGAGCATGGACACCCGCGCCGCCGCCACCGCCTACAGCGCCGCCGCGCAGCCCCGCCGGGCCTGGCTCAGGGTCGGACTGCCCCGCAGATCCGAGCTGGTGCTGCTGTGGCGGGACCTGATCGCGCTGGTCCGGGCCCCGTCCCGGCTGGCCGGCGCGGTGGCGCTGGCCCTGGTGGCGGTCGGCCTGCTGGCCCTGGTCGCCCGCGGGCGGCACGTGTCGCCGCTGCCGGTGGCCTGCGCGCTCGGCCTCGGCTACCTGGCCGCGGCCTGGCTGTGCGAGGGCGCCCGCCTGGATGCCGAGGACACCCGCCGCTCGGTGCACCTGCCGTTCCGGTTCAAGTCGCTGGCCTGGTGGCACGCCGCCGTGCCGGTGCTGGTCCTGCTGGCCGCCGCCGGCGCGCCGGTGATCGCGCTGGCCGTGGCCGACGGCAGCCCGCGGCCGCTGCTGCTGCTGGCCGTGGCCGTGCCGGTGCTGGTGGCTGGCGCCCTGGTCAACGTGTTCCGCGGCGAGTTCCCGCTGGACATGTTCGCGGGCGTGGACACCCCGCTGGGCAACACCGCGGTGTTCAGGATCATCTTCTGGTCGGCCTGGGGCCCGCTGGCCTCGGTGGGCGTGCTGACCTTCCTGCTGGCCAGCGCGCTGAGCTCGCCGGCCGACGGCGCGGTGACCCGCACGGTGGTGCTCGGCGCCGGGCTGGCCGCGGCCCTGGGCGCCTACGCCGCCCGCCGCGCCGCCCGCCTGCGCAACGGCTAGTGCTACTTTCCACGCTATGCCCAAAGTCGCGATTATCACGGGAGGCGGCACCGGCATCGGCCGGTCGGCCGCCCTGGCCCTGGGCCGCGAGGGTTACGCGGTGGTCATCGCCGGCCGGCGGCGCGAGCCGCTCGAGCAGACCGTCGCCGACGCCACGGCCGAGGGGCTGGTGCTGTCCAGCGTGGCCGCCGACGTCACCGACCCGGACGACGTGCGGGCGCTGTTCGACGCCGCGGTGGAGCGGCACGGCCGGGTGGACGTGCTGTTCAACAACGCGGGCCGGGGCGCGCCGCCGGTGCCGCTCGAGGACCTGACGTTCGAGGACTGGCAGTCGGTGGTGGCCGTCAACCTGACCGCCACGTTCCTGTGCATCCAGGCCGCGTTCCGGGTCATGAAGGAGCAGGACCCGCGGGGCGGCCGGATCATCAACAACGGGTCCATCTCGGCCCAGGTCCCCCGGCCCCGGTCGGCCCCCTACACGGCGACCAAGCACGCGGTCACCGGGCTGACCCGGTCGACGTCGCTGGACGGCCGGGCCTACAACATCGCCTGCGGCCAGATCGACGTCGGCAACGCGGCCACCGAGCTGGCCGGGTGGATCTCGGAAGGGGCGCTGCAGGCCGACGGCAGCACGCTGGCCGAGCCGATGATGGACGTGGAGGTGGTGGCCCGCGCGGTGGTCTACATGGCCAGCCTGCCGCTGGACGCCAACGTCCAGTTCATGACCGTGATGGCGACCAGGATGCCGTACATCGGCCGCGGCTAGCAGCCCTGCCGGCGCAGCCAGGACTGCGGCTGGCCCGCCTCCGCGGCCATCGCGGCCCAGGTCATGCCCGCCGCACGGCGCCGCGCCACGTACTCCGCCACCGTGGCGAAGCCCAGGTCGGCCGCCACCCGCGCGGCGCGCTCGGCCGCCGCGTGCCGCTTGGCCGCGTGGGCCACGCGGGCCAGCCCGTGCCGGCGCAGCGCGGACTCTACCGCGTGGTAGGACACCCCGGCCTCGGCCGCGATGGCGTTGACCGACCAGTGCTGGACCGCGTGCCGGTCGCGCAGGTAGCTCGCCACGTCGGCGAAGCCCAGCCGGTCAGCCACCGGTCGCCAGGGCACGTCGTGCCGCCCCGCGCCGTCCCGGCGCACCGCGGCGGCGGTGGCCGGATCCAGCCGTTCCAGGTAGCGCGACAGCCAGTCCTTGTGCAGCCCGGCCTCGCGGCTGATCGCGGCCAGGCTGGCCCCGGCCGCCGTACGGGCCAGGACCAGCGACCGCAGGTCCGCGTAGCCCAGCCGCCGGGCCGCGTCGGCGGCCACCCCGGCCAGGTACCGGTCGGCCCGCGCCCGGCTGGCCTGCCCGGCCGCCGCCACCACCGGGCCGCGGGCGAAGGCACGGGCCGCCTTCTGGCGGCGCTGCTCGGGGAACGGGCGCCCCCGCGCGGCCCGGGCGGCGTCTTGCGTCAGCTCACCCCGGCGAGCCCGTTCCCGGCCCGCGGCGCTGCCCGAGCGGATGGCCGGATCAAACACCAGGCGGGCGCTGAGCGCGGCGGCCCGCAGCTTGCGGGTCTCCGGCCCCTCCAGGGACTGGCTGCGCTCCAGCCCGAACGCCTGGCAGTACCGCTCCTTGGTCCAGCCGTGCGCGGCCAGGTGGGCGGCCACCGACCGCAGCGAGCGCCCGCACAGATGGCAGGTCACCTGCGAGCCGTCCACGATGACCTCGCCGATCGGCGCGTAGAACGCCGTGCCGTCGGACAGCACTCCGAGGACCATCTCCGACCGGCCTCCCGCCAGTAGTCACACTGAGACTACCGCGAGGCGGGGTGACTGGGCCAGGCGGCTGGGCGAGTCGGCTGGGTCTGGCGGGGAACCGTTCGGGGAGACTGCACACCAGGGCCCGCCGCTTCCGGCCGGGCGCCTCAGACATCCGGAGGAGCAGCCAGCATGGCACTTAGCGCGCGCAATCAGCTCAGGGGCACCGTCCAGAACGTCAAGTCGGGCGCGGTCATGGCCGAGATCACGGTGAACGTGGACGCGGGCCCGGTCATCGCCGCCATCACCGACTCGTCCCGCGAGCGCCTCAACCTCAAGGAGGGCGACCAGGTCACCGTGGTGATCAAGGCCACCGAGGTCATGATCGCCACCGACTAGGGGTCCGCCAGCCGCCCCACCCCGCACGCGCGCGGTCCCAGCACGGCAGAGGGACCGATAGCGTGGGCGCGTGCGGGAGTGGGCGGAGATCCGCGCCGATACGGTCGTCTATGAGGACGAGGCCGTCCTGGCCCTGAACAAGCCGGCCGGGCTCGCGGTCATGGGCGAGCGGCATGAGACCGACCTGGTGCGCATCGCCCAGGATGCGGGCGAGAAGCTCTACCCAGCGCACCGGATCGACAAGGTCACGTCCGGCGCGCTGCTGCTGGCCAGGGAACTGAGCCTGCACGGCGACCTGACCCGGCAGTTCAGCCGGCGCACGGTGGAGAAGGTCTACCTGGCCATCACCCGCTCAGCCGGCCTGCCCGAGCAGGGCACCATTGAGCTGCCGCTCAGCGTCGGCCGCAAGAGCCGGGTGCGGGTGGCGGCCAACCGCGCCGCCATCGAGTTCGACGAGTCGCGCTCGCTCTGGTCGGTGGCCGCCGCGGAGGAGTTCCAGCACGTCAGGACCTACCCGTCGGTGAGCACGTTCGCCCGGCTGTGGAGCGACGACCAGCACACGCTGCTCGCGGTCCACCCGGTGACCGGGCGGCGGCACCAGATCCGCGTGCACCTGGCCTGGATCGGCCACCCCATCGAGGGTGATCCGCTGTTCGGCAAGGTGACCGAGGACCGCACCCTGCTGCATTCGTGGCGGCTGGGCTTCGACGCGGCCTGGGCCGGCGGGGCGCGCATCAACGTCGAGGCGCCGCCGGGGGCGGACTTCTGGGCACCGGTCAGCGCTCAGCCGGTGCCGCTGCCCGGCTGGGATGCCGTGCGCCGGGCCCTGCCATGCTGACCACTGGCCGGCTGCCCGTCCGGCTGGTGCCCCTGGTCGGCCGTCAGCGGGAGCTCAGCGAGGTCATCGAGGCGCTGGCCCAGCACCGGCTGCTGACCCTGACCGGGCCCGGCGGCACCGGCAAGACCCGGCTGGCCCTGGCCGCCGCCGAGGCGGTCCGCGGCGCGGGCCAGCGGGCGGTGGGCTGGGTGGAGCTGGCCCCGGTGGACGACCCGGCGGTGGTGCCGCTGGCCGTGGCGGGCGAGCTGGGGGTGCGCGAGATCCCCGGCCAGGACGTGACCGACGTCATCGCCGAGCACGTGGCCGACCGGCCGATGCTGCTGGTGCTGGATAACTGCGAGCACCTGGCCGCGGCGGCGGCCGAGCTGGCCGAGCGGCTGCTGGGGGCATGCCCGGCGCTGACCATCCTGGCCACCAGCCGGGAGGCGCTGGGCGTGGACGGTGAGCGGCAGCTGGCCATCCCGCCGCTGGCGCTGCCCCAGGGCAACGCCACGCCGGTGACCGCGGCGCTGGCCGAGTTCGACGCGATCAGGTTCTTCGAGCAGCGGGCCCAGCTCGCGCTGCCCTCGTTCCGGCTGATGGACGACAACGCCGCCGCGGTGCACCAGGTCTGCCGGCGGCTGGACGGCCTGCCGCTGGCCATCGAGCTGGCCGCGGCCCGGCTGCGGATCCTGTCCGCCGGCCAGCTGGCCGAGCGGCTGGACGACGTGTTCACCGTGCTGGTCGGCGGCGCGCGGACGGCGCCGCGCCGGCACCAGACCCTGCGCGCCACCCTGGACTGGAGCCACGACCTGCTGGCCGAGGACGAGCGGGCGGCGTTCCGCCGGCTCGCCGTGTTCGCGGGCGGCTTCACGCTGCCCGCCGCCGAGCAGGTCACCGCCGGGGGCGAGATTCCGCCCGTCAGCGCGCTCGACCTGCTGACCCGGCTGGCCGACAAGTCGCTGCTGCGCGTGGACCGGTCCGGCGGCGAGATGCGCTACCACCTGCTGGCCACGGTGCGCGACTACGCCCGCGAGCGGCTCACCGCGGCCGGCGAGTACGACCAGGCGCGCCGGGCCCACCTGCGGTTCTACGCCGACTTCGTGGAGCAGATCGAGCCCCGCCTGGGCGGCGCGGGGGACACTGAGGGCGAGGTGGACCTGGAGCGCGAGCTGAACCGCATCGAGGTCGAGACGCCTAACATCCGCGCCGCACTCGAGTTCGCCCGCTCGGCCGGGGACATGGCCGGGGTCCTGCGGATCACCGGGCCGCTGGAGCGCTACGCCTACCTGCGCGGCCAGTACAGCGAGGTACGGCGGTGGATGGACTCGGCCGTCACGATCGGCCCGGACGCGCCGGCCATGCTGCTGGCCAAGGCGCTGCTGGGCAGCGGCCGGCTGGCCCACCTGCAGTGCGACTACGCCACCGCGGTCCGGCGGCTGGAGGCCTCGCTCAGCCTGTACCAGGAGCTGGACGACCCGCACGGCATCGCCAGGGCGCTGCAGGGGCTGGGCAGCGTGGCCCGCGAGCAGGGCCGCTACGACCGGTCGATGGAGCTGCACGCCGAGGGGCTGGCCCTCGCCGAGGCGGCCGGCGACAGCTGGGCCGTGGCCACCGCGCACAACTTCCTGGGCTTCGTCTCCTGGCTGCGCGGCGACTACGAGCGGGCCGCGGCCGAGTGCACCACCGCCCGCCAGCAGTTCGGCGAGCTTGGCGACGTGGAGGGCATCATCTGGGCCCAGCTCAGCCTGGCCGCGGTGGCTTACTACCAGGGCCAGGACGAGCGCGCGGCCAGCCAATGGGAGCAGAGCCTGGTCCGCTCGGAGGGCATCGGGTTCCGCGAGGGCGTGGCCTGGGCGCTGGAGGGTCTGGGCCAGCTGGCCGCCCGCCGCGGCGACCAGGCCGCCCACGACCTGCTGCGCCGCAGCCTGGACCTGCACCGCGAGCTGCGGGACCGGTGGCGGGTGTGCAGCGTGCTTGACGACCTGGCCGCGCTGGCCCTGGCCGGCGGGCGCCCGGCCAGGGCGGTGACGCTCCTGGCCGCGGCCCAGGCACTGCGCGAGGTGATCGGCACCGCGCTAGCGCCGGCCGAGACCCGCCAGCACGACGCGACGGTGACCGGGGCCAGGACCGAGCTCGGCGACGACGCGTTCGAGGCCGCCTGGCAGCACGGCTCGCAGTCGCCCCTGGACCAGCTATTGATCGATCC
>Ga0102924_1003317_pt1 | contig 16987 bp, 8 predicted proteins | sample PaiPotPPM11metaG_FD_80116 | JGI IMG/M metagenome (GOLD analysis project Ga0102924, IMG submission 80116) | Iron sulfur acid spring bacterial and archeal communities from Banff, Canada, to study Microbial Dark Matter (Phase II) - Paint Pots PPM... ...
AGGGCACCGTCGAGGAGCTCGACGCCAAGCTCAAGGACGTCCGGATCCCGCGGGCGAACCTCGGTCCGTGCCCGGTCTGCGGCCGCGACATCATCGAGAACCGCAAGGGCTACTCGTGCTGGTCGCGCGAGGATCCCGGCTGTGGGTTCGTGATCTGGAAGTCCAAGGCCGGCAAGCAACTGCCGGTGTCGATCGCGCGCGAGCTGATCAAGACCGGGCGCACGGAGAAGCCGGTGACCGGATTCAAGGGTCGCTCGGGCCGTAGCTTCCGCGCCCGTCTGGCGCTCCAGCAGGGCGAAGACGGCAAGTGGCGGGTCGAGTTCGACGAGCCGTGGGCCAAGGAGGGCGCCAAGCCGCCCGAGGTCGAGGATCAGTCCGCGGAGGAGTCGCCGGCCACCCCAGCACAGCACACGGCAGCGGCGTAGCCCTTCCCCGCGGGCCCTCGGCCTGCCGTCGGCGGGTTTCCGCCAGCCGCTGCTCGGGTAGTCCCGGCTTAAGGGTGTACTGAGTGGACGGGGAGGCTTCATGAAGCGTGCCGTGGGAGTCGCATTCGTGCTGGCTTTGGCGCTGGTATCGCCGGTGCTTGCCAAGAAACCCGGATCGCCGCCGGCGCCTTCGACGTCGTCCGCGACGATCGCCACGACGCCGAATCCGGTCCTGTTCGGCGGCTTGACGACGGTCTCCGGGCTCGTGACCGGGAAGAAGGCCAGCGGCGCCACGGTCTCGCTCGAGAGCAAGCCGTTCCCGTACACCGGCCCCTTCACGAGGATCGCCGGCACGACGGCCGACGCGACCGGCCACTACAGCTTCAAGGTCGTGCCGAGCCTGAACACGATCTACAACGTGGTCGCCAAGGTTGGTCCGTCTGCGACTAGCCCGAACCTGCTCGTCAAGGTGCTCGTCCGCGTGACGCTCGGAGTGAGCACCTTGAAGCCGACCGTAGGCCAGCTCGTCCGCTTCCAGGGCTTCGTGCTGCCGGCCTACAACGGGCAGGCCGTCCAGATCCAGCGCAGGACGCCGACGGGCTGGAGGACCGTCGCGCGAGCGACGCTGGTGGCGGCCACGCCGGTCGGGACGATCGCGCGTTCCAAGTACACCAAGCGCCTGCGGATCCGCAGCAGCGGGACCTACCGTGTGCGGTTCGCCCCCGCGGACGGCAGCCGGCTCGCGAACACGAGCCCGACCCGCGCGCTGAGGGTTCACTAGCGCCAGCCGGGTAGCCAGCCGGGCCGGCCTGCCGCCGGCCCCGGCGGGCCCTCGGCCTGCCGTCGGCCCTCGGCCTGCCGTCGGCCCTCGGCCTGCCGTCGGCCCTCGGCCTGCCGTCGGCCCTCGGCCTGCCGTCGGCCCCGATCGCCACCATAGGTGGATGGCGCTCACGCTCGTCCTGGGACCCGCGAACTCGGCCAAGGCCGGCGAGGTGTTCGGCGCTTACACCGCTGCCGCGCACCGCGGCGCCCTGCTGGTCGTCCCGACAGCCGGCGATGCCGAGCACTACTCGCGCGAGCTGGCCGGCGAGGGCGATGACTCGGGCGCCGCGCAATCGAGCGAGGCCGGAAGCCGAGCGCGCGGCAGGCCGGAGGCCGTCCTCGGCTCGGTGCTGACGTTTGCGGGACTGGCGGAGGAGATTGCCCGCCGTGCCGGCTACAACGCCGGGCGGCTGACCCCGATCCAGCGCGAACGCGTGACGGCCCGTGCCGTTGCCGGCGCTGGACTCGAGCTGCTGGCGCCCGCGGCCGAGTCGGCCGGGTTCGCGCCGGCCGCCGGGGAGCTGATCGCGGAGCTCGAGCGCTCGCTGGTGACCCCCCAGCGGTTCGCGCAGGCATTGGGGCGGTGGGCAGAGGAGGACGTCCGGCGAGCCCCGTACGCACGCGATGTGGGTGCGATCTACCGCGCCTACGCCCGGGAGCTCGAGCGCCTGGAGAAGGTCGACGGAGAGCTGTTTGCGTGGCGAGCGCTCGATGCACTACGGGCAGCCCCGGGCCGCTGGGGCAGCGAGCCGGTGTTCTTCTACGGGTTCGACGACCTCCATCCGCTGCAGCGCGACGCGGTCGAAACGCTCTCCCGAGTGGTCGGCGTCGAGGTGATGGTCTCGCTCACCTACGAGCCCGGGCACGAGGCGCTGAAGGCCCGCGCCGAGCTGGTTCAGGAGCTGCGCCCGCTCGCCCAACAGGTGATCGAGCTGCCGGCGGTCGACGAGTACTACGAGCCGCAGTCCCGCGTCGCTCTGCACCACATCGAGCGTTCGCTGTTCGAGCCGGCGCCCGACGAACTACCCGTCGACCCGGGGGCTGCGGTGCGACTGCTAGAGGGAGCCGGCGAGCTGGCGGAGGCGGAGCTGGTAGCCGCCGAGGTGATCGGGCTCCTGCGCGACGGGGTCCCCGGCGAGGAGATCGCTGTCGTCTACCGGTCGCTGGCGAATGCCGCGCCGGTGGTCACGGCGACCTTCCAGCAGTACGGAATCCCGGTCGCGGTCGATCGGCAGGTGCGATTCGGCCACACAGCCCTTGGTCGCAGCCTGCTCGCGCTCGCGCGCTGCGCGCTGCTTCCGGTCGACGAAGCGACGACTCAGGACGTGCTCGACTACCTGCGCTCGCCGGGCCTGCTCGAGCGCCCCGAGGTCGTGGACGGGCTCGAGGCCAAGGTTCGACGCCAGGGCCTGAAGACGGCGGCGCAGGCGCGAGCGCAGCTGGCGTTCGAGCTGAACGAGATCGACGCGCTGCGCGCCGCTGTCAAGCCGGCGGCTGAGCTCGCTCGCCACGGCCGCCGGCTGCTGGCAGCGCCGCATCGTGGCCTCGCGGCCGTGCTGGGGGCCGAGGAGCAACTGGATGCGCGGGCTCTGGCGGCGATGCTGCGCGCGCTGTCGGAGCTGGAGGAGCTCTCGGAGGCGCTGCGCGGACGCGAGCTGATCGAGTTGCTGGAGACGGTGGAGGTACGCGTTAGCGCGAGCGCGACCGACGGCGCTGTGGTCGTCACCGAGCCGCTGGCGATTCGCGCGCGGCGCTTCCGCGCGGTGTTCGTCTGTGGGCTGCAGGAAGGGGCGTTCCCGCGCACCCCCTCGCCCGAGCCGTTTCTCTCCGACGAGCGCCGGCGCGAGCTGGCAGCCTCCAGCGGCCTGCGACTGCGCCCGCGTGATGACGGGCTCGAGCGCGAGCGATACCTGTTCTACGCGGCTGTCTCACGGGCGAGCGAGCATCTGTTCCTCAGCTATCGCAGCTCCGATGAGGAGGGGAACTTGGAGCTCCCGTCGCCGTTCATCGCCGACGTCGCCGAGCTGCTTGTCCCGGCCTGGCCCGAGCGCCGCCGCCGCCGGCTGCTCGGAGACCTGGTCTGGCCGGCGGCGGAGGCGCCGACCGCCCGCGAGTGCGCGCGGACCCGCGCGGCCGACGCCGCGCCGGCGGCCGGCGATCCGCCCGCGCCCGAGCGCTTGCTCTCGGCGATCGCGCTGGCCCACGTTCGCCACACCGAGGTGCTTTCCGCCGGCGCGCTCGAAACGTACGCCGACTGCCCCGTGAAGTGGCTGGTCGAGCGTGAGCTGCGGCCCGATCGGCTCGAGCCCGAGCCCGAGCCGATGGCACGCGGGAGCTACATGCACGACGTGCTCGAGCGGTTGCTCGGGCAGCTCGGTCGGGCGCTGACGCCCGAGTCGCTGCCCGAGGCCCTCCGGATCCTCGACGGCGTCGTTGCGGAGGTCGCGCCGCAGATCGCTCCCGGCCGGCCCGAGCGGCTGCGACGTGCCGTGGCTGAGGCGATCGCAGCCGACCTGCGGCGCTACCTCGAGCACGAAGCGGCGACCGGTTCGGGCTGGGATCCGCAGAGCCTCGAGCTCCGATTCGGGTTCGAGGGCGAACAGGACTCGCTGCCCGCCCTCGAGCTCGGCGAAGGCTCCGAGCGGGTTGCCGTGCGCGGGGCGATCGACCGGGTGGACGTCGACCCGGCCGGGGGCCGCGCAGTGGTCCGTGATTACAAGAGCGGAAGCGCTCGTCCTGATCAGCAGGGCGGCCGGTGGACCCGGGATCGCAAGCTCCAGGTCGCGCTCTACATGCTCGCGGTTCGCGACCTGCTCGGGCTGGAGCCGGTTGCCGGGCTCTACCAGCCGCTTGGCGGTCGCGACCTGCGTGCGCGCGGCCTGTTCCTGGAGGGCGCGCCGGTCGGCGGCGAACTCGTCGGCAACGACGGGCGCGACGCGGAGGGGCTTGCCGCTGAGCTCGAGGACGCCTCGTCGCGGGCGATCGCGCTCGCCGCGCGGTTGCGCGCCGGGCAGCTCACCCCCTCCCCGGAGACCTGCTCGCGCGACGGCTGCAGGTACCCGGGGATCTGCCGGGTGACATGAGCGTGGTCGGCTTAAGCGCAGCTGGAGGCGGAGCCGGCCAATCAGAGCGCGGTCCCGGAGGGACCGCGGTGCAGACTACGTTCACGCGGGAGCAGCTCGATGCGATCGAGCGCCGCGACGGCGAGCTGTTTCTCGACGCCGGCGCCGGGAGCGGCAAGACCTCGGTGCTGGTCGAGCGGTTCGTGCGGGCAGTGCTCGAGGACGAGATCGGCGTGTCGGCGATCCTGACGATCACCTTCACCGACAAGGCGGCGGCCGAAATGCGCGAGCGGATCAGGGCGCGCCTGCGCGAGCTCGGCGCGACCGAAGCGGCGCGCGCGACGGAGGGCGCGTTCATCTCCACGATCCACGGCTTCTGCGCGCGGGTGCTGCGCGCTCATGCCCTGGCCGCGGGCATCGATCCGGCGTTCACGGTGCTGGACCAGCTCGAGGCGGGGCGCCTTGGCGACGCCGCGTTCGACGGCGCGCTCGTCGATCTCGCCGACAACGCGCCCGGTGGCGTCGAGCTGGTCGCCGCGTACGGGATGTGGGACCTACGCGGCGCGATCCAGGGTGTTTACGGGGAGCTGCGCTCGCGCGGGGAGCTGAACCCCCGGCTGCCTTTAGCGGGTGTGAGCGGCGGGGACGGCGTGGGCACCGGGCTCGAGCCGGAGGCTGCGGGCCGGGAGCTTCAGCCGCAGGCTGCGAGCCAGGAGCTCGAGGAAGCAGCGGCTGCTGCCGCCGCCGAGCTCGCCGCGGTCCCCGATCCCTCGTCGCGCGTGATCCAGGCGCTCGAGCGCCTGGAGCGCCTTGGCGCGGTCGTCTCGGCCGCCGAGCCGTGGCCGGGCGATCTTGACCGACTTCGCCTGCCCGGGGGCAACGGCGCGGCGCTCAGCACCCCCGTTTGTGTGGCCTATACAGACGCGCTCGCGCGTCTGCGGGAAGCATCGGAACAACGGTGGGCGCGGCGCACTCTCGCGCTGTTCGACCGGCTGCTGGACGGATACGGCGTGCGCTACGAGCGGGCCAAGCGCGAGCGCTCGGGCCTCGACTTCGAGGACCTCGAGTTGCTCTGCCGGGAGTTGCTGCGATCCGATCACGAGCTGCGCGACCTCTATCGCGATCGGTTCGAGCGCGTGATGGTCGATGAGCTCCAGGACACCAACGCGGTCCAGCTCGAGTTGATCGAGATGATCTCCTCCGGCAACCTGTTCACCGTCGGGGACTCGCAGCAGTCGATCTACGGCTTCCGCCACGCCGACGTGGAGCTGTTCGAGCGCCGCGGCGAGCGGCTCGCCGGTGAGGGTGCGCGCGCCACTCTGCAGACCAATTTCCGTTCCCGGGCCGAGATCCTGGAGGTCGTCAACCGGACGTTCGCCGGCGAGCTCGGCGAGCGCTTCATGGCGCTTTCGCCGGGGCGGCAAGAGCCGAGTGCGGGGCGGCCAGAGCCGGTTGCGGGGCGGCAAGAGCCGAGTGCGGGGCGGCAAGAGCCGGTTGCGGGGCGAGACCCGCCCACGGATGAGCCACGGGTCGAGCTGCTGATCGCTGATAAGGGCGCTGAATGGGCCCCCGCCGAGGGCCTCTCCGCACCATGGCGGGTCGCTGAGGCGCGCGGGCTCGCGCAGCGTGTGGGGGAGCTGATCGACGCCGGGGCGGCGGCCGGCGACGTGGTCGTGCTGACCCGCGCCACCACCGACATGCGCGCATACGAGCATGCGCTCGAGGAGCGCGGAATCCCGACCTACGTGATCGGGGGGCGCGGCTACTGGTCCCACCCGCAGGTGGTGGACCTGGTCGCCTACCTGAAGGTGCTCGCCAACCCGCGGGACGAAGAGGCGCTGTACACGCTGCTCGCTTCGCCGCTGGTGGGCGTCTCTCCCGACGCCCTCGTGTTGCTCGCGGCCGCGGCCAGAGATGGAGGCCGGGATCCATGGTGGGTGCTGCGTGAGCCCGAGGGTCGGCTTGACGAGCTCTCGGCCGAAGACGGCCGGCGGCTTGCGGGATTCGCCGCGTGGATGGTGCAGGAGCGCATGGGGGTTCCGCGCAAGGGGGTCGAGGATCTGATCGAGCGCGCGCTCGATCAGACCGGATATGACCTCGCCGTGCTGGCGATGCCGGGCGGTCAGCGGCGGCTTGCCAACGTGCGCAAGCTGATGCGGCTCGGGCGACAGCACGACGTCTCCCGGGGACCCGACCTCCGCGGCTTCCTCGACCTGGTGCGGATTCGGTCTGACTCGTGGCGTGCCGATCCGGATCAGAGTGAGGCGCCGGTCGAGAGCGAGGCGCTCGACGCGGTGCGGCTGATGACGATCCACCGGGCCAAGGGGCTGGAGTTCGAAATCGTCTGCGTGGCCGACCTGGGCCGGGGGCCGCGATGGTCCTCGGAGGTGCTGCGGGTGGGACGTGACGGACGGATCGGGCTGCGGCTCGCGCGGCCGGGAACCGGCCGACGCGAATCGGCGCTGGCCTATGAGGAGCTCGGCGATGAGCGCAAGGCCGCCGAGGCGCTCGAGGAGCGGCGAGTCTTCTACGTGGCGATGACCCGCGCCCGCGAGCGGCTGATCGTCAGCGGCGCCGCGAAGCTCGACCCATCTGGGTCGGGCAGCCTTGGCGGCGGCGGCCCGATCGCCTGGCTGGCGCCGGCGCTGGTCCCGGACATCGCCGCGCGGGTGAACGAGGGCTCTGGGATCGCCGAGGGCGTGCGGTTCACGGTCGTGCGCCCGGAGGACCTGGCGGCGGGCGGTCCGGAGCGGCCTCCCGCGGACCGGGACGATCGAGCTGACGCTATCCGCGAGTTCGATCGTCCAGGTACCTCCGGAACGTCCGAGGTCCCCGCTCCGGAACCACGTCCCGCCGAAGTCGACCTGGACGATCCAAGGGTCGCTATTCGCCCCTTCGATCGTCCAGGTCCGAGCGCGGACCCCGGGCCCCCCGTCACATCGCTCAGCTACACCTCGCTGGCTGCCTACCAGCGCTGCGGCTACCGCTTCTACGCCGAGCGGGTGCTCGGGTTGCCGGGTACCGACCGCCGTGGTCAGGGTCACGGAGCGGGCGCCCCGGGCGCGGGCACCTCCGCCTCCGGCGCGGGCGCCGCCGCGGGCGCCGCGGTGCTGACTCCGGCCGAGCGCGGGACGGTCGTCCATGAGCTGCTCGAGCGACTCGACTTTCGCCGGCCCGTCGTTCCGGCTGTGGGGGCGATTGCCGCAGCCGCCCCGCGCGCGCCGAGCGCGGCCGAGCTCGACGACATCGCCGCGCTCGTCGAGCGCTTTGCGAGGACCGAGCTGTGCGCCCGGCTCGGCCGCGCGAGAGGTGTAAGGCGCGAGCAGCGCTTCGGCTTCCTGCTCGACCGGGCCCTGATCACGGGAATGCTCGACGTGATCGCAAGCGAGCCCGGGAACCGAATGCTGATCGTCGACTACAAGACCGATCGGCTCGAGGGAGGCGCCGAGCGCTCAGACCCGGCAGCAGTGGTCGCAGGGTCGTATGCCACCCAGCGGCTCGTCTACGCCCTCGCCGCGCTCCGCTCCGGCGCGCAGGAGGTCGAAGTCGTGCACGTGTTTCTCGAGGCGCCCGACGAGCTAGTGGTCGCCGCCTTCACCAGCGCTCAAGCCCCCGAGCTCGAGGCCCAGCTTGGCGGCCTCGTCGACGGAGTCCTGCGGCGCCAGTTCGCGGTCACCGACGTCCCGCACCGCGAGCTCTGCAGCGGCTGCCCAGCTGAGGGCGGTCTCTGCTCGTGGCCGCTGGAGATGACTCAGCGCGAGGCGCCGGATCGGCTGTTTTAGGGACGCGCCCGGCGGGGTGACGTGCCGGAGCCGCTCGGCGGCGCGGGGGAGGACCGGCTCAGTGCTGGAAGTTCACGTCGACCTGCTCGCTCTCATCGCGCTCCTCGACCTTGGCGAGCGCCGTCAGCGTCTTCTCGTCGGCCGGCTCGTCGGGAGGCCCGAAAAGGCTGCGGGGCCAGAGCTTGCGCGTCACGACGACGTTGATCTCAGCGGCGTAGATCGTTACCTGCGCCCCGAGGTGGAGCCACACGAGGAGCCCCAGCACGGTGGCGAACTGCGAGCCGATTGGGCTCGCGTGGCGGACGACGTGATTGATGTAGATGCCGCCGAAGATCTGGAGGATCTCCAAGAAGACCGCGGCGAAGCCGACGCCGATCCACAGGCAACGCGTGGGGACCCTCGCGGAGGTCAGGAAGCGGAAGGCGGCCAGGAACAGACCGAAGTTGAAGAGCAGCGAGACGGCGACGCTGGCGATCTTCGGCAGCGGGCCGTGGAGACCGGAGGTCAGGCCCGAGACGACCGTTGAGACGATGAACAGGACCCCCAGCGAGCCGATCAGTGCCAGCCCCCGCAGTCGTGACTTGAGAAAGTCATGGCGGTGCTTGAAGGGGACCGCCCACACTCTGTCAAAGGCGTTCTGGACCGCACCCGTGACCCCGAGCCCGCCCAGCAGCGAGGCGACCAGGCCGATCACGAGCGAGGTGACGCTGCCGGTCAGCGAGTGGAACTGGATCTGCTTGCCGATCACCGGGAACTGGGCGAGCACGGAGTGCTCCACCGAGGCCTGCGCCCCGGTGTTGTGCTGGAGCACGAAGCCGAGGATCGTCGTCATCACGAGCAGCAGCGGAAAGATTGAGAAGAAGGCGTAGTAGGCGACCAGCGCCGCCAGGCTGCCGCCTTGGTCGTCGGCGAACTTCTTGACTACGGCGAGTGGGACCGCCAGCCACTTCCGTGTCTGCTGGTAGTCGTCCAGCGCGCGAATCGGGCGGAGCAAGTCCAAAGCTCCACTCTAATACCCGGTGAAATGGTTGTTCAGACTGTTACAAGTGCCTGGTCGGCCCGTGCGAGCGCCACGGGGCGGCGGTCGCGGAGCACCACCGTCGCGCCGCGGGCTGGGCTGAAGGTGATGCTCCGGCGGGCGGTGGGCTCGGGGCGATTACCGGTCGGATCCAGCTCGCAGCGCCCGAGCACGGCGCTGAGCACGACCTTCATCTCCTGGAGCGCAAAGCTCGCGCCGAGGCAGCGCCGGCGTCCGCCGCCAAACGGGATCCAGGTGTAGGTGCCGGGCGCGTTCCCGGGCCCAAGGAAGCGCTCGGGCCGGAATGCGTAGGGGTCGGGATAGATCTCGGGGTCGTGGTGGACGAGGAAGGCACTTGCAATCAGCGCCACGCCGGCGGGATAGCGGAACCCGCCGATCTCGATCGGTCGCTTCGTCAGTCGCGGCTCGGCATTGGGCAGCACGGGCTTGAGCCGCAGCGCCTCGTGGATCGTTGCCATCAGGTACTCATCGCCTGCGCCCGCGTCGATCTCCTCGGCCACTCGCGAGATCACGGCGGGCTGGCGCGAGAGCTGCTCGAACGCCCACGCGAGCTGTGAGGCCGTGGTCTCGTGTCCCGCGACGAGCGCGGTCATCAGCTCGTCGCGGATCTCCTCATCTGACATCGGTGATTGATCGGCCTCGTGCGTGGCCGCGAGCAGCATCGCGAGCACGTCGTCGCGGCTCTGCTCGCCGGCGTCCAATGCGGCCCGGCGCTCTTCGACGACGGCGAAGATCAGCTCATCGGTGCGCTGGATCAGGCTGTTGAACCGTCGTAGCGATGGCAGCCACCGCTTCAGCCGCTGGGCTGCCGGCAGCACGGAGAGCGGGTTCTCGGTGAACGCCAGCAGGTCGGTCAGCAGATCGCGCAGATCGTCCAGGCGCTGCCCTTGCTCGAGCCCGAAGACGGCGCGCAAGATGATCTCGAGCGTCAGCCGCTGCAGGCGCGGGTGGAGCTCGACCGGTTCTCCTCGCGGCCAGGAGTCGAGCTCGCGCTCTGTCAGCTCGGTCATCAGGCCGGTGACGCGCTGCATGCGCTCGCCGTGGAACGCAGGGAGCAGCAGCTTGCGCTGCTCCATGTGGGGACCCTCGTCGAGCAGGATCACCGAGTTGCGCCCGATCAGCGGCTCGAGAATGCGCGCTCCTTCGCCGGGGTGGACCGCGTCGGGTGCGGCGGTGAACAGCTCTTTGATCTCCTCCGGGTCGGAGAGCATCACGAACGGAGGCTGGAACGGCAGCGTCACCGTGATCCGCTTGCCATACCGCTGGCGCAGGCGCTCGAGCGAGGCGGCAGGCCGCGTCCACGTCGCCAGCAGCTGCATCGCTCTGGGCAGCCGCGGGCCGGGTGGTAGAGCTTTCACTACATCACTCCTGCGCATCCGAGCTCCTCGCCTCGCCGCTTGACCCGTAGACATGCTCACATCTCCACGGGATGCAGTGTGAGATGCATCACAAAACTCGCTGCCGATGCGGATTCGGTGTTCTGCAGCTGAGCCTGGCCGAGAAACGGTCGCTGTGAGTCCGTTTCTCGGCCAGGTCCTCCAGCCGGCCGGTCCAGAGTTCGGCTACCCAACGCTCAGCGTCTCCTGGCCGCTCTCGATCGCCAGCAGCAGGCGCTTGCGCTCGAGTCCGCCCGTGTATCCGCCGAGGCCGCCGGTCGAGTGCAGGACGCGGTGGCACGGGACGATGATCGGCAGCGGGTTGGCGCCGAGCGCGTTGCCCGCGGCGCGCGAGCCGCGCGGGCTTCCCGCTTCGCTCGCCACCTGCAGGTAGGTGGAGGACGAGCCGAACGGGATCCTGGCGGTGGCCTCCAGCACGCGGCGTCCGAACCCGCGCGTCAGCCGCCAGTCCAGCGGCGCGTCGAAACGGCGCCGGGCACCCGCGAAGTACTCGTCGAGCTCGTGCCGGGGCCGATCCAGCTTGCGCGGCGCTGCGAGAATCCGCGGCGAGACCTTCGCGGCCAGCTGCGCAAGCACTGAGTCCTCCTGCTCTTCGTCGTCCACGTACGCAAGCCGTACAAGTCCCTCAGGCGTGGTGGCCAGCAACAGCCGCCCGACGGGTGAGTCGAACGTCGCATACGCGACGTCGAGCAGCCCGGCGCTCGTCGCGGCGGCTTCCAGCTCGGGCAGCGGCAGATCCGCTTCGGCGGCGGGGACTTCCATCAGCGCGCGCTCTAGCGCCTCGAATTCGCTCATCGCTGGTGCTTCGCTCATCGCTGGTGCTTGGCTCATGGCTGGTACTCCAATCGCAGTCGTTTGAGGCCTTCATGGACGTTTCGTCGGGCGGCGTCCTCACTCGTGCCCATCACCGCGGAGATCTCGGTGTACGGCGCATCCGCGACGTATCGGAGCGCGAGTGCGGTCCGCTGCTTGCGCGGCAGCTCGCGGACGTGCCCCCACAGCTCACCGTCAGCCGTTGCGGGGACAGGCCCCGCCGTCTCGGGCACGTCGGCGACGGGCACCGCAACGCGAGTCCGTGAGCGCAGATGGTCGATCGCCTTGCGATGCGCGATCGTCAGGACCCAGCTGCGAAGGTTGGCCGCGTCGCGCAGCCCCGGATAAGCGCGCAGCGCCGCAAGCCACGTCTCCTGGAAGCAGTCGTCAGCGTCGTGGCGGCCGACGCTCGCCACCAGGAACCGGTGGACATCGCGGCCGTGGGCGTCGAGCAGGTGCTGGAACGGGGGGAGCGTCACTGAGGATGAAACGCGCGGGCGCGGCACTTCGTGAGATCTTCGCGCGTGCCGTCGCCACGATCGCCACCGAGGCCGTTGGCAAGACTGCGCTCACGGCTTGCCGAAGGAGCCGGTTCGCTATACAAACCCGTCTATGGCTCGCGCAATCTGGTCCGGTGCGATCAGCTTCGGGTTGGTCAACGTACCCGTGAAGCTGTACTCGGCGACCTCGCCGAAGACGGTTCGCTTCCATCAGCTGTCGAGCAAGACGGGCGCGCGGATCCGCCAGAAGCGGGTCGACCCCTCGACCGACGAGGAGGTTCCCTACGAGGAGATCGTCAAGGGCTACGAGATCTCGCCCGAGCGCTACGTGCTGATCGACCCCGAGGAGCTCGACGCGCTCGATCCGAAGGCGACGAAGACGATTGACATCGAAGAGTTCGTCGATCTGGGCGAGATCGACCCGATCTACTACGACCATTCCTACTACCTCGCTCCTACGGCCGGCGGGGCGAAGGCCTACCGCCTGCTACTCGACGCGATGGGTGAGTCGGGCAAAGTGGGGATCGGTCGCGTGGTCCTGCGTTCAAAGCAGCAGCTGGCCGCGCTGCGGCCGAGCAAGGGGGTGTTGATGCTGACGACGATGCTGTTCGGCGACGAAGTGCTCTCGCCAGATCGGCTCGACGAGCTGGACTCGGTCGGCGAAGCGGAGGCCTCGGACCGCGAGCTGAAGATGGCCGAGCAGCTGATCGCCTCGCTGTCGGCGCAGTTCGAGCCTTCGCGGTTCCGCGACGAGTACCGCGAGCGCGTGCTGAAGCTGATCGAGCGCAAGGCGGCCGGCGAGGAGATCGCAGTCCAGCCACAGGCCGAAGAGCCTGCCGCCGCTCCGGATCTGATGGCGGCGCTCGAGGCCAGCCTCGCGGCGGTCAAGCAGGAGCAGCCGGCCGAGCCGGCAGGACGCAAGCGGGCCGGCGCTAAAGCGTCCGGCGATACCCGCAAGCGTCCAGCCAAGGCCCGCAGCTAACGCTGGTACGCTTTTCCGGCCGCCGCAGCGTCCTTCGTCCTCCGCTTCCGGGACCTTCTCCATATGCATCAGCGCTTAGCTCCTCCGGGGGCCACCGGCCTCTACGACCCCGCCAATGAACATGACGGCTGCGGCATCGCGCTGGTCGCGAAGCTGTGGGGCGAGGCAAGCCATGCCGTCGTCGAGAAGGCGCTCGAGGCGCTCGAGAACCTCGAGCACCGCGGCGCCGAGGGCGCGGACCCGAATACCGGTGACGGCGCCGGGATTCTGCTGCAGATCCCCGACGCCTTCCTGAGGGCCGCCGCCGCAGGAGTCGAGCTCCCGGTCCCGGGTCGCTACGGGGTAGGGGTCTGCTATCTGCCGACCGATCCCGAGCGCCGGCTCGTGCTCGAGCAGCTGATCGAGGACACGATCGAAGCTGAGGGGCAGCGCGCGATCTGGTGGCGCGATGTGCCGATCGACGATCGCAATGTGGGCGCCACCGCGCGGCTGTCTGCGCCGGTGATCCGGCAGGTGTTGATCGAGGCCTCCGATGAGATTCCCGACCAGGACGCGTTCGAGCGCAAGCTGTACGTGATCCGCCGGGTGATCGAGCGCGCCGCGGGACCGGACCTGGCGCTGCCCAGCTTCTCGAGCCGGACGATGGTCTACAAGGGGATGCTGACCGCGCCCCAGCTGCCGCGCTACTTCACCGACCTGCGCGACCCCCGCCTGGCGTCGCGGCTGGCGCTCGTGCACTCACGCTTCTCGACCAACACGTTCCCCAGCTGGGAGCTGGCCCATCCGTACCGGATGATCGCCCACAACGGCGAGGTCAACACGCTGCGCGGAAACATCAACTGGATGCGGGCGCGCGAGTCGCAGCTCGCCTCCGAGCTGTTCGGCGAGGAGCTGGAGAAGGTGATCCCGGTCGTGCGCGAGGGCGGTTCTGACTCGGCGATCTTCGACAACGTGCTCGAGCTACTGGTGCTCGGCGGCCGCTCGATCCCGCACGCCGTAATGATGATGGTGCCCGAGGCCTACAAGACGCGCAAGGACCTCGACCCCGATGTCAAGGGCTTCTACGACTTCCACTCGTGCCTGATGGAGCCCTGGGACGGGCCGGCGGCGGTGGTGTTCACCGACGGGCGGCTCGCCGGCGCGGTGCTCGACCGCAACGGGCTGCGCCCGGGACGGTGGGTGCAGGACACCGAGGGGTATGTCGTGCTCGCGTCGGAGACCGGCGTGATGACGGTCGCGCCCGAGCACGTGCAGCGCAAGGGCCGGCTGGCGCCTGGCAAGCTGTTCCTGGTCGATCTCGAGGAGGGGCGGATCGTCGAGGACGACGAGATCAAGCGCCGGATCGCGCGCCACAAGCCCTACACGGAGTGGTACGAGAGCTCGGTCGTCCACATCGCCGACCTGCCCGACCGCGAGCCACGCGCGCCGCGGATCGAGCCGCTGCGCTCCAAGCAGCTGGCGTTCGGCTACTCGCAGGAGGATCTGCGGCTGATCATCGCGCCGATGGCCGCCAAGGGCGAGGAACCGGTGGCGAGCATGGGCAACGACGCCGCCCTGGCGGTCCTCTCCGACCGCCAGCCGCCGCTGTTCTCCTACTTCAAGCAGCTCTTCGCGCAGGTCACCAACCCACCGGTCGACCCGATCCGCGAACAGGTGGTGATGAGCCTCGAGGCGGGCGTCGGCGCCGAGGTGAACCTGCTCGCCGAGAGCGCCGAGCAGGCGCACATGCTGGTGATGGACCAGCCGATCCTGCGCAACTACGAGCTCGAGAAGCTCCGGCAGGTCTCCCACGAGGTGTTCAACGCCGCCACGCTCGACATCACCTGGCCGATCGAACAGGGCCCAGATGGGATGGAGATCCGTCTCTTCGACCTCTGCGCCGAGGCCGCCAACTACGTCGACAACGGCGCCAACATCCTGATCCTGTCGGACCGCAACCTCGGACCGGAGCGCGTCGCGACGCCGTCGCTGCTGGCGGTCGCCGCCGTCCACCACCACCTCGTCCGCCGCGGCACCCGGCTGCGGACGGGTCTGGTGATCGAGTCCGGCGAGCCGCGCGACATCCACCACATGGCGACGCTGATCGGCTATGGAGCGGCTGCGATCAACCCGTACGTGATGTTCGAGTCGCTCGACGAGCTCGCGGAGCGCTCGCTGCTGCCGGAGGATCTGGCTCGCGACGAAGCCGAGCAGCGGATCGTCAGGGCGATCGGCAAGGGGCTGATGAAGACGATCTCGAAGATGGGAATCTCGACGATCCAGTCCTACTGCGGTGCGCAGATCTTCGAGGCCGTCGGCCTCGATCGCGACGTGATCGACACCTACTTCACGGGCACCGCGTCGCGGATCGGGGGGATCGGCCTGGAGGCGCTTTCGACCGAGGCACTCGAGCGGCACTATCGCGCCTACCCGAGCACGGGCCGCGAGCTGCTGCCGGTCGGGGGGGTGCTGCAGTGGCGCCGTGACGGGGAGCGCCACGTCTGGAACCCCGACACCGTCGCCAAGCTCCAGCACGCCGTGCAGGCGCCGCCCGCCAACGGGAATGGCAATGGAGCATCGCCGGAAGAGGGTGAGAGTCAGGACCCCCGGGAGACCTACTTGTCGTTCGCCCGGATGGTCAACGACGACTCCGTGCGCAAGGGGCTGCTGCGCGGGCTGATGAAGCTGCGGCCGGCCGGCGACCCCGTGCCGCTCGAGGAGGTCGAGCCGACCGGGGAAATTGTCAAGCGCTTCACGACCGGCGCGATGAGCCTGGGTGCGCTCAGCCGCGAGGCCCATGAGACGCTCGCGATCGCGATGAACCGGATGGGTGCGCGGTCCAACACCGGCGAGGGTGGGGAGGACGCCTCGCGCTACGTCGCCGACGACAACGGCGACCTCCGCCGCTCGGCGATCAAGCAGGTGGCCTCGGGCCGTTTCGGCGTCACGATCCACTACCTCGTCAACTGCGACCAGCTCCAGATCAAGATGGCCCAAGGAGCCAAGCCTGGCGAGGGCGGCCAGCTCGCGGGGAACAAGGTCGACCGCTATATCGCGAAGATCAGGAACTCGACTCCCGGCGTGGGCCTGATCTCGCCCCCGCCGCACCACGACATCTACTCGATCGAGGACCTCAAGCAGCTGATCTACGACCTGCGCTGCGCCAATCCGACCGCCTCGGTTTCGGTCAAGCTGGTCTCGGAGGTCGGCGTCGGGACGGTGGCAGCCGGCGTCGCGAAGGCGAACGCCGATCACGTCACGATCGCCGGTCACGATGGCGGCACGGGCGCCTCGCCCCAGTCATCGATCCAGGGCGCCGGCGTTCCGTGGGAGATCGGTCTGGCAGAGACTCAGCAGACCCTGCTGCTCAACGACCTTCGCAGCCGGATCACGATCGAGGTCGACGGCGGCATGCGGACCGGTCGTGACGTCGTGATCGGCGCGATGCTCGGCGCCGACGAGTTCGGCTTCTCGACCGCCCCGCTGATCGCAATGGGGTGCATCATGATGCGCGTCTGCCACCTGAACACCTGCCCGGTCGGGATCGCCACCCAGGATCCGGAGCTGCGCAAGCGCTTCCGCGGGACTCCTGAGCACGTGGTCAATTACCTGATGCTGGTCGCCGACGAGGTTCGCGAGCTGATGGCCTCGCTGGGCATCCGCCGCGTCGAGGAGATGATCGGACGCACCGAGCTGCTCGACATGGACGACGCGATCGACCATTGGAAGGGCAAGCACGTCGATCTCTCGATGGTGCTGGCGACCCCGGAGTTGCCCGCCGGAACGCCGCGGTCCAGAACCCGCCCGCAGGTCCCGGTGCTCGATGACGCGCTCGACTGGGAGCTGGTGCGCAAGTGCACGCCCGCGCTCGAGAACGTCGAGAGCGTCAAGCTCGGCCCGATCCCGGTCCGTAACGTCAATCGCACCGTCGGCGGGATCCTCAGTGGCGAAATTGCCCGCCGCCGCGGTGTCAAGGGGCTGCCGGAGGGCACGATCGCGATCTCGTTCTCCGGTTCGGCCGGCCAGAGCTTCGGCGCGTGGCTCGCGCCCGGCGTGACCTTCTCGCTACGCGGGGAGACCAACGACTACGCCGGCAAGGGACTCTCCGGAGGGATCGTCGCGGTCCGTCCGCCCGAGCGCGCGCGCTTCCTGGCGGAGGAGAACATGATCGTCGGCAACACCGTGC
>Ga0102924_1003318_pt1 | contig 16980 bp, 15 predicted proteins | sample PaiPotPPM11metaG_FD_80116 | JGI IMG/M metagenome (GOLD analysis project Ga0102924, IMG submission 80116) | Iron sulfur acid spring bacterial and archeal communities from Banff, Canada, to study Microbial Dark Matter (Phase II) - Paint Pots PPM... ...
GCGAGCCGCACGAGCCCGAGCGGATCGTGCGTCGCGGCGCGTCCTCCGCACAGGAGCTGCTGGTGCTGCCGCGCACCGGCTCGGTGCGATGGGCGCAGCGCGAGACCGGCGGCCAGCTGGACACGCCGGCTGCCGCGGCTTGGCTCGACGTGCTGGCGGCGACCGAGGTGGACGGACTGCGGCCCTACCAGCCGGGAACCCCGGCGTCGCGGATCAGCTGGCCGGCGCTCGCGCGCGGGGCCGGCCTGCTCGAGCGGCGGCTGCGCGCAGATCGTGACACCGGCCCGCTGGTGGTGCTCGACGCGCGCTGCGCCGGGCACCCCGAGCGCGTCGATGCGGCGGTCCGCGCGGCTGCCTCGCTGACGCTCGAGCTCGCTCGCCGCGGTGGTTGCGAGCTGCTACTGCCGGGTGAGCGCCGCGCGCTGCGGATCGACCCCGACCTCAGCGCGTGGGGAGCAGTCCACGCCCACCTCGCGCTGATCGAGGGAGGCCCGGACGCGCCCCCGCCGTGGCTGGCGGCGCGCCCGCGGGCCGGCCCGGTGTTCTACGTCGCGGCCGCGCGCGATCGCCTCCCAGCGAGGCTGCTGCGCGGCGGTCAGCGCGGCGGCGTGCTCGTGCTGCCCAACGACCTGGCGCCCGCCGTCCGGCATGTGGCCAGCTTCGAGGTAAGCGGTTGCCGCGGCTACCTGCTCGCTTCCTCCGGGCTTGTGGCGGCGCCGAGGGAAGCGGGTCGTGTGAGCGCCCTGTGAGCACCGGCGCCACCCAGGTCGCGCTGCTCCCGCCGATCGGGCGCGAGCACGCGCCGAGTCGGCTGCGGGCGCAGGCTCGAGCGCAGCGGCCAGTGGTGCGACTCGCGACGTTCGCCGCACTGGGGCTCTACGGCGTGCTTCGCTGGGGGACGCTGGTGTCCGGCGGCGAGCAGGTACGGCTGCTCGGATTGCTCGGGCTCGCGCTGCTGCTGGCCGGCGGCGGGCTCGCGCTTGGCGCGCGCTCGGCTTCCGGCCTCGCCGGATCGCGGGCCGCGCGAGTCATCCGGCTGCTGGCGAGGCGAAGCAGGCTGCTGGGGGCGCTCGCCGCGATCGTCGCCGTGCTCGCCGTCTTCCCGCTGGCCGGAGCGCCGCTGGAATGGGTGTTGCACCTGCGCGTCGCGGTGACCGCCTCGGCGATCGGCGACGGTCTCTCGGCGCTGCCCCGCGTGCTCGTGCCCTATCGCGGCGTGAACGAGTGGGTGCGGATGGTGATCGCGCTGGGGGCCGGAGCGCTGCTGCTCGACGCGGCGCTGCTGCTGGCGTTCGCGCCGCGGATGCTGGGGGACCTGCGCCGGGCCGGAGTGGCGCTGCCGTTGGTCGCGCTGGCGGCGGTTCCCTCAACGCTCGTTCGCCCGCGGTTCCCGTACCTGGACGGGCTCGTGCTGTTCGCGCTGCTGGCGGCGTTCATGTGGGGAGAGCGAATCCGCACCCGCCACGTGGCCGCCGCGCTCGTGCTGTGCGCGGGTGCCGCCGTGGGCGGAATGGTCGCGGCGCCGGCGCTCGACCGCCATCGGCCGTGGCTCAACTACCAGGCTCTGGCCGGCAGCTTTACCCCGACCGCCGTCGACACATTCGACTGGTCGCAACGATACGGACCGCTGAACTGGCCGCGGCGGGGTCGGACGGTGCTCGAGATCCATGCCGCCACGAGCGACTACTGGAAGGCCGAGGACCTCGATGTGTTCAACGGCGGGGGCTGGACTCAGGGACTGATCCCTGGGGCCCAGAGCACGCCGCCACCGGCGCCTGCCGCGATCGCGCGCTGGTCGCAGCGAATCCAGGTCACCGTCCGCGCGATGCGGATCTCGAATCTGATCGGCGCGGGCGTGACGGCACAGCCGGCGGGCCTCTCGCAACCGGTCCTGCCCGGTTTCAGCCCAGGGACATGGACCGCGGGCTCGGAGCTCGGCCCGGGCGACAGCTACGCCGTGCAGGTGTACGCGCCCCACCCGAGCGCCGCCGCGCTGAGCCGCGCGGGAGTCGACTACGCCGGCGTGCCGTCGGGCTACCTGGCGATGATGGTGCCCGAGCGGCTTCCGCCGGGCACTTCGGCGGGGGTGCTCAGCGGCCCCGAAATCGTATTTCCGGCGTTTCACTCGCGCGCGCCGGTGCAGGCCCTGTTCGGCGCGCCGGCGAGTAGCGGGGCGGCGCTCGTCAGGACGTCCCCATATGCCCCTGCGTATGCCCTCGCGACGCGCCTGGCGGGCGGCGCCCAGACCCCCTACGGATTCGCGATCGCGATCGAGCGCTGGCTGGCCCACGGGTACAGCTACAGCGAGAATCCGCCGCAGCGGCTCTATCCACTGGAGAGCTTCCTGTTCACCGACAAGGCCGGCTACTGCCAGCAGTTCGCGGGCGCGATGGCGCTGCTATTGCGAATGGGCGGAGTGCCGGCGCGGGTGGCGGTGGGATTCACGTCCGGCAGCTACGACGCCGCGACCCGGCGATGGCTCGTCAGCGATGTCGATGCCCACGCCTGGGTCGAGGCGTGGTTCCCGCGCTACGGGTGGGTGCGCTTCGAGCCCACGCCGCCCTCTGATCCGGCGCTCGTCGGCCGCTCGCCGACGGCGAGCTTCGCAGCCAGCGGCGCAGCCGCATCCCGGACGCGCCCCGTCCGCCGGCCCCAGCGCGGCGGATCCCCGGCGGCCACCGCTGCGACGCGGCGGCCGGGGAGCTCCGGCGTGGGCAGCGGGATCGGCCCGCTTGAAGCTGTGGGAGTGCTCGCCGGGCTCGTGCTGTTTGGCGCGCTGCTGCTCGGAACCCGGCCGCTGGAGCCCGGTGAGCCGCTGGTCCGCGAGCTCGAGCGCGCGCTGGCTCGCAGCGGGCGCCCGGTGGCCGCGGGCGTGACGCTCGCGGCGCTTGAGCGCAACCTCCGCGGATCCCCCGATGCGGCTGCCTACGTGCGCGCGCTGCGCCTGCAGCGGTTCGGAGCGCAGTCGGGGCCACCGACGCCACTTCAGCGCAGGGCCTTGCGTGCGCAGCTACGGCTGGGCCTCGGAGCCCTCGGCGCGCTGCGCGCGATCTGGGCGCTGCCCCCGCGGCGCCGGAGCGCCGGACGCCGTGCGAGCGATCCGGGGGGCTTCTAAAATGGAGACGATGGACGACGTCTACGAGCTCTTCAGGCGCGGGACCGAGCTGCTCGAGGCCGGACACAACCATCAGGCCACGATCCCGCTCTCGCGTGCGCGCGACCTGGATCCCGACAAGAGCTCGATCCGGGAGGCGCTCGGCCGCGCGCTGTTCGGCGCCCAGCGGTACGAGCAGGCGGCGGTCGAGTTCGAGGCCGTGATCGAGCGGGCCCCGATCAACGACTACGCGCTTTTCTGCCTGGGACGCTCGCTGCAGATGCTCGGGCGCCACGCCGAAGCCCGCAAGCCGCTCGCGCTGGCCGCGTGCCTGCAGCCCGGAAGGCGCGACTACCGCATCTACCGCGACCGCGCCCGCGCCCGAGCCGGCGCCAGTTCCGGGCAAGCCTGAGCCGATCAATCACGGCTTTCTGTACGAGGGGAGCCCGTCGCAGCGGGCTTCACGTCCGTCACGACGGTACTCGCGCCCAGCGCGCCCGGACCGTCGTGACGGGCGGAAGAACGCCCAAACGGTGCTAACCTCAAAGTCACAGTTGTTCGCGCCGGGCGCTGCCCGGTGGCAGTTTCTGGAAGTGGGCGATTGCCCGCTTTTTTTATGACTTACCTGATGGAGGAACCGTGAGCGTCAGCGCACTCCAAACCGAGATCGAGAATCGACTCGCCGCCAGCGAGCCCGAGGTCGAGGTGCTGCTCGCTGAGCTTTCGGGTACGACGCTGCGGCTGTTCATCGATCACCCCGAGGGCGTCACGCTCGCCGTCTGCGAGCGCGTGTCTGGACAGCTGGCCGACTTTCGTGAGCGGTTCGCGCTCGAGGTTTCCTCGCCCGGGCAGGACCGTCCCCTGACCAAGCCGCAGCACTACACCCGGTTCCTGGGCCGCTACGCGCGCGTGCGCCTCCGCGATGCTCACGACGGCCACAAGAGCCTGACCGGCGAACTGGTCGGCGCTTCTGAGCGCGAGGTCATGATCGCTGCGGGCGACGGCATCGTCACGATCCCGTACGAAGAGATCGCCCGCTCCAACCTCATCCCCGGAGACTGAAAGCCATGTCGAGAGAGATCCTCGAAGCAGTAAGAGGCCTCGCGGCCGAGAAGAACATCTCTTCGGAGAAGCTGATGGAGGCGCTGGAAGACGCGCTGCTGTCGGCGTACAAGAAATCCCCCGGAGCCGCTCGCTACGCGAAGGTCGAGATGGACCGCGACACAGGCGACTTCAAGGTCTTCGAGCTGAAGATCCCGCCGGAGCTGGAGGAGCAGCTGCTGGTCGAGGGCACGACCGATCTGGAACCGACGGTCGATCCAGAGACCGGCGAGCTGCGCGACCCGCCCGAGCCCGAGCTCGACATGGAGAAGCTGAAGGAGTTCGAGGACCAGATCGAGATCGAGGACGTGACCCCGCACGACTTCGGCCGGATCGCCGCGCAGACAGCCAAGCAGGTGATCTTGCAGCGGATCCGCGAGGCCGAGCGCGACATGATGTTCGAGGAGTACCGCGACCGGGTCGGCGAGCTGATCACGGGCATCGTGCAGCAGTCCGACTCCCGCTACACGCTCGTGCAGCTGCGCGAGCGCGTGGAGGCGCTGCTGCCCAAGTCCGAGCAGGTAGAGGGCGAGCGCTACGACCACTCGCAGCGGATCAAGGCCGTGATCAAGGACGTCTCGAACTCGACCAAGGGCCCGAGCATCATCGTTTCGCGACGCGATCCCGAGCTGATCAAGCAGCTGTTTGAGCTCGAGGTCCCCGAGATCGCGGACGGGCTCGTCGAGATCACCGGCGTCGCCCGCGAGCCGGGCTACCGCTCGAAGATCGCGGTCGTCTCGCACGTCGACGGGGTCGACCCGGTCGGCGCATGCGTCGGTCCGCGCGGCTCGCGCGTACGGATGGTCGTCTCCGAGCTGCGCGGCGAGAAGATCGACATCATTCCCTACAACGAGGAGCCCGCCCGGTTCGTGGCGAAGGCGCTCTCGCCCGCGCGAGTGCGCGAAGTGCTCGTCGATGACGCGGGCAAGCAGGCCACGGTGATCGTCCCCGACGACCAGCTGTCGCTGGCGATCGGCCGCGAAGGCCAGAACGCACGCCTCGCGGCTCGCCTGACCGGCTGGCGGATCGATATCCGCTCGGAGACCGAGTTCTCGGCCGAGGAGGCCGAGAGCGGCTACGAGCAGGAGGATGCGCAGGGACGCTGCGCGGCGATCCTCTCAAACGGACGGCGCTGTCCCAATGCGGCACTGCCGGGATCGCGCTACTGCGGGCTCGAGGCGCACCAGGCGCTCGAGGGCACAGACACTGATCAGGTCGCTGCAGCGGCGCCGCAGGCGCCCCACGCGGATGCGCAGCCTGCCAAGGGCGCTACTCCGTAGCGATCTACACTGGAGGTAGATGAACAAGCGAGTCCATCAGATTGCCAAGGAGCGAGGACTGCCCTCGAAAGACGTGCTCGACCGCCTGCGCGCGGCCGGCATCGACGTCAAGGCGGCCTCCTCCAACGTCGATGAGGACGCGGCGCTGAAGGTGCTCGCCAACGGCGACGGCGCCGCAGCGAAGGTCGCCCCGGCGGCCACGACGATCGCAGCCCCCGCCCCCAGCCCACAAGCCGGGGACAGAAGCACGGCGAGCTCTGGCGCGCAGGCTCAAGCCGGTCCGGCGGCATCCACGCAGGCGAGCGAGACGGCGGCCCAGAGCTCCGACGACGCGGCTCGCAGCGAGCCCAAGCAACGCCCGACCCGCGACTCGCTCCAAGGTGAGCGCGCACCCGGGACCGCCGGCGGCCGCCGGCGCGTGGTGATCGATTCGCAAGCTTCCAGGCGCGCCGCCGGTGGCGGCCCGCCCCAGAGCAGCCAGCCCCCCAGGCGCCAGCGCCGCGGGCGTAGGCGCCGCGGCGTCTACGACGAGGAAGCCGAGTCGCGCCCCTCGACCCAGACCGCTGTCGCCGAGCCCGCGATCCGGGTGAACTCCGGCTCGACGGTCAAGGCCGTCGCCGAGTACCTCGGCGTGCCGGTGCCCGAGGTGATGAAGAAGCTGATGGCGCTCGGTGAGATGAAGACGCTCACGCAGACGCTCTCCGACGACGCGATCGGAGTGCTCGCGACCGAGCTCGGCAAGGACGTCGAGGTCGTCCACAGCGAGGAAGAGCCGATCGAGGAGGCGGTCTTCGAGGACGCGGAGCAGGAGCTCGTCGAGCGCCCGCCCGTCGTCACGATCATGGGTCATGTCGACCACGGCAAGACCTCGCTGCTGGACGCGATTCGCGAGACCCAGGTAGCGGCCGGAGAGGCCGGTGGGATCATCCAGCACATCGGTGCCTACCAGGTCCGCCACGAGGACAAGACGATCACCTTCCTCGACACTCCGGGCCATGAGGCGTTCACGGCGATGCGCGCCCGCGGCGCGAAGGTCACCGACATCGCGGTGATCGTGGTCGCGGCCGATGACGGCGTCAAGCCGCAGACCGAAGAGGCCGTCGACCACGCCAAGGAAGCCGGCGTCCCGATGCTCGTCGCCGTCAACAAGATCGACAAGCCCGGCGCCGACCCGGCGCGGGTGCGCACCGAAATGACTCAGCTCGGCCTGCAGCCGGTCGAGTGGGGGGGAGACACCGAGTTCGTCGACGTCTCGGCCAAGACCCGGGAGGGGCTCGACAACCTGCTCGAGACGATCCTGGTGATGGCCGAGGTCGAGGAGCTGCGCGCCAATCCGAACGCGCCGGCCTCGGGAACGGTGATCGAGTCAAAGCTCGACCCCGGTCGCGGACCGGTCGTGACCGTCCTGATTTCACGAGGCACGCTGCGGGTGAGCGACGCGATCGTCGCCGGCGCCCACTGGGGGCGGGTGCGAGCGATGAACGACTTCCTCGGCAGCCGCGTGCCGACCGCCTCGCCCGGCGAGCCCGTCGAGCTGCTCGGCTTCGACGGCGTCCCGGAAGCGGGCGAGCTCGTGCGCGTCGTCGAGAACGAGCGCCGCGCCCGTCAGCTCGCGGCCGAGCGCTCGACGCGCCTGAAGTCCGAGGCGCTCGCACGGCGCTCGGGCAAGAGGGTCTCGCTCGAGGACATCTTCAAGAGCGGGCTCCAAGAGCTCAACCTGATGCTGAAGGCGGATGTCGCCGGCTCGCTCGAGGCGCTCGCGGACGAGATCGCCAAGCTCCCGCAGGACGAGGTATCGGTCAACGTGATCCGCAGCGCGGTCGGGGCTGTGACCGAGTCCGACGTGATGCTCGCGGCCGCTTCCGACGCCGTGATTCTCGCGTTCAACGTGCGACCGGTCGGTGACGCCCGCGCGTTGGCCGAGCGCGAGGGCGTCGAGATTCGCCATTACGCCGTGATCTATCGCGCAATCGAGGAGCTCCGCGGTGCGATGCAGGGCATGCTGGCGCCCGAGGAGGTCGAGGAGACGCTCGGCACCGCCGAAGTGCGCCAGCTGTTCCGGGCCTCGCGGATCGGCACGATCGCCGGATGCCACGTGCTCGACGGCACGATCACCCGCGGCTCGAAGGTGCGGCTCGTGCGCGACGGGACGGTCGTCTACGACGGCGAGATCGCCAGCCTCCGGCGTTTCAACGACGACGCGCGTGAGGTCGCCGCGGGCTTTGACTGCGGGATCGTGCTGCGAGACTTCGCCGACGTCAAGGAAGGCGATGTGTTCGAGACGTACACCACGCGCCAGGTCGAGCGCGAGCTCGTCTGAGCTGAACGTCGATGACTGCGAGCGGCTTCGTCGCCTTGCTCGTGATCGATCTCCACTTTCCCGACGTGGGGAGCCTCAAGGGCAAGCGCAAGGAGCTCTCCTCGATCAAGGCGCAGCTGCACGGGCGCCTCGGCGCGGCGGTCGCCGAGGTCGACCATCAGGACCTGTGGCAACGCGCGCGCCTGACCGCCGCTCTGACCGGCGGCTCGCTTGCGACGTTGTCGGCTGCCGCCGACAACGTCGAGCGGTGGCTCGAGGCACGGTGTCCCGACGGTGTGCGCGTCGAGCGCGTGGTCGCCTCGGTGGAGGACCTCCAGCCGTGAAAAGGACATTTCCGATGCCTTTAGGCGAGGAGGGCTAGGATGGCTGGCGGACGGATGCGTCGCGTCGATGAGGCGGTGCGCGCAGTACTGAGCGACGCAATCCCCAAGAACCTGAAGGATCCCCGGATCGGATTCGTAACCGTGACTGCAGTCAAGACCAGCCCAGACCTTCGCCATGCCCGCGTGTACGTGAGCGTCCTCGGCGACGAGCCGACCCGCGCCGCGACGCTCGAGGGGCTGCGCTCCGCGCATGGCTTCCTCCAGGGTCTGGTCGGCTCGGAGTTGACGCTCAAGCGCACGCCGGCGCTGACGTTCGAGTACGACGACACGGTCGATCGCGCGGCGCGCATCTCGGAGCTGATCGAGCGCGAGGGAGGTGGCGCGGGGTGACCGAGAACGGTGATCGCTCGAGCCGCGAGCAAGCGCTCGACGCGCTCCGTGCGGCCGACAAGCTGATCGTGGTCACGCACGAGAATCCCGACGGCGATGCGCTCGGATCGCTCGTCGCGATGCAGGCGATCCTCGTGTCGCTGGGCAAGCAGAGCGAGGCGTTCATCGACGAGCGCGAGCTCCCGCTGCCGCACGAGTACCGGTTCCTGCCGCTCGACGGCGTCCTCACAACTCCACCCGCCGATATCGAGCAGCGGACGATCGTGTTCCTGGACTGCGGGAACCTCGAGCGCAATCCGGCCGAGGCGTTTCGCTCGGCGGCGCACATCGTCAACATCGACCACCACCACGACAACACGCTGTTCGGCACCGTCAACCTGGTCGATCCGCGGGCCTCATGCACAGCTGAGATCGTCTGGGACCTGATGCACGGGCTGGAAGTTGCGCCGACGGTTGAGATCGGCGAGGCGCTGTACGTGGGCCTGATCACCGACACCGGCCGCTTCATGTATGAGAACACGACCGCCCGCTCGCACCTGATGGCCGCCGAGCTGATCGACGCCGGCGTGGACGTAAATGCGATCTACCGCCGCGTCTATGAGGGCGTTCCATACGGCAAGCTCGCGCTGCTCGCCAGGGGGCTGGCAAAGGTCAAGCGATACGACGGCGGCCGGCTCACGGTCACGGAGCTCGACGCCTCGGATTTCGCACAGTCTGAGGCGAAGGAGAGCTACTCCGAAGGCGTCATCGACCACCTGCGGGCGCTCGAAGGAACCGCGGTGGCGGCACTGATCCGGGACCGGATCAGCGACGGCGACGGCGGCGGAGAGCCGCGTCGCAAAGTGTCCCTGCGCGCCAGCGACGACCGCGTCGACGTTTCCCGCATCGCTCGGGTTCAGGGTGGCGGCGGCCACCGCCAGGCGGCCGGCTTCACCACCACGATGCACCCGGAGGAGCTCGTCGCCTTCCTGCGCGGCGAGGTCGCCCAGCAGCTCTCGTGAGCGGTGACGCAGACGACCCCTGCGGGGTCGTCTTGTTCGACAAGCCGGCGGGCATCACATCCCACGACGTCGTCGCCCAGATGCGCCGGCGGCTCGGGCGGGGAATCAAGGTCGGACACGCCGGAACGCTCGACCCGTTCGCGACCGGACTGCTGCTGATCCTTATCGGCCGTGCCACGCGGGTCCAGCGCTTTGTGATGGCGCTCACCAAGCGCTATGAGACGACCGCCCACTTCGGCGCGCGATCGAGCACCGGCGATCCGGAGGGCGAGATCGTGGAGACCGGGGTGGTCCCGGACGGTGAGCTCGAGCTCCCGACGGGCGTGATTCGCCAACGGCCGCCGGCCTATTCGGCGGTCAAGATCGGCGGCCGGCGCGCGTACGCGCTCGCCCGCGCCGGGATGGAGACACTGGTGCTTCCCGAGCGCGAGGTCGAGGTGCACCGCTTCGACGAGATCTGGCGCGACGGGGCGCGCCGCGGCTTTGAGATCGAATGCTCATCAGGAACCTACGTCCGCAGCCTGATCGCCGACCTCGGCGACGCGTACTGCGAGCAGCTGCGCCGGACCGCGATCGGAGCGTTCGAGGTGACCGATGCCGACCCCGAGCGGGTGCTCCCGCTGGAGCAGGCGCTGAGCTTCCTGCCCGAGGTGCGGCTCGATCCGGAGCAGGCCCGCAAGGCCGGCCACGGGGCCAGCGTCGCCGTCGAGCCGGCGGCGACCGGCGCGGAGGTCGTCCGGCTGATCGACGAGCAGGGCGTGATCGCGCTCGCCGAGCCGCGCGACGGCGGTCGCGAGCTCAAGCCGATCGTGGGGCTGCGGGGCGATTAGGCTTCGCTGCCGAAATGCGGGTCACCCAGCTATCCGATCTCGAAGCCCGGCCGCGGCGCGTCGCCGTCGGAGAGTTCGACGGAGTCCACCTCGGCCACCGCGAAGTGATCCGCGGCAGCGACACGGTGCTGACCTTCGAGCCCCATCCGCTGCAGGTGGTCCGCCCGGAGGCGGCTCCCAAGCTGCTCACGAGCTTCGAGGTCAAGCAGGAGCTGATCGCGGGGCTGGGCGTCGAGGAGCTGGTCGTGATCCCGTTCGATCGGCGCTTCGCCGAGCAGAGCCCGCAGGAGTTCATCGATCAGGTGCTCGTCGATGGTCTGCGCGCGACCCACGTCTCGGTCGGTGAGAACTTTCGCTTCGGCCATCGCGCCGCCGGGGATTCCGAGACGCTGGCCGCCGACGCCAGATTCGAGACGCGTGTGGTGGCGCTCGTCGAGCTCGACGGGGAGGTTGTCTCCTCGAGCCACGTCCGCGCGCTGGTCCAGGCGGGCGAGGTCGAGCTCGCGGCCCGAATGCTGGGAGGCCCATTCCAGCTTCGAGGCGAAGTGGTATCCGGGGACCGCCGCGGTCGCGAGCTCGGATTCCCGACGGCCAACATCGTTCCCGACGAGGCGCTCGTGTGCCCCGGCCACGGCGTCTACGTGGCCCGCGCCGACGGGGTCTGCGCGGCCGTCAGCGTCGGCGTGCGCCCGACCTTCGGGACGGGGCGCGCGCCGCTCGTCGAGGCTTATCTGCTCGACCGCGACGTCGATCTGTACGGGAAGACGCTGCGGGTCGACTTCCTCCAGCGGCTGCGGGGCGAGCGCAGGTTCGAGTCGGCCGACGCGCTCGTCGAGCAGATGCAGCGCGACGTAGAGCGGACGCGCGAGCTGTGCGGCTGAGAGGCGCGCGAGCTCTCCTGCTAGCCTCACGACCCGCATGACGCTCACGAGCGAAAGAAAGCAGGAGCTGGTCGAGAAGTTCGGCGACAGCCCGACCGACACCGGCAGAGCCGAGGTCCAGATCGCGCTGATGACCGAGCGGATCAACGAGCTGACCGACCACCTGCGCAGCCACCGCAAGGATCACCATTCGCGCCGTGGCCTGCTGATGCTGGTCGGACGGCGCCGGCGCCTGCTGAATTACCTCCAGCGCGCCAACCTGGAGCGCTACCGCGCGCTCGTGCGCGAACTCGGCCTGCGGAAGTAAGGGCGCAGCCGTGACCGACGGCGGGGTCATCCAACCCGGGACACCCGCCCCTGAATTCACGCTCCGGCGCGGCGGCGGCGAGGAATTCACCCGTGCCGACCTCGAGGGCAAGACGACGGTGCTGGTCTTCTACCCGTTCGCCTTCAGCCCCGTCTGCACCGATCAGCTCAACCTCTACGACGAGGTGCTGAGCGATTTTGAGGCCGCCGGCGCGACGCTCTACGGGGTCTCCTGTGACGCGACCTACACGCAGACGGCGTTTCGTGAGAAGCTCGGCGTGAGGATCGAGCAGCTCTCCGATTTCGAGCCCAAGGGTGAAGCCTGCCGGGCGTTCGGCGTCTATCACCCCGGCGGCTTTCCGCAGCGGGCGCTGGTGATCGTCGGCCCCGACGCCGTCGTGCAGTGGAGCTACGAGGCGCCCTCGCCCGGGGAGCTGCCGGGCGCGAACCTGATCTTCGATGGTCTCGCCGCCGCGGCGGCGCCGGGCGCAGCGGCGCCCGCACCCGGCTCGCCCGCTTGAGCGAGCTGCGCTCGGCTCCGGTCCCCGAGCCGGACGCCGAGGACCATCTGCGGGGCCCGGCGCACGCGCCGCTGGTAATCGAGTACGCCGACTTCGAGTGCCCCTACTGCGCGGCGCTGAGCGCGCGCTTGGCTGGACGCCGGCTTCGACGGGTGTTCCGTCACTTCCCCGTGCGCTCGAACCATCCACGCGCGTGGGCTGGGGCGTGCGCCGCCGAGGCAGCGGGCCGTCAGGGGCGCTTCTGGGAGATGCACGAGCTGCTGTTCGCCGATCAGGCTCGGCTCGAGGATCCGCATCTGTGGGCTCGGGCTCGCGCCCTCGGGCTGGATCTCGATCGCTTTGATGCCGAGCGCCGCAGCGAGGAAGTGCTGGCCCGCGTCCGTCGTGACTTCGAATCCGGAGTGCGGGCCGGCGTGGTCACCACGCCGACGGTGTTCGCCGGCGGGCGCAGCTTCACGGGGCAGCTCGACGCAGAGACGCTGGCGGCGCTCGGCTGAGCTCAGCCGGCCTGGCGCTCGACGGGGCGGTCGGCCACGGGCAGCCCATGCTCGATCTCCGCAAGCGTCGGGGTGTGCCCCCGGAGCGGCACCGCGGCGGAGCCGCTCGTGAGGCTCGCGCGGATCAGATCGAGGTGGCGGTCGATCATCTGCGAGTCGGCGCCGGCGAACGCAGCGGCCGCCGCACATGCGCCCTTGAACAGCATCAGCACGTCCATCGCGCCGACATCGGGCCGGACCGCTCCGCTGTCCTGGGCGCGCGTCAGCAGCCGATCCACCATGCCGACGACGTCGGCGTGCGCGGCGCGAATCTCGTCCCTGGCCAGCCAAGCGTCGTCGAGCGCCTCGAACAGCCCGCGGTCGACCTGCTGGCGGCCGAGCAGCTCGGCCAGGAACCCGAACAACGCTTCCTCGGGCCTCGCGCCGTGCTCGTCGAGCAGCGCCTGCCCGGCGTTGACGGCGTCGTGCATGCGCTCGACGACGATCGCCGCGATCAGGTCCTCCTTGCAGGCGAAGTTGCGAAACAGCGTGCCGCGCCCGACGCCTGCGGCTTGAGCTATCTCCGCTACGCCGACGTCGAGTCCTCGCTCGCGGAACAGCGCCTGCGCGGCCTCGAGCAACCGGCGGCGGTTGCGCTCGGCGTCAGCTCGTAGATGTCGCTCCTCCACCGACATGCTCCGTATTGTGCTACGCCGGCGCCGCGGCCGGCACGAGCTCCCGCTCGAGGGCTCGCACATGACGCCCACGCAGTGCGATCGCGAGGATCAGCGCGCCGGCGCCGAGCATCACCGCCGCTGCCGTGAACGCGACCTGGTAGCCCGAAACGCGGGCGGCGAGCGTGCTCGCCACGCTCACGTGCGCACCGAGGCCGTGGAGCATGCTGCTGGTCTGGCTCGCGGCCAGCGTCGAGAGGACCGCGAGTCCGAGCGAGCCGCCGACCTGCTGGGCGGTGTTGAACAGGCCGGAGGCCAGGCCGGCGTCATCGTCGCTAACGGCGCCGGTCCCGAGCAGCGTGATCGGGACGAATGTCAGCCCCATGCCGATGCTCATCGGCAGCAGCCCGACGAGCAGGTTGCCGAGGTAGGTGCCGTGGACCGGCAGCTGGGTGAGCACGACCATCCCTGCGGTCGCGATCGTGATCCCGACCAGCGCGACGTTGCGAACGCCGGCGCGCCGGATCAGCTGCTGCGCGATGCCGGCGCCGATCACGATCCCCGCGGTCACCGGCAGGAACGCAAGTCCTGCTCGCAGCGGGCTGTAGCCGAGGATCTCCTGGACGTACAGGGAGGCGAAGAAGAACATCCCGAACATCCCGCTGGCGACGAGCAGCAGCACCACATCGGCGACGGCGAGTGTGCGCACCCGGAAGACGTTCAGCCGCACGAGCGGCGCCTTGCTGCGGCGCTCGATCGCGATGAACGCAGCCAGCAGTGCGATGCCCGCCGCCATCAGGCCGATCGTCTTCGGAGAACCCCAGCCGTATGCCTGGGACTTGACGATCGCATAGACGAGCACGATCAGCCCTCCGGTGACGGTTGCCGCGCCGGCGAAGTCGAACGTGCGGTGCGGCATGTCGGCCCGGGACTCGGGTACGAAGCGCAACGTCGCGATCAGCGCGGCGATCCCGACGGGCACGTTGACGATGAAGATCCACGGCCACGAAGCCAGGTCTGTCAGCGCACCGCCGAGCAGCAGCCCGACGGCTCCGCCGCCGGCTGCGATCGCGCTCCAGATCCCGAGCGCCTTCGTGCGCTCGTCGGTGCGAGTGAAGGTCGTGGTCAGGATTGAGAGCGCAGCTGGTGACAGCAGCGCGCCTCCGAGGCCCTGGAGGCCGCGGCCCACGATCAACATCGCCGGCGACTGGGCGACTCCGTTTAGCAGCGAGGCAAACGAGAACAGCGCGATGCCCGCGGCAAACAGGCGCTTTCGCCCGATCAGATCGGCGGCCCGGCCTCCCAGCAGCAGGAACCCTCCGAAGATCAGCGTGTAGGCATTGATCACCCACGGCAGGCTGGCGGCCGAGAAGTGCAGCCCGTGCTGGATCGCCGGCAGCGCGACGTTGACGATCGTCGCGTCGAGCACGACCATGAACTGCGCAAGGCACGCGATCACGAGGACCAGCCAGCGGTTGGTGGCGGGGGAGGATTCGGCGCTCATGAGCACTCCTTCCAGAGGTGATCGAGGTCCTCGAGTTGACGGCGGCGTAAAATGGAACCCATCGGTCCGGTAACGGTACCACATCCGGACCGCGTTGTCCGGTTAGGATCGGCCCCAGCTCCCTCTAACTTGGCGTCTCGGCAACCGCATCGCCGCGATTGCCCGCTACCATCGAGGCGTTCGGACACAAAAGAAAAACGAGAAGCACTCCGCCTACCGAACGGCGGGGAAGAAGGGAACTAAATATGTCTGATGACGTTACGTGCGTCGTCGTGGAGATCGAGGGGCAGGAGATCTCCTTCGAGACCGGGAAACTGGCCAAGCAGGCCTCCGGTGCCGTAGTCGTCCGTTCGGGCGACACGATGGTCCTTTGTACCGCCACGGCGGGCAACCTCAGGGACGTCGACTTCCTACCCCTCACCGTCGACGTCGAGGAACGAATGTATGCAGCCGGGAAGATTCCCGGCTCTTTCTTTAAGCGCGAGGGGCGCGCAGGGGAGAAGGCGACGCTCACGGCTCGCCTGATCGACCGGCCGATCCGGCCGCTGTTCCCCAAGGGCTGGCGGTTTGAGACCCAGCTGGTCGCGTTGCCGATGTCCGTGGATCACGAGCACCCCTATGACGTGCTCGCGATGAACGGCGCCTCGGCCGCGCTGATGATCTCCAACGTCCCGTTCCCGACGCCAGTCGGGACCGTGCGGATCGGCAAGATCGAAGGCAACTTCGTCGTCAACCCGGCCGAGGAGGATCTGCTCGAGAACACCGACCTCGACCTGATCGTCGCCGGTACCGAAGAGGCGATCCTGATGGTCGAGGCCGGCGCGAACGAGGTGCCCGAGGCCGAAATCCTCGACGCCCTTGACATCGCTCACACCGAGATCAAGAAGCTCTGCCAGGCTCAGCGCGAGCTGGCCGAGAAGGCGGGCAAGCCGAAGACCGAGGTCCAGGTCCCGCAGGTCGACCCCGATCTGTATGAGCAGATCAAGGCCGAGTTTGGCGAGGCGCTCGACGCGGCCACCCAGGTCGAGGACAAGCTCGAGCGCCAGGACGCGACGAAGGCGAGCGAGGAGCAGGTACTCGCCAAGTTCTCCGGCGATCCCGACTCCGACACCTACGCCGAATACCGCGCGAAGGCGCAGATGGCGTTCGACAAGCTCGAGAAGACGATCATCCGCGAGCGAATCGCGGTCCAGAAGCGCCGCCCCGACGGGCGCGGCACGGACGAGATCCGTCCGATCTCGATCGACGTGGGCATCGCCCCCCGTACACATGGCTCGGCGCTGTTCACCCGCGGTCAGACGCAGGCCTTCAGCGTGGTGGCACTAGGCACCACGCGCGAGGAGATGCGCCTCGACACGCTCGGGCTGGAGACGACCAAGCGCTACTTCCACCACTACAACTTCCCGCCGTTCTCGGTCGGGGAGGCCGGCTTCATGCGGGGTCCCAAGCGCCGCGACATCGGCCACGGTGCGCTCGCTGAGCGGGCGCTCGTGCCGATGATCCCGAGCCAGGAGGAGTTCCCCTACACGATCCGCGTTGTCTCGGACATCTTCGAGTCAAACGGGTCCTCCTCGATGGCCTCGGTCTGCGGCTCGACACTGTCGCTGATGGACGCCGGCGTGCCGATCAAGGCTCCGGTCGCCGGGATCGCGATGGGCCTGATCAAGGAAGGCGACGAGTACGTGATCCTGACCGACATCGCGGGCGTGGAGGACCACCTCGGCGACATGGACTTCAAGGTCGCTGGCACCGAGGACGGGATCACCGCGCTGCAGATGGACATCAAGATCACGGGCGTGACGTTCGACATCCTGCGCGACGCGCTCGCGCAGGCGAAGGTCGCCCGCGAGTTCATCCTCGGCGAGATGACGAAGGTGATCGACGCGCCGCGCGCGGAGCTCTCCAAGCACGCGCCGCGGATCTCCTCGATCAAGATCGATCCCGAGAAGATCGGGTTGCTGATCGGCAAGGGCGGCGAGACGATTCGCGCGCTCCAGGAGGAGTTCGAGTCCCAGATCGACGTCAACGACGAAGGCCAGGTGCTCGTGTACGCGGCCAACGGCGAGCTCGGCGACGCGCTTGTCGATCGGATCCGTTCGATGACCAAGGACGTCGAGGTCGGCGACGAGTTCACGGGCAAGGTCGTCAAGACGACCGCGTTCGGGGCCTTCATCGAGCTCGCCAAGGGCACCGACGGGCTGCTGCACATCTCCAATGTCGCTCCCGGCCGGCGGATCGATACCGTCGAGGAGGAGCTCAACAAGGGTGATGAGCTCGCC
>Ga0102924_1003319_pt1 | contig 16979 bp, 14 predicted proteins | sample PaiPotPPM11metaG_FD_80116 | JGI IMG/M metagenome (GOLD analysis project Ga0102924, IMG submission 80116) | Iron sulfur acid spring bacterial and archeal communities from Banff, Canada, to study Microbial Dark Matter (Phase II) - Paint Pots PPM... ...
CGGCCGGCGGCTGCCCGGCCTGAACGCGGCCGCCCCGGTCAACGAGGTGACCTGCCTGTACACCTGGACGGACAACGAGGATTTCGTCCTCGACCGGTCCGGACCGTTCGTCGTCGCGTCGCCGTGTTCCGGCCACGGAGCCAAGTTCGCGCCGCTGCTCGGCAAGATCATCGCCGACCTGGCGGCCGGCGAGCCGCCGCCCGACGGGCGTTTCACGCTCCCGGGCCACGGCGTTTTACGCTCGCGGCCCACGGCGTTACACGCGCCTAACACTGAAACGCCCGCGCAACATCCAGCCGTAACGCCGCCGCTGTCTGCTAGTTCACATTCGGACGGGAGTCAGATTGTGAGTTTCGCATGGCAGTGACCATTGAGCCGCGAGCCGGCTTGCAGAAGGGCACCAACTGGTGGGGCGCGTTCGTCATCGGCCTGGCCGGAACGATCCTCGTCACCGGCATCGCGCCGTACGCGGTGCAGGGCATGGGCGCGAGCGCGATCTGGGCGATCGGCGTCAACACGGTCTTCGGCCTGGTCCTGTGCCTGTGCCTGGCCGAGCTGGCCTGCATGTGGCCGGACCGGACCGGCGGCATCCCCAGCTACGCGAGCGCGAGCTTCGAGCCGCTGGTCGGCCCGAAAGTGGCCAAGCACATCGGCGGCCTGTCCGGCTGGTCGTACTGGCTCGGCTGGTTCCCGGTGGCGCCGATCAACATGATCCTCACCGCCGCCTACCTGTCGAGCCTGTTCGGCCTCCCGCAGGGCGGCACGATCCACCTGTTCGGTACCTACGGCGCACCGATCTCGACCACCGTGCTGTTGATCAGCTTTATCGGCCTGCTGGTCGTCTACGTGCCGTGCTACTTCGGCGTGAAGCTCGGCGCCGGGTTTGCCACCGTGCTCGGCATCCTCTCCATGGTCCCGCTGACGGTCCTGGTGCTGCTGCCGCTGTTCAAGAGCGGCAGCTTCCACTGGTCCAACATCGCCGGCTTCCACGCCCCGGCCGGCGTGCACGAGAACTTCACGTTCATCATCGCCTGGATGTTCCCCATTACCTGGAACGTGATCGCGATGGAGGCGGCCGCCTGCTACGTCGGCGAGTGCCGCAACGGCCCGCGCGACGCCAAGATCGCCCTGACCGCCGAGGGCGTCTACGGGATGCTCATCTACATCCTGACCCCGCTAGTGTTCGTCGGGGTGCTCGGCGCGGCCCTGTCGAGCAGCGACCCGCTCACCCTGTACACCGACTTCACCGGCGCGCTGTTCGGGCACGGCTCGTGGATCAAGTGGTTCATCGGCCTGCCGCTCATCCTCGCCCTGCTGCTGTCGGTGCTCAACGCGATCATGGGTACGGGCCGCTCGCTTTACCAGGCGTCGGAAGACGGTGCCCTGCCCCGCTGGTTCGGCAAGGTCAACGCCCACGGCGTCCCGGCCCGCGCGATGGCGTTCAACGTCGCCGCCTCGATGCTGGTGGTGCTCTTCGGCTCCCCGGTCCGTATCTACATCTTCTCCAACGCCGGGTACCTGTTCGCCTGCGCGATGTCGCTGGCCGGCTACTTCGTCTACCGCCAGTTGCGCCCGGCGGCCGAGCGCCCGCTCCGCCTCCCCGGCTGGGTCCGGTGGGTGGCCCTGGCGATCTTCCTGTTCTGGGCGGTCGTCTACTTCTACGGCGGCTGGAACGCCCCGAACATCGTCGTCGCCCCGAACTCAGGCCCGGTCCTGTTCATCCTGGGCCTGGTGATCATGGCCCTGTACTTCCCGCTCTACTACTGGCGCAAGCGCTCCGACCAGCGGCGTCCCGTCCCCGCCGCTGTTCCGGTCGCCGTCTCGGCCACCACCGAACTGGCGGAGGAAGAAGCATGACGGTCATGTTGAGGGCACCCTGGCGGCCCGCCGCGCCGCCGCGCGCGGCCCTGCCCGCAGCGGCCGTGCTGCTCGCCTCGACGGGCAAGCCGTTCACGGAACCCGCGCTCGCCGAGGCCACCCGGCTAGCAGGCGGCCCGGTCGGCGGTCGCGTCCGGGTGATCACGATCGCCCGCATCCACGGCACCTCGTTCGGCCTGCAGCACCCCGGCCTCATGCCCAACAAGAAGGAGAAGGACGCGGCCCAGGCCATCGTCACCGAGGCGATCAAGTCCCTCCAGCGCGTAGGCCTCAAGGCCGATGGCGAGGTAGTGATCACGAGGTCCCCGGCGAGGTCCTTCACCAGGGCCGCCCGGGCCGCGGGCGTGTCCCACGTCGTCCTCGACACTCCTCCCGGCGGCCCGCTGACCCGCCTGGACGCCGGCGCGACGGCGCGTTACCTCCGTTTCCGCCTCCGCGACGTTGCTCTCGCCGTCATCTAACCGAGCCGCTCGACGAGCCAACTATCGGCCAGACTGTCAGGCGAGCCCGTCCGGTAGATCGAGGACCTGCTCGCCGCAGGCCTGGCATTCGGCGTGAAAGTCCAGGTCGTTCAGGAACTCGCCGAATTCGGGGTGCCCCTTGAGCGCGGCGGCGGCCGCCAGGAGGTAACGCGTGTCCATCAGGTCATGCGCGGTGGCTAGCTGTTCTGTTAGCAGGGGAAGCGCCTCGGCCAGTGCCTGCCTGTAGGCGGCGGCAATGTCCTCGGGGAGGCCCGGAGGCGTCCGTCCGAAACTGCCCGAGCACATTGCGACGAAGCCCACGACGTACAAGTAGTCGCCGCGCTCAGCCGGCGGCAGCCGGCGCGCCAGTTCAACCAGGTACGGCGCCGCGGCGTAGGCCGCCGGCCAGGGAGTGTCCTCCGAGCACAGGTACGGCCACAGGTCTGCGAACCGCTCGTGACCCGCCGGGTTGTCCAGCAGATGCCGAAGTTCCTCAGGGACAAACGGGACGCTGGGATCGTCACCTGGACGCTGGCCGGGTGACCAGTTGCGGTGGCCAAGCTCCAGCCATCTGGAGTCATCGAGTGGCATCACACCGCCGAGCGTACGGGAACCCAACCTTCACAAGCCGCCATTCGGAAATGCCCGGCACACAGCTTAACGGGGGCGGGCGCGGAACCACTCCTCCCTGTTCAGGGGATCTGGGCCGATTCTCGGGCGGGCCGGTGGCGCCCCCGCGACGGGCGTGTAATGCGTGACCTCCGAGGTGAAGACTCCTTCGCCGCTGGTCTGCTCGGGGAGTTGTGCCAGCAGGGACTGGACGCTCCTAGTAGGGAGGGTGCCGGTGAGCGCCACCACTGCCGTTGTCCGGGGGGGTTTGGGGGCGTCCCCCCGGGCTAGCACCGCCCCGGCGACGGCGCTAGTGCCGGTGATGAGCCCGGACAACCGGGCGATCGTCGACGTTACGGCGGGGAGGGCCCGCGCGGGGATCTCCAGGTGGAACGTCTCGACCGGCTCGCAGACGGCGGTTCTCGCCTGCCTGAGAGCCTCGTGGATCAGCACCGGGGCCAGGTAGCGGAAGTCCGCGCCGACGGACGAGATGTTCTTGTTGAACTTCTGGTGCATGGCGCTCTGCCTGGGCCAGTAGCCCGTGTGCGTGAGCACCACCCGGGCGTCAGGGATCGCCCAGCCGGACAGGCCCTGGGCCAGGCCGGCCCGCACCCCTTCCCACGTCGCGGCGAAGAAGGCGGGCGGCATGGAGCCGCGCTCGACTTCCAGGTCGCAGACCAGCCCGGAGCCGGCGGGCGCGCGCTCGACCCGGAACCCCAGCGTCGCCAGGTAAGGCGTGGTCTTTTCCGTTATGCGGGCGACCGCGCTGCCCGTTCCCGCGATCCGCTCGATGTGCACGGTCACGGTAGGGCGAAAAGCGACCGCCACCCCGAACTGCCCGGCGAGCAGGTCAGCGATCACTTCCTTCTGCACTTCGCCGTAGAGGCTGACCGCGATCTCGCCCCGCTCCTCGTCCACGCGCAGGTTAATCAGCGGGTCGGCCTCCGCAAGCTCCTTCAGCGCGGAAAAGAGGCGGCCGCGCCTGGCCGGGTCGACCGGCTCGACCACAGACTCGAGTGCGGGAGCAGGGAACTGGCGGGTGACCCGGCCCGGGATGGCCTCGCCGACCCAGCCGCCGGTGCGCGCCGCGCCGAGCCCGCGCATCCGCACTACGTCGCCGGGCCGGGCGACGCTCGCCTTAGTCCAGCCGTGCGGCGTCGACCGCTCCAGCGACGTGATCACCTCGGCTCTGGCGTCCGCCGTGCCCACGCGGTCCCTGACGCGCAGTTCCCCGCCGAACAGGCGGCAGTGCGCCAGCGTGCCGCGATCACCGTGCTCGATCTTGTAGATGACCGCGGACAGCGCGCGCGTCGCCGCCTGAGCCCATGGCATCAGGCGCGGCAGCGTCGCCAGCAGTCCGGGGACGCCGGCCCCGGTCAGCGCGGAGCCCGCCGTCACCGGCACCACGGCGCCGCATCCCACCTGCTTGCGCGCGGAGCGCAGCGCCATCGCCGCGGTAACGCCAGGCTCCTCGAGAGCGGCGCGCAGCAGCCGGTCGTCTCCTGACGCGAGGACATCGATCGCTGCCGGGTGCGTCAGCGGTATCGGGGTGGCGACCGCGCCGGACGACCCGGCCGCTGCAACGTCGGTCAGGGGAAGCATGCGGGCGCCGGAACCCGCCGCGAGGCGGCGGCCGATCTCGGCGAGCGCCCAGCCAGGGGCCGCCCCGCGGCGGTCGATCTTGTTGATGAAGATCGCGACTGGCACGCCGAGACGTCGCAGCACCCGCCAGAGCACGACGGTCTGCGGCTGCACCCCCTCGACCGCGGAGACCACCAGGACGGCCGCGTCGAGGGCGGCGAGGCTGCGTTCGACCTCGGCGATGAAGTCAGAGTGCCCCGGGGTGTCGATGAGGTTGACCTGAACGTCGCCGACGGTGAAGGACGCGACGTTTGTCCGCACCGTGATGCCACGGCGGCGCTCGACGTCCATCGAGTCGGTCCGGGTAGTGCCGGCGTCGACGCTGCCAAGTTCGGGGATGGCCCCCGCCTCGAACAGCAGGCGTTCGGTCAGGCTGGTCTTGCCGGCGTCAACATGCGCCAGGATTCCGAGGTTGAGTGTGTGCAAGGGACAACTGCTCCAGGAGTCGGGTCGGGACGGTCGGCCGAGCAGTTGCCGCACACATTCGCGAGTACCTCCTGGAGAAAGCCGTCAGGGACGATCAATTACCTCGCAGCCAGAGCCCCTTCCGCAACCGGTTTTCCGTGGCTCCGCAGCCTGACCTGAGTAATCCCAGCGGTTGCTAGCGGTGGCGGATACTTCATGCGGGCCGGGACGGCAACCACGGCGGGCACCGCCGCGATGCCGCACCAGGTGGGCGGCCTAAGCCACGAACGCGGGCCAGCCGCGGACCGCAACCACCTTTTCTCGGTTTTATCCGCTACGGCCACCACTGACTAGGGGCGCGGACGCTCCTGCCACTACCCGCACCCGGCCGCGAACGGCCGGAGCCTCCGCCCGCCACACCCGATATGCCGGGGCGGGGTCCCCGAAAAAGATCGCGGGTCATACGGGGCGGATATCGCCCCAAGCGTCACGCAATCGTGTTACCAGCCGGTAGATCCAGGCGGCAAATGCTAACAAAGGGGGGCAAATCACGGGTCTCAGTCGCGTTTTCCCTCGGATGACCCGCAATCACGGCACCCAGACAGCCGTCAAAGCGCGCCCTCCGATCGCGTATGACCACTAACCCCTTCGTGTCAGTCGTCTAGGTGGGATCGTGCACGGTGCCGATCGCGGTCACCGACAGGAAACGGATCGGTAGCTTGATCAGCTCCACCGGCCCGTGTGACGCTTCGCCGTCGAACTGAAGCGCGTCGCCCGGCTCAAGCACGTAGACGGCCCGCCCGTGCCCGTAGGCCATGACGCCGGACAGCATGTAGAGGAACTCCGTGCCCGGATGCTGGTACAGCGGGAAGACCTCGGCCTGCTCGGTGAGCGTCACGAGCTGCGGCGTCATCCGGCGGTGCTGGCCGCGCATGGTGCCGAGCTGCTGATAGTGATGCCCGGCCGCGATTCCCTCCCGGCGGATCTCCGCACCGTGCCCGGCCTTGACGAAGACCGCGTCCCGCTCCTCGTCGAAACCGCGGAAGAACGCGGTGAGCGGAGTGTCGAGCGCCTCCGCCAGCCGGGCGAGGATGGCCAGGCTTGGCGATACTTGCGCGTTCTCGATCTTGGAAAGCATCCCCTTGGAGATGCCCGTCTGCTCGGACAGCTGCCCCATCGCCAGGCCCTTGCCCTGCCTGGCCTCTTTGACCCGCAGCGCGATCACCCGGTTGAGCGTGGCCTCAAGCGGAGCCGGGCGGTCGACGTCGTAGATTCCGGGTTCTGCCCCGCTCTGCCCGCCTTCTTGGCGAGCGATGTCCGTCGGTGTCCCGTCTCCGTTCACGATGGCCATTGTACGAAGGGTCGCTCAGAGCGTGAGGTACCGTCCGATCTCCCAGGCGGAGACCACGGCGTGGTACTCGGCGAACTCGGCCCGCTTGACCGCCGCGTAGTAGTCCACGTACGCGCCGCCCGGCACCTTGCCGAATCCCTCGCGCAGCGCCGCGTCGGCGACGAGTTCGTCCGCGGCGTGCGCCAGCGTGGGCGGGAGTTGGACCATGCCGCGCAGGCCGACCTCTCCGGGGGAGAGGTCGAAGAGGTTCTCCGTGTTCGGCTCGCCCGGGTCCAGGCTGCGGTCGATGCCGTCTAGGCCGGCGGCGAGCACGCCGGCGAGCGCCAGGTACGGGTTGGCGAGCCCGTCGACGAGCCGGATCTCGATCCGGTTCCCGTCGGGCACCCGGATCATCTGCGTGCGGTTGTTGCCGCCGTAGGTAACGAAGGTCGGCGCCCAGGCGGCGCCGGAAAGCGGCGCGCCCGCCGACACCCGCTTGTAGGAGTTGACCGTCGGGCAGGTGACGGCGGCCAGCCCCGGCGCGTGGGCGAGCACACCGCCGATGAACTCATAGGCGAGCGGGGACAGGCCGAGCTTGCGCGGGTCGGACCGGTCGGGGAACAGCGGCGTCGTCCCGGCCCTGTCCCACAGCGATACGTGCAGGTGCATGCCGTTGCCGGTGCGGTCACCGAACGGTTTTGGCATGAACGTGGCGAGCATGCCCCGCTGCTGGGCGAGTGCGTGCACCATGTACCGGAAGATGATCATCCGGTCGGCGGTGGTCATCGCGTCGGCGTACTGGAAGTTCTGCTCGAACTGGCCGTTGCCGTCCTCGTGGTCGTTGGCGTAGTTGGCCCAGCCGAGGGTGTTCATCGTCTTGGACACCGTGGTCAGGAAGTCATAGCTGCGGGTCAGCCCCTTGGCGTCGTAGCAGGGCAGCCCGGCGTCGTCGAGTTCATCCGCGACCCGGAGGGTACCGTCCGCACCCTTGCGCACCAGGAAGTACTCGGGCTCCGCGCCGGCGTACAGCGACATGCCGCGGTCGGCGAGCGCGGCGAGCTGGTTCTTGAGAATGACCCGCGGTGCGTAGGGCCAAGGCTTGCCCTCGACGTGCGGATCGCACATCAGGATCGCCAAGCCGGGCCGCCACGGTACCGGCGTGTAGGTGGCGATGTCGGGCATGGCGATGAGGTCCGGGTCGGCGGGCGTCTGCCCCATCGGCCCGGCGGCGTGCCCGGCGAACCCAGCCCCGTCCGACAGCGTCTGGTCGAGAGCGGCGACGGGGACCAGCTTGGCGCAGGGCTTGCCGTGCATGTCGACGAACATCGCGAAGATGAACTCGATCCCGTCCCGCTCGACCGCGGCGGTGAGTTCTTCAGGAGTCTGAGGGGCCATGCTCCGTTTTGTACCTGCGGCTGACTGCCGCGGTGTTACGCCGGCCGACAGTGTCGTTACGCCTGGGTAAACGGTCTGCGGTTACGCGAGCCGCGTCGCCCGGATGACGCCGACGGGGCTTTCGCCGCCGAGCACCACCGAGGTGGCCAGTTCGACCGGCGGCTGGGCGCCGAGCAGCGCCAGGATCGCGACCGTGACGGGCGTGCGGGCGCGCGGGCTGCCGTCGTCGATCTTCACCGCGGCGGCCGCGCCGTCCGGCAGCGCGAAGGCGTCCACGCCCTCGGCGCCGGACTTGAGCAGGAGCCCGGGTACCGACGCCATCAGCTTGTTCTCGTCGCGCGTCGTCCCGCTTGTCCACTCGGGGAACTTGCGCATCGCGTCGGCGACCATCCGCTCGGGCGTGCCGGGCTCTGCGAGGACCAGCGAGCGGAACGCCCGGGCCAGGCCGCCGAGGGTCAGTCCGAACAGCGGCGCGCCGCACCCGTCCACGCCGACCGCCGCGACCGGTTCGCGCGCGAGATCCTCGACGGTCCGCCTGATGTGCAGCTGCAGCGGATGGTCGGGCGACATGTAGGTCTCGGTCGGCCAGTCGTTGGCGATGCAGGTGGCCAGCATCGCCGCGTGCTTGCCCGAGCAGTTGAACCGGACCCGCGTCGCCGGCTCCGTGTCGGGCGGCGACGACCTGATCAGCCGGCGCGCGGTCGGCTCGTCCATCGGCAGCGAGGCCGGGCAGCGCAGGTCGTCCGCCGTCAGGCCGGCGTAGTCGAGTATGTCGTGAACCCCCTGGGCGTGGAAGTCTTCGCCTGAGTGGCTGGCGGCGGCGAGCGCGAGCAGTTCGCCCTCGATCGTGAGGCCGGCGCGGAGCATCGCCGCGGCCTGCAGCGGCTTGTTGGCCGAGCGCGGGAAGATCGGGGTGTTGGCGCCGCCCGCGGTGAACGCGTACGTGCCGTCCGGCGCGATCGCGACGATGCTGCCGCGGTGCCTGGACTCCACAAAACCGGACCGGATCTCCTCAGCGAGCACAGGGTTGGCGACAACGTCGCTCACGGACATCTGCTCCAAAGGGGTCACACGAGACATTATGGCCAAACCGACCAGTCACGGCGAGCCGTTAGGCTGGCCTGTCGTGCGAGCTGTAGCGCAGCGGGTGACCCGGGCCCGCGTCACCGTGAACGGCCAGGTAATCGGCGCCATCGAAGAGCCGGGCCTGCTCGTGTTCGTCGGCGTCACCCACGACGACACGGGCGACAAGGCGAAGAAGCTGGCGGCCAAGCTGTGGGGCCTGCGGATACTCGACGGCGAGAAGTCCTGCTCGGACCTTGGCGCGCCGCTGCTCGTGGTCAGCCAGTTCACCCTTTACGCCGATACGGCCAAGGGCCGAAGGCCCAGCTGGAACAACGCGGCGCCCGGTCCGGTAGCGGAGCCGCTGGTGGCCGCCGTGGTCGATGAGCTGCGCTCACTCGGCGCTCACGTCGAAACGGGCGAGTTCGGCGCCGACATGAAGGTGGCCCTGGTCAACGACGGCCCGGTCACGATCACCATCGAGCTCTAGCCCGCGGCGACCTTGGCCTTGGTCAGCCCGGCCAGATCGCACTGCGGCCGGGCGGCGAGCGATACCGCGTCAGAGCCGGCGAACGCGCCCCGGCAGAACGAGACGGCCTGCGTCCCGCAGTAGTGGAGCGTGTTGCCGCCGGTCGAGCTCGGGACGGTCACGCTCACGCACCCGTTCGCCGACGTGGCATAGCTGTCGTGGCTGACCGCGCTCCACACGCCGATCGCGACTCCCGCCGCGACCACCACCGCCAGGATGAGGTACACGATCCGCTTCCCCCGTGGCGTGAGGGAAAGCGAGCCGTCGATCTGATCGCGGCCAAGCCGGGTCTTGCTGTACATCGCAACCTCACTCATGATTCCCTTGATTGTAGGAGAATTAGGACTGGTGTGCGGTTCGGCGGAGCGTCAGATGCCGAGGTGTTACCGTCTGCTGTAGCGTGGCGCGCGACGGAGCGTGCCGCCTACGACACGGAGGTGTCAAGAATGGTTACCCGTGACACTCCCTGGCCCGACGGGACCCCCTGCTGGGTCGACCTCGGCACCCATGACATCCGGAAAGCGATCAGCTTCTACGCCAGCCAGTTCAGCTGGGACATCCAGCCGGGCGGCCCGGAGGTCGGCGGCTACTCGATGGCCAAGCTCGACGGGAGGAACGTCGCCGCCGTCGGCCCGCTGATGGGCCAGGAAGGGACGCCGAGCGCCTGGGCCACCTACTTCGCCTCGAGCGACGTGGACGTCTCCGCCGCCAGGATCAGGAGCGCGGGGGGCCGGCTCCTCATGGAGCCGACGGACGTCATGGACGCCGGCCGGATGCTGGTCGCCGCCGACATCACCGGGGCGTCCTTCGGTGTCTGGCAGGCCGGGAACCACAGCGGCGCGCAGGTCGTCAACGTCCCCGGCGCGTTCACCTGGAGCGAGCACATGAGCCGCGACTTCGAGGGCGCCAAGGCGTTCTACGCGGCGGTCTTCGGCTACGAGTACGGCGACATGTCAAGCGACGGCTTCAGCTACGCCACGCTGCTCATCAACGGCCAGCAGGTCGTCGGCGGCATGGGCGCGTTCCCCGGCGACAGCTCGGAAGGCGCCCACCAGGCATTCTGGGGCGTGTACTTCGGCACCTCGGACACCGACAAGGCCGTCGAGCTCGCCACCAGCCACGGCGGCCAGATCGTCAGGGCCGCAACAGACAGCCCGTACGGCCGCATGGCAATCGTGGCCGACAACCAGGGCGCGGTCTTCAGCCTGATCTCAACCCCCGAGGACCCAACCGATTAGTAAGCGGGGGAAGACCGTGCCGTCGAACAGTTTCCTGGCCGTCCTGACTACGCCCGAGCGGATGACCTTGGGGGGCGTTACCGAGGTGTCTAGTTCGATTTCGACCTCGAGGGCGCCGCTTGGGTGCTCGATCGATAGGCGCGGACCGCCGCCTGTGATGGCCAAGTCGCTGCCGATCGCGCCCCGGACCATGATCGCGGTGCCTACGCTGACCGCGCCGAGTACGCCGATGGATTCGTGCACGCGGACGGGGATGAAGGTTCTTGTGCTGATCGTGCCGCCGTGGGCCGGGGGTGCCACCAGGGAGATCTTGGGGACCGTCGTGCCGCTGACGTCGCCTAGGCCCATTGCCTTGCCCGCTTCCAGCCGCAGGTCCTGGACGCGCTGGTTGAGTGCCTCGTCGGACTCGAGTTCGGCGACCGGCTCGTAGCCCGTTTTGCCGAGGCTGGACGCGGCCACCACGACGACCGGCATGCCGTTGTCGACGCAGGTTACGGGGATTCCGCCGAAGACGTCGGTCACGTTTCCCGTCGGGAACACGCTCGTGCCTGACCCGGAGTCTTCGAAGTCGAGGACGATGGCCGCCGCGGTGCCCGGGACGCCGTCGATCGCGGTGTCACCGTCGTAGCGCGGCATTCCTCCGTAAGGGGGGCCGCCGGGGGCGGGGAACGTGGCGGTGACGATCCCGCCGGAGTTCACCATCCGGATGCGGACGCTCGTCTGGTCCCCGTGGGCCTGGCCGGCTGGCGCGGGCACCAGGCCGCGCTCGACCGCGAACGGCCCGATGCCCGCCAGGATGTTCCCGCAGTTCTGCTTGTCGGTGACGACCGCCTGGTCGACCATGACCTGCAGGAACAGGTAGTCGACGTCGACCCCAGGCAGCGTGGAGGGCGAGACGACCGCGACCTTGGACGTCAGCGGGTGCGCGCCGCCGACCCCGTCGATCTGCCGCGGGTCCGGCGACCCCATGACCCGCAGCAGCAACTCATCCCGCTCGGCGGCAACGGCGGGCAGGTCGTCGGCGAGGAAGTACAGGCCCTTGGACGTGCCGCCCCGCATCTGCATGGCCCGAATGCCGTCATGCATCGTCGCGCCCCCGTTCGGGCTGGTCATTCTTTTAGATGCCTTCGCCCGCGCGCCGGACATACTCGGCGTAGGTGATGTAATCGACTCCTCCCAGCTTCTCCCGCAGGCCGTACATGTCCAGGCCGAGCTGGCCGTCGGCGAGCTGCTTGCGGTTGGCGTCCTCCTTCGCGATCCGTGCCTCGGACGCGGTGACCGCCCGCGGGACGTCGAGGCGCGGCACGACGCAGACCCCGTCGTCGTCGGCGACGACCGCGTCGCCGGGCCGGATGACCTGGCCGCCGAGCGAGATCGGCACGTTGACCGAGCCGGTGGTCTCCTTCACGGTGCCCTGCGCGGACACGTGCGCGGTCCACGCGGGGAAGCCCATGTCGCGCAGTTCCTGGGTGTCGCGCAGGCCCATGCCGGTGACCAGGCCGCGCACGCCGTGCGCGGCGAGCGAGGTGGCGAGCAGTTCGCCGAACGCGCCGTCGCTGTTAGGCGACGCGGCGGTGATCACGATGATGTCGCCGGGCTTGGCCTGCTCCACGGCGGCGTGAATCATCAGGTTGTCGCCCGGCCAGCACAGCACGGTCAGCGCGGTTCCGGCGATGCGCGTGCCCTGCTGGTTCGGCCGGATCTCCGGCCCGAGGTAGCCCTTGCGGCCGATCGCCTCGTGCACGGTGGCGACGCCGAAGGCGGCGAGCTTGTCCACGTCGGTCAGGTCGGCGCGCGGCGGGTCGGTGACGATGACGTTGAGCATCGGTAGCAGGGCTCCTTTATCTGACTGCTTCGTGGTCGGAAGTATTGTCCGCCCGCAGCGCGTCGATGACGCTGGCGAGGTGGGCGCGGACGGCGTGATCGGCGTCCGCAGGCCGTCGGTCGGCGACGGCCTGCGCGATGGCCACGTGCTCAGGCAGCGACACTTCGGGCCGTCCCGGCCGCCTGGCGAGCTGGAACTGGTGCCTGACGATCTGCGCGTGCAGCCGGTCGAGCAGCCCAATCGCGACGGTCTGCCCGGAAATCACCCCGACCCGGCGGTGCAGCTCCCGGTTGAGCTCGGAGTACTTGAGTGGGTTACCTTCCGCGACCGAGCGCTTGAGGTTCTCGGCGAGCTCGCGCAGTTGGACGGCCTCGTCGTCGGTGATCCGTTCGGCCGCCTTGGCCGCGCAGAGCGCCTCGAGGGCCATGCGGCACTCGGTGATCGCGACGGCCTCTTCCGTCGAGACGACCCGCACCCGGGCGCCGCGGTTGGGTATCCGCTCGACGAGTCCTTCTGAGGCCAGGTCAAGCAGCGCGGCCCGCAGCGACTGCCGCGTCACCCCGAGCGTGCCCGCCAGGTCTTCCTCGACGAGCCGCTGACCGGGCGCGAGGTCACCATTGAGAATGGCCTGCCGCACCGCGGCAAGGGCATGTGCCCGGGCCGCCTCCCCGACCCGGGGGCGGCCGGGTGTTCCTGCTGCCATGCCCCGACGCTACGTACCCACCGGACGGATTGTCAACAATTGTCCGGTCACATTGTCGACAATCTACGATCGCCGGCCCTCTCCGGCTGGTCCGGTCCGGGCCGACCGGCTGGTGGAGGGCCGGGTCGCGCTGCCGTTCCCGACCGCTCGCTACCCGTCGGTAATCTTGCGTTCCCGGGCTGAGACTGCATACTTGAAGGCACTATGTTACTTGCCGGGAAGATTTTCCGTTACGTTCCGCTGCCCGTCATCCCGACCGCACCGCTGCTTACCCGGCCGCCCGGACGGACCAGGGTACTCCGCCATGCCTGACGGCCGCGATCGAGCACACCAGAAGAAACGAGTCATGACCTCATGGGCTGGTGTACCACCTTCGACCTGGACCGGTTCGCGGAAGCCGCGGGCGGTTACCTGAGGTCGAAGGCGGCGGAGAACACCCTGCTCTTGTCGGCCGCGCAGGACGCGCGCTTCGCGTGGCGCACGCAGGTGGCCGGCCGGGCACCCGCGGCGGGGCACGAGATTCTCTTCGGCTGGTGGGAGCCGCCGGACGGCGGTGAGCCGCGCGGCGCCTTCGTGCACGATCCGGCCGTGCCGCTGCTGATCGCGGGCAAGGCGCCCGAGATCGGGACCGCGCTCGCCGCCACCCTGGCCAAGGCGGGCAGGCACGTGTCGGGCGTCGACGCGCCCACCGAGGTGGCGGACGCGTTCGCCGCCGCGTGGAGTCAGCGGGCGGGCACGACCGCCCGTGCGCACAGGAACTCCCGTGTCTACCGCCTCGCCGCTATCCCCCAAGCAACGGGGCCCCAAGCAGCGGGGCCCCAAGCAGCGGGGCCGCAGGCAACCGGGTCGCGGGCGACGCCGCCGCTTGGCCTGCCGCAGATACCTGGTCCGCCCGGCAGGCTCAGGCGCGCCACCACGCAAGACCTGACGCTGCTCGCCAACTGGCTCACCGCGTTCGCCGTCGAGGCGAACGAACGGATCAACGCGCCCGCCGACCTGGCCGCCGACCTGATCAGCCGCGGCGGCGCGGTCTTCTGGGAGGTGCCGCCGCGGCCGAGCAGGCTCAGGGACGCCGCGCACCACCTGCCGCTCCCGCACTATCGTGACCAGGCGCAGCCGGGCGAACCCGCGCACCAGCCGGTGGCGCTGGTGACGCTGACCCGTCCGGTCGCCGGGAGCGTGCGGATCAGCATGGTCTACACCCCGCAGGAACGCCGCCACAACGGCTACGCCACCGCGCTCACGCTGGCGGTCAGCCGCGCCGTCCTGGCGCCGGGCGCACCGCAACCGCCCCATGACGAACTCGCCGCCAACGGCCGCGTCAACGAGGTCGTGATGATCACCGACAAGAACCGGTCCGACCGCTGGGGCAGCCGACTCGGCTACCAGCTGGTCGGCGAGCGGGCGGTTCTCCGCTTCGGCCCGGCCACCGGCCCGGTGCCCCGGCCGAACCCGTCGGGCGCGATGCCGCGGCTGCCCACCGGGCCCCTGCCCCGGCTGCCAAGGCTCCGCCGCTAACCGCCGCTAACACCGCCGCGCGCCGCTAACCGACACGCACTGGCCGCGAGGTCAGGACGCGACCGACTCCGCCAGGGTGACCTCGGTGCCGAGCTCCGCCGCCTGCTCGAAGGCGAAGTCGGCGATGTTCCCCGCCGCCCGCAGGTCTGGCTCGCTGGCGCGCACCGCGTCCTCGTCCGGCCCGCGCACCACCACGCGCGCCGCCTCGGCCCGCATGGACAGCTTGGCGGCCGTCTTGGCCTTGCGGACCTGGCCGAGCACCTCCGCCGCCGTCGCGAGCACCGCCGGATCCGCGCCGCCCGCACCGCGCAGCGGCCCGCCCGTGGTCGGTCCGGCAACCGGCCAGGCCGCCCGGTGCACCGACCCGTCCTGCCACCAGGACCACACTTCCTCGGTCACGAACGGCACGAACGGCGCGAACATCCGCAAGAGCACGTCCAGCGCCGTCCGCAGCGCGGACCGCGCCGACGCGCCTCCCTCGCTTGATTCCTCGTACGCCCGCGCCTTCACGAGCTCGAGGTAGTCATCGCAGAACATCCAGAAGAACCGCTCGACCGCCTCGAGCGCCTCGACGTGGTCGTACGCGTCGAGACTGGCCGAAGCCGCGGTCACCAGGCCGGCCAGCGTCGCGAGCAGCGACGAGTCGACCGGCGACGTCACCGGACCAGTGGGTCCGGGAAGAGAGAGCACGAACTTCGAGGCGTTGAGTATCTTGATCGCCAGCCGCCGCCCGACCTTGAGCTGCCCGGGATCGAACGTGGTGTCCACCCCGTACCGTCCGTTGGCCGCCCAGTACCGCACGGCGTCCGCACCGTACTGGTCGAGCAGGTCGGTCGGCACGACCGCGTTCCCCTTGGACTTCGACATCTTCTTTCTGTCCGGGTCGAGGATCCACCCCGAGATCGCGACGTCCGACCAGGGCAGCGAGCCGAACTCCAGGTGCGCGCGGGTCACCGTCGAGAACAGCCACGTCCTGATGATCTCGTGCGACTGCGGCCGCAGGTCCATCGGAAACACCCGCGCGAACAGGTCGGGATCGGTGCCCCAGCGCCCCGCGATCTGCGGCGTCAGCGACGAGGTCGCCCAGGTGTCCATCACGTCGGGATCCGCGACGAACCCGCCCGGCGCGCCGCGCTGCGACTCGTCGTACCCGGGCGCGGGGTCTGACGCGGGGTCCACGGGGAGCGCGTCGTCCTCCGACCGCGGCACGATCGGCATGGAATACACCGGCGAACCCGAGGCGTCGACCGGGTACCACACGGGGAACGGCACGCCGAAGAACCGCTGCCGCGAGATCAGCCAGTCGCCGGCCAGGCCCTCCACCCAGTTTTCGTACCGCACCCGCATGTACTCCGGGTGCCAGGTCAGCTCCCGGCCCCGTTCGAGTAGTTCGGAACGGATGCGGCTGTCTCGCCCGCCGTTCCGTATGTACCACTGGCCGGAGGCGACGATCTCGAGTGGCTTGTCTCCGCGCTCATAGAACTTCACCGGGCGGATGACCGGCCGCGGCTCACCGTCGAGGTCGCCGCTCTCCCGCAGCAGCTCCACCATGCGCGCACGCGCGGAGAACACGGTCTTGCCCGCGAGCTCGTCGTACGGCGAGGCGGGCACCCCGGCCGGCGGTTCCGCGAGCAGCCGCCCGTTCCGCCCGATGATCGCGCGCGTCGGCAGGTCGAGCTCCCGCCACCAGGTCACGTCGGTCAGGTCGCCGAATGTGCACACCATCGCGATGCCCGACCCCTTGTCCGGCTCCGCGAGCGGGTGCGCGTAGACGGGCACCTCGACGCCGAACACCGGCGTCCGCACCGTCCCGCCGAAGAGCCCCTGGTACCGGACGTCGTCCGGGTGCGCCACCAGCGCGACGCAGGCAGGCAGCAGTTCGGGTCGCGTCGTCTCGACCCACACGGGCCCGCCCGTGGTTGAGGAACCCGTGGTTGAGGAACCCGTGGTTGAGGAACCCGTGGTTGAGGAACCCGTGGTTGAGGAACCCGTACCGTGGAAGGAGATCCGGTGAAAGGCGCCGGGGTAGTCCCTGTCCTCGAGCTCCGCTTGGGCGACCGCCGTCTGGAACGTGACGTCCCAGAGGGTGGGCGCCTCGGCGCGGTACGCCTCGCCGCGCGCCAGGTTCCGCAGGAACGCCCGCTGCGACACCCGCCGGGAGTCTTCTCCGATCGTGGTGTACAGCAGCGACCAGTCCACCGAGAGGCCGACGCGCCGCCACATGTCCTCGAAGGCACGCTCGTCGACGGCGGTGAGCGCTTCGCACAGGTCGGTGAAGTTCCGCCGGGAGATCGGTATTTCGGACTTCCCCGGCTTCTCCGGCGGCAGGTACGAAGCGTCGTGCGGCACCGACGGGTCGCAGCGCACGCCGTACACGTTCTGCAC
>Ga0102924_1003320_pt1 | contig 16979 bp, 14 predicted proteins | sample PaiPotPPM11metaG_FD_80116 | JGI IMG/M metagenome (GOLD analysis project Ga0102924, IMG submission 80116) | Iron sulfur acid spring bacterial and archeal communities from Banff, Canada, to study Microbial Dark Matter (Phase II) - Paint Pots PPM... ...
ATCATAAGTTGCGCTTTGGGCAGGGCCTCCGTAAACAGCAATGGAATCAGAACCATGATTCCGACAATCACTGCCTCTAGAATGAACGAGAACGTCGTCGTCCTGCCGCGAGCGGTTTTTAGCTTTCCACCCGATTCAATCAGGCTATCCTCAAACATAAGTTTTCTCCCTGCACAAGTCTACGAAGCTTTAGACACCGGACATCGCCAATTTGCTCCCAGTTTTGAAGCCTTTGCCAGCTTCAAGCCCTTGTAAGATGCAATTTAAAGGCAGACCTTTCGTCCACCTGACTCCGGACAGGGGCGTCCAGAGACACAGCCGAACCAAAAAGAGCCGGCGAGCAGCACTGCACAACGAACAGAGCGAACACGTACTTCCGAAACTGAGCTCTGGCGAGTGCTCCACCCTTGCAGGGCGGAATATCTAAGCCTTCGCTCTGACTTTCTCACGGCGACCGCCGCTGCCCGCAGGAACCATGGCTGGCGGCTTATTACGGCCTGATCGCCAATCCTGATAGGCCACTAGAATCGGGGCCGCAATGGCGATCGACGAATATGTCCCGATTAAGATGCCAATAACCAGGGCAAAGGAAAACCCGTGCAGCACTTCGCCCCCAAAAAGGTACAAAGCGAGCACAGTCAGGAATGTTAAACCTGCTGTCAAGATTGTTCGACTTAAAGTTTGATTGATGCTGCGGTTGACGACGTCTGAGAGCTTCTCTCGCCGCATCAGCTTCAGGTTTTCACGAATGCGGTCGAAGACCACGATGGTGTCATTATTGGAATAACCGATCAGGGTCAGAATGGCCGCTATCACAGTGAGAGATATAGGTTTATTTGTCAGCGAGAAGACGCCCAGTGTGATCAAGGTATCGTGGAAAACGGTGATTACTGCGGCGACGCCGTATATCCATTCGAACCGGAATCCCAGATAAATCAGCATTCCAGCCAGCGAATATGCAGTTGCCAGTACAGCCTGTTTACGCAACTGGGCTCCTACCTGCGGACCTACAATCTCTACCTGATAGACACCGAAATCGGAAAGAAAGAAATCGTTCTGAATTACGGCCAGCACAGCTGGTTCGGCAACTCCCTTCAATTCATCGAAGCTGGACAGCACACCACCCTTTGTCTTGTCACGAAAATTGACGATGGCTTGCGCGATCGCTGAATAACGCTGTTGCGCGTCGGTTCCCAAATGCAGCGGATCTTTCCGCATTAAGTAGTCGGTGAGCGCCAGGGCGCTGGTGTTGTTCAGGTCGGGTTTGCTGGCGGGCACGCTGGTTTGCAGCGCACTGATGATCTGATTTTTACCCTGATCAAGCGCCTGCTCGCTGGTCTCCTGCAGGGGAAGATCGATCAGGATTTCATTGCTTCCCACTGTCCCAAAGCGCTGAATGCGGACATTGTGCAGTCCTGCCCGGTCCATGGCTGCGCGCACCGCGTTGTCGTCAGGAGCGTGCGAGTACTTCACATAAACCAGAGTGCCGCCGCGAAAGTCGATTCCCAAGGGAAGACCATGCCAGAACAGCATGGAAAGAATTCCCGCCACGCTGAAGACCAGCGAGAAGGCGATGAAGTACCACTTCTTGCTCAGAAAATCTATGTTCGCATTGCGAAAAAATTCCACGCTGCTTAAACCCCTCCCGTCGTTCGTCCTTCGTCGTTGGTCGTTCGCGATTCATTCCGAGTACCCGGTTTTGCGAACGACGAACGACCAACAGCCAACGACGGCTTCTTAAATACTCAACGCTTCGCCCACTCGCTTGCGGCTCAGCACCCAATCAAAAATCACCCGCGATACGAAAACCGCGGTGAATAAATTAGCAAACAACCCAAAACTTAGTGTCACTGCGAACCCTTTCACCGGGCCGGTGCCGAACAAAAACAAAATGACCGCCGAAACGATGGTGGTTACGTGCGTATCCACGATAGTCACCCAGGCGTGGCCGAAGCCCTGCTCCACTGCCGAGGGCGGAGTCTTGCCGTTTCTCAACTCTTCTCGAATGCGTTCAAAAATCAGAACGTTCGAGTCCACACCCATACCAACCGTAAGGATCACGCCGGCAATTCCCGGCAAGGTAAGCGTAGCGCCGGTGAATCCCAAAAAGCCAAGCAGAATTACCAGGTTCAAAATCAACGCGACGTCAGCATTGATTCCCGCCGCGCGGTAATAAATGAGCATGAAAATCAGGACAGCGGACATACCAACGATAGCCGCACGGACGCCGGCGCGAATCGAATCGGTGCCCAACGAAGGTCCGACTGTTCGTTCTTCGAGGTATTTAATCCCCGCAGGCAGCGCGCCCGAGCGCAGAACCATGGACTGGTCTTTCACTTCCTGATCAGTGAAGCGACCCTTAATGATTCCCTGATCGTGAATGGGTTCGTCGATGGTGGCGACGCTCTGTACCTTGCCATCCAGAATCACGCCCAGCAGGTCTTTGACGTGGGCAGAAGTGAAAGCGTAAAACTTGCGTCCACCTTCCGCCGTCAAGGTGAACCCTACGGCCGGTTGCCCATTCTCATCGCGCGATGGCTCGGCAGCTCGCAGGTCCTTTCCGCTCACCGCCGGAATGCGCGATACAAAGTACCAGGTCTGGGTGCCATCAGGATTATTCTTGCCCGGCATCAACATCGAATCCTCGGGCATCACGCCGCCTTTATCCTGCAGCGCTGCTTCCTGACTCGGATAAGGCCCGCCCATCACCTGCCGAATCTCCAACATCGCGGTGGACTGCATGACCTGCTTCACCCGTGCAGGATCATCAATTCCAGGCAACTGGACCAGAATCTGATACTGACCAAGTCCGTGTTCCTCGATGATTGGCTCGCTCACTCCCAACTGATCAATGCGGTTGCGAATGGTTTCAATGGCCTGCTGCACCGCGCGAGTCTTCAGGTCAGCCAGATTCGTTGGCTTCATTGTGACCGTGAAGGCGTTGTTTGTTCCAGAAGTCAGGTCGTACTCGGGCAGCCGGTCTTGCACGATCGTGCGCAGGTCGGCACTCGCCTCCGGCGGGACGCCCTTAATCACAATTTGCTCAGGGTGATTGACCGGATCGGGCTTGGTAATGTCGGCAGCACTGATTTTCGCGTTTCGCAATCCCGACTTGAGCGTCTGAATGGCGTTATCGGTGTCGATGTTGACCGCATCGTTCACCTGCACCTGCAAAATGAGGTGCGTGCCACCTTTGAGGTCCAGCCCAAGGGAAATGCGGTTCTGGAGCGACGAGAGCAATGCGCTCCCGGAAAATCCGCTGGGAATGCCAAAGATGCCGTAAACAAACAGCAGTAGCACCCCGATAATGACAATCAATTTCCAACCCAAATTCTTATTCATGACTGATAAAAGACCTATTTTGTCGTAGTTTCATCCGGCGTCGTAACCGAAGAAATCGACGCCCGGGTCACTTCCAGCCGCAAATTGTCTGGCGGTACGCGGAGGTGCACCGAGTCATCCTTTAACGCAACAATCGTGCCTCGCAGGCCGCCGGTGGTCGTAACTTTGTCCCCGGTCTTCAGCTCACCGAGCATGGCCTGCCATTTTTTCTGTCGGCGCTGCTGCGGCATGATCAGGACAAAGTAGAAGATCGCGAAAATAAAGATGAGCGGCGCGATCCCGATCCAACTAGGGGTGCCGCTGGATTGCAGTGCGATTAGGCCGTATGTAAACATTTGATGCGCTTTCTTCGTTCTGTTCGCCCCGCAGATGCTTGAGGCCGCGTGATGTCGCCCTGCTCAATTACGGAACGGGCGTCTGTACGCGATTTCCACCCCAGCGCGCCCGTAAGCCGGCGTGCCGGGGATTCCGATTATTGCGGAAACGATTGCGTATTCAGAATCGTACGTTGCTACAGGGACAGCGAGCCAGGTCAATCTTCCGGCTGTCCGCCAGAAAGGAAATAAAACCTTTCCCAAGTCAAATAGAATGCCGGACGCGCCGCATAGTGTCAAGGTAGTAGCTGAGGTTGTGGATGGTATTTAGAACTTGCGCCAGCACTTCGTTGGACGCGTAAAGATGACGTAAGTAGGCGCGCGTGTAGCGGCGGCAAACCTTGCACGGGCAATTGGGGTCGAGCGGCTTCTCGTCCCCCGCGTACCGAGCCTGTTTGATGGAGATCTTTCCCTCGGAGGTGAACAGCAATCCATGACGCGCGGCCCTCGTAGGAAGCACGCAATCCATCATGTCGATACCGAGATTGGAATATTCAACAATCTCTTCGGGGGTACCGACGCCCATTAGATAGCGCGGCTGGTCTTTAGGTAAGTGCTCCAGAATTGATTCGACAATTTCACGGGTAAGCACACGCGGCTCGCCTACGCTCAATCCGCCTATGGCGTAGCCGTCGAATCCGATTTCAATTGTTCGCTCGGCGGATTCTTTTCTCAGCGCATGGTCCATTCCGCCCTGGATGATGCCGAAGAGCGCCTGTGTACCCTCCTTAGAACACGTAGGGGCGGGTGCCCCCACCCGCCCGGCCGAGCCGCGCTCGGCGTCTGGCGAATGTTGCTTGCCTGCCCGGACGAGGGCGTCCGGGGCTACGTGGACATTGGAGCTGCGGCAGGAGAGGGCGTCCGAACCTGCACGTATCTGCTTTTCCTGACGGCCGACGGCTGATGGCTGACGGCTATTCCGCGGCGCCTCACCCTTGTGCTCCTCGAAATACCTCTTGCTTCGCTCCGCCCACCGCAGCGTCATTTCCATCGAGTCGCGAATGCGGGACGGCTCGGCCGGATATTCGGTGCACTCATCAAACGCCATAATGATGTCTGCGCCCAGTCCGATTTGTGCTTCGATGGCGGTTTCGGGCGAGAGAAAGTGCGACGATCCGTCCAAATGCGAGCGGAATTTCACGCCTTCCTCTGTGACTGTTCTCAAATCGCTGAGGCTGAAAACCTGGAACCCGCCAGAGTCGGTCAGAATCGCGCGTGGCCAAGACATGAAGCTATGCAATCCACCCAGCTTGCGAATCTGCTCAACCCCCGGCCGCAGATAAAGGTGGTAAGTGTTCGCGAGCAGAATCTGAACGTCCAAGTCTTCGAGCAAATCTTGGGGCACGCCTTTGACGGTGGCCGCGGTCCCGACCGGCATGAAGACGGGAGTTTCGACCTCGCCGTGAGGTATGGTTAACCTTCCTCTACGCGCAGGATCGCTGGTTTTGCTGATTTCAAATCGAAAAGACATTCATCGCGATTCTAAAGGAATACGAGGGTGCCCCATCCTTAGTCGCGTTTTTTGCGACTAGGGTGGGGATTTTGATCTTGAAGTTCGACGATCTCCGCAGTAATTCGTCCGTCTTGGACGTTCAATCTTCCGATTGTGACCGGCAGTTCGAAACGTCGCGGCCCAGCGCTCCCTGGATTGAAATAAAGCACGCCGTCCTTTATCTCTTGCTTGGGAACGTGGCTATGGCCATAGATGACTGCTCCGAACCCAGATGCTTTCGGCTTCAGATCGAGATTCTCCAGGATGTGCATTATGTAAATCGAGACTCTATCCACTTCCAAAACATTGGTTTCTGGAATGTTCTTCGCCCAAGGCTCCCGATCCACATTCCCGCGCACGGCTGTGACCGGAGCAATTCCGGACAATCGGTCGAGGATTGCCGGCTCGCCGATATCTCCGGCGTGGATGATACGGTGTACGCCACGCAATGCTGCCACCGCCTCCGGCCGCAGAAGTCCATGGGTGTCGGAAATCACGCCGATAAACACAGTTTCAGTCTAAGGGAACGCGGCGTAGGTGTTTGCTGCAGTGACAAGTCGGCGCTTACGGAGTTATTTCGGAATTCGTTTCTACCGGCGGCGCGAAGTCGGCCAGTTCGAGACGCAGGTTCCCGGCATTAGTTGCGTAGGCCATGCCGGTCTCGAAATCGATAGTTCCGGCGCGAACCAACTTTTCGATCTCGCCGTCGAAATGCTGCATGCCTTCGGTCGTGCCAACCCGCATGGCATCGAGCAGGGTCTTGCCGTCGCCCTCGCCTTTTTCCACGTACTCGCGAGTGCGCAGCGTGGATTTCAAAATCTCAATCGCAGCAACTCGGCCACTGCCGTCTTTACGCGGAATCAGCCGTTGCGACACGATGTAGCGAAAACTTTTTGCCAGGCGATTGCGAATCGCGTGCTGCTCGGCCAGCGGGAAAACTCCGACGACTCGCTCGACAGTTTTCGCAGCGTCGATAGTGTGCAGCGTGGACATAACCGTGTGTCCAGTCTCGGCTGCTTCCATGGCGATCTCGATAGTTTCGCGATCGCGCATCTCTCCGACCAGAATTACTTTCGGCGCCTGCCGCAGCGCCGCGCGCAGGGCTTGCGCGAAACTTTTGGTATCGCTATGGAGCTCGCGCTGGTGGACGATGCAGCTCTGGTGCGGATGCAAAAACTCGATCGGGTCTTCAATAGTCAGAATATGAAATGACTGCTGTTTGTTGATCAGATCGATAATTGCCGCCAGCGTCGAGGACTTGCCGGAGCCCGTTGGTCCAGTGACCAGCACAATTCCATTACGCAGTCCGGATATGTTTTGCAGCTCTGCCGGCAAATTGAGGTCGGCAAACGTCGGGACAGCGCTGGGAATTACTCGCATCACGATTGCGCAGGTACCGCGTTGCATGAAAGCATTCACACGAAATCGAGACGTCCCAGCCAGGCTGTAAGAGACATCGCAAGAACCCTGCTCACGAAGATTGCCGAGCGCGTGTTCGTTATTGCCGATCAGTTCGGCAGCAATGTGCCGCGTGTCGTCTGGAGTAAGTGAGCGGCCGCCAATTGCCTTAAGGCGTCCGTTAACTTCAACCATCGGCGGCTTTCCCGGCGAAAAAAACAAGTCGCTGATTTTTGGCGCACTGCGCAGCATTCCTCCCAGCAGCCCAGGAACCGAAAACGGAGCTGGAGCGGCTGCTGAACCCGCGCTTTGAGCAGAGGTCGCGGGCGGCTGAGCAGGTGCTGTTGGCTGGGCGGGCGCTGGAGCACTGGCTTGCGGAGCACGAGCCGGCGCAGCAGCGCTGGCGCTCCCTGCCGTGCTTGTTGGATTCGGATTATTGCCAGGAACAGTGTTGCCGGAAGATGACGATGGCGATGACATTGGGCCTCGAACCGAACAGACCTAAATTCTCTCAGAGTACGGGCGGGCACTCGGGTTACGAAGGTCATGGTGGATCGCAACGATTCTGCCCGGCCCTAGCGCGCGGAAACAACTGGCAGGATCAGCGCTGAAGGGTGTTCCGCATCGTGATAGATGACATTCGTGGCAGACCTGAGTGGTTGCTCAGAGTTTATGTCTTCGCTGGCCTTCAGATAGCGATTGCGCCCGGTGTTCAGGTTGCGGTCGAAGCGCGGAAAGTTGCTGCTAGAAATTTCCAGGCGCAACGTGTGTCCTTTTTTGAAGACATTGCTGGTCGCCCACACGTCAACGTCGAATTTGTATATCTGCCCGGGCGTAATCAGCGACGGCGTCTCCTGCGAATCGCGATAGCGGGCGCGCACAATTCCTTCGGTCAGATTTTGCGCGAAGCCGTTGGGCCAGACGTCAACCAACTTGGCGGTGAAATCCGTATCTACGGCTGAAGACTTGGCGTAAAGCTCAAGCGCCACAGGGCCGGTGAGTTCCGTGTCTTCCGACATCGGCGAAGTCGAATAAACCAGAACATCGTCGCGAGCCTCGACGGCGCGTTGGTCGCGCGGTCCGGGCCCTAAGTGTTCCCAATCGCAACACAGAGGCCCGCCGACGGTTGGTGCGGGATTCGGCGGGTCGTACACATATTGATCGGATGGTTCCCTGCTGGCGGACGCCGTGATTGAAAGACTACCGTTTCCGCTGAGCGAATTCGCCTTCCCCCCGGAGTGCAGGAAATATTTCGTGCTGTGAGCTCTGGCGAGCGGCCAATCGTCTTCTTCGCGCCACTGGTTTGCGCCCATCACGAAAATCTTCACCAGCTTGCCGGACGCGAACTCGTTCTGTGCGCCCTTGAACAGGAATTCGTACCAGTGCAGGGTGATTTCGTCTTCGTCGAATTTGGAAGCGTCGCCGAAGTCCACATCTCCGATCTTGGGTCCGTTGCCCGCGTGGCCGCCAACAATGACCAAGAGTCGTTGCCCGCGGCGCGCTTGTTCCGTCGCCCCATGTGCTTTAATTCCTTCGTAGTTGCGCAATGAGCCGCCAAGAAAAAGGTCATACCAGGCCGCGACGTGCAAAGCGGGAACGTTGATGTCACCGAAATGTTCTTCGATGGAGATTGCCTTCCAGTAATCGTCATAGCTCGGATGCGCCAGCCAGTCCAGATAGTAAGGCGCGAGCGCGGCGATCGAAGCTGCATCAGAATTTTTATCAAGATTGAATAGCGGATAGCTGGAGAGAGGAAGCGTAGACATACCCTGCAGCGCGTTTGTGTTGTTTGCGACCTCACGATCGAAAGTGTTTTGCGCCAGGCCTGAAGTCCAGCTCTGGTCAAACCATTGCTCGAAGGCTCCGCCCTGGTAAACCCAATTCGAATGGTAATTGCTGGCAGTGACCACGGGACAAATTCCGGCGAGATGTGGGGGATGCGCGATTGCCGCAAGCATTTGGGTTGCTCCGACGTACGAGCCGCCGAACATTCCGACCTTGCCATCCGAATAAGGAAGCGCAGCGGCCCACTCGACCGAATCGTATCCGTCGTTGGGTTCGTTTTTGAACGTGTACCACTGCCCTTCGGAGGCGTAGCGGCCGCGCACGTCCTCAAAAATTACGACAAAACCATGCGCCGCAGCCTTCAGTCCAAAGCCCGCGCCGTTGTCTTTGTTGTAGGGCGTACGCTGGAGGAGGACCGGAAACTTGCCGTCGGCGGTGGGACGATAAATGTCGGCACGCAGCGTGACTCCATCGCGCATTTTGACGGCCACGTTGCGCTCATAGGCGACGGGATATTGGTCGGCAGCGCGGGCCAAGGAGGCGAAAAGGAGACAACCGAAAATTGCGAACAACATCCGGGATATCTTTTGATTCATCCAGACTCTCCTGGAAATAAGAAACGGCAAGAGCTTACCAGAAAAGGCTAGGGCCGGTAGATGTTGGAGCGCGAATGTGGAGGCGCGGGTGTCTCGCCCGTGCATGTGGGCGAAACCGCTAGAGCGTTGCGCTGCGATCGGCAATGAGCTTCTTGAGCATTCGCCCAAACTCCTCCGCCGTCATATCCTCCGTCTTTTCTTTTCCTCTGGTGCGGACGTTCACTTTGCCGGCTTCGGCTTCTTTGTCTCCGACGACCAGCATGAACGGAACTTTCTGCATAGCGTGTTCGCGGATTTTGGCGTTCATCTTTTCGTTGCGAGCATCGACTTCGACGCGAATACTTACGTTTCCCGATCGTAAGTCTGCCGAGCTGTGCTCGGCCGGACGGGCGAGGGCGCCCGTCCCCACATGGCCAGTGCCAGTTCCCGCAGCTCCAACGCCCCCTTCAAGATGAGCGTTCTCTCCCCGCAGCATCGCCGCCACTTTGTTCGCGTACTCAACGTGACGCTCGGCGATTGGAATCAGCACAACTTGCACCGGCGAAAGCCATACCGGAAACGCTCCGGCGTAGTGCTCAATCAACACGCCGAAGAAGCGCTCAATTGATCCATACAATGCCCGATGCACCATTACTGGTTGCTTGCGGGTACCGTCTTCTGCGACATACTCAAGACCGAAGCGAGCTGGCAGGTTGAAGTCGAACTGAACCGTCGAAAGCTGCCATAGCCGGCCGATGGCATCGACGAGCTTGATATCAATCTTCGGACCGTAGAACGCCCCTTCTCCGGGAATCGTCGTGTACTCAATCCCGAGCCGTTTCAGCACGTTCTCCAGAGACGTCGTTGCCAGCTTCCACTGCTCTTCCGATCCTACAAAACTCGCCCCCTGCGCCGGGTCCCAAGTCGAAAGCTCGGTTACGAATTGATCGAATCCGAAATCGTGCAGCGTGTCGCGCGCGAACTCAACGCAATCGGCGATTTCTTTTTCGATCTGCTCGGGAGTGCAAAAAATATGCGCGTCGTCCTGCGTGAATCCGCGCACCCGCAACAGCCCGTGCATCACTCCCGAACGCTCATACCGATACACCGTGCCCAGCTCTCCCAGCCGCACCGGCAAATCGCGATACGACTTCAGCGAGTCCTTATATATAAGAATGTGGCCGGGGCAATTCATCGGCTTCAGGCGGTACTCGGCGTCGTCGAGCTCCATCACGTCAAACATGTTCTGCGAGTAATAGCCCTCGTGCCCCGAGGTCTGCCAAAGCTGCTTGCGCATCACGTGCGGCGTGTACACCAGCGAATAGCCGCGCTTGATGTACTGGTCGCGCATCCAGTCTTCCATCTCTTTGCGGATGATGCCGCCCTTGGGATGCCAGAAAATCAGCCCCGGCCCGGCCAGCTCCTGAATGGAAAATAGATCGAGCTGCTTTCCCAGCACCCGATGGTCGCGCTTCTTGGCCTCCTCGATCTGGTGCAGATAATTGTCGAGGTCTTTTTTCGAGAAGAACGAAGTCCCGTAAATGCGCTGCAGTTGCGGGTTCTTCTCGTCGCCCAGCCAGTACGCGCCGGCAATATTCAGCAGCTTGAATGCCTTGATCTTTCCGGTCGAAGGAATATGCGGCCCGCGGCAGAAATCGAGAAACTTGCCAGTTTTGTAAATCGAAATCTTTTCATCGGGACGCGTGAACTGCTCGATGAAGTGGCACTTCATGAAGTCGCCTTCACTCTTGAAGCGCTGCAAGCCTTCATCCCGCGGCAAAAACTCGCGCGCATACGGCAGGTTCTGCCGCACCAGTTCCTGCATTTTCTTTTCGATTTTCTCCAGGTCCTCGGGCGTGAACGGAGTCGGACGATAGAAGTCGTAAAAGAATCCGCTCTCAGTCGCCGGACCGTGTCCGAGTTTGGTCTCAGGAAAAAGTTCGAGGACTGCTGCTGCGAGTAAGTGTGCGGACGAATGCCGGTAGACTCCCAGCGCCTCCGGATCTTTTTCCGTCAGGATTCGCAGGTCGGTGTCTTTATCTAATGGCCGGGTCAGATCGATCAGGTCGCCATTTGAATCTTGTGTGGGGCGGGCGCCCTCGCCCGCCTGGGAATGTAATGGCCGCGCCTTGGCCGCTATTGCCGCATCCGCCAGCCGCGGGCTGATTGACTTGGCGACATCGAGCGCCGTCGCGCCCTTAGGCACTTCCTTCTCGCTCCCATCGGGGAGTTTGATGTGAATGTTTTCTGACATGGAAAGTTCAGTTTATGGGAGTTGGGAAAGGAGGGTCAAACGTAGCGGGGGGTGAGAACATGACGGGATGGAATATGCACCCTTGTGAGTTTCGGTGCTGGTTACAAGCCTTGGCGTTCAGAAAACGCGATCACTGTGGCAGCAGATGAATTGTCCGACCGTGTCCGCGGGCCAGAGATGAAGCGGAGGGCGACTTTGTCACATACGGCCAAGGAAAGGGAGCAATCTGACGAACCTGGTGGCGGTCGGCGGGCGGAGTCCGAAAGCAAAGATTTTCGCGCGCGCTGCCCGCCCGCCCGGACGAGGGCGTCCGAGCCGACGTGGATCATGAGAAGGTCGCGTAATTGCCTATTTTCAAGGGAGAATACATTTCCGATCACCGCATCGGGACGACAACGGCAACGTCGAACTTTGAATAGTACTTCTTAACATCGCTCGCCCCGTACTTCTCGCGGGAGTTCTCGATCACGGACGATACCTGTTTGGGGTCGGTGACAGGAACCGCCTTGAACTCAGCCTTCGTGCCGCCCGCCTCGCCCCGAATAGACGGATTCTTGAGCACGTTCTTGTACCACTGTGTATCCGACCCTTTCACCGGCAGGAGGTACAGCTTGTCGCTGTCGAGTACGAACCAGACCGGGATTGAGATGGTGCGTCCTGATTTTCTGCCGGTCACAGTAATCGTAATTTCGTTAGATTTGGAGACGCGATCTTTTAGAGCGTCGTTCGGTGTTGGCATGTGCACTCCTCTTTGAACTTTCCGGCGTCCTGGCATCGGGGCTTACAGGCCGGTCATTTTCTCCAAAGCGTTCTGGATACCGCGCTCCTTCCACGTTGATCTTGACGCATTTCTGAAGTCCTTCTCATGATCGGCTTTTGTTCTGATGATCCTATTACTGTTTTGGTGATCGCAAAGTGGATTTCGGCTCGGTCTAGTGATACGGTATGCCAGCGTTTTAATTCCCCCACAGGAGGACGCTGTCCTATGTCTTTCGGCAAATACTTCTCCAGTTTGGTTTTGTTGGTCGCAGTCACATCTACGTCTTTTGCAGTCCCACAACAAAGCGCAAAACAAGACACGAAAGATGCCGGACACGATACTAAACAGGCCGCCAAACATACCGGACGAGCCACTAAGACGGCCACCAAGAAAACCGGGCATCAGGTGAAGAAGACCAGCAAGAGCGCCGCGCACAAGACGGCTCGAAAGACGAAACAAGGCGCACAGAAGGTCGAAAATAAGACTCAGCCGAATCAATAAATTGGGAAGACACAAATCCCGAACCGTTGATGGTGATTGTTGTGGTCGCTCGCGTTCTTTGCGAGAAGTGGGGTCTCATCACTTCTGTCGTGCCTCAGCTTCAGCTAGCCACCCACGGCGCAACTTCTCGGACGGAATGTTAGAAAGGTAAGGCTTGATATCGAGAATCGGTGTCCCGTCCAGCATGTCGACGCCTCGAACATGCAACTCGATGCCGTCTCGGCGACGCAGCTCGACGGTTGTAAGTCCAATCGGGTTCGGACGTCTCGGGGACCGGGTCGCAAACACACCATGCGAACGATTGTCGGAGGGGGGAGAGGCAGTCAAATCAAACCCCTGGCTGCGATCGAATTCCCAGATCACGATGAGGTGCGAGAAGCCCTCGATGTCGGTGAGGCCCGGCTCAAACTCGGGCAGGATCTTGAGCACACCATCGGCGTTGTGTTTGGCGCCAAGACCCTTGGGGACTTCGCTTGCGTCTTTATACGGACTACTCACAAATCCAATAGGACGCGAGGTAAACATAGGGAGAAGAGCCTCCTCTCCAATTCTAATGGGGAAAATCCCCCGCCCAAGCGCCGGGTGCCCCGTCCAAGCTCTGCTTGGGCGGGGATTTTGATGTTCATCCGTCACAGACCTGACGGTGATTGGTAAATATTCTGTCCCCATGCCGTGGGGACTGAAACGCTTCCACCAGAGCCGCCAGCTTCACTTCGTCACGTTCAGTTGTTACAAACGCAGACCAAACTTCGGAACTCCGGAGTCCCGCACGACCTTCGAAGCCGCGCTGGAGCGCGTTCGACCGCAGTACGGACTTTGCGTTTATGGCTACGTCGTGATGCTGGAGCATGTGCATGTGCTCGTAAGCGAACCCGAGCGCGGCACTCTGGCACAGGCTCTGCAATCTCTCAAACAGGGAGTTGCCCGGCGGTTAGCCCTACGAGCTGCCGATTCGTTCTGGCAAGAGCGCTATTACGACTTCAATGTCTGGAGCCACCACAAGTTCGTGGAGAAGCTTCGTTAAATTCATCGTAACCCCGTCCAGCATAGGTTAGTCGAGTGCCCAGAGGACTGGGCTTGGAGCAGTTTCCGTCACTACCTGAGCGGTGATCCAGGGACGGTCGAGATCGAATCGCACTGGACGACGAGCAAGAGGGAGCGAGCTGGGATTTTGCCCACGATGCGGATGCTGCCAGTTGAAGAGAATCCCCGCCCAAGCAAAGCTTGAACGGGGCACCCTCGAGCTAGGCTGCAAGCCATCGTGTCTTCCACCTCATCGGCTGCGGTCAAGGGCAGGCTGTACTATCGTGTGCAAATTATTTTCCCAGAAATGCGAAGCTTAATGCGATGGGTGGAGGTAGCCGATGAAACGAGCAAAGAAAACAGTCACGAGCAAGAAGACCGCGAAAGTCCTGCGGCTCAACGATCCAATTCGAATTGTTCCTTTGCACTTGCCGACCGAGTTGTACCGGCCGTCAGCAGGCATTGCGGCTGCTCCGCCTGCGCAACTCACCTACCGTCAAGGTCCGCTGCTGGTGTCGGTAAAAGTGTTCACCATTTTCTGGGGACAGGCGTGGCAGACAAGCCCGAACTCCGACCTGGCAAACCAGATCAACCAGTTTTTCAGTTTCGTAGTGAGCAGCGCATTAATGGACCAGCTTGCGGAATATAACGTGCCGGGGCAAACCATCGGGCACGGATCGTTCATCGGCACGACAACGATCACCCAGCCCACACTGTCACATTCGATCACTGATTCGGCGATTCAACAGATGTTGCAGCAGCAGATCAACAGCAACTCCTCCGTTCCCAAGCCTGACGCCAACACACTCTATTTCGTTTACCTTCCGCCGGGAACCGCCGTAGTGCAGGGTGGATCCCGTTCCTGCCAGGCCTTCTGCGGTTATCACGACACATTTGGTAGCGGCATCTACTACGCCGTCATGCCCTTTCCGAATTGCGCCGGGTGCCTGGGCGGGATGACTAGCCTGGACGCCTTGACCTCCACCAGTTCTCACGAGTTTTGCGAAGCGATTACCGATCCGGTGCCGGGCCAGGGTTGGTACGATGACACGCACGGTGAGATCGGCGACATCTGCGCTTGGCAGACAAAGAAACTAGGGAATTACACGGTGCAGCTTGAGTGGTCAAACAAGGACGCGAGCTGCAAGTGAAGAAGTGACGCAAGATCCACAAAGGCTAAACGCCGAGTTCGGCATGACATCCTGCGGGACGAACGCATCCGCGCGCGAGATTTTGAAACCGATTCCTGCGGTTGAATAATTTCCAAAAAATCACTTGGACACCTGTTAGGGTGTTTCGCTGATTGGCAGAAATCCAGCTCTGCCGTACTCTGCTTTCAATTGCAGTTCCACCGCGTCGTTCGTCTTACTTCGCATTCAGTTGGAGCAACTGGCAACGCTTAATTCCTTACATTGCGCGCAGCGTTTGCGCTTGTGTCGTGTTGTGTCCTGCCCCTTACAAGCTCGTTCGCTGCACGAATGGGTATGGGTCGAGCTCTGCCCAGAAATGCCCGCGTTGGAAAAAGGGAGGTCAAATGAAAACTGGATTCCTGTCATTACTAATTTTGGCTGGCGTCTGCGCTGGTTGCGGCAGTGGGGGCAACCCAACTCCGCGAAAAGCAAACGCCCCATCAAAAGGACCGGCCGCGCACGTCATACTCATCGTCGAGGAGAACCAAAGTTTTTCTACTGTCTACCACAAGCAAATGCCGTGGCTCAGTGCACTGGGCGACAAGTATGGCATCGCCACGAATTACTTCTCCGATGAGAAAGGTTCCCTTCTGGATTATCTCTGGCTCTCCTCGGGAAGCAGCGAGCTCAGTTTTGGTTGTGACGGAAATCTATGCACTCACACCGTAACTGACGGCAATATTTTTCGAGAGCTCAATAAGGCAGGCATGTCGTGGAACGTATATGCCGACTCGCTGCCAAATCCCGGGTTCATGGGCATGTTTGCCGGAAACTATGCCAAGCGCCACAATCCGGCCGTCTGGTACAGCGATGTGATAGACAGTCCGGAACAGCAACAGAACGTTGTTCCGTTTACCCAATTTCCCGTGGATATTGCCGCGGGAAATTTGCCGGACTATTCGATTATTGTCCCTAATCTGGAAGACGACGCGCACAACGGGACCGCCGAAATGGCCGACCAGTGGCTCAGTACGAACATCGGTCCGCTGCTTGACAGCCAGTACTTTCAAGCCGGGGAAAACAGCGTGATGTTCATCACTTTCGATAACGGAGACAACGACCAGCAAGGCCAGGTATTGACTGTGGTCGTCGGGCAAAGCGTCATTCCGGGAGTCAAGGTGAACACGCCCTTCCGGCACGAGAACACGCTGCGCACAATCATGCAGCTATTAGGACTGACCAACTATCCCGGCGCGAGCGCTACGGCTGCGCCAATGAATGAGTTCTTCAAGTAACGCAGGAGCGCGACCGGCGTCATTACAATGAGTTTGTGCTGGCGCGCGCACTCACATTCTCGGCGAATTGCGAGGACAACTTTTTCGAGGAGATCCCGGCTGCGGCGGCGGTCTTCCTGTTGCGAGGTGACGGCGAGCCGTACGTCAGCAAGACCGCGAATCTGCGGCGACGGCTGCAGCGGTTGCTGGGTAAGCCAGCGGGACAGAGTAAAAGACTCAATCTTCGCGAGCGGGTTCGCGAAATTGAGTTCACGCTGACCGGCTCGGATTTTGAATCGCAATTTCTCCTCTATCAGCTGCTGCGCGAAGCGTTTCCGAAAACATATGCTGCGCGGCTGCGGCTTCGTCCTGCGCCACTGGTCAAGTTGCATTTGGAAAATGAATATCCACGGGCGTCGGTGACGACGCGCCTAGGAAGAATAATTCAGAAAGATCTTGGAGAAACGGGCGTCTCGCCCGTCCATGCGGACGCAGACAGCACGGGCGAGGGCGCCCACGCCTCCACACATCGTAAGGGAAACCTTTATTACGGCCCTTTCCCTTCCCGCGCTGCTGCGGAGAAATTTGCCAGTGACGCACTCGATTTCTTCAAAATGCGGCGCTGCGTTGACGACCTACATCCTGATCCTTCATTTCCAGGCTGCGTGTATTCCGAGATGAAGATGTGCCTGGCTCCCTGCTACAAAGGCTGCACCGACGAGGAATATAAAGGTGAAGTGTTCCGGGTGCAGGCGTTCTTTGATTCAGGCGGAGAATCGCTGAATCGTGAACTGGGTGAGCAGCGTGAGCGTGCGTCGGCACACCTCGCATTCGAAGAGGCCGCCACCATTCACACTAAACTGGAAAAACTCAAGCATTTGCTTTCGCAATTGCCTGAGATTGTGCAGCCGATCGACCGGTTGGCCGCGATTATCGTGCAGCCGAGCGCGGAGGCCGGCAGAGTCGAGCTTTTTCATTTCGCGAATGCCATGCTGCGCGGACCGGTTCCGTTCAGCATTGGGCAAAGCGGCGAGCCGCAATCGATGGAATCGCGCTTGCACACATTAATTG
>Ga0102924_1003323_pt1 | contig 16973 bp, 18 predicted proteins | sample PaiPotPPM11metaG_FD_80116 | JGI IMG/M metagenome (GOLD analysis project Ga0102924, IMG submission 80116) | Iron sulfur acid spring bacterial and archeal communities from Banff, Canada, to study Microbial Dark Matter (Phase II) - Paint Pots PPM... ...
CCACCCGCCCGTCGAGCTCCCCGACGAGGTCCACCCACCCGGCGTCACCGCCGCCGAGGGCCTGCCAGTGGGCATAGGCGTGCAGGAGGCGCCGGTAGCGGATGAAAGGGTTGGCGTCGCCGTCCGAGCCGTCCGGCCACGCCACCTGGGGGTCGAGGACCGGGATGAGGACGTGATCGCCCCCGTCGCCCGCCCGCTCGCAGCGGCTGACGACGGTGCCCGGCTCGGCCGTCCAGCCGCACCCCCCGCACCGAAGGCGGCTGCACGGCATCACTCCAGGACGCCGGTCCGGCCGTTGAACTCGGTGATCAGGTCGTCCCACGCCGGCAGCAGGGACCGCAGTCCCCGCCACCAGGACTGGCTCCGACGGGCTTCGAACTCCTCCAGCGACAACCCCTGCTGCTCGACCCAGGTGAAGTACCCCAGGTTGAAGACCCGGTCGCGCTCGACCGACCCGAGCTCGCGGAGGTGGTCGTCGGTCACCGACCAGAGGTGCTCGCCGAGGAGGCCGGCGGCGGTCTCCCGGTCGAGGCCGCCGGGGGCCAGCCGGGTGGCGACCTTGGTGCGCTCGCTGTCGTAGAGGGGGGCGCCGTCGGTGGCCACGGTCATCACCACGTCGTCCTCGCCCCACCCGAAGTGCTTGGCGCACTTGATCGACGCCAGGACGTTGCAGACGGACGAGAGGCCGAAGGACCCGAGGGCGTCGATCACGTCCGAACCGACCCCCCGCGCCGCCAGCAGCGAACGCCCCTCCTCGCTCTGGAGGACGAGGTCGAGGGCGTCGGTGCTGCGATCGGACACGGCGGTGATCACGTCCGTGTTGGTGACGTTGTGGATGAGCGGCACGTGCTTGTCGCCGATGCCCTGGATGCGGTGCTCCCCGAACCCGTTGTACAGCAGGGTCGGGCACTCGAGGGCCTCGACGGCCACGATGAGGGCGCCGAGGTCGTCCTTGAGCCGGTCCCCGGCACCGATGGTGCCCGCCGAGCCGGTGGCCGACACGAAGGCGGCCAGCCGGCCGCCCTCCGGTGCCACATGGGCGAACACCCGCTCGACGGCCGTTCCGGTGACCGACCAGTGGGCCAGGTGGTTGCCGAACTCACAGAACTGGTTGAAGATCACGGTGTCGGGCTCCCGGGCGAGCGCCGCGCAGGCGTCGTAGATCTCCTTGACGTTGCTCTCCGAGCCGGGGGTGCGGACGACGTCGGCGGGATCGGCCACCCAGCGGTCGAGCCAGGCGAAGCGCTCGGCGCTCATGTTCTCGGGGAGCACGGCCACGCCGTGGCAGCCCATCAGCCGCGAGATCGCCACCCCACCCCGGGCGTAGTTGCCGGTGCTCGGCCACACCGCCCGCTGGGTCGTGGGGTCGAACTGCCCGGTGACCAACCGGGGGGCCAGGCAGGCGTAGGCGGCCAGCACCTTGTGGGCGCCGATGAGCGGGAACCGGTCCCCCAGGAGCACGACGATCGGGGCCGCCACCCCGGTCAGGGACGGGGGCAGGACGACGTGCTCGGGAATGGCGGCGATGCCCCCACCGAGGGTGTTGTGCCAGTGGAGGCGCCACAGGTTGCGTGGGTCCGGAGCGTCGCGGTCGCCGCCTCCGACCCGGCCGGACGGGATGGTCAGCGGGTCGGTGAGCTGGGCGAAGGTGGGCAGGGCGATGCGCGCCGCCCGGAAGCGGTCGACGGTCCGGTCGTAGACGCCCCGGTCGACGAGGTCGGCTTCGAGGCCCAGCGCCGCGCTCACCCGGCGAGGCTCCTCAGACCTTGCGGTACTCACGGACCGACAGCGTGGTGAAGACGAGGGTGATCGCCGCGATCCACGCCGCCAGGTGCCAGGACGAGGAGCCCAGATGGGCGGAGAAGTTGAAGTTCTCACCCGGTCGGTTGGCGAGCCGCTGGTAGTGGTTGCCGAGGGCCAGGCCCCGCATGGTGTCGACGGCGGCGGTGAAGGGATTGACGCGGGCGAACTCCTGCATCCAGCCGGGCAGGGTGTTGACCGGTGCGAAGCCGCTGCTGGCGAAGATGAGGGGAAAGATGGGAACGAACGCCGCCACCTGGACGGTCTCGGGGTCCTTCAGCCACAGGCCCATCCAGGCCATGAAGATCGACAGGGACACGCCGAAGATGACGGCCACCACGAGCATGAGCAGGCCCCGGTCCACCCCGGCGGGGAAGCGGAAGCCGATGAAGGTGGCCACGATCAGCAGCAGCGAGGCCTGGAGGAAGATGCGCACGCCGTCGGACAGCGTTCGGCCGAGCAGGACGGCGGCCCGGTTGATGGGCAGGGACCGGAAGCGATCGATCATGCCCGACTCGAGGTCGTTGGCCAGTCCCACCCCACTCGAGCTGGCGGCGAAGGTGAGCGACTGCACGACCACGGTGGGCACGATGAACGACTTGTAGAAGGGGATGGTCGAACCGGCCACCCCCCCGAACACGAAGCTGAACAGCAGGAGCATCATCACCGGCTGGATCGTCCCGAAGACGATCAACCCCGGCGTCCGGACCAGCTTGCGCAGGTTGCGGCCGCACACGAGGGCGGTGTCGCTCACCGCCTGGAGAAGGCCGCCCTTGCTGCGCTGGCGGACCAGGGACATGACCTCGTCGGGCAGGGCGGTGGTGGTTGTGGCCATCGTTCTCGCTCTCGTCGGTCAGGCGGCGTTGTCGGTCGTGTCCGGGCCCCGCCGCTTGCGGCGGGCGGTCCGGCTGGCCACGGGCACGGCGTCGTCGGTGCTGTGGCCGGTCAGAGCCAGGAAGACGTCGTCGAGCGAGGTACGGCGGAGGGCGATGTCGGCCAGCGTCACCCCGGCGGCGTCGAGCACCCGCACGGCCTCGACCAGCGACTGGGCCCCCCCGCTGACGGGCAGCGTGACGGTCCCGAGGTCGCCGACCACGTGCAGGTCGGTGCCGTGGACGTCGAACCGCTGGCTCAACAGCTCGGCGGCGACGGACGTCCGCGAGCGGTCGGCGACCACGAGGGCGAGCATGTCGCCGCCCACCCGGGTCTTGAGCTGGTCAGCCGTGCCCTCGGCGATGATCCGCCCGTCGTCGATCACGCTGATGCGCTCGGCGAGGCGGTCGGCCTCTTCCAGGTACTGGGTGGTCAGCACGATGGTCGTGCCCGAGGCCTTGAGGCCCTCGATGACGTCCCAGAGGGCCAGCCGGCTGCGGGGATCCAGCCCGGTGGTGGGCTCGTCGAGGAACAGGACCACGGGCGTCCCGACCAGGCTGGCCGCCAGGTCGAGGCGCCGGCGCATGCCGCCCGAATAGGTCTTGAGGAGCCGGTCGGCGGCATCGACGAGGCCGAACCGTTCCAACAGCTCCTCGGCCTTGGCCGCGGCCTCGGCCCGGTTGAGGTGCACCAGGCGGGCGCAGAGGATGATGTTCTCGCGGCCGGTGAGGGTCTCGTCCACGGCGGCGTACTGGCCGGTGAGGCCGATCACCGCCCGGACCGCCTGCGCCTCCTTGACGACGTCGAGGCCGGCAACGGTGGCCCGCCCGGCCGTCGGTGCCAGCAGCGTGGTCAGCATGCGGATGGTCGTCGTCTTCCCCGCCCCGTTGGGGCCGAGCAGACCGACGATGCTGCCCTCGTCCACCTCGAAGTCGATGCCCTTCACGGCGTGGACGGCGCCGAAGTGCTTGGTCAGTCCTTCGGCGAGGACGGCGGCCGTCACCGCCGGCGCGGCCGCGGGCGGCGGTGCTCGGTCATGGCCGCCCATCCTGCCATTCGGGCGCCGAGGCCTCGAACCGCCGCGGTCAGGCGGGGAGGGTGTGGCCCTTGAACCGCTCCCGCAGGACCTTCTTGTCGAACTTGCCGACGCTCGTCTTCGGCACGGCGTCGATGACCACCACGTCGTCGGGGATCCACCACTTGGCGACCTTGTCGGAGAGGAAGGCGCGGAGCTCCTCGCGGTCGATCGTCGCCCCGGGGGCCAGCACGACGCACGCGACCGGGCGCTCGTCCCACTTCGGGTGGGGGACGCCTACCACGGCGGCCTCGATGACGGCGGGGTGGCCCATGATGGCGTTCTCGAGCTCGACCGAGCTGATCCACTCGCCCCCGGACTTGACCAGGTCCTTGGTGCGGTCCACCAGGCGGATGTAGCCCTCCGGGTCGATGGCGGCGACATCACCGGTGCGCAGCCAACCGTCGGAGGTCGAGGGCGACTCCGACGAGCCCTCCAACCGGTAGTAGTCCCGGGCGATCCAGGGACCCCGCACCTGGAGCTCCCCGGTCGCCTCTCCGTCCCAGGGGAGCTCCTCGATGCTCCCGGGCTCGACGATCCGATCATCGACCAGGGGGCTGGGCAGCCCCTGGGTCAGGCGCAGCTCCAGCTCCTCCTCCTCGGTGACGGGCCCGAGGGACGCCTTGAGGTGGGACATCGACGCCACCGGGCTGGTCTCCGTCATGCCCCAGGCGTGGGAGATCCAGACCCCGTGGCGGTGGTAGCCCTCCATCAAGGCGCGCGGCACGGCCGACCCGCCGCACAGGATGGTCCGGATGCTCGACAGGTCGACCTCGCCGGAGTCGACCAGCGGGAGCATCCCCATCCAGATGGTCGGGACCCCGCCCGCCACGGTGACCCGCTCGGAGGAGATCAACCGCCCGATGGCCCCCGGCGTGAGGTCGGGGCCGGGCATGACCTGGCTGGCGCCGCACAGCACGCCGGCGTGGGCGAGACCCCACGCGTTGGCGTGGAACATCGGCACCACCGGCAGCACGATGTCGCGCTCGGACAGGGCGGCGCCGTCGGCGATGAGCACCCCGAGGGCGTGGAGCAGCGACGAGCGGTGGCTGTAGACGACCCCCTTGGGGTTGCCCGTCGTCCCGCTCGTGTAGCACATGGCCGCCGCCCGGTTCTCGTCGGCGACGTGCCACTCCACCGGTTGGGCCCCGGCCAGCAGGGTCTCGTAGTCCTGGACGCGGGGATCGTCGGGAAGAGGTGGCACCGTGCTGCCCCCGCTGTCGTCCATCACCACCACGTGGCGGACCGTCTTCATCTCGTCGATCAGCTCCCACAGGGCGGGCAGCAGGGTGCGGTCGCAGAAGACGACCTCGTCCTCGGCGTGGTTGGCGATGTAGACGAGCTGTTCGGCGAACAACCTGATGTTGAGCGTGTGGAGGACGCGCCCGCTGCAAGGGGCGGCGAAGTAGAGCTCGAGGTGATGGGCGGAGTTCCAACCGAAGGTCCCCACGCGGGCGTCGGCGGACAGCTCGAGCAGATCCAGGACGCCACCCAGACGGCGGGTCCGGGCCGCCCAGTCGGCGTACGTCGTGCGTTCGGTGCCACCGGCGGTGGCGGTGGTGACCGTCTTGGCGCCGAAGAGCCGCTCGCACCGCTCGAACGCGTGGACGAGCGTCAGCGGCACGTCCTGCATGAGGCCCTCCATCGGGACACCCCTCCCTGTCACGTCGCGCACAGTGCGCGGCCCCTGCCGCAAGCTACCGCCGCGGCCGCCGATCCGGCGTTCCCCGGCGGCTTCTGGCTACGATGTACAACCGGCCACCACGAGAGGGAGCGGGGCCCAGTCGGCCCCGCGGGTTCGCGCCAGCTCTTCCCCGCCCACGCGCCCCTGAGGTTGTTCTCCGTGCCGTCCGTCCGCCTTCCACCCCGCACCACCCGCCCGTGGCTCGTGGCCGTCGCCTCCCTGGCGGCGGTCCTGATGGTGGTCGGTGCCGCACCGGCGGCGCTGGCCGCCAGCTCGGGCAGCTCGCGCAGCCGGCTCCAGCAGGTCCAGGCTCGCGAGGCCCAGGACCGGCTCCAGCTCAACCTGGCCGTGGCCGACGACGCCGCGGTGCTGAAGGAGATCCTCCGCCTGCGGAGCCAGGTCGGCCTCGAACAGGCCCTGGTCGCCGCCGACCAGTCGGCCGCCGCCGCCGCCGACGACCAGGTGGCCGCCGCCACGGAGCGCCTGCGGAGCTTGGACGAGCAGGGCCGGGCCGCCCACGAGGCCCTCGTGGCCCGGGCGGTCGACCTCTACGAGCACCCCTTCCAGGACGAGGCCATCCTCCTCGACGGGGCCCGCTCCCTCGACGACGTGAGCACCCGCCAGGTCCTCGCCAACGCCATCCAGGCCAAGACCAGCGACGTGGTGGACGCCGTGCGCGCCCAGGCGATCGAGCAGACCGCCGCCCGCCGGGACCTGGCCGCCGCCCAGGCGCTGGCCCACGGCCGCCACGAGGCCGCCGTGCGCGAGTACGAGGGACTGCTCACCGCAACGGCCGCCCAGCAACGGGCCCACGCCGTCCTCGCCGCCCGCATCTCGGACACCGACGCCGATCTCGCCCATCTGACCCTCCAGGACGCGGCGCTCTCCGCCCAGCTCAACGCCGAGGCGGCCCGGTACGCAGCTGCCCTGGCGGCATCCGGTGGCGGCATCGGCCCGGTGATCGGCCCGGTGGGCAGCTACGGCCTCCAGTGGCCGATCCACGGGGTGGTCACCCAGGAGTTCGGGCACAACGGCCACCCGGGCATCGACATCGCCGCCGCCTACGGGGCGCCGATCGTCGCGTCGGGGAGCGGGGTGGTGATCTACGCCAGCTGGGAGAGCGGGTACGGCAATTACACGTGCATCAGCCACGGGAGCGGCATCTCGACGTGCTACGGCCACCAGTCGTTCATCGGGGTCAGCGTCGGGCAGATCGTGACGCGGGGCGAGTTCATCGGGCGCGAGGGATCCACCGGCTACTCGACCGGTCCCCACGTCCACTTCGAGGTCAGGGTCGACGGCGCCGTCCGCAACCCTCGGCTGTTCATCCCCGGCGACCCGTAGGCAGGTCGATCGCCGCCGCCAGGTGACGGGCGAACTCGGCCGGGCGGGCGTGGGCGTTGAGGCCGCTGGTGTTGGGCATGAGGTAGGCGGCGGCGCCGGCGAATCCCCCGGGCTGGGGCCCGGCGACGGCCGAGCGGTCGATCGCCGCCCGGTAGCCGGCCAGGCCGACGAAGCACACGGTGGCCGGCTGCTCGAGGGCGACCGTCCAGGCCAGCCGGGCGACCCCGCGGCGGTACTCCTCCGCCGTCAGCTCCGATGCGGCCACCGTGGCCCGCTTGACCAGGTCGGTGAAGCCCACCCCGTGACGGGTCAGGGCGTGCCAGGGGTCGCGGTCGACGGAGACGATGCCCGCGGTCAGGGCCGCCGGCCAGAAGCGGTTGCCGGGGCGGGCGAAGTTGAGCCCGGCGTCGGCGGAGTAGAGGCTGGGGTTCAGGCCGCAGACCAGCAGGCGCATGCCGGGGGCGACGAAGTCGGGGAGCGTCCGCAGGCGCACGACCGTGAGATCGCCGGAGCCATCGACGGCCGCCCCGCCCTCGATGCTGCCGTACCCGGCCCCCTCCATCAACGGGAGGACGTCGGTCGCCGGCAGGACCGGGAGCCGGACGGACACCGAGGCGCCCACGGCCAGTCCGCCGTGGAGCCGGGCGAGCGTCATTGGCAGGTCGGGCCGCGGCGTGCCCCGCAGGTCGGTGGCGGTTATGCGCCCATGGCGTGGTAGCCGCCGTCCACGTGCACGATCTCCCCCGTCGTGGCGGGGAACAGGTCCGAGAGCAGCGCCACGCAGGCGCTGGCCACCGGCTCGGCGTCCTTGACGTTCCACCCGAGTGGCGCCCGGCCGTCCCACACGTCCTCGAACAGGTCGAAGCCGGGGATCGACTTGGCGGCCACGGTGCGGATGGGCCCGGCGGCGACCAGGTTGACCCGGATGCCCCGCGGCCCGAGATCTCGCGCCAGGTAGCGGGCGCACGACTCGAACGCCGCCTTGGCGACGCCCATCCAGTCGTACCCGGGCCAGGCCACGCTGGCGTCGAAGTCGAGGCCGACGATCCCGGACCCGGGGGGCATCAGGGGGGTCAGGGCGACGGCCAGCGGCGCCAGGGAGTAGGCGCTCACCTGGATGGCGGTGGCCACGTCCTCCCAGGGGGTGCTCAGGAAGTTCCCCCCGAGGGCGGTGGGCGGGGCATAGCCGATGGCGTGCAGGACACCGTCGACCCGGCCCCACCGCTCGGTGAGCTCTGCGGCCAGGGCCTCGTGGTGGGCGGGCAGGGACACGTCGAGCTCCAGCACGTCAGGTGGCCGGGGCAGGCGCCGGGCCACCCGTTGCGTGATCGACAGGATGCGGCCGAAGGAGGTGAGGACGATCTCGGCGCCCTCCTGTTGGGCCCGGCGCGCCACGGCGAAGGCGATCGAGTCGTCGTTGAGCACGCCGGTGATCACGAGGCGCTTGCCCTCGAGGAGCATCAGGCGGCGGGCGCGGGGATGAGAACCAGAGAGGCGTTGTGGCCGCCGAACCCGAACGAGTTGGACAGCGCCGGCGCGGCAGCCAAGGGGCGGGGAGCGCCGTGCACGACGTCGATCCCCCCGAGGGCGGGGTCCGTCTCGTCGTGGTTGGCGGTCGGGAACACGGCGCCGTTGGCCATGGCCAGGATCGACGCGATCGCCTCGACGGCACCGGCGGCGCCGATCAGGTGCCCGGTGGCGCCCTTGACCGAGCTGACGGGTGGCGACGAGTCACCGAAGACCTTGGCCACGGCCTCGGCCTCCGCCGCGTCGTTGAGCGGCGTGGACGTCCCGTGGGCGTTGACGTGGCCGATCTCGGCGGTCGTCAGCCCGGCGTCCTCGAGGGCGAGCTGCATGCACCGCACCGCCCCCTCGCCCCCGGGGGCCGGGGCGGTGATGTGGAAGGCGTCGGTGTTGCGCCCGTACCCGGCGATCCCGCCATAGATCCGGGCGCCTCGGGCGACGGCCCGGTCCCAGGCCTCCAGGACGACGAACCCGGCGCCCTCGCCCATCACGAAGCCGTCCCGATCCTTGTCGAACGGCCGGGAGGCGTGGGCGGGATCGTCCTTGCGGCGGCTGAGTGCCCCCATGCGGTTGAACGCCGCCAGCCCCACGGCGGTGATCGAGGATTCGGCGCCACCGGCGATCACCACGTCGGCGTCGCCGTCTCGGACGAGGCGGGCGGCCTCGCCGAGGGCATTGGCGCCCGCCGCGCAGGCGGTGACCACGCAGAAGTTGGGACCGGTGAAGCCGTGCTGCAGGGCGATGAAGGCCGCCGTGGCGTTGGACATCATCATGGGCACCAGGAACGGGCTGACCCGCATGGCGCCCTTCTCCATGTACTTGGTGATCTGGTCCTCGAGGGTCAGCAGCCCGCCGACACCGGTGCCGGCGACGACGGCCACCCGCGCCGGGTCGGCACCGAGCTCCCCCGCCTGGGCGAGGGCGTCGACCGCCGCCGCGTACCCGAGCATGGTGACCCGGTCGAGGTGGGCGGCTTCCTTGGGGCTGAGATAGGCGTCCGGGTCGAAGTCCGGGATCCCGCAGGCGAAGGTGACGGGATGCTCGGAGGTGTCGAAGTGGGTGATCGGCGCCCCCGCCGACCGGCCGGAGCACAGGCCCGACCAGAAGGCATCGAGGTCGCCGCCGATGGGCGTCTTGACCCCCATGCCGGTGATCGCCACCGGTGCCCGCGACGTGGTCATGCGCTGGCGGCCAGCTTCGTCATCACCAGATCCAGGGCCTGGCCGACCTTGGTCACGCCGTCGAGCTCCTCCTCGGGCACGGAGATGTCGAACTTCTCCTCCAGGGCCATCACGAACTCGATCAGGGCCAAGCTGTCGGCGTCGAGGTCCTCCTTGAAGCGGGCGTCCTCGGTGACGGCTCCGGCGTCGACGTGGAGGACCTCCACGGCCGCCGACTGAAGTTGGGCGAAGGCTTCGCTGCGGTCCATCTGCTGGGCTCCTTGGGTGACGGGACGTACCATGCGATCAGGGATGCCGGGGGCCGGTCAAGCCTCGGCTCCGGCGGAGGGGCGAGGGTCAGGACGGAAGGACGGCGGGCAGGCCGGGGCCACCCCCGGTGTAGCCCCAGCGGATCAGGGCGCTGGCCCAGGTCATGCCCGCGCCGAATCCGGCCAGCAGCACGAGGTCGCCGTCCGCCAAACGGCCCATCGACGCGGCCTCGCAGAGCGCCAGCGGGACCGACGCCGACGAGGTGTTGCCGTAGCGGTCGATGTTCATCACCGTCTGCTCGGCCGATAGGTCGAGGCGGGGGAGGATGGCCTCGACGATGCGGGCGTTGGCCTGATGGGGGACGAACAGGGCGATGTCTGAGGGAGCGACCCCCGAGGAGTCGAGGACGGCCTGGCAGGACGTCTCCACCGAGCGGACGGCCCGGCGGAACACCTCCCGGCCGGACATCTTCATGTAGTGCTCGCCGGCGGCGATGCTGGCCGCCGTCGTGGGTAGCCGGCTGCCCCCGCCCGGTACCCGCAGCAGATCGGCGCCGTCCCCGTCGATGCCCAGGTCCCACGCCACCAGGCCGGGGCCGTCACGGCCGGCCGCCGGCCACAGCACGGCCGCGGCGGCGGCGTCCCCGAACAGTGGGAGGGTGCCGCGGTCGGCGGGGTCCATCCACTGGCTGAGGACCTCGGCCCCGATCAGCAGAGCCCCCTGTCCGCCGGTGGCGGTCAGGATCGACGCCACCGTGACCAGTCCGTAGACCCAGCCCGAGCAGGCGGCCGCCAGGTCGAAGGCTGCGCATCGCACGTCCAGGTCGCGGGCCACGTAGGCGGCGGTCGCCGGCAAGGGCTGGTCGGGGGTGCACGTCGCCACCACCACCAGGTCCAGGGCCGCCGCCGACGTCCCGGCGTCGGCGAGGGCGGCCCGACCGGCGGCGGTGGCGAGGTCGGACGTGGCCTGCCCGGTGGCGACCACCCGTCGCTCGCGGATCCCGGTGCGCTCGACGATCCACTGATCGGTGGTCGCCACCTGGCTCTCCAGGTCGTGGTTGGAGATCCGGGTGGCAGGCACGGCCGCCCCGAGGCCGCCGATGGTGAACGGGATGCGGGTCGGGGCGAGGGTGCCGGCGCCATGGCGCCGGCGTTCCTGGACCCCCGAGAGCACGCTGCTCACAGGGTGCGGAGCCAGGCGACGGGCTGGCCTTCGCGCACCCGCTCGCCCGGGTGGACCAGCAGGCCCATCATCCAGCCGGCGAAGGCCGAGCGCACGGGGACGGTGCGGCCCTGGGCCTCGATGAAGCCGACGACCTGCCCGGCGTCGAGGACTTCACCTTCGGCGGTGACGGTCTCGGGGGGGGCAGGTTGGAACTGGCCGATGCAGGGGGCGATCACGACCTTCTCGGGGACCGACAGGCGCTCCCCGTGGTGGTCGTGCGTGAGGGCGGCGTCCATGAGGGGTTGGACTGGCGACATGCCGACATCGTTACACATTCCCACCGATGATTCAGCATCAGCGTCTAAGCTTTGATCTGGTGGAAACAAAGATTCAACATCCTGGTGACCCGGACTACAGGGTCGAGGACCTGGCCCGGGCGGCGGGGATCACGGTCGAGCTGCTGCGCTCGTGGCAGTCCAAGGGGCTCCTCCCGCCCCCCCGCCACGAGGGGCGGGTGGCGCACTACGGCCCCCGGCACCTCGACCGCCTCCGCATGATCAAGGACCTGAAGGGCCGGGGCTACTCCCTCAAGGCCATCGCCGGTGTCCTCGAGCGGGGCTGGGACGTCGAGGCGGCCCGCGCCACCGAGCCGCCGGCATCGCCCGACGACGAGCTGCTCACCCTCCGCCAGCTGGCCGAACGGACCCGGGTCCCCGCCGCCATGCTCCGCTCGCTGGCGGCGTCCGGGGTCCTCCGCCCGCGGCGCCTCGGCGAGGAGTTGCGGTACACGGCCTGGGATGTCCGGGCGGTGCGGATGCTCCTGTCGCTGCTCGGGAGCGGGCTGCCCATGGAGGAGTTCATGCGGGTGGCCCGGGTCCAGATCGAAGCGGCGAGCGAGGTGGCGGAGGGGGCCGTCGAGCTGTTCCTGCGCTACATCCGGGACCCGCTGCGGGCCCAGGGCCTGGCCGATGCCGAGGAGGCCGAGCGCATGGTGTCGGGGTTCCGGCTGATGCTCGAGGCCACGACCGTGCTCGTTGCCTACAACTTCCAGCGCACCGTGCTCGGCGCCCTCCAGGCCGAGATGGCGGCGTCGGGATCGGAGGCCGAGCAGGAGATGCTCGAGCTCGAGGTCCGTCGCCGGGTGGAGTCCGAGATCACCGCCTAGGCGGATTGACCGGTTCCCGGGTCGGGCGTACCGTCCCACTCGCGACATGTCGCGTATCTCGGGGAACGTTGCCGCACTCGAAAGGGGCCGTCGTGGCCGAATGGACCGTGAAAGACGGTGAGATCTCGATCGAGGCTCCCGTATCGACCGTCGACGTGCGCCTTCCGGCCGGGAGCCTCACGGTGGCGGTCGCCGACGGCCCGCCGCGCGTCCTCGTCGCCGATGTCGAGGGAGGTCCGGTGACCGTACGGGAGCAGGGCGGGGCGGTCACCATCCGCCAGCCGGGTCCCGACGGTCCCGACGCCGTGGACGACATGGTGGGCGCCCTGATGGGGGCCTTGGGGATGGGCCGGCGGGCGAGGCGCCGGGCCTCGGTCACCGTGCTGCTGCCCGCTCCGGCCAGAGTCACCGCACGGACCATCGGCGCCGCGGTCATGTTCTCCGGATTGCAGGACGCGACCGTCGACACCGTCACCGGCGACGTCGTCGTCAGCCACCTCCACGGCTCGCTGCGGGTCGCCACCGTCGGGGGCAGCGTCCAGGCCGCCGACCTCGGTGGCCGCCTCTCGGTGGCGACCGTGTCCGGCGACGTGACGATCGCCGGCGCCACCCTCTCCGAGCTGAGGGCCCGGACGGTCTCGGGCGACGTCGCCGTGGACGCCGAGCTCCTCGGCGGCGCCCACGCCTTCCAGGCGGTCTCGGGCAACCTGGCGCTGCGCCTCCGGGCGCCCGCCGGCTTCGGCCTCGATGCGTCGAGCGTGAGTGGGACCGTCGTGTGCGATGTGGGCGAGCCCGTGGACCAGGGCCGGCCCGGGCTGCGACGGGTCCGGGTGGTCGTGGGCGAGGGCGGCGCCCGGTTGCGGACCCACACGGTGTCGGGAGACCTGACCGTGCTCTCCGCCGTCGGGGCGGGCTGATGCCCCGGATCTTCGGCCACGGAGGCCTGCGCCTGGTCCTGCTGTCACTGCTCGAGGACGGCCCCAAGCACGGCTACGAGCTGATCGTGGGCCTCGAGGACCGGTTCATGGGGATGTACCGGCCGTCCACGGGCACGGTGTACCCCCGGCTCGCGGCTCTCGAGGAGGAGGGGCTCATCGCCGGGTCCGACTCGGGGGGCAAGCGGACCTACACCCTTACCGACGCCGGCCGGGAGGAGTTGGCCCGCCGCCGGGCCGAGCTCGACGAGACGGTGACGAGCGCCACCAGCACCGTGCAGGCGGTGATGGAGGACATCGAGGCCGAGATCCGATCCACCGTCGCCGCCGTCCAGGCCGATCTCGAGGACGCCGTGGCCCAAGCCCGGCGCCACGCCGGGGGTGTGGCCGACACCGTCGCCGCCGCCGAGACGATCACCCGGCAGGCCTGGCGGGCGAGCGAGGATGCGCGGCGGCTGGCCGTCGACGAGGCACGACGGGTCCGTCGGGTCGCAGAGGACCTGCGCCGCCAGGCCGAGCACGAGGCCCGGCTGGCGGCCCGACGCGTCCAGCAGGTGGCGCGTGACGCGGCGCGAGACCCGGAGCGCCACGCCGGCGGCCCGACCGAGTCCGGTCCGGCCCCGATCGTGCCCGTCGAGCGGCCGGCGGCGCCGCCCCGACCCGACGTCGAGGACCTGGCCGCCGAGGTCACCCGATGGGCGGGCGAGGTGGTCGACCAGATCCGCCGCCGGCTGCCGGACGAGGCCCAGCGGGCGCGGCTGCGGGACGCCCTGGACCACGCCCGCCGGGCCTTCGTCGAGACCATGGCCACCGATGCCGCGGCACCAGGCGCGGATCAGCCTTCGGGCGGCGACGAGTAGACGCTGGCACCGGCCGCCACGAACTCCGCGGCCTTCTCCTTGAGCCCGAGGGTGACGGCCTGCTCCTCGTCCACGCCGTGGGCGGCGGCGTAGTCGCGGATGTCCTGGCTGATGCGCATCGAGCAGAACTTGGGCCCGCACATGGAGCAGAAGTGGGCGGTCTTGGCGGGATCGGCGGGGAGGGTCTCGTCGTGGTAGGCCCGCGCCGTCTCGGGATCGAGCGCCAGGTTGAACTGGTCCTCCCAACGGAACTCGAAGCGGGCCTTGCTCAGGGCGTCGTCATGGGCCTGGGCCCCCGGATGGCCCTTGGCCAGGTCGGCGGCGTGGGCGGCGATCTTGTAGGCGATCACGCCGTCCTTGACGTCCTGGCGGTCGGGCAGGCCGAGGTGCTCCTTGGGCGTCACGTAACAGAGCATCGCCGTCCCGTACCAGCCGATCATCGCCGCTCCGATGGCGCTGGTGATGTGGTCGTAGCCCGGCGCCACGTCGGTCGTCAGCGGGCCGAGGGTGTAGAAGGGCGCCTCGTGGCACAGCTCCATCTGGAGGTCGATGTTCTCCTTGATCTTGTGCATCGGCACGTGGCCCGGCCCCTCGATCATCACCTGGACGTCGTGGCCCCACGCCACCTCGGTCAGCTCACCCAGCGTCCGGAGCTCCGACAGCTGGGCCTCGTCGTTGGCATCGCGGATCGAACCGGGGCGCAGTCCGTCGCCGAGTGAGAAGGCGACGTCGTAGGCGCTGAGGATCTCGCAGAGCTCCTCGAAGTTCGTGTACAGGAAGCTCTCGGTGTGGTGGGCCAGGCACCACGCCGCCATGATCGAGCCCCCCCGGCTGACGATTCCCGTCACCCGGTTGGCGGTGAGCGGGACGTAGCGCAGGAGCACGCCGGCGTGCACGGTGACGTAGTCGATGCCCTGCTCGCACTGCTCAATGATGGTGTCGCGGTAGACGTCCCAGGACAGCTCCTCGGCGTGCCCGTCCACCTTCTCGAGCGCCTGGTAGATCGGCACCGTGCCGATGGGAACCGGTGCGTTGCGGATGATCCACTCGCGGGTGGTGTGGATGGCCGCGCCGGTCGACAGGTCCATGACCGTGTCGGCGCCCCACTGCGTCGCCCACGTGAGCTTCTCGACCTCCTCGGCGACGGAGGACGTGACCGCCGAGTTGCCGATGTTGGCGTTGATCTTGACGAGGAAGTTGCGGCCGATGGCCATCGGCTCGGACTCGGGGTGGTTGACGTTGGCGGGGATGATCGCCCGGCCTCTCGCCACCTCGTCGCGCACGAGCTCCGGATCGAGCCCCTCTCGGAGGGCGACGAACTCCATCTCCGGCGTCACATCGCCGCGCCGCGCGTAGTGCAACTGGGTGACGCGGCGCCCGGGCGCAGCTCGGAGCGGGCGCCGGGCGGGGCCGGCAAAGGCGGTCGGGGCCGTTCCCCCTCGGGCCGCGGCCCGACCGTCGTCGCGAGCCTGCGCCGGGCGGGGGTCGTACTCCTCGACGTCGGCGCGCCCCCGGATCCACGCGTCGCGCAGCGGCGGCAGTCCGACGGTCGGGTCGCTGCCGGGCCCGCTGGTGTCGTACAGGCGGACCGGGGCCTCCGGTGCCTGGAGCTCCACCTCGGTGAACGGCACCCTGACGCCGCCGCCTTCCACGTAGACCTTCCGGCGACCTCGCGTGCTGGGCATGTGCCCTCCCTTCGCCCGCATTACCGGGCCGGTCATGACGGTCGGCGCAAGCGCCCTCTCAGCCCGGTCCGACCGAGCTCCCGTTGGGGGGAGTCTCGCGCGCTTCAGTCGAGACGGAGACTCGGTTGGCCGGCGGTCACGGAGAGCGTCCCGGGAGCGGCCAGCAACTCGATCCAACTGCGGCCGAGACCGGTCGCCGACAGCGTCACCACGTCGCCGCGATGCGGTCCGGTCGACACGACCAAGGCGAGCACGATCGATCCGTCTTCGCGCTGATCGGCCTCCACGACGACCACTTCGTAGTTTCCGTCGTCCAACCCCGACATGTGCAAAACCCTTGCAGCCATTGATGTTTTTGTCCACCGATCCATGAGTTCCCTTGTGCCGCAAGGAGAATGCTTGACCTGCACCCGTGAATCCTCTTTCATTTGTGGAACTTCCCCAACCCTCCAAGGAGGAGGAGTGAACAAATCCGAGTTGGTCGATCACGTCGCAACGGCGGCGTCGCTCGACAAGAAGACCGCGACATCCGCGGTTGAGGCGGTGCTCGACGGCATCGTCTCTTCTGTCAAGGCCGGCGACAAGGTGTCGCTGCTGGGATTCGGGGTCTTCGCGCCCACCTCGCGTGCGGCTCGGACCGGTCGCAACCCGCAGACCGGAGCGCCGGTGAAGATCGCCGCCTCCAAGGGTGTGCGCTTCGCTCCGGGGAGCCCCTTCAAGGCCGCCCTCAACACCAAGGGATCGGCAAAGAAGGCCGCACCGGCCAAGGTCGCCAAGGCAAAAGCCTCGGCCACCAAGGCCACCGCCAAGGCGGCGAAAGCCGCCAAGAAGAGGTAGGCCAACCATGGTCGCCCGGTCCAAGACCGCCAACGAAGGGAAGGATGTCGCTGTGGGCAACAAGCCCAGGAAGACTGTCGCCGCCGCCAAGGCGCCGGCGAAAAGGACGGTGACCGCCCCGGCCAAGGCGGCCAAGTCGCCCCCCAAGAAGGCCACGACAGCCAAGAAGACCGCGGTCAAGAAGGTGTCCGCCGTCAAGAAGGCGGTCGTCAGGAAGGCGACCGCCGTCAAGAAGACGGTCGCCAAGAAGACCACGGCCCGCAAGGCTCCGGCCAAGAAGTCCACGGCCAAGAAGTCCACGGCCAAGCGGGCAACCGCCAAGAAGACCACGGCGCGCAAGGCGCCGGCCAAGAAGACCACGGCGCGGACCTCCGCGGCGAAGGCGACGACGCGCACGGCCACCGCCACCGCCAAGAAGGCTCCGGCCCGCAAGGCTGCAGCGAAGAGGACCACCGCGTCGCGCACGGCGGCCAAGAAGGCCCCCGCCCGCAAGGTCGCGGCCAAGAAGTAGTCGGCGGCGGCGCGGCCGCCGCTCTTGCCGGGCGGGACCCCCTCGAGTCCCGCCCGGCCGGGCTACAGGTCGGCGATGCGCTTGAA
>Ga0102924_1003325_pt1 | contig 16968 bp, 10 predicted proteins | sample PaiPotPPM11metaG_FD_80116 | JGI IMG/M metagenome (GOLD analysis project Ga0102924, IMG submission 80116) | Iron sulfur acid spring bacterial and archeal communities from Banff, Canada, to study Microbial Dark Matter (Phase II) - Paint Pots PPM... ...
ACCACGTACTCGCTCATGATCGCCCCGCCTCGCCCGCGAAATGAGCGTCGCCGCTCAGGGCCAGCCGCCCGGATCTTCGAGCGTGAGCCGCTCGTCGAGGCCCAGCATCAGGTTCAGCGACTGGATGGCCTGGCCGGCCCCGCCCTTTACGAGGTTGTCGGTTGCGGCGAAGCACGCGACGGTGCGCTTGCCGTCGCGGATGTCGCCAGGCTGGATCCCGACCTCGGCGTAGTTCGATCCCTTGACGGCGACGACCTCCGGCAGCCTCTTCGCCGGCACGCGCACGAACGGCTCGCGTGCGTACGCCTCGGCGTAGAGCTTTCGCAGGGCGTCTGCGCTGGCGCTCTCGTCGACGTGCGCGAAGCACGTCGCGAAGATGCCGCGCGACAGCGGCGCGCTCACGGGAACGAAGCGCAGCGAGACGTTCCGAGCGCCGGCGTCTCCGAGCGTCTGAAGGATCTCGGGGATGTGCTGGTGCTCGAGCGGCTTGTACGTCTTCAGGTTGTTGGAGCGGACGGGGTGGTGTGTCCCTGCGCTCGCAGCGACGCCGCTGCCGCTCGACCCGGTGATTCCGACGACCTCGACGGGTCCTGCGAGCAGCCCGGCCCTTGCCAGGGGCAGAAGGGCGAGCTCGATGGTCGTCGCGAAGCACCCCGGCGAGGCGACGTATTTCGCGGCGCGGATGGCCTCGCGCGAGAGCTCCGGCAGCCCGTAGACGAACTTGCCGCTCGAAAGCTCGCCGGGGGACGGGTGCTTCGCGCCGTAATACTTCTCGTAGACGGCCGCGTCGCGCAGGCGGAAATCCCCCGATAGGTCCACGATGCGGGCGCCCGTGCCCATGATTTCCAGCGCGGACTGCGCGCTCACCTTGTGCGGCAGACCCAGAAGCACGACGTCCATGCCGCGCGCCGCCTCCGCCGCGGACATGCCCTCGAACTTCAGCTCCGTGCGGCCCTCGAGCGACGGATGCGCTGCGCCGAGCGGCTCGCCTACGTAGTCGATCGACGCCACGCGAACGAGCTCGACTTCGGGATGCATGAGCAGCCGGCGAATGAGCTCGGCTCCGCCGTAACCGCTCCCTCCGACGACTGCGGCCTTGAAGCGTTTGGGTTTGCTCGCCACGAGCCAAGACTACCCAAAGCGCCTTGCTTCGCCACACGCGCTGCATCCTGGGGGCTTGCCACGGCGTGGTACGCTGCATCGCGCGATGGCGACCCGGGACGCTCGCACACCCCACGCCGAGAACGCCGCCGCCTGGCTCGCCGACAAGCAGCGCGCCATGGAGGATGCGCTCGCGCCGCTCGTCGAGGCCAACTCGTACACCGAGAACCCGGAGGGCGGGCGGAAGGTCGGCACCATGCTGCGCGACCTCTTCTCGATCCCGGGCCTCGACATCGCCGTACGACCGAGCGAGAGGTTCGCCGATCACCTCGTCCTGCGGTCGCGGTCGGACGTTCCCAACCGCGGCGCCGTGGCTCTCGTCGGGCACCTCGACACGGTGTTTCCGCCCGGAACGTTCGAAGGATACCGCCGCGACGGGGACCTCGCGCGCGGTCCCGGGGTGCTCGACATGAAAGGCGGCCTGGTCGTGGTCGCGTTCGCGCTCAAGGCGCTTGCGGCGAGCGGCGGGCTGGAGGCGCTGCCTCCGCTGCGCATCGTGATCGTCAGCGACGAGGAGGTCGGTTCTCCCGAGGGCCAGCGCATCATCGCCGCGGCGATCAGCGGTTCGGGGGCGTGCCTGGTCTTCGAAGCGGGGCGCGCCGGCGACGCCATCATCACGCGCCGCAAGGGCACCGGCGCGATGACGGCGGTCGCGCACGGACGCGCCGCGCACGCAGGCAACGCCCACCAGGAAGGGGCCAACGCGGTCTGGGCCATCGCACGATTCGTGGACGGCGTGCAGGGCCTGACGGACTACGCGCGCGGTGTCACCGTCAACGTGGGCAGGGTGGCCGGGGGCCAGAGCAAGAACACCGTCCCCGACCGCGCCGAGGCGCAGGTCGATCTGCGCTTCTGCACCCGCGCGGACGCCGAGCAACTCGTCGCGGCCGTTCGCGCGCGAGCGGAGGAAGCTGCGGCGGGTGTCCCCGGGACGCGAATCGATTTGCAGGGGGGCATCGCCCGTCAGCCGCTCGAGCGCACGGACGTCAGCGCGCGCCTGATGGCCGAGTACGCGGAGTGCGCGCGCGCGTACGGCCTCGGTGGCGACGAGGCGCCGCTCGTCGGAGGAGGAAGCGACGCGAGCACGTCGAGCGCGCTGGGGATCGCGTCCATCGACGGCCTGGGGCCGCGCGGCTCGGGCTTTCACACGAAAGAAGAGCTCATCGAAGTAGGGAGTCTCGTGCCGAAAGCGCAGGCGCTGGCGCGCTTTCTGGCGCTGCGCGATCGGTGAAGAGGCTGCGACTCCAGCCCCAAGGCGCACTCCTCTGCTAGTGTCCCACGGGCGATGCGCCGGCCGCTGCTCCTCGCCCTGGGACTGGGCCTGTCCGCCTGTCCTGCGCACCGCGACGCCACGCCGCTCATCGCGGTCCACGCGCACGGCGGAATCTGGGAAGCGATGCTCGGCGATGGCCCGACCGGTGGTGCGCACGCTCGCGTGCACGTCATGAAGGACGGCGAGCAGCTCGGCGGTCCGAGCGCGCTCGGTCGGCCCGGCGACCTGATTCTCGAGAACGACGAGGTCGTGTTCGTCATCGACCAGCTGGGGTCGAGCCTCGGCTTCGCCGAGAGCGGCGGCAACGTCGTCGACGCCGCCGACGCTCGCGCGCGCAAGGACGAGCTCGGGCAGATGTTCACGTACTTCGGGACGTTCCCTCGCCAGGGCGTCTACGACTCGATCTCGAGCGGCACGTCGCCGGACGGCAGTGCATGGGTCGAGGCGCGCGGCCACGAGCTGTTCGAGCCGAAGCTCGCCGTCTCGACGCGTTACACGCTGCGCGCTCCCGACCGTGCGCTCCTCGTCGAGACGACGCTCGTGAACGCAGGAGCTGCCGCCGTCGAGCTCCCCTCCGTCGGGGACGCGATCCAGTGGGGAGGAGCGGAGAAGGTCGCGCCCGGGATGCAGAACGGCTTCCGGGGGCCCTCGAGCGGGCCGTACGTGGGCGGCGTCGGTCGCTTCGTGAGCTACGCGATGACCTCGACCGACGGCACGGTCGACGGCGTGAGCGGCGGCTCGTGGACCGACACCGCCCTTCGCAAATCGGTTAAGGTCCCGCCCGGCGGGAAGACGTCGTACGCGCGCGTGCTTCTCGTGGGCGAGCGCGCGGACACCGCGAGTCTCGTGGGCGAGCTCGCGCTGGCGGCGGCCAAGCCCGTCGGCGAGGTTGCGCTCCACGTCGTGGGGGGACCCCTTGCCACGGGGGAGAACGTCGAGTTGCTGCCGGACGGATCGCGCGAGCCGCTCACGCTCGCGGCTCCCTTCGCCGCTCGCGTGCCCGTCGGTCGTTATTGGGCGAGCCTGTCGTCGAACCCCGGCGCGCGCGTCGGTCCTGTCGACGTGAGCGCGGACGCCGCCGCGCGGGTGGATCTTCCGGCCGAGGCGGCGGCGAGCCTGGAGGCGAGCTGCGCGCTTTCGGACGGGACCGCCATGCCGTGCAAGTTGACCATCGAAGGCACGGGATGGACGCGGGACCCGAGCTTCGGGCCGGCGCACGCGGCCGGTCCGGCGCGAAGGCAGGCCACGACGGCCGGAGCCCCGCTGCGCGTGCTCGTCGCGCCGGGATCGTACCGCGTCACCGCGTCGCGCGGTCCGGAGTACGCGCTCGACTCCGTCGAGCTGGATCTGACTCCGGGTGGTGCGCGCACCGTGAAGCTCTCGCCGTCACGGGTTCTCGACACGCGCGGATATCTGGCGTGCGACTTCCACCAGCACACGATCCTCGGCGCCGATGCCCCAACCTCGACGCGCGACCGCGTCATCGCCAACGCGGCGGAGGGCGTCGAGGTCGCCGTCGCGAGCGAGCACAACCTGGTGGCGGACCTGGAGCCGCTCGTGCGCGAGCTGGGGCTCCAGCGAGACCTCGTCGCGCTCTCCGGCAACGAGATGACGAGCGACGCGAACCCGCACCCCTGGGGGCATGCGAACGTCTGGCCCCTCCCGCTCGATCCCGCCAAGCCGCGCGGCGGTGCGCCCGGCGTGCGCGAACGGACGGCGCGCGAGCTCTTCGAGGAGCTGCGCCGGGAGCGAGCCGGGAGCGACTTCGTCCTTCAGATCAACCATCCGCGCAGTGGAGCGACGGGCTACTTCGATCTCTTGGGCTTCGACCCGGCGCGAGGCGAGGGGACGGACGCCGGCTACGGCGGTTCTTTCGACGCGGTCGAGGTATGGAACGGTCGCAACGTCGATGCGCGCGCGCGCGTCATCGACGACTGGCGGGCCCTCTTGCGCACCGGCCATGCGGTCACGGCGACGGCGGACACGGATACCCACGGCATCGTGGGCCAGGAAGCGGGGTACCCGCGGACGTACGTCCGCGTCGCGGACGACGAGCACCTGGATGCGTGGGACGCGGCGCGCACGCAAGACGTCGTGCGAGGGGTCAAGGGCCTGCGCGACGTCGTCTTGACCGATGGACCGATGCTGCGGGTGAGCGCGAACGGGGCGCCGATCGGGGGGATCGCGCGAGGGCGCGTGGTCACCGTCAAGGTGCATGTCGAGGCCGCGCCCTGGGTCGACGTGGATAGCGTCCGCGTCGTCCGCGCGAAGGAGGGAAGAGGTGAGGGTGCAGCAGGCACGCGGGGCGAGCGGGACGAAGCCGTGAAGCGGGTGGTTCTGAAGGCCGGCGGAGGGCGGCGGTCGGGGACGGCGGACACGGGCCGTAGCGAGGGGGCGAAGGGGACGACCGAGCGAGGCGCGCGGATGGCCGACGTGGAGTTCGTGCTGACGTTCGATGCGGACGATGCGTTCTTCGTCGTCGCGAGCGGCACGAAGCCGATGTCGCCGGTGCTTGGCCAGGGAGGCAAGACCGGGGCGGACCTGCTTCCCTGGGCGATGACAGGGGCGATCTGGGTGGACGCCGACGGCGACGGCGCGTCGCTGGGGAGGTGAGTCGGCCGAGCGGTTGTGCGCGAGCGGTTGCGCGAAGAAGGAGACGAAGGGTGCTTGCGCTGGCCCGTAGGTCGACTAGGCTCACGCGTCCGTCCGGGCGCTCGGTAGCAGGCGCACGGATGGGGTCTCGGGGCGTAGCGCAGCCTGGTTAGCGCACTTGACTGGGGGTCAAGGGGTCGTGGGTTCGAATCCCGCCGCCCCGACTGAAACGGTCGGGATTCTGGCAGTGGCACAGAGGTCAGCCGAGGCAAGGGCCGAAACCGAAGCCCAAACCCCACGGCCCGGTTGAGCCCCTTCGCGATGGTCGGCTGCGAGAGGGCGTCGATCGTGCGCAGGTGAACGGCACTCCACCCGGCACACCGTTTCTGGCTTTGCGGCCACGGCGCCAGGTTGGGAGCGCGCACGGTGGGGCTGTGGCCTTCTCTCGTCGTTCCGTGACCGGCGAAAGGAGCTCACTCGGTCGAGCTTGGTCGGGCGGGCGGTGCAGTCAGGGGGAGAGCGCGATCGCCGCGACGTCGTGCGCCGGGACCGTGAGCGTGAACCGTGCGCCGTCGATCGTCGCGGCGAAGGGGACGGGAACGTCGGCGAACAGGTCCACCGCGGCGGTCGCGCCGTGCGCGGGCAGGCCGAGCGGAGAAAAATGCACGGCGACGGTCACGGGAAGCCCCGCGGCTGTCCGGTTCCACAGCTGCACGGCCGCGCGGTTGCCGGCGGCGTTCGCGACGACCGAAGCGAGCACCTGCCCGGGGGGATGGCCGGAGGGAAGGGAAACCTGCAGGCCGTCCGTATCGAGGAACCGACCGTACGCATAGAGATCCTTGTTCGCGTCGTACGCTGCCGTGTAACGCGGGAATGCGCGTGCGTTCGGCGTGTCGGGATACTCGTCGCTCCGGAGCGGCTCGGCGAGGACGAAGGCCCATGCGAAGGAGTCCGCGAGCCCGTCTCCTCTCGGGCCTGCGTCGATGCCCGGGTCGGCGGCCATCTCCGCCGGCGGAATGTCGCGCTGGAGTCCGAGAATGCGCCCGGGCAGCGTGTAGCGCGCGATCTCGGGGGCCGGCCGGGAGCCGCAGGGGAAACCTTGCCCCCGATCGAAGTCCGGTGTGGAGTCGCACGCGAGACAGTGACTCGCGTAGTCGTAGCCGAGCGGCCGGGTCGGCGCCGGCGATTGGATGTCGACGAACCGGCCGTAGAAGTCGCTGACGCCCTCGGCGGCGAACAGGTACTGGTCGGAGCCGAGCGCCGCGTCGAAAAGCGCGCGCATCTGGACCATGAGCTGCCCGTTTCCCTCGACGCCCGCCGAGCGTGGCGTGGCGTGCCCGTGGTTCCGGTCGTAGCAATGCTCGGGGGGCACCTCTGCGAGCTGGTCCCAGTAGACGCCGGCGCTCACGCCGGGCGCCGCGGCGATCAATCTCTGGGCGACGTTCGCGAGCTGAACGCCCCACGCAGGCGGGAACGGGCAGACCGTTCGTAGCCAGCGCATCGGACCGCGAGCCGCGCCGTCCGCCGTGCACGACACGCCCACCGAAGCGTTGGCGTGCGCGCACGCGTCGGGATCGTCGTAGCACGCGCATGGATAGAGGCTCCCGTCGACGGTCTTCGGCAGGACCTCGGCGCCGCTCCTCGCGTACCAGGACGAATCGGTCGAGGCGCTATGCGCGTTCAGGTAGAAGATGACGTGCGCGCTCGGGTCCCGCGCGCGAAAGACGTTAAGAGCCTGCGAGAGGTCCGATTCCTGCTGACACTCGACCCCGGATCCGGAGTCGCCCGCGAGCCAGTCGTAATCGGGGTAGTAGGTGTCCAGTCCGCCGCGGCTCCAGCCGTACATCGCGATCGTGTGCAGACCTCGCCCGGCATAGCTCGGGGGCACGAGCAGGGTGGTGTCCTGGCAGTAGTCGAAGAGCTTGCCGTTCAGTTGTTGGTTGTAGGTCTTCTCGTAGGCAGGGAGCTCCGCGACCCAGCTTGCGTGGGTCTTGTACATGCCGCTCGCGAGAAGCCAGTCGCGGTAGCGATTGGCGCCCCAGTGCCAGCCGCTCGCGTCGGATATGCCGAGCTCGACGACCGGCGACGTGTACGCCTTGCCTGGCGTCACGTACGGCCAGAAAGTGACCGACATCTCCCGGGCGCCATCGTGCGGGTCTCTCCCGAAGCGCAAATCCTTGGGAGCACCGCTCGTATCCTTCACGCCGAGATACACGCCGCCACCGTCGTCGTAGAGCGCCTCCCATTGCATCGACGCGGGCGAGGGGTACTCCATCATGTACGTCGCGTCTCCCGGATTCGGGACGAGCACCCCCTCGTGCCATGGCCATGCGAGCGTTTCCCCGCCGCCGCTCGTACCGAGCGCGACGCCGACCACGCGAGGGGACTGCACGCCCAGCGCCACCGCCTGAGCGCCGGCGTCGATCGTCACGTCGGTGGTCCACTCCGACACGGGACTGGCCGTACGCAGCTCCACGTGCTGGACGAAGTGCACGCCGGCCCCGGCGTCGTACGCGAGGCTGAGCGTCGCGCCGTCGGGTTGAGCGCTGAGCGTCATCGATCGAGCCGTCGGTCCCGGTTGCCAGCACGTGTCCTGCGCCGACCACAGGTCGGTCGTCCTGGCGTCGACCACCGCGGCGAGCGGCCGCTGCGCGATCGGCGCCGCTCCCGACACCATCTCGACGTTGCGCGCGACGTCGCGCAGTCCGAGCAGCGCGCCGCTCGGCCCGTCGAAACGCAGCTCCACGACACCGTTGCCGATCGTGACGACATTCCCCGCGTAGCTCCAGTGGACCCCGCCGCTGGACCCGGCGTCGGGGACGTCGACGCTGGTGGGCATCGATGCCGGCGCGGGCACGCCGCAGCAGGGCGTCGGGTCCGCCGACGAGTCGCATCCGAAGTTGCTCGCGTCGGGGACGGGCGAGGGGGCGGGCAAGTTGCAGACGGGCGAGTCGTCCTGGGGTGAGGAGCGGCATCCCGCGCCGATCCCCTCGACCGTCGAGACCGCGGCGGCAAGAAGAAGCACGCTCCCCCGACTGCGAAAGCGCAACACTCGGCCCATCTTGAGGCACATGCGCGGCCCGCGCCAGCAACCGGCGGGTCCCTCTTTTCATGCCGGCTCGCCTGGTCCATCCTCTGCCCTGTCATGTCCCTCCTTCTCCACGGCAACTCCAACTGGACCAGCCCCTACGTCCTCTCGTGCTTCGTCGCGCTTCGCGAGAAGGGCCTCTCCTTCGAGGTGCGCGACGTCGATCTCGAACGCGGCGCGCATTGGGAGCCCGCGTTCGCCAAGCAGTCGGTCACGTCGCGCGTGCCGTTGCTCGTCGACGGCGACTTCGCCCTGAGCGAGTCGAGCGCCATCGACGAGTACCTCGAAGAGGCGTACCCCGCGCCGGCGCACGCGCCGCTTCTGCCGAAGGGCGTACGCGAGCGGGCACGCGCCCGGCAAATCATGGCGTGGTTGCGGAGCGATCTCATGCCCATCCGCGAGGAGCGCTCCTCCGAATACGTCTTTTATCCGCACGACCGGCTCACGCCGCTCGCGCCGCTCTCCGCGACCGCGCAGCGCGCCGTGGGCAAGCTCCTCGGGGCGGCCGAGCAGCTCGTGCCGCCGGGTTCCGGCCCGCTCTTCGGGTCGTGGTGCATCGCCGATACCGACCTCGCGATGATGCTTCAACGCCTCGTGAAGACCGGCTTCGACGTGCCGAAGCGGATCCGCGACTACGCGAACGCGCAGTGGGAGCGCCCCGCGGTGCGCGAGTTCTGCGCCCACCCGCGAGGCCCCTATCACGCGGGCGTGCACCGCGACCTGCCAGCCCAGCCGGAGCCCTTCGACCCGACCGGAGCGAAAAAAACGCGCTAGGATGAGCCGCGATGCCCGGCCTCATCCAATTCGTGCAGAACTACCAGGACCTGTCGACGGACAAGGGCTTCCAGTTCAAGTTCCACTGCGACAAGTGCGGCAACGGCTACATGACGCGCTTCCAGACGTCGACGCTCGGCATGGCCGAGTCGGCCCTTCACATCGCGGGGAACCTGTTCGGGGGCATCTTCAACACGGTCGGCAACTCGGCCTACGAGGTGCAACGCGCCGTCGGCGGAAGGGCGCACGACGCGGCCCTGGAAGAGGCCGTGGCCGAGGGCAAGCAGTACTTCCACCAGTGCACGCGCTGCGGCAAGTGGGTGTGCCCGGAGGTCTGCTGGAACGCCGACGCGGATATGTGCGAGGCGTGCGCGCCCAACCTAAAGGAGGAGATGGCGGCAGCCCATGCGCGCGCGAAGGCCGACGCGGCCCGCGCCCAGCTTCAGGCGCAGGCGGCCAAGCAGGACTACGTCGCGGGCATCGACATGAGCGCGGGCTCCGTCCTGCGTGCTCCCGGTCCGGCTACCGCCGCGGCCACGGCCCCGGCCACCGCCGCCGCCGACCGGTGCGCGAGCTGTGGCGCATCCGTTGCCGCCAACGCACGCTTCTGCCCGCAGTGCGGGACCCCGAAGGGGCCCGCCGCGTGCCCTGGCTGCGGCTCCGCCGTCCAGCCGAACACGAAATTTTGTGCCGATTGCGGCCACAAGCTCACGTAGCCGCCAACCGAATGTCGCGTAGACTTCCTCTCCCATGGCGACCAAGAAAAAGGCCAAGCAGAAGCCCCGAGCCAAGGCGCTCGGGTCGACGAAGAAGGCGAACCCGGTAGCCAAGCGTCGCGCGAAGGCTGCGAAGAAGCCCGTCAGCAAAGCGAGTCCGCGCAAATCGGCCGCCGCCGCGAAGGCGGGGCGCGCCGGGAAGTCCTCGGCGAAGCGAACGACACGCGCTGCCAAGCCCGCGACACGCGCTGCCAAGCCCGCGACGAGGGGCGTTGCGCGCTCGACCAAGCCCGCCACGCGCGAGGCGCGGCCGGCCGCGAAGAAGGCGCGTTCGCCCGCGCCGATCCGTCGTCGCGACGGCGCTGGCCACCTCGATCCGCACTACGCAGCCGACTTGCGCGCCAAGAGCGGCCGTCCCGCGGCGGAGCCCTCGAGCTTCGTCGAACGCCCTCGATCCAGCGACGACCTGGTCGAAGAGCTGGGCGAAGAGGTCATCGGCGAAGCGACGAGCGCCGAGCACGAGGGCGGAGACATCCTGGATCAGGAGGTCCCCGAGGAGCGCGGCGGGCCTTTCGTGGAGACGACGGGGGCCGAGGAGTTCGGCCACGGGATCGATCCGTCCAACCCGCCGGGCGCCAAGCGCGAACCGTTCCCCACGACGTGAGTGCTGCAGGCGACGCCCCACGGCCGAGGGTCGTTCGGGCGTCGGGTGTTGCGTCCGCCCGTCAGTCCGTCGACGCGTCGACGGGGGCGGCGGGACAGGTGCTCTGCTGCGACATGAAGCAGATCGCCGAGCTCACGTCGCAGCACAGAATGCTGCCGGACACGGGACTGCACCCCGACTGGCAATCCTGTTCGCTCGTGCAATGAACGCTGCACGTCCACGCGCCGCTGCTCGACCCGCTGCCGCCGCTCGAGCCGGTGCTACCGCTCGTGCCGGTGCCGCCGCTCGAGCCGGTGCTGCCGCTCGTGCCGGTGCCGCTCGTCCCGCTCCCCGAGCCGCTCCCGCCGGTCGACGACCCCGAGCCGCTGCTGCTCGACCCGACGGTTTGATCGATCGCAGCGTCGTACGTCGATTGCCCGCTCCCGCCCCCGTCGTCGCCGAACGACGTGGAGTCTCCCGAGCCGCAGGCCGTAACGCCGGCCGCGGTCGAAACGAAAGCGATACTCGTGCATAGCAACGCGACTCTCATGGGAACGCCCTTCCTCTGCGAGTGAGCCCCGCAACGCACTGCAAAGGCAGTTATCGCGCGCCGTCCGTCGCCCGTCTCGGTCCCTTGGCCCATGAAGCGCAATTGAGACAATCGGGATAGTCCATCGCGAGGTACGACGAGAGCGTCGTGGGAGCTCCGCAGCGCGCTTCTTCGGGCGGGCCGCTTCGCGTAGAAGCGAGCCTCCCGTACGCTTCGTCGCCGAGAAACGCCGCGCTCGGCCGCCGGCCGCGCGCGTGGCCGCCTCGGCCTTGGCCTCGGGTCATGACGATCGCCTGGCGAAAACACCTCCTCCGCGTCGCGCTCGTCCTCGCGGTCGCGGTGCACCTCCCGGCCCTGTCGTCGCCGCTTCTCTTCGACGACTACGCGCAAGCGGCCATGGCCGAGGGTCGCTTCGTCGGGGCGCGCAGCCCGCTCGATTTTTACGACTACATCGACGCCGCCAACCGCGACGACCTGCTGGCGAGCGGCAATCTGCCGTGGTGGAGCGATCGCCAGCTCACCGTGCGGTTTCTCCGGCCGCTGGCGAGCGCGCTGCGGTGGGCGGACTACCGCGTGTTCGGCCACCGGGTCGTCTGGCATCACGTGCACTCCCTCCTGTGGTGGGGACTCGCGGTCGCCGGCGTGCACGCCCTCCTGCGCCGCTCCTTCGAGCGGCGCGCCGCCTTCCTCGGTACCGCCGTTTTCTCGGTCGCCGTTTGCCACGCGACGCCCCTGGCGTGGCTCGCCGATCGAGTCGCGCTGGTCTCGCCCGCGCTCGGGACGTTCGCGCTGCTCTCGTATCTGCGCTGGCGCGACGAACGGCGCCCGCGGGACGCGCTGGCGAGTCTCGCCCTCTTCTCGCTCGCCTTCCTCGCGGGCGAGTATGCGACCTGCCTTGGCGGCTACGTCGTAGCCACCGAGCTCGCCCGCCGTCGCGAGCCCCTCGGTCGCCGGGCGCTGGGTGTGCTCCCGTTCGCGTTGCCCGCTGCGGCCTACCTCTGGGTGCACCTGGCGCTCCGCTACGGCGCGCACGGCGCGGGGTTCTACCGAGACCCTCTGTCCGATGTCTTCGCGTACGCGCAGGGCGTGCCGCGGCGCCTCGCCGTCCTCCTCGGAGTGGCGTGGCTCGGGGTCGAGGACGCCTGGTTCTACGCGCCGGCGTGGAAGCTCGCGCTGCTCGCTGTCGCGTGTGGGGTCGTCGCGATCCCCGTGGTCCGCGTCGTGCGCGGACTGGGAGAAGACTCGCGGGCTCCTGCCGCGATCATGCTGGTCGGCTCGCTCCTGTCGCTGGCGCCGGTGCTCGCGGTCGACAGCGCGGCGCGCGTGCTCGGGATCCCGATGATCGGCGTGAGCGCGGTCGTCGGTCTCGTCCTCGATCGCGCATGGTTCCCGCCGAGTCCTGTGCCACGGCGAGGCTTCGCCGAGTTGACCGGGCTCGTCGCGCTCGCCCTGGGGTTCGTGCACCTGGTACGCGCGCCGCTCGATACCGTGCTCGTGAGTCGTGGGCTGGCGGTGGCAGGTCAGCGCTACAAGGGGCGCATCGCCTGGGTGCGCGAGCACGTCGGCGCGGCGGTTTCGACGGTGTACGTTCTGCGGGCCGACTCCCCGGAGTCGCTCCTATGGGGTGGGCTGGCGCTGGACGAGGACCCGCCGCCCCGCTTGCGCGTGCTCAGCTTCGCCTCCGGGCGCTCCTTGCTCCTGCGGACCGGGCCGCGCAGCCTCGAGCTTGCCGCGGGCTCGCGCCCGCTCGTTCCGGTCGGTCCCGACGATCTGTTTCGTCGTGCAGGCGAGCTGAAGGTCGGAGACGTCGTGCGGGTGCCCGGGATGAACGTGACGATCCTCAAGACCGACGAAGAGGACTGCCCGTCGCGCCTTCGCTTCGACCTCGATGAGGACTTCGACAGCCCGAGCGTTCGCTGGATCACCGACGGCGAGACGGGGTATCGCGTCGAGCGGCCGCCCGAGGTCGGCTTCGGCGCGCCGCTCATGCCGTGAGCTCGCGCACGACTGCGACGTCAGCTCGCGAAGCGATCGCGCAGGCGCAGCGCCGGCTTCTCGACGAGGACGTGCAGCCCGTAGGAGGCCACCAGCGATACGAGCACGAGCGCGAGGACCGAGAGAGGCCAGACGGCGACCATCGGCCAGTTGCGCACCTGCACCAGGTGGTGCGCGAGCGGCGCGATCACGCGGTCGCACATGGGAATGTGCACGAGGTACACGCCGTACCCGAGCGTCGCGATCTTCCGCCAGAAGGGCGCGGCGAGCGCGCGCTGGATCCAGCCGTCGCCGCCGTTGAGGAGGAGGAGCACCCAGCCGAGGTACATCACGCTCGTGACCGTTCCCCAGGAGAAGATGCGTACGAGCAGCACGTGCTCTTCGCCGAACATCCACGGCTGCATGAGCAGCCAGAGGCACGCCAAAGACGGCATGGCGAGCAAGGCCCTGGCGCCCGGCCGCTCCAGCCAGCGAGCGATGGGCGCGCGCCAGCGGTGCTGGATGTACGCGAGGACGATCCCCGCGATGAGCGTGTCGAAGCGCGTGTGCGTCTTGAAATAGAGCTCCTCGTAGACCGTCACGGGGGACCACTGCGGGTGGAGGCGAAAGAGCACCAGGCGCGCGACGAGCGCGCTCAGCCAGAACACGGCCAGCACCGCCAGGCGCGCGCCGTCGCTCCGGAGCTTGTGCAGGAGGAAGAAGAGCAGCGGCACCGAAAGGTAAAATTGCTCCTCCAGCGCGAGCGACCATCCCCAGAGCATGACCACGTCCGCCCGGTGCAGGGGGACGTAGTTGGTCAGGTAGAGATACTCGAGCGGGAGGTGACGCCGCTGCGCCGCGGTGAGCCCGAACGCGAGCGCGAGCGACGTGAGCACGACGTAGTAGGCCGGGAAGGTACGGAAGGCCCGCCGCAGCCAGAAGCGTCGCACGTTGATGAAGCCGGACGTCTCCACCGACCGGAGAAGAATCGACCCGATGAGAAAGCCGCTGAGGACGAAGAAGAGGTCCATGCCGAAGAAGACGGACATGGATGTCGCCACCCAGTTGCGATCGACGGGCAGCTTCGCCTCGTACGTGAAGATCGAAGTCACGTGGTACTGCACGACGCTCACGATCGCGAGGACGCGCATTCCGTGGAGAGCGGCGAAGCGGTTGTCGAGGAGATCGAGCTGCAGGAAGCGCCGCAACGACGACAGGGTCGACCTCCCCGCCGCCGGGATCGCAGCGCCCTCGCTGCGCGCGGTTGCGTCGAGAACGGCCATCGGCGTCACGCGACCGCGATGAGCTGCTCCAGCCGCTCGAGCATCGGGAGCAGCTCGCGTGCCTGCGATTGGCGGGCAACGCGCATCGCCTCGTCGAGATACCGGCGCGCCTCCTGAACGTGCTTGCGAGCGCTCGCGACGCGCGCGAGTACCCCGAGCAGCCGGATCCTGTGATCGCTGTTGGGGGGCGCGATCCCGAGGGCTTCGTGCAGAACCCCCTCGGCGTCGGTCCAGCGATCGCCTGCGGCCTGCGCCTCGGCCAGTTTTCGCGCGAACACGAGCACCGCCGAGAGCGGATCGTCGAGCTCGTCATGGCGGAGCTCCCGGCGCGCGATGTCGAGCGCGTGCCGCAGGGCACTCACGCTGCCGTCGACGTCCCCGTGCGCGGCGCGGCGGTTGCTCAACGCGTCCAGCAGCGAGAGCGCCTCGAAGGCGCTGCCGCTGTGCATCGCCTGCTTCGCGCGGATCTCGAGCGGAGCGTCGAGACGAAGGCGCTCGGCGCGCGAGAAGAGCTCCCGCTTGCGTCCGGCCGGAATGCTCGAGAAGGCGACGCGGCGCACGAGCGGTTGCGCGATGCGAACGCTGCGCTCGTCGATGGCGATCAGGCGTGCGCGGTCCAGCAGGTCGAGGGCCGCCGCGACGTCCACGCCCGGAAGCATGCCGCCGAGGACGTCCGCCGTCGCGTCGTCGCCCCATACGGCCATCGCGTAGAGCGTGTGGCGAGCGTCGGTGGGGAGGTGCTCCGCTCTGCGCGCGAGGAGATCGGCGAGGCGCTCCGGCGGGGGCTCGGCCTCCTCGCGCACCCAGGCGATCAGCTGCTCGACGTGAAGGGGTACGAGCAGGCGGGCCGGGGACGCGACGCGAGCGGGCAGCAGGTGTCCGTACTCCGGATGAGACAGCGGGCGCAGCGGCCAGGTCTCGCCGGCGAGGGGATCGCCCGCCGGGTTGGAGGTCGGGGCGTAGGTCACGATGAGGAGCGCGGACGACACCGGCGGATCGCTCAAGACGTCCGCGAACGCGTTGCGGCTCGTGCCGTCGACGAAGTCGAGGTCGTCCACCGCGAGCACGACCATCGCGCCGCGCGCCCGCAAGCAGGCGCGTTCGATCGCCCAGCGCAGGGCGTCGGCGACCGCGCGCCGGCGCTCGCTCGGCCCGAGGGCGGGTCCGCCGCCCTCGGTGAAGATCAGCGTCAGCCCGCGCAGCGCACCGGGCGGCGCGCCCGCGACGACCTCGGGGTCGAAGCGTTCGGCGGAAAGTCCGCAGAGCTGCCGGATCGCGTCGCGAACGGCGCGGTCGCCGAGCTTGGCCCACGCGGGATCCGGACCGACGGCGACGACGAAGTCGCCGCGCCCGGCGCATCGCCCGAGAAATTCGCGCACGAGTCGCGTCTTGCCCATGCCCGCCTCGCCGACGACGTGCGCGGCGGCGAGCATGGCTTCGGCGTCGTGCCGGCGGCCCTCCAGCCAGGCGATCGCATCGTCGCGAGCGATGAGAGGCAAGAGGTGCATCTCGGCTGCGACCGGCGCCTGGTCGAGCTGCGTCGGCGCGTGCGCCTCGGCCAGTACCGGCGTGCGCGCGCCGGCCGGAACGCTGAGCGGGGCGCCGCTGATGGCGATGGCAGCACCGCACTCGCCGCAGAACTTCTTCCCGATGGGGTTCAGCTTCCCGCAACTGCGGCACCGGATCGCCGTCGTCGGCGTCGACTCCTGGGGCGGCCGCCCCTCGACGGCGATGAGCGCGTCGAGCAGCGCGTCGGAGAATGCGCGCGCGCTCTGGAAGCGCGCCTCGGGAGCCTTCGCGAGCGCGCGCCGGGTGAGCTCGGCGAAGCGCGCGGGAATCGAACGTTCGGGTGCCACGTTGCGCGGGTCGGGCGCCGGCTCATCGAGGTGCAAGAGGAGCGTCCTCGTGGCCGTTTCGGCGGCGAACGGCACGCGACCGGCGAGCAGCTCGAAGAGGACGATGCCGACCGAGTAGATGTCGGCGCGACCGTCGAGCGTGTCGCCGCGCCCCTGCTCGGGACTCATGTACTCGGGCGTACCGCAGACGAGGCCGGGGCGAGTGAGCGCGCCGCCCGCGCCGAGCGTGGGGGTATCGCCGCCGAGGAATTTCGCGAGGCCGAAGTCGACGACTTTGACGAAGTCCATGCCGGAGCGCATCGGCTCGAGGACGATGTTGTCGGGCTTCAGGTCCCTGTGGATGATTCCGAGCGCATGCGCCTCCTCGAGCGCTGCGAGGGTCTGGCGCAAGACGTCGACGACGCGGTGGAGCGGAAGGGGCCCTTCCGTATCGGCGATCCGGCCGAGGTCGCGGCCGCGCACGTACTCCATCACGATGTACGGCTGACCTTCTTCGGTGCGACCGAAGTCGAAGATGGCCACGCAGTTGGGGTGGCTCAACCGGCTCGCCGTGCGCGCCTCGTTGAGGAACCGCGCCGCGGCGATGTCGTCGTCCGCGAGGTGGGGGTGCACGACCTTCACGGCGACGGTTCTGCCGAGAGCGACTTGCTCGGCGCAGTAGACGCGGCCCATGCCGCCGACGCCCACCATATGGGTCACGCGGTAGCCGCCCGGCAGCGTGCGGCCGAGCAACGGATCTTCGGCCCGCCGTGAGGCTCGCTCGAGCTCCGCGCCGCAAGCGAAGCAGAAGCTATGCAGCTCCGAACACGGAGCCGTGCAGGTAGGGCAGGCCACCATGCCGCTATACGCTAGGCGAGCGGCCACTCACGAAGAAACTGTGGGTCGAGGGTCGGGGCGTAGATGAGACGATGCGCGGCTGCGGGCCGGTCCAGGACCGTCCAGCACGGCCCAGCCACGCCCGCGCCCGGCCGGTCACGGTAGAGCCTTCCCTCCGGCCCACACGCCCCCCGCCCCGCGCGCGCTTCCGTTCGACGTCGCGCCGGCGATCTCGAGAAAGC
>Ga0102924_1003326_pt1 | contig 16967 bp, 16 predicted proteins | sample PaiPotPPM11metaG_FD_80116 | JGI IMG/M metagenome (GOLD analysis project Ga0102924, IMG submission 80116) | Iron sulfur acid spring bacterial and archeal communities from Banff, Canada, to study Microbial Dark Matter (Phase II) - Paint Pots PPM... ...
CCCCGCCCCGCACCCCCGCTGGTGCGCGGCCGGCCGCGCTGCCGGCGCGGCTCGGGATCGGGCTCAGCGCCGCTCCCCCCGACCTCGCGGCGAGCCCGCCGGGCTGGGTCGCCACCAGCGGCGTCCCGTTCGACTACGCCTACCAGTACCTGGCCGGCGGCGCGAACACCGGCCAGGGCTGGGAGACGTGGAACCCGAACGCGCAGTTCCCCCTCTACTACGCCCAGTCGGCGCACGCCCGGGGTGCCATCCCCGTGTTTCCCTACTACATGCTGCTGCAGTCGAGCGGCAGCTGCGGCGGCTGCCAGGAGGCGCAGCGGGACCTCACGAACCTCAACACCGGCTCGCTGATGGCGACCTACTACGCCGACTTCGCCAAGCTCATGCAGCGCCTCGGCGGCGGGACCTACGGCGGCGTCACCGGCTACGGCGGCACGGCGATCGTGCACGTCGAGCCCGACCTGTCGGGTTACGCCGAGCAGGCCGTCCTCTCATCCCCGGACTGCTACGCCTTCTGCACCGGCTCGAACAACGACCCCAACCAGCTGCAGGCCTCGGTCGCGAGCTCCGGGTTCGCCGACGTCGCCGGGTATCCGGACACGTGGCGGGGGTTCAACCTGGCGTTGCTCCACCTCCGGGACAAGTACGCGCCGAACGTGCTGCTGGCGTTCCACGTCAGCAACTGGGCCACGAGGCCCGACATCGGCAGCGACACCGACCCGAGCCTCAACCCGACGACCCAGGGTGACCTCGCCGGCTCCTTCGCGGCCAACAGCGGCGTGAGCTCGGCGCCCGCCAACACCTCGACCTACGACCTGGTGTTCAACGACGTCGACGACCGGGACGCCGGCTACTACAAGTACGTGGCCGGCCACGCGAACGCGTTCTGGGACCGGCTGAACGCCACCCTCCCGAACTTCACCCGCTGGGAGCAGTACCTCGGCGCGATCACCGCGACGACCGGACGGCGGGCCATGGTCTGGCAGGTTCCGCTTGGCAATCAGTACTTCCAGTCGGAGAACAACACGACCGGCCACTACCAGGACAACCGGATCGAGTACTTCTTCGGGCACCCGTCCGAGCTCGTCAACGTCGGCGTGATCGGGGTCCTCTACGGGCGAGGCAACGCCGGCAGCACGACGAACACCGACGACCAGGGCGACGGCGTCACGAACCCGGCCCCGGTCTGCACCAACGACGGGTTGAGCAGCGGTCCCCCCGTCTGCAGCAACCACGCCTCGACGGTCGCCGACGACGACGGCGGCTACCTGCGGCAGGCCGCGGCCGCGTACTACGCGTCCCCGATCCCGGTCAGCTGACGGACGTCCTCGCCGATCAGAGCCGGAAGGCGGACCGCAAGCTCGCGGCCGTGGAGGCGTGGCCGAGCAGCGGCAGGCCGAGCAGCTCCTCGGTCGTGCGCAGCAGCGCGTAGTGGCTCGCCGGCGTCGAGGCCACGACGCCGCCGGGGACGCTCGGGGCGATGACGACGAACGGCATCGGCGTCGGCTCGTCCCACACGAGGAACACCGCCGTCCGGCCCTGCCGGTAGGCGGGGCTGGCCAGGACCACGAGCAGCCAGCGGCGCATCCAGTCGTCGCCGGCGCGAACCGGGCAGTCGTGGGTGTCGTTGCACAGGTTTGGCGTGATGAAAGCGAACGCGGGCAGCGTTCCGGCGTCGAGGTCCTGGCGAAGGGCGCCGGCGTCCGGCGTGCCGAGTGGCACGTCGTCGCGCTGGCACGCGGCCCGGTCCTGGTTCCCCACGTAGTACGGCGCAGGGTTGTGCTTCACCGCGTACTCGCCGGAGGAGTCGAGTTGGCAGTTGGTGCTCATCGACTCCGAGTACGACCGCTCGGTCCGACCCGTCGCGCGGACCTGGCGGAACAGGTTGTCGACGCTCAACGGGTGGCTTGCCGGTGGCGCGTCGTCGCTGATGCCGTGGGTGTCGCCCGACGTCGCGCCGACGTAGTTGGGCAGCGACGGGCTGCCGACGCTCTCGTAGCGCGTCACGGTGCCGCACTGCCGGGCGAGGGCGGTCGTGTAGGGCGCGTCGGCACTCCCGATCACGTCCGAGGCGGTGTGGTTCTCCATCCAGAACCACAGGACGTGGTCGTACTGGGGTGGACCGGCGGTGCCGCTCCCGCACAGCTGCGAGGGGCCGGGACCGGTCGTCGCGGGCACCGTGGTCGTCGCGCTGGTCGAGGGGCGGGACCGGCGAGCAGGGGTGCCGCTGCCACCCCCGCACCCGCTGGCGACGGTGAGCACAACGCCGAGGGCAGCGGCGAACGCCACGCGGGTGAATCGCACGACCATGTTCTCAATCCTGCCGACCCTGGTCGCCGCGTTGACGTCGGTCGCCGTCGCCAGGCCGACGGCCTACGGTCGCGCCGGAGTACGAACGAGGAGGTCGGGCATGCCACCGGAGGCCGATAACACCTATCGAGTCACCGAGGTTGTCGGGACGTCACGGGAGAGCCTGCAGCGTGCGGTGCGCAATGGCGTCTCGCGGGCGAGCGAGACGCTGCGGCACCTCGAATGGTTCGAGGTCACGGAGGTGCGAGGGTCGATCGTCGACGGCGAGGTCGGTCATTTCCAGGTGACCATGAAGATCGGCTTTCGCCTCGACGGCTGAACGACCGTCGGGGATCGGACGACAGGCGCGGCGTCGGTCGGTGCTGCGTCGGCAGCCAGCTAGCGCCCACGCCCTGCTCGCGGCTCGGGCGCCTTCTGCGCCGCGGGGCTTATGCCGGTCAGACACGTCGAGCCGTACATTTCGATCGGCGGCCGAGGCCGGACTGCTCCCCCGACCCGAACCGTGGGTTTTCGACGGTCCCCGAACCGGCCAGCCGCCGGATCTGCCGTGCTGGAGTTGTCAACATCGAGCCGCGACCGCGTCTCGGACCCGGGCCGAGCGGAGGGGAGCTCGGCCCCGCGAGGCACGCCGGTCACCGGCGCGTCGGCAAGGTTGCGCGGCCCGTGGCCGAGGATGGCCTCGTTCGCCGCGCCCGTCGTGGCGATGGCCGGCGTCCTGGTGGTGTGGGCGTTGCACTGGGGTGGCGTTGACCTGGCGACGCAGCTCTATCGGGTCAACCTGTTCCGCCAGTACGGCTTCTTGGTGTGGGACGGCAGCTGGTACGGGGGTCACTACCTGCTCTCGTACTCCGTCCTGTTCCCTCCGCTAGGAGCGGCGCTCGGCTTGTACGGCGTCGCCGTGCTGAGCGTCGGCGCGGCGGCGTGGGCCTTCGGCCAGCTGCTGCGCCGCAACCAGGTTCCTGGCGGGGCGCTGCCAGCGGTGCTGTTCGGTGCCGGAATGGTGGTACCGGTCGCCATCGGACAGCTCGCGTTCGTGAGCGGCGAGGCCGCGGCCCTGCTAGCTCTCCTCGCCGCGACGCGCCGCCGCCGCTGGCTGGCGGCAGCGCTGACGATCTGCTGCCCGTTGCTGAGCCAAGTCGCGGGCGCGTTCTTGGTGCTGGCGCTGGTGGCGTGGGTGCTCGCCACGCCACGCGGAGAGCGCCGGGGGCTGCTGACGCTGACCGGTCTGGCGCTGGCCCCGATGCTCGTGCTCGATGTGCTGTTTCCTGAGCCGGGCTGGTTCCCGTTCTGGGGCTCGGACGTGGCCATCATCGTCGCCCTCTGCGTCGTGGGTCTGCTGGTGATCCCCGGCCGCTACCGAGCGGTGCGCATCGGGCTGCTGCTCTATGGAGTGGCGACGATCCTCCTGTTTGTCTTGCCGACCCCGTTGGGCGGCAACTTCGGTCGGCTTGGGGAGGCCGTCGCGCCCGCGGCCGTGGCCGCCTGGAGCCTCTCGTCACGCCGGCGGGCGGTCGCGCTGCTCGTCGCGTTGCCGGTCCTGTTGTGGCAGTGGAGCCCGGCGTGGTCGGCGATCCAGACCGGGCCCCAAGACCCGAGTCGGAACTCGAGCTATTTCCAGCCGTTGCTCACGCACCTGGCCGGTCAGGCAACCTTCGGACGGCTTGAGATCCCGGCGACGCGGAACCACTGGGAGAGCGCCTTTGCGGCGCCGGTCATCCCATTGGCTCGGGGCTGGGAACGCCAAGTCGACGTGGCCCAGAACGCGCTGTTCTATCGGTCGGCTCGCCTCACGGCGAGCACATACCGCGATTGGCTGACCGACACCGGTGTCGCATGGGTTGCGCTGCCCGACGCGCCACTGGACTACTCGGCTCGAGCCGAAGTGGCGCTGCTGCGCCGGCCCCCGCCCTATCTCCAGCTCGCCTGGCACAACGCCCACTGGCGCCTCTGGCGCGTCGTCGATTCGCCGGGCTTGGCGAGCGGGCCCGCGCACGTCGTCTCCGTGACTCCGGACCGCGTCGACCTGCAGGCGACGGCCGCGGGAGTCATCACGGTGCGGGTTCGCTACACGTCCCGCTGGAACGTCGACGTCGGGCGGGCATGCGTGAGTCAAACACCCGAAGGATGGACTCGCGTCGTCGTCGCCGGCGCTCAACGCGTCACGCTGCGGATCTCGCTCACCGACCACGACGCCGTCTGCGCGGACTCGTCATGACCGTCGACAGCCTCGCTCGAGCGCGCGATCGTCAGCCCGCCGCCCGACCGCGCCGGATCTGGCAACACCGGCGCCTCGCGATGCTCGCCCGACTCGCTCGCGGCGGCGTGGCCTCGGGTTGGCTGGCGCCGGCCAGCCTGGCGGCGGTGGCAGGGCTCGCGACCTGGGTCGCGACCCGCCACGGTCCCGGTCTGTCGCCCGATTCGGTGACCTACATCTCGGCGGCCCGCAACCTGGCCGCCGGACACGGCTACGTCGACCTGACGGGGCAGGCCAACACGACCTTCGCGCCCGGCTTCTCCGCGCTGCTCGCCGCCGGCCAGTGGCTCGGGCTCTCGGTGCTGACCGCTGCCCGCGCCCTCAACGCGGGCGCCTTTGCCGGCATCGTGCTGCTCAGCTGGGTGCTGGTTCGCCGCCACGTCGACTCGCGAACCCTCGCGCTGGTGACGACCGGGCTCATTGCCTGCTCACCCGCGCTGTTGAACGTCACCGACGAAGCATGGTCGGAGCCGCTGTTCTGCGTGCTGCTGCTCCTGTTCGTCTTGGTGATCGAGGATGCGATCCAGGCGCCGATCCGCTCGCCGCGCCTGGTGGCCTGGGCCGGTGCTGTGGCCGGCTTCGCATTCCTCATCCGATACGCCGCGCTCGCGCTCTTCATCACCGGGGTTCTGGCCCTGGTCGCCTTCCGGCCCCGGCTGGGTCTGCGAGCCCGACTGTGGGACGCGGCCGTCTTCACCACCGTCGGCGCCGTGCTGCCCGCGCTGTGGATAGCGCGCAACGCCACTTCCCACGCGACGTACCTCTTGGGCCCCCGGGTCGTGAACCCCGACGGCGTCGACCGCATTCTCACCTTGTGGCTCGGCGGCATCAAGGAGCTGGTCGTCCCGACCACCGCGGTCGCGTTGTGGGCGCTGCTCGCCCTCCCGACCGCTGCGCTCATGGCGTTCGGCTTGCGAGCCGTCGTGCATGGCCGGCACGACCAGTCCGGCGGTCGGCGCAGTGTGGTGCCCCTTGTCGCCTTCGTGGGCGTGTACAGCGTGTTCATCGTCGTTTCCGGCAAGCTCTCGGGCTCGAGCGTGGACTCGCGGACCGTCATGCCGGTCTACGTGCCGCTCGTCCTGCTCGGTTCCTGGTTGGTGTCCCGCGCCGCCGACGGCGCGGCGACAACCCGGTGGCGACGGCTCGTCGACCGCCGGGTGCTGCTCGCCGTCGGCGGCGCCGCGCTCGCCTTCTACGTCGCCTGGTTCACCACCGTCGCCTGGTCCGACGGCCAGGTCGGCCGGGGCTATGCCGCGGTGTCGGTCGTCCACTCGGCGCTCGCCCGCCGGGTCCGCCGCCTCCCCCCCGGGGCGGTCGTGATTACCAACGCGCCATGGGCGCTCTATTTCGCCAGCGGCCACCAGCCGGTCGAGCCCCAACCAGGTCCGCTCGGGCCGGCGTCCAGCCTCGTTCCGCCCACCGTCGACGAGCTGGCCGACCGGGCCTGCTCGGCCCCCGTGTACGTCGCCTGGTACGGGAAGCCGGATGCGCACGCCACGCGCGGCCGCCTGCCGGCCCGCGCCCTCCAGCGCGTGCAACGCCTCGCCGACGGCACGCTCTACCGGGTCGACGGAACGCCCGGCCAATGCTCGCCGGGCCCCGCCGACCGGGACGGGCGGACGTCGGCCGCTCGCACCGAGTCGCCATCCACGGCCCAGGGGTGATCGAGGGGCGAGTCCTGAATCGGCCCGCCCGTTCATTCGCCAAGCCGGTCCTCGAGCGCGTCGGCGCTCGACATCTCGGGCGAGCGGGCGGTTACGGGGTTGCGGTCCGGCCGACGGCGCTACCACCGGTCCCAGTGGAGGACCGAGTCCAGCTCCCGGCGCGGCGCCGGCCGGAAGTCGGCGCCGACGGTGTGCGCGACCGGCACCAGTGCGACCTGGGTCACCGTCTCGAACGGGATGCCGAGCAGCGCGGCCGTCTCCTCCTCGGCCTCGAGGTGCGCCGTCGTCCACGACGTGCCGAGGCCCCGGGCCCGGGCCGCCAGCATGAAGCTCCACACCGCGGGGAGGATCGAGCCGAACGCCGTGGCCTGGTCCACCAGCGTGCCGGCCTCGGCCCGGCCCTCGATGCAGGGGATGACGAGCACCGGCACCCGCTGGAGATGCTCGAACAGGTAGCCGGCCGAGGCCATGACCCGGCGCCGGGCCTCCCGCTCGGCGTCGCTCCTCGTCTTACGAGGCGGGCTCGGCTTGTCGCGCCGCCCCGCGTAGGCGATCGCGCCGCGCCGGAACACGTCGGCGATCGCCGCCCGGGTCGCCGGCTCCGTGACCACGACGAAGTGCCAGCCCTGGTTGTTGCCGCCCGTCGGAGCCTGCAGGGCGATGGTCAGGCACTCGCGCACGAGCGCGGGATCAACCGGGCGGTCCAGGTCGAGCCGGCGCCGGACCGCGCGCGTCGTCGTGAGGATGTGATCCACCGGGTCGTCGAACCCGTCCGCCATCCCCGGCACGGTATCCGCCAGTTCGGACGCGGCCGGGAGGCTCGTACACTCCGCCGGTGGCTTCGCTTCCCGACTTCGAGAACGTGCTCGCCTCCGAGCGGTACCTGGCGGTCGTGTGCACGACGCGTCGGGACGGATCGGTGCAGGCGTCGGTCGTCAACGTCGGCGTCCTCGACCATCCGGCGCGTGGCGAGCCGGTGGCGGCGTTCGTCGCCCGCGGCGACGCGCTGAAGCTGCGTCACCTGCGCCGGGACCCCCGCACGACGCTGGTGGCGCGCTCGGGATGGCAGTGGGCCGCGGTCGAGGGCTCCACCGAGCTGGTCGGCCCCGACGACCCCTACGACGGCGTCGACGAGGCGGCGAGGGCGGAGCTGCTGCGGGCCGTCTTCCGCGCCGCCGGTGGGACCCACGATGACTGGGACGCGTACGACCGCGCCATGGCCGAGGAGCGCCGCGTGGTCGTGCTCGTCAGCCCGACCCGCGTCTACTCGAACGCCTGACCGCGCCCGCCCGTGCGGATCAGCCGGCGACGGTGACGTCGACCGCGGTGATCCCGAGCGGTCGCAGGGCCGCCTTGACCGCGGCGACCGCGACTCGCTGGGCCGTCTCCGACAGCCCGAGGCTCTGGGCCTGGTCGCTCAGGTGTGAGCGGGCGGCGCTGCGCAGATCGCTCGGGTTGACGTCGCCGGTGCCGAACAGCCCGGCCAAGAACCCCTCGTCCTGATTGCGGACGCCGCTGCTCGACTCGTCGAGGACCGGCGTCGCCAGGTGCGCGCTCGGGATGCGCACGGTCAGGCCGCTGCCGCGCACCTGCACGTCGGCCGCCGCGACCTGGCTGAGGTCGACCGTGGCGGCGTCGGTCCCGACCGCCTCGTAGGTGATGGTGCTGCCGAGCCCGGGTAGCCGGGACCCGGTGTCCATCGTGAAGGTGACGTCCATGGGCTGGGGGCCGGGGCCGACGATCCCGAGCCGCTGCACGGCCCGCAAGGCCGCGGCGCGGTCGGGCCCGGCCGCGGTCGGCGCGACGCCGACGCCGAGGACCGCGAGCGCGGCGCCGGTCAGCAGCCCGGCCGCGAGCGCGCCCGCGACCAGCGCGACCCGCGTCGGGCGGCGCGGTCGGGGCCGGGCCGAGGTGGCAGGGGTCGGCGGGCTCGGCGCGGCCGACGGGAGGAGGACGGCGGTCGGGACTCGCGTCGGCGTCCGGCGCGGCGGGACCCGGCCGCGGGCGGGTCCCCACCGGGCGACCCGGGGCTGGGTCGGTGCATCGAGCGCCGTCACGGCGAGGCTGGCTCCGGGATCCCAGCATTGTTGTCGGTTCCGGGACCGGGCGGGACGCGCCTGCCCTGGTACGGGTCAGGCGGCGAGATCGGCCCGGTACTCGGGGTGGCCGTCCAGCCAGGCCGAGGCGGCCCGCATGCTGGCCTCGTTCTGGCGGTTGATGAACCGGTAGATCGGCCCCTCGAACCAGCGCCACGGGGCCTTGGTGAGGTGGTACCGCTCCTCGAAGTGGAGCCGGGTCTGGTGGGGCCCGATCGGCTCCAGCCTGACCTTCCCCGTCTGGTCGTTGCCGGGCTCGCGGCTGATCATCGTGTACGTGTACCCGACCCCCGGCTCGACGTCGTGGACGAGCTCGAGCGCGGCGCCCTCGCGGCCGAACGGCATCTTGTAGATGACCCGGCGGAGTCGACCGTTGTGGTGCTCGTCGCCGGCCCACAGGACGTCCACCCGCTTCACCATCGGCGCGTAGTCGGCCCAGTGGTCGTAGTCCTGGAAGAGGGCCCACAGCCGGGCCGCCGAGTGCGGGAGCTCGAGCGTGTACTCGTGTTCTCGCACCGCGTCGTCCTCGCGCTGACAGCCGGTCCGCGCCTTCGGCCGCGCTCAGTGGGTCGTGTAGTCGATGGGGCCGGCGCCCTTCACGCCCACCGCGAAGCAGAAGCAGTGGATGGGGGCGTGGTCGCTGACCGGCCGGAGGCTGTGGACCTGGTCGGGCGGGATGTAGACGAGGTCGCCCTGGGCGATCGGCCGGTCCTCGCCGTCGATCGTCATGATCCCGCGGCCGGACGTGACGTAATAGAACTCGTGGGTCGGGTGCGAGTGGGGGAACACCATCTCCCCGCCCTTCACCTCGAACTCGTTGGCGAGCTCGAGGTATCCGCCGTCGGTGATGTCGAACATCTCCCGCGGGCGCACGAGCCACCAGACCGGGACCGTCCCGTTGTGCTCGACCTCGGGCTCCACGTCCTCGATTGACCGAACGTCCATCACGCCTCCTGGACCCGTCGTCGGCCGACACCCTACTGAAGGGTCGCGGCTTCGCTCCCCGGCGCCGAGGGTTCGGCCGGTCGACGCCGGTCGGGCCGTTTGGTAGACGGAGCCGGTGCACGACACGTCGTACGGCTCGCTGCTCGCGGTCGCCGCGATCGCGCTCGCGGCGCCACTGTTGGTGTCGCTCGTGCCCCGGCTGCGGATGCCGGCCGTCGTGCTCGAGATCGTCCTCGGCATCGTGGTCGGGCCGTCGGTGCTCGGGTGGGTGCACGTCGACGCCCCGGTCAGCGTGCTCGGGCTGATCGGGCTGTCGTTCCTCCTCTTCCTCGCTGGCCTCGAGCTCAACCTGTCGGCGCTGCGGGGCCGGGTGGCCCCGATCCTCGCCGCCTATGGCGTCTCGGCCGCGCTGGCCCTGGGCGGCGGCGTTGTCATCGCGTCGATCGACTCGGACAACAAGGTCCTCTTCATCGCCATCGTGCTGGCGTCGACGTCGCTCGGCCTGGTCGTCCCCGTCCTCCGGGACGCCGGGCAGACCTTCTCGCCGTACGGGCAGCTGGTTCTGGCGGCGAGCTCGGTGGGGGAGTTCGGGGCGATCCTCGCCCTCGCCCTCTTCTACTCGGGGAGCGGCGCCAGCTTCGGCAGCCAGCTCTTCCTGCTCATCGGGTTCGCGCTCCTCGTCGTGGTCGTCGCGCTCGGCCTCACCAGGATCGAGCGGTCGCCGCGCTTCGCGCACGCGCTGGCCCGCGAGGGCGAGACCTCGGCCCAGCTCGGGGTCCGGGTCGCCATGCTCGTCCTCGCCGTGTTCGTGGCGCTGTCGAGCAACCTCGGGTTCGAGGCGGTGCTCGGCGCCTTCGTCGCCGGCGCGCTGCTGCGGCTCACCGATCCCGAGGAGCGGCTCACCAACGAGCGCCTGCGCTCGAAGCTCGACGCCATCGGCTACGGGTTCTTGATCCCGGCCTTCTTCGTGACCAGCGGGCTGCAGTTCAGCGCCGACGCGCTGGTCAGCGAGCCGGCGACCATCGTCATGGTCCCGGTGCTGGTGCTGCTGTTCCTCGTCGTCCGGGCCGGGCCCGCGGTCCTCTACCGTCGCCTCTGCGACGGGCGGCAGGCCGCGGCGGCCGGACTGCTGCAGGCCACGTCGCTGACCTTCCCGGTCGTGGCCGCTCGCCTCGGCACCCAGCTGCACACGATCGACGCCGACACCGCGGCCGCCATCATCAGCGCCGGGCTGCTGACGGTGGTGCTGTTCCCCCCGCTGGCGCTGCTCTTGCTGTCGCGGCGTCGCGCCGACGCCGCCGGCTGACGGCGCCGCGTCCGCCTACGCGACCTCGAGCGGCTTCGTGCGGGGGGCGCGCCGTGAGCGCGACCGCGAGCGGCGGGAGCTGCCGTTGCCGTTCGTCGAAGCCTGGTCGCCGTGGGCGACGACACGGTCCCGGCCCTCGTGCTTGGCCTCGAACAGGGCGGCGTCGGCCCGGTGGGCGGTCTCCTCGAGTTCCTCGCCCGGCTCGGCGGCCACGACGCCGTAGCTCGCCGTGTACACGGGCAGCCCGGCGGCGCGGAGCGCGTCGGCGAGGTCCGACCGCACCGATTCGAGCGCCTGGCAGGCGTCGGCCACCGAGCACTCCGGCAGCACGATCGCGAACTCCTCGCCGCCGCGGCGGCACACCAGGTCGCGGTCGCGCAGCGCCTTGCGCAGCGTGTCGGCGAACAGCCGGAGGGCGCGGTCGCCGGTCTCGTGGCCGTAGGTGTCGTTGAGGTCCTTGAAGTGGTCGAGGTCGACCATCGCCACCACGTACGGCGTCCGGTCGTTGCGCAGCACCCGGACCTGGTTCTCGAGCGAGCGGCGGTTCAGCAGCCCGGTGAGGTTGTCGGTGCTGGCCTGCAGCTGGGTCTCGGCCATGATGCGGTGCATCCCGAGCCGGGCGCCGGCCTGGTTGGCGAGCGTCTGCAGGTCCTGGACCATGAGGTCCTCGGCCATGACGCCGGGCTCGCCGGTGGCGTGGATGACGCCGACGGTCCGGCCCATGATCGACACCGGGACGCAGACCGCCGAGCAGCGGCCCTGGGGCCGGCCCCGCAGCTTCGGGCACACGCCGAGCTCGTCGCTGTCGGCGAACCGCTGGACCTGCGAGCGCCGCGCGGCCGGGCAACCGTCGGGCGAGTCGACGGTGCAGCCGGGTGGCTCCCCGGTCGGCGACGACACCACCATGCGGGCCAGGTGGGCGTGGCTGTTGTCGGCCAGCAGCACCTCGACCGCCGAGGTCGGGACCGTCGCCGCCAACGCCCGCTCGACCGTGTCGAGCACCTCCGGCTCGCTGTCCGCCATCTCGAGCTCGTTGGCGAGATGGGTTTCGAACTCGCGCCGGCGGGCCTCGCCCTTCATCTGACGCTCGTTGGCGGTGCTCTCGGCGCCGCTGCGGATGGCCTTGGTGGTCGCGAACCGCGAGAAGCCGAAGAGCACCGGGCAGGCGAAGAGGGTCGTGAAGAGGGCGACGACGATCGCGTCGCCGGTGTGCAGGCCCGGCGCGGCCGCCGGCGCGACGACCGCGGCGGCCAGGCTCATCACGGCGACGAGGGTGATCCCGCCCACGGTGGTGCCCGAGACGTCCGCCGGACGCTCGCCCGGGCGTCGGCCCGGTCCTGCTCGGTGACGATGATCGCCGGCTGCTCTCCCATGGGCCTTCCTCGCTCGCCGCGCCCGCGTCGGCCCGTCTCTGGGGCCGGATGGGCTCCTCCCTGCCCTGGTGATCGGCGCCGACTCGCCGCCGCTGGAGCGCTTTTCGGGGGCCGACGGCCCGGCGGCCCGGCCCGCGTGGCCCTTACGGGGCGGGGAGGAGGTAGATGACGAGGCGCCGGATGCGGTCGCCGTCGATGGTGAAGAAGTCGGCCACCGGGGTGGCGCGCCCGCCCATCCGCAGCTCGATCTCGACCGCGACCCGGTCGCCGTCCACCAGCAGGGGTCCCGGCGTGGGTCGCAGGTCCTCGAACTGGAAGGCGTTCTGGCGGTAGAAGTCGCCGATCGCGGCCGGGCCCCGGTAGGTGCCGGTGGCGGTGACGAGCTCGGCGTCGTCGTGGAAGCAGGCCTGCACCGCGTCGGCGTCGTGGGCGGTGATGGCGGCGAAGTACGCCCGCGCCACCGCGGTCGGGTCGCTCATCGCAGCCCGTAGAGCGCGGCCGCGTTGTCGCCGAGGACCTTGACCCGCACCTCCTCGGGGAGCGGCTCGATGACCTGGCGCAGCTCCTTGACCGCGCCGGGGAAGGTGGCGTCGTGGTGGGGGTAGTCGGAGCCCCAGATGATCCGGTCCTCGCCGACGAACGGCACCAGGGCGGGGAGCGTCGGCTCGTCGACCTCGAAGCTGACCCAGCACTGGCGCGCGAAGTACTCGCTCGGTCGCAGGCGCAGGTCGGGGCTGAACCCACCGAAGCCGTGCAGCTGCTCGTCGAGCCGGTACAGCCAGTAGGGCGCCCAGCCGCCGCCGGCCTCGAGGAACGCGAAGCGCAGGTCGGGGTGGCGGTCCATGACCCCGAACACCATGAGCTGGGCGCAGGCGAGCATCTGCTCGAACGCGTGGGAGACCGCGTGGAGGATCAGCGGGTTGAACGGCCGGTCCATCCCGAGGGTCTCGATCGTGTTCGACGAGCCCTCGTGGATCCCGATCGCGACCCCGAGCTCCTCGGCCGCGGTCCAGAGCGGCTCGAAGGCGGGGTGCGAGAGCGTCCGGCCGAGGCACGGGTTCGGTCGCACGAACGCGGCCGGGAAGCCGAGCTCGGCGTGGGCGCGCCGCAGCTCGGCCACCGCCGCGGCCGGGTCCTGCAGCGGCAGCATGGCGGCGCCGTAGAGCCGGGACCGGTCGGCCTCGCAGTACCCGGCCAGCCAGTCGTTGTAGGCGCGGGCCAGCGCCACCGCGGTCGGGGGGTCCTCGACGGCCCAGAAGTTCAGGCCGATCGACGGGTACAGCACTGCCACGTCGATGCCCTCGGTGTCCATGTCGGCCAGCCGCAGCGTGGCGTCGAACCCACCGGGCTGGGCCTCGTCGTAGGTCCGCGAGTGCGCCAGGTCCTCCATGCGCGACCCGGGGGACCCGAGGAAGCCGAGGGAGACCGTCACGATCTCCTGGGCGCCGACGGACACGTGGTCGAGCCCGACGGAGTCGCGCTCGACCCGGAGCTGCTGGTCGGCCGGCAGCCCGGCGAAGGCGGAGAGGGGCTCCAGGACGTGGCCGTCGGCGTCGATGACGCGGCTCATGGCGCGAATGCTGCGACCGGGGGCCGGGCAGGGTCAAGCCGGCGCGGCGCGTACCGGCCGGTCGGCGCGGAACGGGGCGCGGCGGCCCGACGTTCTAGAGGAAGAAGGATCGAAGAAGGGACTGGGGACATGACCGAGCGGTGTCTACGAATCACCGGTCGCCTCCGGCGCATCGCCCGCGGCCTGCTCTGGCAGCTGCCGGAGCGGCCGTACCCGAGCGAGCACCCTTGGAGCCGACACCACGGCGGGACGCCGGTCGGCTAATGCGGCTCGGTGGTGGGCCCGGCGCGCCATCAGGCGACCGAGTCCCGGCCGCCGGCGCTGGTCCTCGCGCCAGACTGGTCGTGGTCGTCGGGCGAGCGACCGGCACGGTGCGGCGACGGTATCCGCGACGCGGGCCCGGCGCTCGGCTCAGATGGAGGCATGGCCACCACCGCGCCGCCCGCCTCCAACGGCGGCGCGGTCAGCTACCACGACCACCCGCATCCCCGCACGATCGCACATCTCGAGCACAAGACCACCAAGCCGCCGAAGTCGAGCGACTTGCGCGCCGGTCTCAACGGGCGCATCGGCCTCTTCATCACGGTGATCGTCGGCACGATGTGGGCCGCGTACCTCTTCACGCTGCTGGCGCTCGTCAGCCTCCCGAGCGTCCTCAAGCAGGCTGGCTTCGGGCTCGGGTTCGACTTCGGGGATGGCACCGTGATCCTGGTGGCCTGGATCGCGCAGACGTTCCTGCAGCTGGTGCTCCTGCCGATCATCATCGTCGGGCAGAACATCCAGGCCCGCGCCGCTGACAAGCGGTCGGAGTCCACCTACGAGGATTCGGTCGCGGTGCTGCACGAGTGCCGCGAGATCCAGGCCCACCTGAAGGCCCAGGACGAGGCGCTGACGAACATCCTGCGGAACGCGCAGCGCTGACCCCGCTCGCCCGCCGGACGCGGACCGGCGCCTACCCGGCCTGACCGGCCACGGCCGCCGCGCCGGCCTCGGCCGCGGCCGGATCGAGGTACCGGCGGTCGAGGACCTCGAAGCGGGGACCGAGCTCGTAGACGAGCGGTTGGCCGGTCGGGATGTTCAGCTCGACGATCGCGCCTTCCGAGACGTCGTCGAGGTGCTTCACGAGCGCCCGCAGCGAGTTGCCGTGCGCGGCGACCAGCACCACGTGTCCCGCCGCGAGGTCGGGGACGATCCGGTCGTACCAGTAGGGCAGCATCCGCTCCACGACGTCGGCGAGGCACTCCGAGGCGGGCAGCGCCTCCACCGGCAACGACGCGTACCGCGGGTCGAATCGGGGGTGCATCGGATCGTCGAGGCCGAGCGCGGGCGGCCGGGTGCCGTAGGAGCGCCGCCAGATCTTCACCTGGTCGAGCCCGAACTCGTCGGCGGTCTCCTTCTTGTTCTTCCCCTGCAGGGCGCCGTAGTGGCGCTCGTTCAGGCGCCACGAACGCCGAACTGGGATCCAGGCCCGGTCGCACTCGCGCAGCGAGAGCTCGGCGGTTCGGATCGCCCGCTGCTGCACCGACGTGTGCACGACGTCGGGGAGGGCGCCCTGCTCCGCGAGGAGCGCGCCGGCCGCGACCGCTTCCTCCTCACCGCGGTCGGTCAGGCCGACGTCGACCCAGCCCGTGAACCGGTTGTCGCGGTTCCACGTGCTCTCGCCGTGGCGGAGCAGGATCAGCGTGGCCATGGCCCGAGCGCAACCCGCGGCACGGGATTGACTCTAGGTGCTTGGTCGCGGCGTCACCGCGGTTCATTCGGCGTCGGTGGCGTGCCGGCGAGCGAGGTTCGTGTGCTGGACTGCGGACGTGAGCCCGACGCTCGACCTCGCGGTGCGGGGCGGCTTCGTCGTCGACGGCACCGGCGCGCCCGGCACGCCGGCCGACGTCGGGGTCCGCGACGGGCGCATCGTCGAGATCGGGACGCTGAGCGGCACCGCGGCGCGGACGGTCGATGCCAGCGGCTGCGTCGTCGCGCCGGGGTTCATCGACCCCCATACGCACCTCGACGCCCAGCTGTGCTGGGACGGGGCGGCTCGTCCGACGTGCCTGCACGGCGTGACGTCGGTCGTGATCGGGCTGTGCGGATTCGGGGTGGCGCCGTGTCCTCCCGACGGTGGCGAGTACCTGCTCCGCAGCCTCGAGGTGGTCGAGGAGATCCCCTACGAGACGACGAGCCGCGGCGTCCCGTTCGAGTGGGCATCCTGGCCCGAGTACCGGGCCTACCTCGGCGGCCGGGCACTCGGGGTCAACGTCGGCGCGTTCGTGCCGCACTCGGCGCTGCGGTACGCGGTGATGGGCGAGCGGGCCCGGGGCGAGGTGGCCACCGGCGACGACCGAGCCGACCTGGCCGCGGCGCTCCGGCGGTGCCTCGCCGACGGCGCGCTCGGCTTTGCGACCTCGCGCGGCCCGAACCACGTCGACGCGTTCGGCGACCCGGTGCCGAGCCGCTTCGCCGACGACGCCGAGCTCGAGGCCCTGGTCGCGACCTGTCGAGGGCGGGTGTGGCAGATCAACGTGCGGACGAAGTTCAGTGGCGACGCCCGCGGCCTCACCGAGGAGGTGTCGAGGTACGCGACCTGGAGCGCCACGTCGGGCGCGCGCCTCACCTGGAGCCCGCTCCACGCCGAGCCCGGGACCGAGGTGTGGAGCGACGTGCTTCGCCACAACGACGGGCTCAACCGCGACCCGGCCCTGGTGGTGGCGCCCCAGATCGCGACCGCTCCGATCACGACCGTGTTCCGGTTCGACCGGCCCTCCGCGGCGGCGTTCATCCCCGGCTGGGATGCGCTGCTGGACGGCTTCTTCGAACTGGCCGTCGACGCGAAGCTGCGGCGTCTCAGCGACGCTTCGGTCCGGGCCGCGCTGCGGGCCGCCCCCGACGACCCGGGCGCGATGTTCGCGCCGCGCTTCGACACCTGGATCGTGCTCGCGTCCTCATCGGACCCGAACGCCGTCGGCAGTTCGATCGCGGCGATCGCCGCCGAGCGCGGCACCGAGCCCATCGACGCGCTCTGCGATCTGCTCATCGCCGACAACCTGACGACGATCGTGCAGGTCCCGGCGGTCAACCGTGACCACGACGCCGTCGCGACGCTCGTGGCCGACGAGCACACGCTCGTCGGTCTGGGCGACGCCGGTGCCCACGTGACGAGCATCAGCAACTTCGCGTACCCATCGCAGGTGCTGGCCCGGCTCGTCCGTGACGAGGGCGTACTCCCCCTCGAGCTGGCGGTGAGCCGGATGACGGCGCGTCCCGCCGCGCTGCTCGGGCTGCCCGACCGGGGGCGCATCGAGGTCGGCCTGGCCGGGGACCTCACCGTCTTTGACCTCGACCGACTTCGACTCGGCCGGCTCGGCGTCGTCCACGACCTTCCCGGCGGCGCGCCGCGGCTGTTCCAGGACGCCGAGGGCTACCGGATGGTCGCGGTGAACGGCACCGTCACCATC